>Ga0307513_10000223_pt1 | contig 82016 bp, 63 predicted proteins | sample 15_EM_MG_FD_202174 | JGI IMG/M metagenome (GOLD analysis project Ga0307513, IMG submission 202174) | Populus trichocarpa ectomycorrhiza microbial communities from riparian zone in the Pacific Northwest, United States - 15_EM | ecosystem: Host-associated > Plants > Roots > Unclassified | place...
GCGAGGGCCCAGGCCAGGTCTATCGATGCTGGTCACAGGCCGATCATGGGCGACTTCCGGCACACCCCGAACCGGAGATCGCGATCGCCGACCTGACCGGGTTCGCGTTGGCGCTGGCGCAGTGGGGAGATCCGGACGGTACCGGGCTTGCGCTGCTCGACCCTCCCCCGGCCGCGGCGATGACGGTGGCCCGGCAGACCCTGCAAGCCTTGGACGCGGTGGATGACGCCGGTCGAGTGACGGCGCGTGGCAGCCGGCTCGCCACGGCGGGGGTGCACCCACGGCTGGCCCGGGCCCTGCTGGACGGCGGGCGACTGGTGGGCGCCCGGCGCACGGCGGAACTGGTGGCGATCCTCGGCGACGACTCGCTGTCTGGCGGCACCGATGATCTGGCGCTGGCCTGGCGGCGATTGCGCACCGGGGGTGATCCGGCCGCGGCCGGCCGCTGGCGCGAGGAGACCCGTCGGCTACAGCAGACCGCCGATGCTGGCTCTAAACAAGCTGTGGGAGATCGCGTTCCGGATGATCTGGCAGCCGGGATCGTGGCCGGCCTGGCCTTCCCGGAGCGGCTGGCGAAGGCTCGCTCAGCCAGCGGGTCCGGCGCGTCGAGTTTTCTGATGGCGATCGGGACGGCGGCCGAGCCGACCCCGGGTTCGGGGTTGACCGGGGCACCGTGGTTGGCGGTCGCGGTCGCGCAGCGGCAGGCCGGAGCACCTGCGGCCCGGATTCGGCTGGCTGCGGTGATCGACGAGGCGACCGCCCGGGAGGTCGGGGTCTCGCTGCTGCGGACCGACGACGAGGTCCGCTGGCTGGACGGCGACGTGATGGCCCGCCGGATCGAGCGACTGGGCGCCATCATGCTGACCGAGCGCCCACTGAAGCACCCGGCCCGCGACCTGGTCGAGGCCGCACTGCGCGAAGGCGTCCGCAAGGAAGGCCTGGACTTGCTGCGCTGGACGCCGAACGCGGTGAGCCTGCGCAGCCGACTCGCGTTCTGCCGCTCGGTGCTCGGCGATCCCTGGCCCGAGGTCGGGGATCAGGCGCTGCTCACGGAGATCGACCACTGGCTCGGCCCGGAACTGCACCGGGCCCGGCGGCGGTCAGATCTGGCCGCGGTGGACGTCGGTGGTGCCCTGCGTCGGCTCCTGGACTATCGGCTGCTGGCGGTGCTCGATGAGGTGGCGCCGGAGCGGATCCAGGTGCCCAGCGGATCGCGGGTGCGGCTGGATTACTCGACGGATTACGACGATCCGGGCACCCCGGTGCTGGCGGTCAAGCTGCAGGAGGCGTTCGGCTGGTCGGCCGCGCCGGTGATCGGCCGGGACCGCGGCCGAGGTGGGGTTCCCGTCGTCCTGCATCTGCTCTCCCCGGCTCGCCGACCGGTCGCAGTGACCAGCGACCTGACCTCGTTCTGGGCCAACACCTATCCGTCAATCCGGGCCCAACTGCGCGGCCAGTACCCACGCCACCCCTGGCCAGACGACCCCACCACCGCCACCCCCACCAAGAAGGTCACCCCCTCGCCGCTGAGATGGGGTGAGGCCGAGGTGGGGGTTGAGGCGAGCCCGACAAGCGAGGTCAGAGCAGCGACGCATCCGGACAGGCTGGCCCGCCAACCAAGCTGTTCCCCACTGGCCAGCCTGACCGGCATCCGATCAACGCGCTCCCTTAACCACGATCGTAGGTAAGGAAGAAACAGCTCACTTCCTCAGCAGTCTTGATCTTGCGCTGTTGACCGCCATCACCTGCTTCCGGCCTGTTATTGCAGACCTGTTAGCGCAGGACATTCGCCGGGCCGGTGGCGTCCACAGCGTCCACAGCGTCCACAGCGTCCACAGCGTCCACAGCGTCCACAGCGTCCACAGCGTCCACAGCGTCCACAGCGAGAGGATCCCGGCCACGTACGCCGTGGCGATCGCGGCAGCTGGTCACCGACTTGCTATCGAGCGATGACCCGGGCCCAGAACAACCCGGGCCCAGGGTCATCGCCCGATACCAAGTGCGCGCCCGCAGGTGGGGAACGGTCGACGTGGGAAGACGACGCGTTAAGCCGCCTCGCTCGCGAGCAAATCCAACCGAGTAAGGTGGCTCCTTGTGCCTGCAGCCGTTGACGACGTTCTCAGCTCGGAACAAAACTACCTAGCGAACGCCCGCGCAGATCTCGACCGTATGCGCCGGCGCACCCTTTCACTGGAAGTCCAGGGCGGCGACAAGGTCTCCGCCGAATATCTTTCGGCTGCTCTCTACCACCGCGCGAAGGCGCTGATCGACGACCCGTCCACCACGCTGTTCTTCGGCCGGACCGATCACAGCGACGGCAACCGGTGGTACATCGGACGACGACACGTCGCCGACCCGGACGGCGATCCGGTGGTGATCGACTGGCGGGCCGACGTGGCCCGGGCGTTCTACCGGGCCAGCCGCACCGATCGGATGGGCGTCGACCGGCGTCGCCGGTTCGGCATTGAACACGGCAGCATCACCGCGTACGAGGACGAGCACCTGGCCGATCCGACCGAACAGGCCGGGCGCAGCCAGATTCTGGCCCACGAGATCGAACGTCCCCGCATGGGTCCGATGCGCGACATCGTCGCCACCATCCAGCCGGAGCAGGACGTGATCGTCCGGGCCGGCGTGGAGACCTCGGTCTGCATCCAGGGTGCGCCGGGCACCGGTAAGACCGCTGTCGGTCTGCACCGGGCCGCTTGGCTGCTGTACGCGCACCGGGACCGCCTGGCCCGGGCCGGCGTGCTGGTAGTCGGGCCGAACGAGTCGTTCCTGGAGCACGTGAACGCCGTGCTGCCGAGCCTGGGTGAGGCTCAGGTCCGGCATTCCACCGTCGAGTCGTTGGTGGTCACGTCGGCCGGCGGCAACGATTCGCTGCTGACTGTGCGCGGCAGCGACCCGACGGCGGTGGCTGGGTTGAAGGGCGATGTTCGGATGGCGGAGGTGCTGCAGAGGGCCGTCTGGTCGAGGATCGTGCCGCCGACCGAGGCGCTGCTGCTGCCGAGGGGTTCGCGGCGCTGGCGGATCCCGGCGTACGCGGCGACCGAACTGGTTGAGGAGCTGCGCACTCGCGGCGTCCGCTATGCGGCGGCCCGGGACATGCTGCCGCAGCGGCTGGCGCACGCCATCCTCGTGCTGATGGAAGAGGCCGGCGACTCCCCCGACGACCGGGTCCAGGACTCGGTCGCCCGGGCCAAGGAGGTGAAGAAGTACACCGACTCCATCTGGCCCGCGCTGGACCCGAAAGCCGTTCTCTGGAAGCTGCTTTCCGATCCCGAGACGCTTGCTTCGATGGCCGCTGGGATCCTCACGGAGGACGAACAGCAGACCCTGCTCTGGCCGAAGCCGGCTCGCAGCCCCGGGACCGTCCGCTGGTCGGCGGCGGATGCCGTCCTGCTCGATGAGCTCACCGACCTGCTGCGGCGAGCGCCGAGCCTCGGTCACGTCGTCCTGGACGAGGCCCAGGATCTCTCCCCGATGCAGCTACGGGCGGTTGGACGCCGGTGCTCCACCGGGTCGATGACCGTGCTCGGTGACATCGCCCAGGGCACCACGCCGTGGGCGACGCCGTCCTGGGAGGTCACCCTGGAACACCTCGGGCAGCCGGACGCCGTTGTCGATGTGCTCGATCGGGGCTTCCGGGTACCGGCCGCGGTGATCGACTACGCGGCCAGGTTGCTGCCGACGATCGCCCCCGGGCTGACCGCACCGACGTCGGTCCGGGACGATCCGGGCAGCCTGGAGTTCGTCAAGGTGCCGGCCGAACCCGAGCTCTGGCCGGCTTTGGTCGACGCGGTCGAACTGGCGTTGCTGGAACCGGGCTCGGTCGGCGTGATCGTCCCGGACACCTGGGTGGGGCGGGCGCTCAAGACGCTGGCCGGCGCCGGGTTGGCGGCGCTTCAGCTCGGTCCGGGAGCGCCGGTCCATGAGGACGAGTTGCTCGATGTCCGGGTCTCGGTGATCCCGGCGACAACCGCGAAAGGCCTGGAGTACGACCGGGTTATCGTCGTCGAACCGACCACGATTGCGGACGACGAGCCGGACCAGCGCACCGGGTTGCGGCGCCTGTATGTCGTCCTCACTCGAGCCGTTACCGCCCTGACCGTCATCCACCACCGCCCCCTGCCCCCCGAACTCGACTAGGGCGTGTCGCCTGCGGGTTGGACGCCGCGGACGCCGGCCATGAACAGGTCGAGACCGAGATCGAAATAGGCTGGTACGCTGCCGCATTCGGTGAAACCGTCGGCTGAGGCCAGCAGATTGGGGTAGCGCTCCGGCGAGAGCGCCTGGAACGCGGCCCGTTTCGTGCGCAGCCGCTGCTCGCGCTCGGCCGCCTCCTCGCCCACCTGCACACCCGGCACGGTGGTGACCAGTAGCACGATCGAGGCGAGGGCCTGGCCGGCCAGCTGAGCCGACTGCTCCGGGCTGAATCCGGCCTCCCGCAGCAGTCCCAGGGCCTGTTCCGTGAGGTCCAGGCCGGGCCTGGAGAGCATGATCCGGGTCCGGAGCAGATCCGCGGCGGCGGGGTGGGCGCGCAGCACCACGAGCATCGCGGACAGCAGGTCGCGGAAGCGCTCGTCCCAGCGACCCTCGGCCGAACCGGTCGGCAGCGCCACCTCTGAAACCAACCGCTCGGCGATGCCGTTGAGCAGCAGCTCCTTGTCCTTGAAGTGCCAGTACAGGGCCATCGGGGTGACGCCCTGATCCTGCGCCAGGCGGCGAATCGTCACCGCCTCGAGTCCCTCGGCGTCCGCCAGCGCCAGCGCAGCATCAACGATGCGCTCCCGGCTGAGCCGCTCTTTGGCCTGCACCTCGGCCTGTTTCCGCATCATGGTTGACAACTATACAGCGTACATGCTTTGCTCGCTATCAAGCATGTACGGCGTACAGGTACTTCGTACATGTGCCCCGTACAGGCCGACTCCTTCCAGGTAAAGGCGACAGCTATGCGACGCAGTCCTTGGGCCACCCTCGCGGTCCTGGCCCTGGCCCAGTTCATGGTGGTGCTCGACGTGACGATCGTGAACGTCGCGCTCCCCGACATCCAGCAAGACCTGTCCTTCACGCCGGACAACCTGCAGTGGGTGATCAGTGCCTACACCCTGGTCTTCGGCGGATTCCTGCTGCTCGGCGGCCGAGCCGCCGACCTGCTCGGGCGGCGCCGGTTGTTCGTCGGCGGCCTGGTGCTGTTCGCCGTCGCCTCACTGGCCGGCGGGCTGGCGCAGTCCCAGGAGGTACTGATCGCCGTCCGCGCGGTGCAGGGGCTGGGCGGCGCGATGCTGTCCCCCGCCGCGCTGTCCATCCTGACCGTGACCTTCGCGCACGGCCGGGACCGCAACATCGCCCTCGGGATCTGGGGCGGTCTGGCCGGTCTCGGCGGAACCCTGGGCGTGATCGCCGGCGGCGTGCTGGTCGACAGCGCCGGCTGGGAATGGGTCTTCTTCGTCAACGTGCCGATCGCCGCCGCGCTGATCGCCGTCACCCCGAGGATCATCCGGGAGAGCCGGGTCGAGTCCACCGACCCGTCCGGCAGAAGGACGTTCGACGCGGCCGGGGCCGTGCTCGGTACCGGTGGGGTGCTGGCGCTGATCTTCGGCGTGATCCGGGCCGAACCGCTCGGCTGGGGCTCGGCCGAGGTGATCGGCTCGCTGATCGCCTCGGTTGTCCTGCTGGCGGCCTTCATCGCGGTCGAGCGCAACTCGGTGGCACCGCTGGTGCCCATGCGGCTCTTCCGCTCGCGGGGCCTGAGCACGGCTACCGGGGCGCTGGCCCTGAACGGCGCCGCGTTCCTGGCCATGTTCTTCCTGACCGCGATCTTCCTGCAGCAGGTCCGCGGGCTGTCCGCGTTGGAGACCGGCCTGCAGTTCCTGCCGATGGGAATCGCCGCGATTGTGGCCGCGGTCGGCGTCTCCCAGCTGGTGGCCCGAGTCGGCACCCGGCCGGTGCACCTCGGCGGTGCGGTGATCAGCGTGTTCGGCCTCTGGCTGCTCACTCACGCCGGGGCGACCGGGAACTACGCCACCGACCTGCTGCCCGGCTTCCTGCTGTTCGGCGCCGGGATCATGGGGGTCGCCGTGCCGGCGCAGATCGCCGCGGTGGCCGACGTCGAGCACGACGAGGCCGGTGCCGCCTCCGGGGTGGTGACCTCGGGCTACCAGGTCGGCGGCGCGCTCGGGCTGGCGATCATCACCACGCTGTCCACCTCCCGGGTCGGTGACCTGGTCGCTTCCGGAATGCCGGCGCAGCAGGCCCTGGTCGAGGGCTTCCACCGCGGCCTTCTGATCGCGGCGGTCTTCGCCGGGATGAACATCGTGGTCCGCGCTGACCTCACCGCAGTTGGTGCCGGACGCGGAGCAGTTGGCCGAGGCGGTCGCCGTCTGATTCAACCGTCTGATTCAAACAGCCTTTCAGGCACCCTGCGCGCCGCTGATCACCCCTGATCGGCGGCGCGCAGCAGTTGTACCCGCTCGGTGAGTTCGACGTCCGACCGCTGCGAGCTGACGACGTCCACCAGTTTCGTCCGGCTGGTGGCGCCGGTGACGAGACTGACCTCGGAACGCCGGACGCCGAGCGCCTCGGCCACCGCCCGCAACGCGGCCTCGGTGGCCCGCCCATCCACAGCCCGAGCGCTCACCCGGACCACGAGCGCGCCATCGTGATCACCGCCGACGCCGGTTCGAGAGGACCCCGGCTTCACCCGCACCGGCACTCGCATTGCCTCAGTTAACCAGGGCGTGTCTCCTTATCCCGCTGCTCGCGCTGGCCGGGCCCCCGGCTAGGTGATAAGACCGATACAGGCGATTAGCGAAGATCAGCCGGGGCCGCTCCGGGCCGCGGTTTCGGGGTGCACTCACGTGGAGGTCACGATGCCGAGGTCCGTCCTGAGCACGCTGGGTGCGCTCGCGCTCGCCGTCCCGTTGCTGGCGGTGACCCCGCAGACGGACACCGCAACGGCGGCTGTCCAGGCGAGGGCCGGCACCCCACCGCGACAGGCCGAGGCGACCGGCTCCGGCGGTGCGGTCGCCAGTGTCGACCCGGACGCGACCGCCATCGGCATCGACGTCCTGCGCCGAGGTGGCAATGCCGCAGACGCCGCGATCGCCACCGCAGCCGCGCTGGGCGTCACCGAGCCGTACTCCTCCGGGATCGGCGGCGGCGGTTTCCTGGTCTACTACAACGCCCGGACGCACAAGGTCAGCACGATCGACGGCCGGGAAACCGCACCCGCAACCTTCACCCCAACCGTCTTCACCAATGCCCAGGGCGCGGCCTTGGACTTCGCCACCGTGGTCAGTTCCGGGCTGTCGGTCGGCGTCCCCGGCACCCCCGCGCTCTGGGACACCGCGAGCAAGCGCTTCGGAAGCTGGAGCCTGAACCGGTTGCTGCGCCCGGCCGAGCAGCTTGCCCTGGACGGGTTCGTCGTGGACAGCAACTTCAACACCCAGAGCGCCGCGAACGCTGATCGGTTCCGGCTGTTCCCGGAGACCGCGCGGATCTTCCTGCCCGGCGGGCAGCCGGCCGCGGTCGGCTCCACGTTCCGCAACCCGGACCTGGCGAAGTCGTACCGGATTCTGCGCCGGGGCGGCGTCGCCGCGCTGTACCGGGGTGAGCTCGGCAAAGCCCTGGTCAAGACCGCCCAAGCACCGATCACCCGACCTGGAACAACGGTGTACCCCGGCCAGGTCACCGAGGCTGACCTGCGCGCCTACCAGGTCCGTACGCCGTCGCCGATCAGCAGCCGGTACCGCGGGCTGGAGTTGTACGGCATGCCGGTGCCCTCGTCCGGCGGGATCGCGGTCGGCGAGGCGTTGAACCTGCTGGAGGCGTACGACCGCAAGACCGGGACGCCGCTGTCGGCCACGTCCGAGGTGCAGTACCTGCACCGGCTCGGCGAGGCGAGCGCGACCGCGTTCGCGGATCGGAACCGGTGGGTCGGGTCCGTCCCCGGAGTGCCTGCCCGGGAGCTGGTTTCACAGCCGTTCGCGAACGAGCGGGCCTGCCAGTTGTTCGACCCGGCCAAGGCGCAGCCGCGACCGATCCCGTTCGGTACCCCGGACGGCGACTACACCTGCGCCGGCTCCACGGCGGCGCAGCCGGCCGCGCTCGACGACCACGGGACAACGCACCTGGTCACCGCGGACAAGTGGGGAAACGTCGCGTCGTACACCTTGACGATCGAGCAGACCGGCGGATCCGGGATCACCGTGCCGGGTTACGGTTTCCTGCTGAACAACGAGCTCACCGACTTCAACTTCGTGCCGCTGCAGGCCGGGGTGCCGGACCCGAACCTGCCGGCCGCGGGCAAGCGGCCACGCTCATCGATGAGCCCGACGATCATGCTGAAGAACGGCCGGCCGTGGCTGACCCTCGGCTCCCCGGGCGGCGCCACGATCATCACCACCGTGCTGCAGGTCGCCACCGGCTACATCGACCGAGACCTCTCCCTGGTGGACGCGATCGCCACCCCGCGCTTCTCCTCGCGCAACGGCGCCGCGAGCGAGGCCGAGCCGGCGATCGCCAACGGTCCGCTCGGCACCCAACTGCGCGCCCTCGGCCACACGATCAACGCCAATCCGGAGATCGGCGCCGCCAGCGGGATCCGGATCCTGCCTCACGGCCAACTGATCGCCGCCGCCGAAACCACCCGCCGCGGTGGCGGGGCAGCCGCCGTCGTCAACCCCGCCCCGTAACCGCGCTGCCCCCCTGGTTGTTTGGGGCCGCCACTCAGGCACGCGCAACCCTGGGATTTGGCTCTTGGGAGCCCTCCCTGTGGGGTTATGCGTGCCTGAGTGGCGGGCCTAAAACATGATCACCGGGTTTGAGGGCTAGCCGGGGCTGGGTGCGGGGGCGAGGCGTTTGCGGCGGCGCCGGATCAGCCAGCGGGTCAGGCGATAGGCCGCCCAGATGAGGATCACCAGGAAGACGATCACCAGCAGCGGGGCGAAGATCGCCGCCAGGCTGAGCCCGATCGCGGCCAGGTCCTCCAGCGTGGAGATCACCGGCGCGCCGGTGCCGGCCGTGCTGACGTTCACCATGGGCCGTACCGAGGCCTTGGTGGCATGCGTGAGCCCGGCGACGATCACTCCGAGAACGGCCCCCAGCCAGGGGTTCTGCTGCATCCAGGTGCTGTTGTCGAGGTTGCTTGCGCTCGAGGTGGCACTGAAGATCAGCCCGCCGACGGTAGGCCGGATGAACGTGGCGACCGCGTCGTTGAGGTGGTCGATCACCGGGATCTTGTCCAGCACCACCTCGGTGAACAGCAGCACGGCTCCGGCTGCGATCGCCACGTTGCTCTGCACCCAGGTGTAGTCCGGCGGCAGCACGATCACGTCGCTCACCCGGGCAACGATCGCGACCAGCAAGAACGGGATGTACGCGTTCAGCCCGGCGGCCGCGGCCAGTCCGGATCCGGTCAGCGCAGCAATCATGCCGCTTTTCTACCAGTCAGCCGCGGCGGCGCTCGCCGAAACCAGGCACGTGCGGCAGTTGCGGCAGGGCCGGGAGTTGCTCGCTGACCTGCTCGCCGAGCCGACGCGAGCGCAGCCGCAACCGCTCCGCCGCCAGGTGGCTGGCCCCTTCGTCCTGCTCGGCGAGATGCCGGTCCCGCTCGCGGACGTACTCCTCGACGTCGAGCTCTCGCAGCACCCGCTCGACCGTTGCCAGCAGCGAGACGTTCAGCTCCCAGTAGACCGGGTCCTCCCGCGGGCCGAGCAGCAACAGTTCGCTGACCCTGGCCCGAGCCTCGCGCAACGCAGCCAGAGCCGCGGACAACTCACCGGACTCGGTCACCGCGTCGTCGTCCACCTGCGCCCGGACCATCCGCCCGAAGGAGGCGAAGCAATCCGCGAGGTCGTGCAGCAACAGCGCAAAGGCCTCCCGCACGTCCGCCGCGTACTCGCCCTCGACGTGGTCCGCCGATTCTTCCTCGCGCATGCTGTCGGCGATCGACCGGAACATGCTGCGGACCGCGACTAGGGAGTGTTCCAGTTTCTCCAGGCCGTCACGCAGGCTGGTTGACGTGCGCGGGGTGCCGAGCGCACGCAGGTTCAGTTGCCGGCCCTCGTCGGCGTCGAGGATCTCCTTCTCGATGCCGGGCACGTGCCGGGTGAGCCGCCGGGCTTCCTCCAGCCACTGCTGAGCCCTGCCATGCACCTGCCCGGCGGAGAGCTGATCGGCGGCATCATTCAGCAATCCGGCGATCCGCAGGGCGAACTGCTCAACCCGGCCTCCGGCGTCCAAGGTCCGCAGTGCGGGCGGGAAGATCACGTTGACGCCCACGCCGACGATGGCGCCGACCACCGTCTCGTAGAGCCGTCCGGTCGCCGCCTCCTCGGCCGCGTTCGAGCCGACGGCGAGCACCAGCATGGCGCTGATCGGAACCTCGATCAGGTTCGGGCCGAGCCGCAACAGTTGCCCGATCACGATAGAGACGGCGATCAGGGCACCCAGGCTCCACCAGTTCAACCCGACCACCGCGGAGAAGATCACTGCGAGCAGGACGCCGGCCATCACGCTGACCACTCGTTCGAGACCGCTCCACAGCGTGCTGGACAGGGTGACCTGGACGACCAGCAAAGCGGTCAGCGGCGCGAGGATCGGCGTGGTGTTCGGTGAGAGCGCGTGCGCAACCAGGTAGCTGGCCACCCCGGCGCCGCTGAGCCGCAGCGCTCGGAAGAAGGCGGCCCGCCCCCGGCTGCGCACCCGCAGCCGGGTGTCCTCGACGGTCGCCAAGACCAGCGCCCAGACCGATTGCAGGAAGGTGACCACGTCTCCATGGTCGCCGTTCGGTGCTGGTCAGGCCAGCAATCTCAGAAGCCGGGTGTGGCTGGGTCAGCGCTGGGTCAGCGGTTGGCCAGTGCGGCGCTCGCCCTCTCCAGCGCTTCGCCGACGATCGCGACCATCCGATCCAGCAACGCCCGATCGGCCACCAGGGGCGGCGACAGCTGGATCACCGGCTCGCCGCGATCGTCGAGCCGGCAGAGCAGGCCCAGCTCGTCCATCGCCTCGGAGAGCACCCCGCGCAACAGCCAGTCGGCGTCCTCGGCGGAGAACCGTTCCCGGGTATCGCGGTCCCGGACGAGCTCCACCGCCCAGAAGAAGCCGGCCCCGCGCACATCCCCGACCAGCGGGATCCGACGCAGCTCGGCGAGCCGGTCGCGCAGGTACGGTTCCAGCGCCCGGACGTTGTCCAGCACGCCCTCCCGCTCGTACACGTCCAGGGCGGCGGAGGCCACGGCGGTCGTCAGCGGGTGCCCGCCGAAGGTCAGCCCGTGCTGGTAGATCACCTCGCCGGAGACGAACGGTTCGGCGACCTTCGGGCCGATCAGCACCCCGCCGAGGGGGGCATGTCCGGCGGTGGCGCCCTTTGCAAAGGTCAGCAGGTCCGGCTCGATGCCGTAGCGGATACTCGCGAACCACTCGCCGACCCGGCCGAAGGCGGTGATCGTCTCGTCCGCCACCAGCAGGATTCCGTAACGGTCGCAGAGCTCGCGCAGCCCCTGCCAGTAGCCGATCGGCGGGGTGAACGACCCGCCGGAGTTCTGCACCGGCTCGGCGATCAGCATCGCCACTTGGTCCGGGCCCTCCCATTCGATCACCCGCTCGACCTCGGCCAGCAGGGCCGCGGTGAACGCCGTTTCGTCACCGCCCTGGGCGGCGGGATGCCGGTAGGCATCGGTCTCGGCGATGAACGCGACCGGGATCGGCAGTGGTTCGAAGGGGTGCCGGATGTCGGCCAGGCCGGTGAACGACAGTGCCCCCAGCGAGGTCCCGTGATAGGCCAGGTTGCGGGAGATCGCCTTGCGCCGCTGCGGCTCGCCGCGGGCGGCGTGCCACTGCCGGGCCAACTTCCACGCGGCCTCGACGGATTCGCCGCCACCGCTGGTGAGGAACACCCGGTCCAGTCCGAGCGGCGCGGCCAGACCCGCCAATCGGGCCGCCAGTCGCGCGGTGCCGGGGTGGGTCAGGTACCAGGACGGCGTGAACACCAGTTCGGAGAGCTGGCGCTGCGCGGCGGCACCGATCTCGGCGCCGTAACCGTGGCCGAGGTTGGAACAGAACAGCCCGGAGATACCGTCGATGAACCGGCGTCCGGAGCTGTCGATGACGTAACAGCCGTCCCCCCGGACCACGACCGGGATGTCTCGGTCGCGAAAGTCGGCCAGGTCGGTGAAGTTCAGCAGCAGGTGGTCGCGGATCTGTCGCTGGAGGAGTTGTGCGTCGTCCTCGGGACCGACGGTCACCCCGGTGAGCTCCGATGTCGTCATGACCACGGTCGGCTCCTGTGCTCGCCCATTCTGAATGAGCATTCAGAATCAGCTCGAGACTACAGCGCGAATCCGATCCTGACCAGGCAGTCAGCTCTTCTGGGATTGACCGGTCTTCTGACGTTGGCCGGCACGGAAGACCTCGGCCGGGACGCCGAACTCCAGCGCGGCGCTGTCCAGCCAGAGCTCCCGGAACAGCGCCGGTGTCATCCCGGGGTCCTCCAGCGCCAACTGGATTGCGAGTCCGTCCATCAGCGACGCCAGCCGGAGCGTGGACACCGCGGCGTCGGCCGGATGGAAATCACCGGACCGGACGCCGTCGTCAATCACCTCGCGCAACGCCGCCCGCCAGCGGCGGTCGAGGGTGATCCGGGTCGTGCGCGCGGTCTCGTCCCGCAACGCGCGCACCCACAGTTCCAGCCAGAGCGTCCAGTCTCCCATCGCCGGGCTGGAATTCGCGCCCAGCTCGGCCATCAGCCGGAGGCGTTGCACCGGCCCGGCGGCGGCGTCGAGGTCGCGCTCCAGGTCGGCGTAGTAGGTGTCCTCGGCGAAGGTGAGCGCCTCGGCGAGCGCTCCGGCGAGCGAGCCGAAGTGGTAAAGCACCAGTCCGGGCGAGGTGCCGGCGGCGGCCGAGATGTCCAGGACCCGGGTGCCGGCGAAGCCGCGCTCACGGACCACCTCAATCGTGGCGGCGAGGATGCGTCGCCGGCGCTCCTCTGGATCCTTCGACCCCATCCCTGTCCGCGGCACGATCACTCTTCTCCACACGATGGCTTGACGCCTGACTGAACCGGTGTTCAGGATAGCTCGATCCCCCGGCGGGCCACACCGTCCCCGTCGGCCACACCGTTGAGGTGGAACCATGAGCGTGTCCAGTGCTACCCGGCACGAGTATGCCGCCGACCACGAATTACAGCAGCGCGCGGCTCAGTTCGTGGACGAGGTGCTGATCCCGCTGGAGGTCACCGCCGAACTCGCCGGCGGCCCGCTGCCGGCCGGGGATCAGGAACGGGTCCGTAGCCTCGCCCTGGAAGCCGGGCTGCACGGCGGCAGGCATCTACGCGAGCACGGCGGCAACAGCTGGACGGCCCGGCAGTGGTTCCTGGTCGAGGAGCAGTTCGGCCGCTCCACCAACGGCATCTCCTGGTACGTGCCGAACGCCTACAACGTCTGGAAGGCCGCGAACGACGAGCAGATCGACCGCTGGCTGCGTCCGGCGCTGCGCGGTGAACTGCACGACGCCTACGCCGTCACCGAGGAGCACGCCGGGTCCGACCCCTCCGGGATCACCACGTACGCGCGCCGGAGCGAACCGGGCAGGTGGCGGCTGAACGGCGAGAAGTGGTTCGTCACGTTCGGCTCGGTGGCATCGGTGATCGTCGTGATGGCGAACGCGAGCCCGTCCTCCCGGGCCGATCCGGCCGAGGGTGACCGCGGCCTGCCGACGCTGTTCGCGGTCCCGGCCGACTCCCCCGGCGTTGAGATCGTTGACGACCCGCCGTTCAGCCACTCCTATCCGCACGGCCACCCGACGATCCGGTTCACCGACGTCGAACTCACCGACGCCGACCTGCTGGGCCCGATCGGCGGCGGAGACGACCTGCAACGCCGCTGGTTCACCGAGGAACGGCTCGGGATCGCGGCCCGCTGCTGCGGCGCGATGCAGCGACTGCTGGAGGACGGCGTCGACTGGGCGATCGAGCGCGAGCAGGGCGGCGCCCGGCTGATCGACCACCAGGGCGTCTCGTTCCCGCTCGCCGACAGCGCCGCCGACGCCGCCGCCGGCCGACTGCTCGCGCTGGACGTCGCGGACCGGTTCGACGCCGACGACGATCCGAAACTGATTCACGGCCGGGCCTCGATGGCGAAGCTGTTCTGCTCGGAGGCGGCGAACCGGTGCGCCGACCGGGTGGTCCAGGTTTACGGCGGCCGGGGGTACCTGCGGACCACGGCGGCCGAACGGCTCTGGCGAGAACTACGGGTGGACCGGATCTGGGAAGGCACCAGCGAGGTCCAACGGATGGTCGTCGCCCGCTCGCTGGAGCGTCGGGGCGTCCGAGCGATGCTCACCTGAGAGCCCGTGCCCAGCGCCGGTTAGCCCCCGCCAGGGCTGCTATTTCATGATCAACAGAGCTCGATCACAGCCTTTCGGGGGGCTAACCCAATGGATCTGAGGCGGTTGCTGAGCCCGGCCTCGGTCGTGGTGGTGGGAGCGACTGACCGGGGTGGCTCGTATGCCGCGCAGACACTGCTCAACCTGCGGCGGGCGGGTTACCTGGGGGCGGTACTCGGCGTCCATCCCCGACGGACCGAGGTGCTGGGCGTGCGCTGCCTACCCACCCTCGAGGACGCCGTCGAGCAGCTCGGGGCCCCGCCGGACGCGGTGGTGATCGCCACCCCGGCGGCCTCGGTGGCCGGATATCTGGAGACGGCCGGCCGGCTCGGCTGCGGCGGTGCCGTGGTCTACGCCGCCGGATTCGGTGAGAGCGGCGATACCGAGGGTCAGGCCGCGCTCGCCGAGACCGCGCGACGCTACGGGCTGCCGCTGATCGGCCCGAACGGCAACGGGTTTGTCGCGGTCGGGCCTCGGGCGCCGCTCTGGGGGGACGCCGTCACTCTCCCGGAGCGGGCGGGGACGGTCGCGCTGATCACCCAAAGCGGCAACATCGGCGTCCTGGCCCTCGCTCATCGGGCCGGACTCGGCCTGCACACGGTGGTCTCGCTCGGTAACGCGGCGGTGGTCGACGCCCCCGACATCCTCACCTACCTCGCGACGTCCCTCTCGTCCTCCCCGTCCATCTCTCAGTCCATCTCGTCGTCCCTGCCCCCGTCCATCTCCTCGTCCCCGGCCTCTTCGTCCCCGGCTGTTCGGGCGGTCGCGCTCTACCTGGAGGACGACGGTAATGGCGCCCGCCTCGCGGACGCCCTGGCAGCCTGCGCCCGGGCCGACGTCCGGGTGGCGGTGCTCAAGGCCGGCCGCAGCGCCGCCGGACGGCAAGCGGCCGGAGCTCACACCGCGGCCCTGGCCGGTGACCACCGGGTCTTCGCGGCGCTGATTGAGCAGGCCGGCGGGGTGCTGGTCCGGGACCCGCACGAACTGCTGGAGACGGCCCGGGCACTGGCCGGTGGGCGCCGGACGCCGGGACGGCTCGCCATCCTCACCGCCTCCGGCGGAGACGCCGCGATCGCCGCCGACCTGGCCGCCGACGCCGGGGTAGCGCTGGCCGAGCTCACCACGGGGACCCGGGAACGCCTGGCCGAGCTGTTGCCATCGACGGTGACGCTGACAAACCCGCTCGACCACACCAACCTGGTCTGGGCCGACACCGAGGCGATCGCCGGGCTGACCGCCGCGCTGGCCGAGGATCCGGAGGTCGGGCCGGTCTTCTACGTTCAGGACGAGCCACCCGGACTGCCCGAGGTGGACGCCGCAGAATGGGCGGCGACCCGGGCGGGCGCGGAACTCGGTGGCCGCCGGGCCGGGATCGTGACGACGCTGGTGGCGACCATCCCCGGCCAGGAACCACCGGAGGCGATCTCCGGGCTCCGGGCGGCGCTGATCGCAACCGCCGCACTGGGCCGACCTGCCCCGGACCCGAAGCGGCTGGACGCGATCGCCGCGGCGGGTCGCCGGCCCGGGCGGCGCGGCCTGGTCCGGTCCGGATGGCTGGCCGAGCACGAGGCGAAGGCGGTCCTGGCCACCGCCGGGATCGCGGTGCCACCGAATCTGGTGGTCGCTGTACAAGAGCACGGGGATATTGTCAGGGCCGCCCAGCAGCTGGGTTTTCCGGTGGCGGTCAAGCTGTCCGCGCCCGGGTTACTGCACAAGAGCGAGGCCGGGGCGCTGGCCCTGAACCTGCGGGACGAGGACGCGGTTCACGCCGCCGCCGATCGGCTGCGGGCCCTGGACCGGCCGGCCGGAACCGTCCTGCTGGTGGAGCGGATGGCCGCGCCGGGAGTGGAATTGGTGATCGCCGCCCGCCGGGACGGCGTCGTCCCGGCCCTGGTGATCGGGCTCGGCGGGGTCTGGGCCGAGGCGTTGGACGACGTTGTGGTGCTACCGCTGCCGGTCGATCCGGACCAGGTGATCGAGGCACTGCGGCGGTTGCGGGCGGCACCGCTGCTCACCGGTGGCCGCGGCCGGACCCCGATGGACCTCCGAGCGATCGGCGAAATCGGTTGCCGGATCAGTGATTTGCTGCTGGCCGAGGGTTTCGCGCTGGTGGAGGTGAACCCGCTGATCGTCCGGCCGGACGGGGCGATCGCCGTCGACGCCCTGATCCGATGCTGACCCAGCGCCGACCTTTCTGAATGCCGCCAGGGCGCGCCCCATTCTGCCGTGATCATGCACGGTTGCACGCTGCGAAACCGCTTCCCCCACCGCCCGGACTACTTCGGCCGAGCCCTGTCGTGGTCGGCCGGGAAAGCAGGGGTCCACGATCGCGCCGATACGAGCGGATGATCTCCGACCATGATCAACAGACCGTGGTGCGTTCAGTCATTCGCGCGAGCTTCCGTCGCCGGTGTCCCGGATGAAGGAAAGTAGGCTCTCAGCGTGCAACTAAGCGGAGACCGGATGGATGACGAGGCGGACTTTCGGGAATTCGTCACCCTGCACTGGTCGTCGTTGGTGGCCACGGCCTACCTGATCACCACCGATCGGGGTATCGCTGAGGACTGCGTGCAAGACGCGATGGCCCGGGCGCACCGGCACTGGCCACGAGTCCGTCAGGGCGGTGAACCGGCCGTCTACGCGCGTCAGGCCGTGGTGAACGCGGCATTGTCCTGGCGGCGGCGTCGCCGGATCCAAGAGGTATCGCTGACCCCGGCCAACCAGGTCACCCGACCGGCATCGGAGCAGGTCGGACAGGGCCAGGACGGCGTCGATGACGTCCCGCTGGCCGAGTTACGGTCACTGTCACTGCAACTCCGGGCGGCGGTGGCACTGCGGTACCTCGCGGACCGCTCCGAGGCCGAGCCCGCCGCGCGACCCGGTGACCCCGTTCACGCTCTGCCCGCTGACCTCACCGAGCGACTGCATCGAGTGGCCGAGGACCAGACCGCCGACAGCAAGCCTTGGCCCCGAGTCGATCAGGCGCTGCGCCGAGCTCAGCGACGCCGGCTGGCCGGACTGTCGGCGGTGACCGTGGTCGGCGTACTGATCGCCGGCACCGTCTACGCCGGTCTGGGCGAGCCGACCACCCGCTCGGAACCACCCTCGACCTCCGACTCTCTGCGCCGGGAGGGCCTCGCTCAGCTGCGCAAGGCCGGCTACGACGGGCCGACCGGTGGCTCACTGGGCGGCGATGCCCAGTGGATCGCACAGGTTCGCGAGCGCACTCGGGACCTGATCACCGAACTGCCCGTGGAGGGCGGGCGGGCCGTGCTGAGCTCGCCCGACGAGGTGGTGGTGCCCTGGACCGGCGAGCTCGGGGGCATTCGTTACGCCCTGGCCGTCTACCCGAGCGAACACTCGACCGGAGGTCCGCCCACGAAGCCGCAACCGGCCTTCGCCGCGGTCGTCCTGACCGGCGACCAACCCGACCGGATGACGGTCCACGACGTCTATGCCTGGGCCGAGCAGCAGCCCGACGCGATCACCTCCGGACAGTTGATCTGGCTCACGCCCGGCGACCCGGCGGACGGCATCCCGGCCACGGTTGCGATGCTGGGGCCGACGCTGACCGGCGTCAAGGTGGTCAGCGCACAGCATTTTTCGTCAAAGGGAAAGACCATCACTCAGTCGCGGCAGCTGTCGAAGGACGGCGCGATGACCTGGGTGGGGCAGCTCACTCCGGCCGAGGTGTACATCGACGACATCCAGCTCGAAGGCGTGGGCGGATTCGGCTCGAACGCCCTGCCGGTGCGCCCGGTGCAGGACCGGATGCGCAGCATCGCCCCGAGCGGAACCGATACGACCGCGTTGGATTGCGCCAGTGAGCGCACCCCCGGTCTCGGTAGCTCGATCGTGGATCAGCCGATGATCGCCGCCACAGCCCCGATGAGCAGCTCGTACACGCTCGGCGCGGCCGTTCTGCGCTCCTCCGACGGCCCCTGGCTGGTGAGCTTCTGCCAGTCGCACAACCCGAAATCATCCGACGCCGCGTGGAGCGGCGGGTGGAGCGGCGGGAGCGTCTTCGTCGGAGCGGCCGGCTCGGACTCCTTCATGGCGGCGGTCGAGAATACGGACAGCCCGGTCAGCGACAGGCTCAGCGGCTACCTGGTGGTCGCCCCGGTCGGCGCGACCACGGTCCGGATCGGCGCCGAGACCGCGAAGGTGAAGAACCGGTTGGCATACTTCACATACGACGACGACCGCACCGGGCCGCAGACCGTGCGCGCCCTCAACGCGGCCGGCACCGTCATCGCCAGCGTCCGGTCCCAGCGCAGCCAGTAGCCCCAGACCTGGGCGAGCGTCGGCGAGCGCGGCTTCGCCCGCTGGCCAGCAGCGACACCTGTGGTGATCCGGGTTCGGCGTTGATCCAGGTCCGGTGCCGATCTCTTGCCTGGCCTCCGACCCGAGCTTATCCTGAATGCATGTTCAGTCAGGGATCGTCGCCCTTGTCCGCCGACGCCCTGGCGGCGTCCCTGAAGCCGTTCGGCGAGAGCGTGATGCTCCCGCCCGAGGCGTACACCTCGGCCGAGGTCTTCGCCTGGGAGCAGCAGCACTTCTTCCGCGGCTGGCAGTGCATCGGCCGCAGCGCGGACATCCCCGAACGCGGCAGCCAACGCGCCGAACGGGTCGGCGACAGCACGGTGCTGCTGGCCCGCAGCAAGGACGGCACGCTGCGCGGCTTCGCCAACGTCTGCCGGCATCGCGCCCATGAGCTTCTCCCCGCCGGCGGCAGTGCCACCGGCCGGGCGATCACGTGTCCTTACCACGCCTGGAGTTACAGCACCGAGGGCCAGCTGATCGCCGCCCCCGGCTACCAGGACCAGCCGGCCTTCACGACGAGCGACTACCGGCTGCGGACGATCCGGGTGCAGGAGTGGCGCGGCTACGTCTTCGCCGACCCGTCCGGCGAGGCCCCCGACTGGGCCGAGTGGATCGGTGGTCTCGATGGCCAGCTGGCCGAGCACCGGCCGGAGAACCTGGTGGTCCGGGCGTCCCACGAGTACGTGGTGAAGGCGAACTGGAAAGTGATCAGCGAGAACTATCAGGAGTGCTACCACTGCCCGATGATCCACCCGGAACTGGTGAGCGTGAGCCCGCCGGACAGCGGGGAGAACTGGGACCTGCCCGGCGCCTGGGTCGGCGGCTGGCAGGACATCCGGACCGGCCTGACCACGATGTCGCTGGACGGACACAGCGACGGGATGCCGATCCCGGGCGTCACCGGCGAGCGACTGCACACCGTCAACTATCTCGGGGTGTTCCCCAACCTGCTGATCAGCCTGCACCCGGATTACGTGATGACCCACCGGATGGTGCCGCTGTCGGCGGGCGAGACCTGGGTGGAGTGCAACTGGGCGTTCCCGGCCGAGGCGATCGAGCAGCCCGGCTTCGACCCTGCCTACGCGGTGGACTTCTGGGACATCACCAACCAGCAGGACTGGGCGGCCTGCGAATCGGTGCAGCGCGGGCTGTCCTCCGGTGCCGCCACGCCCGGTCCGCTCTCGCCCGAGGAGGAGGCCGTCTACCAGTTCGTCACCATGGTCGCCCGCGGCTACTCGAGCCGTCCGGTGCACGTCAAGCCACACCTCGCCAGCTCATGACCAGCGACGCCGCTAGCAACTCGGCCGACTCGGCCGGCAACCCGGCCGGCGCCGAGCTCAGCGCTGACGCCGAGCTCAGCGCCGACGCCGTGGTGGTCGGCGGCGGCACGATCGGCGGTTGGTGCGCATGGTTCCTCCGCCGGGCCGGGCTGGAGCGGGTGATCCTGCTGGAGCGCGGGGTGCTCGGCTCGGGGGCTTCCAGCCGGGCCGCCGGAATGGTCCGGGGCCAGGGCGGTACCCCGGCTGCCGTCGTCCTCGGCTCCTGGACCCGCGACTTCTACCGCGGCCAGAGCGCGGAGATCGGCATCGACTCCGGTTTCCTCGAACAGGGTTACTACCTGCCCGCCTTCACCGAGAACCAGGTGTCCGAGGCCAAGACCCGGATGGCGATGCAGCAGCGTCTCGGGCTCGACGTCGAATGGCTGGACGCCGCCGAGGCCGAGCGGCGCAACCCCACGCTGGCTCCGGGCAGCACCCTCGGCGGCACCTTCGCCGCGGCCGACGGATACCTCGACCCACCCCGCAACGTGCTCGCCTACGCGGTGGCGCTGGCCAGGTCTGGGGTCGAGGTCCGGGAACGGACGACGTTCAAAGGCCTCGAGCGGGACGACACCACCGGAGCGGTGACGGGCGTCCGGACCAGCGCTGGCCGGATCCGCACGTCCACGGTCGTGCTCACCGGCGGACCCACGCTCGCCGAGGTGGGACGGCTGGCCGGGATCCGGATCCCGGCCGGAGACGTGATGCACCAGGTCGCCGTCACCGAGCCGCATCCGGACCTCGCGCCGGAGCGGCTACCGATGGTGTTCGACGTGGCCGGCGGGATCTACTGGCGACCGGAGGACGGCGGGCTGCTGTTCGGGATGAGCAACCCGGACGAGCCGCCCGGCCCGGCGCGCCGGCTCGACCTGGCCTACCTGGAGCAGGTCCGGGAGCGGCTCGCCGAGCTGGTACCGGTGACTCGCGGGCTCGGCCTGCGCCGGGCCTGGGCCGCGACGATCGACTACACGCCCGACCACCTGCCGATCATCGGCCCGGCGATCGACAGTGCAGGTCCGATGGACGGCGTGACCGTCGCCTCCGCCGCCGGGCACGGAATGATGTGGGGTCCGGCGGTCTCCCGGGCGGCGGCCGACATCGCGCTGACCGGGACGACGTCGATGTTCGATTCGGCCGGCATCGACCTGGCCGATTTCAGCCTGACCCGGTTCGACGAGCACGGCCGCAGCCGACTGGCCGCCGATCCGATCGCCCTGCCCTTCCCCGAACGCACCAGCTAATCCACCAAACCGACCGGCCACGCACCGCAAGCATGATCAGCGGAGAAATAGCCGGCGCCTGGGCCACTTCGCACCCCTTCGGCCGGTGATTTGAGGGATTTGGAGCCTGTAGCGAAATCCCGAGCACCATGCAGTAGATCAAGGAAAAATCCGATCTGTGCGGGTATTTGACCGTCTAAATGGGGCAGAACCCCGTCCAAATTGCAAATTGATCTTGAGCAGCACGATTTCGCTACAGGCTCTTTGATCTTGGTTTCACCGGGCTAAGGGGTGCGAAGTGCCGCTCGTGGCGGTGGTGACTCGTGTTCCGCTTCGGGCGAGCGCATGGTGATCACCGGCACCAGCCTTGACGCCCCGCTAAGGAAGCTCCAACTAAGCCAAGCCATACTTCAACCGTCTATGGATGAACGACGGACGGAGCTGGAGGTAGTGCCGTGGCGATCAGGCTTTCGGCGCGCCCTGTCTTCCTGGCTGCGTTGCTGCTCAGCGTGCTGGTGACGACGGGCTGTGATCCCCTGGGCGGATCGGCCGCCCCTGCGCCCGAGTCCACCCAATCGAGCGGGTCGAAGATTTCGAACGCCACACCCCCGCGCCGGACCGGCGCGGCCCGCTCCCTGCCATCGTTGGCCGGTGCATCGTTCAAGGTCAATGAGGTCGACCTGGACGCGCAGGACAAGCCGGCGAAGATCGCCGTACGGATGATCAAGCAGGCAGTCGGGGACGCCGAGGCGCCGCGGTTCGAGGTCGAGGGTGTCCAGGGGGTCACCCCGGGCCGGCAGATCCAGCAAATGGTCGAGCTGACGACAGCCGCCACCACCTGCCTGCAGCGGAAGGGGCATCTCGCGCTGCGTGCCTTTTCCGACGTCCGCTACCCCTACTCGATGGCGATCGCCCTGGTCGTGAACGGGCAGGCGTTCCGGGACGTTGATGTGGCTCGGTGCGCGATTACCTCCGCGAACCCCAACCAGGCCGCACCGAGCCCGGATGGCACGCCACGTCCCTCGATCGCGCCCTGCGTCGGCAAGCGCCGGACCGGCGAGGTGCTCGTCACCTGGGTGGGAACGACGGACCTGATGTGCGATGCACTGGGTGACCCGGTCGGGCCGGTCGAGCGGGTCCTGTTCCGCGGAAACTCCGGTACGGACGTCGCCCGGCTCCAGTTGGCGCTGAACAACATCGGCAGCAAGGTGACGGTGGACGGCCGACTGGGACAAGCCACCGTCGTGGCGATCCGGGCGTTCCAGAACTGCTACGCGGTCGGGTCGAGCCGTCTCGGGGTGGCGGACGCCATCACCCAAGATGCTTTGGCGATGGCTCAGACCTCGGGCTGGTCCACCGAAATGTGCGCGGCCTTGCCCCCCGGTGAGCCGACGGCCATCAGCGAGCCCTGATCAGCCGATGGTGCTCGTTGCCGCTCAGTCGACCTGGCCGCCGTCCGGCAGCAGCCGGAGGGCGGTGGTGGGCAACGAGACTCGGACGGCGTCCCCGTGCGCGTAGCCGGCTCCCGGCTGATCCCCCGGAGTGCCGACGGTGACCGTGCAGCCGTTCGCCAGCCGCACCACCACCTGCACGCTCGCGCCGAGGTAGACGCTGCGATCCACCAGCCCGGTCAGCACCTGCCCGTCCCCGCTCGGAACCGCCCGCGCATGCAGCGGCCTGATCGACAGCCGCTCCGGCCGGGCGACCAGCTTCGCCGGGCCGGGCTCGTGCGCCGCCCCACCGGCGACCAGGACCTGCTCGCAGAGCCGGAACGCCGTCCCACCGGACGCCGGCCCGATCGCCTCGACGTCAATCACGTTCGCCGAGCCGAGGAAGTCGGCGACGTACGCGGTGGCCGGCTCGGTGTAGACCTCGGACGGAGAGCCGACCTGCTCGATCCGCCCGCCGGTCAGCACGGCGAGGCGATCCGACATGGTCAGCGCCTCTTCCTGGTCGTGGGTGACGTAGACGAAGGTGATCCCGACGGTCTCCTGCAACGCCTTCAGCTCGATCTGCAAGGCCTTGCGCAGCTTGGCGTCAAGCGCACCGAGCGGCTCGTCCAGCAGCAGCACCCGGGGGTTCAGCACCAGCGCCCGGGCCAGGGCGACTCGCTGCTGCTGGCCGCCGGAGAGTTGGCCGGGACGGCGGTCGGCGTAGGTCGACATCTGCACCAACTCCAGCGCCTCACCAACCCGGCGCCGGATATCGGCTTTGGAAGCCTTGGCATAGCGCAGACCGAACGCGACATTGTCCCGGACGTTCTGAAACGGGAACAGGGCATAGTTCTGAAACACCGTGTTCACCGGGCGCCGGTGCGCCGGAACCGGTGCCAGGTCCACTCCGTCGAGCAGGATCTGGCCGCTGGTGGGACGCTCGAAGCCAGCAATCAGCCGAAGCGTCGTTGTCTTGCCGCATCCGGAGGGGCCGAGCAATGAGAAGAACTCCCCCGGTTGGATCTCCAGATCGATCCCCCGCACGGCCTGTGCCTCGCCGTAGCTCTTCTCCAGGCCCTGCAGCCGAATGCCGCCACCGGTGACCGATCGGGGACCGCCGACCGCCGGTTCGGACCCGCTGAGCAGGTCCTCTCCAGCCGATGCCGGTTGCGGGCTCATAAGACCTCTCAGCTGGCTTCCGTCGATCTGCTTGCCAAGACCTGACTGAACGTTCAGTCTATGAGCGTTCGATGGTCGCCACAACGGCACCCGGGTCCCCTCCTGACCCTCACGCCAGTCCGCGCACAGACCCCGGAGCGTTTCGACATGGTTCACGACCGAGCAGCCCGATCAACCGGGCCGGCCGAACCCACCGGCCGAGGGCCGTCCCGCCGATCCGTCCTGCGCTACTCGGCCCTGGCCGCTGCCCTCGGGCCGGCGGCACTGGCCAGCTGCGCCCGCGACCAACCGCTCGGCGCCAGACCGGGCGCGTCCGCGTCGCCGCTGAAGATCGCCTCGCCGACGAACCCGGTGATCTGGCCGATCGCCACCGACAACAAGCCGATCGCCGCCGGGCTCGCGCCGGAGCAGAACGCCACCCTGCAGCTGTACAACTACGCGGACTACATCGCCCCGGACGCGCTGAAGAGCTTCGAGAAGAAGTATAAGAAGTACAACGTCAAGGTGAAGGTCTCGACGTTCAACGACGCGAGCGAGGCGCTGGCCAAGATCCGCGGTGGATCGGTGCCGTTCGACATCTACTTCCCCAGCTACGACGCGATCGGCAAGCTCGCCACCACCGGCCTGGTCCGTCCGCTGACCCACGACTATCTGCCGGGGATCACCAACGTCTGGCCGGAGTTTCAGAACCCGTTCTACGACAGCGGCTGGCGCTACAGCATTCCGTTCATGGTCTACACCACCGGAATCGCCTGGCGGACCGACAAAGTCAGCGAGAACATCGGTGCCCGGCCGAACCCGTGGAACGTCTTCTGGGACCGGAAGTACGCCGGAAAGATGTCGGTCCTCGACGACTACCGCGAGACCATCTCGATGGCCCTGCTGTACGCCGGCGACTCCGACGTCAACACCAGCAATCAGGTCGCCCTCGACAAGGTCCAGGCCGACCTGTTGACGATGACCCGGACGTCGCACCCCACGGTCACCATCAACGCGTACTCGGACCTGCCCGGCGGCCGGTTCAACATCTCGCACTGCTGGTCCGGCGACGCCGTGAATATGCCGTACTACCTGCCCAAGGGCGGCGACCCGGGAATCCTGCGGTACTGGTTCCCCGAGGACGGCCGCGGACTGGTGAACAACGACCTGGCGGTGCTGCTGCGCTCGGGCCAGAACCCGGTGCTGGCACACCTGTTCCTGGAGCACCTGCTGGATCCGGCGGTCGCGCTGGCCAACCTGTCCGCCACCGGCTACCAGCCGCCGCAGAACACGATGACCGCCGAGAAACTGATCGCCGACGAGTACATCCCGGCGAACCTGAAGACCGCGGCGGTGCTGCCGGGCGCGTTCGAGATCGGCTTCCGCACGCTCGAGCTGGCGCCCGAGACGGACGCGCGGTGGCAGGCGGTCTGGCAGCGGTTCAAGGCCGGCGCATGAAAAAATGGCTGCGCAGCCGGTTCCGTTCCGGTCGATCTGACCTGTTCGGGGTTCTGCTCAGCCTTCCGGCCATCGTCTGGCTGGCGATCTTTTTCGTCGTCCCGGGATACGTCCTGCTGGCGATCGCGTTCGGCACCGTCGATCCGATCTTCCGGGCACCGCTGCCCGCCTGGAGCCCGCTGGACTGGACGTTCGGCTCGTTCTCGTTCGTCTTTACGCATTTATGGGGCGGCACCGACGCGTTCTTCGGGCCGGCCGTGCTGCGCACCGTCGGCTTCGTCGCCGCCGCGATGGTGCTCTGCCTGCTGATCGCGTTCCCGGTGGCGTACTTCGTCGCCCGGCATGCCGGGCGCTGGCGCGGGCTGGTGCTGGCCCTGCTGGTGGCGCCGTTCTGGATCAGCTACATGATGCGGATGCTCGCCTGGGTGAACCTGCTGCAGACGGACGGACTGGCCAACCGGGCGCTGAGCCTGGGCGGGCTGCTGCCGGTGCAGGTGGACTGGCTGGCCGGGCGGTCCAGCACCGTCATCCTCGGGCTGGTCTACGGCTACGTGCCGTACATGGTGCTGCCGCTGTACGCCGCGCTGGACCGGATCAGCCCGAGCATGATCGAGGCCGCCCGTGACCTGGGCGCCGGCCGGACCGAGGTATTCCGCCGGGTGATCCTGCCGATGAGCCTGCCGGGGGTGGCGGCCGGCCTGATCCTCGTCACCCTGCCGATGACCGGCGACTACTTCACCAACGACCTGCTTTCCGGATCCCCCCGGACCTCGATGGTCGGCAACCTGATCAACGAGGCGATCAGCACCCCGGGGCAGGCCGGCCAGGCCGGGGCGCTGGTCAGCTTGCTGATCCTCGGCCTGCTGGTGCCGATGCTGCTGTACGTCCGCAGCACGCTGCGGGGACAGGACGTCCGCTCGTGAGTACGCCGGTGACGACCTCGGCCCGCGGCCCGGTCCGCGGCCCGGCCGGCAGCGCGGAAGGCAGTCCGGCGGGCACCCCGGTCGGCACGCTGACGTCGTATCGGGCCGCCTGGACGAACCGCGGCCGGGGGCCGTGGCGACCGCCGTACGTGCTCGCCGCCATCACCGTGATCTACCTGCTGTGGTCGCTGCTGCCGGTGCTGATCGCCGTCCTGTTCTCGTTCAACTCCGGGCGCTCCCGCAGTGTCTGGCAGGGCTTTTCGATGCGCTGGTACACCGGTGACCCGAACCTGTCGGTGCTGCACGATGCTGGGCTGCGGACCGCGCTCGGGCACACCCTGCTGCTCGGGGTGCTGACCACGCTGGTGGCGGTGCCGCTCGGGGTGGCCTTCGCGCTCGGCCTGGACCGCTGGCACGGCCGGCTGCCGACCACCGCGAACGTCGCCGTGGTGCTGTCCTTCGTGATCCCGGAGATCGTCCTGGCGGCCGGCCTGCTGTTCATGATCACCCAGCTCCAGGTGCCGTTCCAGCTCGGCACCACGGCGCAGGTGGTCGGCCTGGTGACGTTCCAGATCTCCTACCCGGTGGTGATCGTCCGGGCCCGGCTGCTGACGATTGGCAAGCACTACGAGGAGGCCGCCCGGGATCTGGGCGCCTCACCGCTGCAGGCGCTGCGCCGGGTGCTGCTGCCGATGCTCAAGCCCGCCGTGTTCGCCAGCGCGGTGCTGGTTTTCGCCGATGTGATCGACAACTTCGTCCTGGTCCGGTACCTGTCGGCGAGCTCACAGACCGAGACCACGTCCATGAAGATCTACAACACCGCCCGCGCCGCGCCCACCCCGGCCCTGAACGCGCTGGCCTCCCTGATGCTGCTGGCCTCTCTCGCCGCGGTGCTGATCGGCTGGCTGGCCTACCGCCGGTTCACCCGCGGCGAGAAGGAGACCACCGGCATCGCCGACTTCGCTCAGCTCTAGAAACCTCATGGTGATCACGGTCAGCACCGGTTTGGACCGTAATTCGGCGCCCGAAGCCCATGATTAGCGTTCCAAACCGGAGCTGACCCCACACCAACGTGGGGATCACTCCCCTGCCGGGGGGTCGGTCGGCGAAGGGGTGGTGGTCTCCGACGGCGCGTCCGTTGTCGGGTCCGGTGGGACGACGACCGGCGGATCCGACGACTGGGTCGGGTCCGGGTCCTCGCCCGGAGCGGTCGTGGCGGTGGACTCCGGCTTGGTCGGAGTCGGCCGGCCGGTCGGCGTACCGGTGGGCCTCGGCGTGGGGAAAGCGGTGTTGTCGGAACGAGTGGGCACGGTGTAGATCGACGGTTTGACCGGCCCGATTGGCTCGTTGGACGGAGTCTCACCGCCCGCGGCGGCCGGCGCCGAGGTCGCCGTCGCGCTACCCGTGCTCGGAGATGTTGTCGGACCAGCCGCCACGGCCAGGGCGATCGCGGTCCCGGCACCGAGGATGACGGCCGAAATCACCGGGATCGCCACCACGGGGCGGGAGGCGAAGACACGCAGCGTGTCCAGCCAACCGCGATCATCGCGCCGATCCGCGTCCCGGCTGTCCCGGCGAGTCGGCATCACCATCGGCTGCGGCGTGCTCCAGGTCGGCGACTGCAGCAGGACCGACGGGCGCTGCAGGGTGGCGGCCTCGGAGACCGGGCCTGCCGTAAGCGTCGACAGCGTTTCGCCGGTGCGCCCGACCCGCCACGAGCCGTCGGCGATGCCCGGGCAGCGCTCGTAGACCTGCTGCGGCGTGGGCCGCCGCCGCGGATCCTTCATCAGGCAGTTCGCGATCAGTTCCCGCAGCCCGTCGTCCCGAATCAGGGACAGCTCCGGGTCGGCGTGCACCACCCGGTAGGTCACGGAGATGATCGAGCCCTCGCCGAACGGCCGCCGGCCGGTGGCGGCGAAGTACAGCACGGTGCCGAGCGCGAACACATCGCTGGCCTCGGTCACGTGCTCGGCGGTGGCCTGCTCGGGCGACATGAACCCGGCAGAACCGGTGACCAGGCCGGTCATCGTCAGGCTGCTGGCGCCGGAGGCCTGGGCGATGCCGAAGTCGATCAGCCGGGCTCCGTCGGCGCCCATCAGCACGTTGGACGGCTTCAGGTCGCGGTGCACCAGCCCGGCGGCATGGATGCTGATCAGCGCCCGCGCCATCCCGGAGGCCAGCCGGACCGAGCTGGCCAGCGTCAACGGCCCGCCGTGCTCGATCAGCTCGGTCAGCGTCGGACCGTCGACGTACTCCACCGCCATCCACGGCGGCCGGGCGTCCGGGTCGGCATCCACCAGCGCGGCCGTGTGGGCACCGGTCACTCGCTGGGCAGCCAGTACCTCGCGGTGGAACCGCCGACGGAACTGCACATCGTCGGACAGGAACTGGTGGATCATCTTCAGCGCGAACTGCTGGCCGTCCGGCAGCTGGGCAAGGTAAACCCGGCCCATCCCACCGGACCCCAGCCGAGCAACGATCTCAAAACGTCCCACCTGGCGCGGATCGCCTTCTTCTAGGCGCTCCATCCAATTCCTCCAGCCAGGCACACGTGAGTAGCACTCGCATTACCTACGGTTTTCGCGCGCGGATCGTTCACTTGCGAACTCCAGGCGTCAGCGCGCGCTGAAGGGAGACCTGCGTTTGACCCCACGTTCCCGTCCCTGCCCACGACCGGATGCCCCACCCGCATCATCCGCGCAAACAGTACAGGCCTACGCGGAGGGGGGCGATCGGGTCGCCGACATTCACCCTTCCGGAGCAGATTTCGGTGGTTCGTTGCCTGTTGTGTTGCCGACGCGTAAAATCCCCGGGCTCAACCCGAGCTCGGTCTCCGCATGGGCCACCGACCAGTCGACAACATCGCCGCGATCGATCGCCACCCGGTGCGCGACCGCCTGCAGCGCCAGCCCGTCCAGCAGGGAGAGGATCCGCCAGCCCGCCGCCTCCGGATCCGCGCACCGCAGGGCACCCTCGGCGACGCCGGCCCGGATGGACTCGACCAGCAGCTGCTGCCAGGCGATGTTCAGCCGCTGCGAGGTGGCCTGGACGGCGGGTCGACGACCGGCCTCGGCCCAGGCGTCCAGCCAAAGCTGGAAGGCCCAGTCCTGGTCCGCCCGGGTGTAGTTGCCGAAGAAGATCTTCAGCCGGGCGACCGCGCCGCTACCTGCCGCCATCGCTTCCCGAATGCCCTGCAGGTCCTCCCCCGCGGCCCGCTCGAAGGCGGCGGCCAGCAGGTCGTCCATCGAGGCGAAGTAGTGATGGATCAGCCCGCTGGAGGTGCCCATCCGCTCGGCGACGTCCCGGACCGTGGTCGAGGCCAGGCCCTTGGTGATCATGACCTGGAGGGCGGCGGCGATGATCGCCTCGCGGCGTTCGGCCGGGCTCATCCTGGTCACCGTTTGACCCTAAGCCGCTATTGCGCAAGTGTCCAACAGCGGCTTAGGCTGCCTGGATGGTGCTGACCACTCCGTTCCACCCCAGGCTCAGCGAGTTGAACACCACCGGGTTGTACGGACACTGGTCCGGCTACCTGTCGACGCTCAAGTACGACATGTCGGCCAAACATGAGTACTTCGGCATCCGCAACAGCGCCGGGGTGTTCGACACCTCACCGCTCTACAAGTACTGGATCCGGGGCCGGGACGCCGAGAGGTTCCTGGCCGGCGTGATGACCCGGGACATCCGGCTCTGCCGACCGGGGCGGGCGCAGTACACGGTCTGGTGCGACGACGCCGGCTACGTCCTCGAGGACGGCGTGCTGTTCCGGCATTCCGAGACCGAGTTCCTGCTCACCTGCGCCGAGCCGAACCTCGGCTACTTCCGCGACCTGGTCGGCCGGCTCGACGTCCAGCTGGAGGACGTCACCGCCGACTTCGGGGTGCTCGCCGTCCAGGGTCCGCGCTCCCGCGAGATCCTCGCCCAGCTCGCGCCGGAGGTCAGTGACCTGCCGTTCTTCGGGCTGACCCAGACCAAGATCGGCTCGGCGCCGGTGACGATCTCGCGGACCGGATACACCGGCGACCTCGGCTTCGAGGTGTTCGTCAGGGCGGACGACGCGGTCGGCGTGCTGGATGCCGTACTGGCTGCCGGAGTTCCTTACGGATTGCGGCCTTTCGGTGAACAGGCCCTGCTGATGGCACGGATCGAAGCCGGCCTGGTGCTGATCAACGTCGAGTTCTCGTCCAGCCGGTTCGCCTACACCGATCAGCAGCGGGTGACCCCGATCGAGCTGGGCTTCCGCTGGATGCTGCGCGGGATCAATGACGACGACCGCCCGTTCATCGGCCGGAACGCGATCCGGCGGGAGATCGCCGAGAAGACCTCGCGCTGGTCCACCGTCGGACTGCTGCTCGACTGGGCCGACTGGAACCGGCTGTACACCGAGGCCGGCCTGATCCCGCCGAAGGACGAGACCCCGCTGGAGTACGAGTCGATGCTCTATGAAGACAGAGGCGCCGACGGTTTGGGGGACAGAATCGGTTACGCCACCAGCCTGATGTACTCCCCCGTCCTGCAACGGCACATCGCGATCGCCCGGGTCCGCCCGGATCTCGCCACGGTCGGAACCCGGGTGAACCTGGAGCTGACGATCGAGCACGAGTACCGCACGGTGGCGGCCGACGTCGCCAAACTCCCGCTCTTCAACCCCGAGCGAAAGACCGCGTGATTTCGACATGACCAGCAGCAGGAACTACGACGCGATCATCGTCGGCGGCGGGCACAACGGTCTGGTCAACGGTGCCTACCTGGCCAAGTCCGGGCTGAAGACACTGATCATCGAGCGCCGCGGATTCGTCGGCGGCGCAGCGATCACCGAGGAGCTGGTCCCCGGCTTCCAGTTCACCACCTTCTCCTACGCGCTCAGCCTGCTGCGGCCGGACATCATCCAGGAGCTCGACCTGGTGAAGCACGGCTTCCTGCCGATCCTGATGCCGTCCTCGTTCGCGCCGATGGAGAACGGCGACCACCTGCTGCTCGGCCCGGATCGGGACGAGAACATCAAAGAGATCATGCGGCACTCCTCGCACGACGCGGACGCGATGGACCGCTACGAGCACGACGTCGAGCGGGTCTGCCAGCTGCTCAAGCCGCTGTTCGACCGGGTGCCGCCGAACATCTTCGGCAAGTCCGTCGAGGACCTGGCCGACATCCACTGGCTCGGCTCGCTGCTCGGCTCGGCCGACCAGAAGGTGCTGCACGACGCCGTCCGGCTGCTCACCGGCAGCGCGGCGGACTTCCTCGACGACTACTTCGAGAGCGACATCCTCAAGGGCTATCTGGCGTCGTCCGGAATCATCGGCACCAAGGTCGGGCCGATGTCCCAGGGTTCCGGCCTGGTTCTGCTGTTCCACTCCCTCGGTGAGCACGACGGGCACTTCGGGTCCTGGGCCTTCCACAAGGGTGGCAACGGCGGCTTCACGCAGGTGCTCGCCCGGGCCGCGCAGGCCTACGGCGCGGAGATTCTGCTCGACTCCGCCGTGGACTCGGTGATCACCAAGGAGGGCCGGGCGGTCGGCGTCGCACTCGCCGACGGCACCGAGCTCAGCGCCCGCACCGTGGTCAGCGCGCTGGACCCGCGGCGCACCTTCACCGAGCTGGTGCAGCCGCGCGAGCTGCCCGGCGACCTGGTGGAGAACATCAACCGGATGAAGTTCCAGGGCACCTCCGCGAAGGTCAACTTCGCGCTGGACGGTGTGCCGCGCTTCCCCGGCCTCGGCGACCGGACCGACCAGTACCGCGGTTTCACCAACATCGGCCCGTCAATGGAGTATCTGGAAAGGGCTTTCGACGACGCCAAGTACGGCTGGTACAGCAAGCGGCCGTACCTGGACTGCGCGATCCAGTCCCTGGTGGACCCGGACATGGCCCCACCCGGCAAGCACGTGATGTCGTGCTTCGTGCAATACGCGCCGTACCACCTGAAGGGCAGCGACTGGGACACCGAGCGGCAGGGCTTCGGCGACACCGTGCAGGCCACGCTGGAGTCGTTCTTCCCCGGCTTCGGCGATCTGGTGATTCACCGCGAGGTGGTGACCCCGCTGGACATCGAGCGGGTGGTCGGCCTCACCGAAGGCAACATCTTCGCCGGCGAGTTCTTCGCCCCGCAGATGTACTTCTTCCGGCCGGCCCCCGGCTGGAGCCAGTACCGGACCCCGATCGAGGGGTACTACCAGTGCGGGTCCGGCACCCACCCGGGCGGTTGCGTGATGGGCGCTCCCGGCAAGCTCGCCGCCCAGCAGATCATCAAGGACCTCAAAGCCTGACCGTCGGGCTAGCGCTTGCGTGAGGTCCGGCTCAGGCCGCGGGTCATCGACATCATCCGCCGACCGTAGCTCTGCCCTTCCTCGGGCGGCTCCTCCGGGTCCGGCGCGAGCTCGTCTCGGTTCTCCTGCGCAACCGGCCCCGCCGGCCGGAACATCGCTGGGCCGGGCTGGATCGGCTGGACCTGGTCTTCATACGCCCCGATGTCCGCGCCGCTGATCCAGTATTCGCACAGCCAACTGTGATACCCGATCCAGGACGAGCTCAGGGTGCCGGACCATTCCGTCTGATAGGCACCGCGCACGGTTCGCAACAGCGCGTGCCCCACGGCCTGATAGCCGGTCCGGGGAAAACCGAGGCGATGCGCGTCCAGGCCGACGCCCTGCAGGGTGGCACCGATCATCGGTATCGGCTCTTCCGCGTTCACCGCCCAGAGCACGCACTCGACCAGCCACCGGGAGACCTGCTCGCCGGCAGGCTCCCGCATCAAGGGGACCTCCGGCATCAGATCCATGAGGCTCGCATGAAATTCGCCATGGAACTGTTCCTGGCGTTCGAGCAGCGGCCTGCAGGACGATCTGATCGTCTGGGCGACATCGGGAGGCAGCGGGGTCATTCCGTTTCCGTCATTGAGGGTGAACCGATCCGAGCCAGCCCATCAGGAACCCGATCGGGCTCGTGACGATACCGGGCTTCGCCACCCTGAACCAGGAAAAGACCGCCTCCACTTACATGATCGTGAAAAGCTGCCCACCAGTTGGAGAACAGCATCCGATAAATCCCTTTTGCCGCTTGACCATCGTTACTCTTCGCGAGCGGCCGACCCCAGTGTGCTTTGTCGGGCAAGCAGCGTGTGGCCGATGCGAACCTCGATACCGGGCAAGGGCTTCCGGCTTTGCATCCGGAGCATCAGCCGCTCGACCGCGGTGGCGGCGATCATCGCCTTGTCCGGCTTGATCGTGCTGATCGTCGGGTGCGAGTAGCGGCCGTCCTCGATGTCGTCGTAACCGATCACGGCGACGTCCTCGGGGACCCGCCGTCCTCGGTTGAGCAAGGTGTGCACGGCGCCCAGCGCGACCAGATCGCTGTAGCAGAACACCGCGTCCGGCGGGTCCGGGCGATCGAGCAGGACCGCCATCGCCTGGGCGCCGTCCGCCCGGTTGAACCGCGGCGTGGAGATCACCAACGACTCATCGACCGGCAGCCCGGCCTGGGCGTGCGCCTGCCGGTAGCCCTGGGTACGCCGCTGCGCCGCCTCGCCGGTCGCGTACGGCTGGTCGCCGATCGCGGCGATCCGCCGCCGGCCCAGCTCGAGCAGATGGGTCACCGCCTCCCGCGCGGCGGCGACGTCGTCGATGCCGACGTGATCGAAGGTGCCGTCGGAGGCGCGCTCCCCGAGGATCACCAGCGGCATCGCCGGATCCCGGTCCCGCAGATCATCCTGCGCCAGGGCGAGCGGGCTCAAGATCATGCCGTCGAACGGAAACATCCGCATCCCGGCCCGAATCAGCTCGCTCTCGTGCGCCCGGATCCCGTCCGTCTGATCCACGAGCACGTTGTACCCGCGCTGGCGCACCAGCGGAATGATCGACTGCAGCAGGTCCGAGAAGTACGGCGTGTCGAGATAGGGCACCACCACAGCGATCTGGCCGGAACGACCGTTGGCCAGGTTGCGCGCCATCAGGTTCGGCCGGTAATCGAGCTCCTCCAGGGCGCGCTGGACCTTGGCCCGGGTCTTGGCCGTGACCGGCGCATAGCCGTTGACGACGTTGGACACGGTGCGGGCCGATACCCCTGCGCGAACTGCCACGTCATGCAGCGTTGCCTCGCGGTCTCGCATCCGGCATCTCCTCCCTCGGGCTCGTCGTTCAGTATCCAACCCAGACTCTTGCAGCGCTGCAAAAGTGCAGGCATAGTTCTTGCAGCGCTGCAATCAGGGCAATACCACCGCAATGATCCAGCATCAGGGGAGCGACGGTGACGACAGTCCTCCAGCACCCGGGTGAGGCCTCGCCCGCCCTCCCCCACTCGAACGCGCTCGGTACCAGGTCTCTTTGTTCGGCCCCTCGTGTGAGCGCTAACAGTCGGGCCAACGGCCTGAGCGACCTCTCGATCGACACGAAAGGTGTGACATGGGTAAGCAACGGCGCTTCTCCCGGTCGGTGGCCCCGGCCCTGATCGCGAGCCTGGCTCTGACCATCGCCGCGTGTTCCGGCAGTTCGGGCGGCTCGAACGGCTCCGGCGATGCCGGTAGCACGTCGGCCGCCGGCACCGGAGTCACCAGGATCAAGGTGTGGGCCTGGTACCCGGAGTTCAAACCGGTGGTCGACCTCTTCAACTCCACACACAAGAACATTCAGATCGATTGGACGAACGCCGGCGCCGGTGGGGACGAGTACACCAAGCTCCAGACCGCGCTCAAGGCCGGCAAGGGCGCTCCGGACGTGGTGATGCTGGAGTTCCAGGAACTGCCCACCATCAACCTCACGAAACACCTCGTCGATATGGGCAAATACGGCGCCAACAGCATCAAGGGCAATTACGTCGACTGGGCCTGGAAGCAGTCCACGGACGGCGACAAGGTCTATGCGATTCCGGTGGACGCCGGCCCGATGGGCCTGCTCTACAGAGCGGACCTGTTCAAGAAGTACGGCCTCACCGTTCCCAAGACCTGGGACGAGTTCAAAACCACCGGGCAGGCCCTGAAGGCGAAGGACCCCAAGGCGTTCATCACCGATTTCGGCGCCAATGACGGTGGTTTCATGCACGGGCTGTTCTGGCAGGGCGGTGCGAAGCCGTATACCTACTCGGCGTCCAACCTGCCGAACATCGGGATCACCATGAACGATCCGGCCGCCCAGAAGGTGATGGCCTACTGGGACGACCTGGTCAAGAGTGGGCTGGCGGACACCACGTCATATGGGACGACGGACTTCTACAACGGGCTGAGCACCGGAAAGTACGCCACCTATATCGCGGCCGGCTGGGGCCCGGGATATCTGCAGAGCGTGGCGAAGAAGACCGCCGGTAAATGGCGCGCGGCGCCCATGCCGCAGTGGACCGCCGGGGCGGACGCCCAGGGTGACTGGGGTGGCTCGTCCTTCTCGGTGACCGACCAGAGCGCGCACCCGAAGGAGGCGACCCAGGTCGCGATGGAGATCTTCGGCTCCGACAAGGCCGCCTGGAAGCTCGGTATCGACAAGGCCTTCCTGTTCCCGACCAGCAAACCGATCCTGGAATGGGACTACTTCCGGAACAAGAAGTGGGACTTCTTCGGTGGCCAGGCGGTCAACGGTGACGTCTTCGTGCCCGCCTCGGAAGGGGTGGGGATCTTCGACTGGACGCCGTTCAACGACTACGTCTTCGGCCAATTGACGGCCGCGGTCGGTCAGGCCGTGACGAAGAAGACCTCATTTGTGGACGCGCTGAACAGCGTGCAATCCACCGTGTCCACGTATGCCCAGAAGCAGGGCTTCAAGGTCGCGTCGTAGTCGGGAGGCGAGTGGGAGGAGGAGAAACAGATGACTGGATCCGTACGGACGCGCCGTCGAAGTATTCATCGACAGACCGGCACGGGATTGCTCTTCGTGGCACCGTTCACCGTTCTGCTCGTCGCCTTTCTCCTCTTCCCGCTCGGCTACGCCTTCAAGCTCAGCCTCTATCGATCCACGCTGATCGGCGGGGACGTCTTCAGCGGCCTGGGGAACTATCAGGACGTCTGGGCCGATCCGGAATTTCGCCAAGGCGTGGTCCGGGTAGTGATTTTCGGCCTCGTCCAGACGCCGGTGATGATCGGGGTCGCGCTCATCGCCGCGCTGATGATCGACGCCATCACCTCGCGATTCACCAAGTTCTTCCGGCTCGCGATGTTCGCTCCGTACGCCGTTCCGGTGGCCATCGGCGCGTTGATGTGGGGCTATCTCTACAGCCCCGACCTGGGCCCGCTGCATGCCGACCTGCTCACCGGGCCCCTGGCCCTGATCTCGATGGGCAACATCGTCACCTGGCAGTGGGCCGGCTACAACATGATCATCTTGTACGCCGCCCTGCAGGGATTGCCGCGTGAGGTGCTGGAGGCCTCCCGGGTGGACGGTGCCGGCCAGCTGCGCACGGCGATCTCGGTCAAGATCCCGATGATCAGTTCGGCCCTGGTGCTCACGGTCATTTTCACCATCATCGGCACCCTGCAGTTCTTCACCGAACCGCTGCTGCTGCAGCCGCTGAACCCGGGCACCATCACCAACAGCTACACGCCCAACATCTACGCCTTCTATCAGGCGTTCTCGTACCAGCAGTACAACTATTCGGCAGCCGTCTCGTTCGCCCTCGGCGCAGTGGTCTTTGTCGGGTCGTACCTCTTCCTCTTCTTCGCTCGGAAACGGAGTGGGCTGCAATGACGACGCTCACGAAGGATTCACCGATCAGCATCCCGAGCCGAGGTCGACATTCGCGTCGAGAGGGCGATCTCGGCCGTCCCCGCGGACCAGGATCCGTGCTGTCATACGCCGTCCTGATCCTGATGTTCGGGTACTTCCTGCTCCCGTTCTGGTGGATCCTGGTCGCCTCCACCAAATCGAACGACAGCCTCTTCAGTTCACCGGCGCTGTGGTTCGGGGACAACGGCCTGATCGACAACCTGCGCGAAGTCTTCACCTTCAACGACGGCATTTATCTGCGCTGGATGCTGAACAGTGCGTTCTACGCCGCGGTCGGCGGGGTCGGCGCCACCGTGGTTTCGGCGCTGGCCGGGTATGCCTTCGCGAAACTGCGCTTTCCGGGCCGCAATCTGCTCTTCAACGTCCTGCTCGGCCTGATCATGGTCCCGGCAACCGCCCTGGTCCTGCCGACCTACCTGCTGCTGAGCCGGGCCGGGCTGGTCGACAGCATCTGGGCGGTGATCCTGCCGACGCTGCTGAATCCGTTCGGGGTCTACCTTTTCCGGGTCTACGCCAACGACATGGTGCCGGAGGAGATGCTGGAGGCGGCCCGGATCGACGGCGCGAGCGAGCTGCGGATCTTCCGGAGCGTGGCACTGCCGGTGATGCGCCCTGCCCTGGTCACCGTGCTGCTCTTCAGCATCGTCTCGACCTGGAACAACTTCTTCCTGCCGCTGGTGATGCTGAGCAACGACCGGCTGTTCCCGCTCACCGTCGGGCTGCGCACCTGGTACCGGACGGCCACCATCAACAGCGGCGCCAGCGTGCTGTTCAACCTGGTGATCGTCGGCTCGCTGCTGGCCATCGTGCCGTTGGTCGCAGCTTTCCTTCTGCTGCAACGCTATTGGCAAGGCGGTCTGACCGTCGGCAGCATCAAGTAAACGTCACGTAGAGGCCCGGAGGGAACCGTCATGCCCATCGTCCTGCGCCGCCACCGTCCACCGCTGCTCGTCGGCCTGCTCACCCTGCTGCTCGGGCTGATCGTGATGATCGCGATCCGGCCGGCCGGGGCACACGCCGAGCCCGCGTCGCCCGGGTTCCGCCCGCTGCCGCTGGCCGGTGACCTGAACGCCCACGACCCGTCGTTCACCCAGGTGGGGAGCACCTGGTTCGTGCTGAACACCGGCGACCCGGCGGTGAACGGCGGAACGATCCAGATCAAGAAGTCCACCGACCGGCGGACCTTCCGCTCGGTCGGCACGGTCTGGAGCGAGATCCCGGCCTGGATCAAGGCGGAGATCCCGGCGGTGACCAACCTCTGGGCGCCGGAGGTCTACCGGCACGGGAACACCTACTACCTCTATTACTCCGCGTCGTCCTTCGGCTCGAACAACTCGCTGATCGCCCTGGCCACCAACACCACCCTTGATCCGTCCGCGCCCGGCTACCAGTGGGTCGACCAGGGCGTGGTCTGGCGGTCGCACCCGAGCGACGACTACAACGCGATCGATCCCGGGATCATCGAGGACAGCACCGGTACGCCGTACCTCACCTTCGGCTCGTTCTGGAGCGGCATCCGGCAGGTCCCGTTGCAGTGGCCGACCGGCAAGCCGGCCGCCGACGTCAGCGTTCCGACCCGAATCGCCGACCGTCAGGTTCCGCCGAACGCCATTGAGGCGCCATACCTGGTTCGGCATCAGGGCTACTACTACCTCTTCGTCTCCTTCGACTTCTGCTGCCGAGGCTCGGACAGCACCTACAAGATCGCCGTCGGCCGCTCCCGGTCGGTCACCGGCCCGTTCACCGACGAGCTCGGGACACCGCTGCAGCACGGCGGCGGCACCGTGATCCTCTCCTCGGACGGTCCGATGGTCGGCCCCGGCGGCGCCTCCGTTTCCGGCGACCTGCTCGCCCATCACTACTACGACGCGAATGCCGGCGGCGCGATCACGCTGTCCATCCGAAAGATTCATTGGGGCGACGGCGGCTGGCCGGAGTTGACCTATCTGCACTGACGCGCCCGTCCGCTCGTCGCCCTCAGCGCTCGTTCCCAACAGATTGGACATTGCGTGTTCAATGCCGCCTTCTCCCTTGATCCCGATTTCACCGTCGCACCGGTGAATCGGCGCACCTTCGGCTCCTTTGTGGAACATCTGGGGCGCTGCGTTTACGGCGGCATCGTGGATCCCGGGCATCCGGCGTCGACCGCGGAGGGATTCCGTCAGGACGTGATCGACCTGGTTCGGGAAATGGGGGTGACGATCGTCCGTTATCCCGGCGGCAATTTCGTCTCCGGTTATCGCTGGGAGGACGGCGTGGGGCCGGTCTCGGAGCGTCCGGTGCGCCTCGATGCCGCCTGGCGTAGCATCGAGTCCAACGCGGTGGGGCTGGGTGAGTTCGCCCGCTGGGCGCAGCTGGCCGAGGTGGAGACCATGCTTGCGGTGAATCTCGGTACCCGCGGCGTCCAGGAGGCCCTTGACCTGCTGGAGTACGCCAACCATCCGGGCGGGACCCAGCTGTCGGACCTGCGCCGTGCACACGGTGCCAAGGAGCCGTTCGACATCCGGATGTGGTGCCTGGGCAACGAGATGGACGGTCCCTGGCAGACCGGTCACAAGACGGCCACCGAGTACGGCCGGCTGGCGACCGAGACCGCCCGGGCGATGCGGCAACTCGACCCGACGTTGGAGCTGGTGGCCTGCGGCAGCTCCAACGCGGCGATGCCGACCTTCGGCGAGTGGGAGTCGACGGTGCTGGCGTTGGCCATGGGCCAGATCGACCACGTCTCGGCGCACGCCTACTACGAGCTGACGGACGGGGACCTGGGCAGCTTCCTGGCCTCCGCCGTGGACATGGACTACATGATCAACAGCGTGGTGGCAACGGCGGATGCGACCGCGGCCCGGCTGCGCAGCCCGAAGCGGATCATGGTCTCGTTCGACGAGTGGAACGTCTGGTACCAGAGCAAGCTGGCGTCCTGCCTACCGGAGGACTGGACCGCCGCGCCGCGGATCAGCGAGGAGGCCTACACGGTGGCCGACGCAGTGGTGGTCGGCAACCTGCTGATCTCCCTGCTGCGGCACAACGACCGGGTGGGCGCCGCCTGCCAGGCCCAGCTGGTGAACGCGATCGCCCCGATCCGCGCCGAACCCACCGGGCCGGCCTGGCGACAGAGCACCTTCCATCCGTTCGCCCTGACCTCCCGGCTGGCCAGGGGTGAGGTACTGCAGCTCAACCTGCGCGCGCCCAGCTACCAGAGCGTCAAGTACGGCGAGGTCAGCACGCTGGACGCGGTGGCCACCCACGACCAGGAGAGCGGGGAGGTGGCGGTCTTCGTGGTCAACCGGCACCAGAGCGAGACCGCGGTGCTGGACGTGGGCCTGCGCACCTTCGCCACTGACCTGCAGGTTCTCGAAGCCTGGACCCTCAGCGACGACAACCGGTACGCCGTCAACACGCAGGACGCCCCCGATCGGGTCACCCCGCACTCCGCCACCTCCGCGGCGGTGACGGACGGCGCCCTTCGGGTGGAGCTCCCGGCGGTGTCCTGGACGGTGATTCGACTGGGACGGAGCATCGACAACCGCTGATCGTGCGAGGAGTGTCGGTGCCAAGCAATAGAGTCCTGTCTCGGATCGAGGCCATTCGGGGACCTCGAATCGCCGAAGGGGTGCAACTGCGTGACGACGCCGGTGGAACAGCGAATCGCCGAAGAACTCGGAGTACAGCAGTGGCAGGTCGCCGCCGCGGTGGGGCTGCTGGACGACGGCGCGACGGTGCCGTTCGTGGCCCGGTACCGCAAGGAGGTGACCGGCACCCTCGACGACATCCAGCTCCGTGAGCTGCAGGAACGCCTGGCCTACCTGCGTGAGCTGGAGAAGCGCCGGGAGGCGATCCTGGAGTCGATCCGCTCCCAGGGCAAGCTGGACGCCGAGCTGGAGGCACAGATCCTCGGTGCCGAGTCGAAGGCCCGGCTGGAGGACATCTACCTGCCGTACAAGCCGAAGCGCCGGACCAAGGCCCAGATCGCTCGGGAGATGGGGTTGGAGCCGCTGGCCGAGGGCTTGCTGGCCGACCCCACGCAGGACCCGCAGCAGCTCGCCGCCTCGTTCCTGAACGCCGAGCTGGGCGTCGCCGATGCCGCCGCCGCGCTGGAGGGGGCGCGCTCGATCCTGGTGGAGAAGTTCGCCGAGGACGCCGACCTGATCGGTTCGCTGCGGGAGCGGATGTGGGTGAAGGGTCGGATCGTCGCCAAGGTCCGCGAGGGCAAGGAGACGGCGGGCGCCAAGTACTCCGACTACTTCGACCTGGGCGAGGCGTTCACCCGGCTGCCCTCGCACCGTGTGCTGGCGATGCTGCGCGGCGAGAAAGAAGAGATCCTCGACCTCGTTTTTGAGGCGGACGTTGATGAAGCCGAAGCTCCGAACGAGCCAACCTTCGGCGAGCGCTCGATCGCGAAGAAGTTCGACATCGCCGACCGCGGTCGGCCGGCGGACCGCTGGCTGCTGGACACCGCGCGCTGGGCCTACCGGACCAGGATCCTGGTGCACCTCTCGCTCGACGTTCGCAGTCGGCTCCGCGCGTCCGCCGAGGAGGAGGCGATCCGGGTCTTCGCCTCGAACCTGCGCGACCTGCTGCTGGCCGCCCCGGCCGGCACCCGGACCACGATGGGCCTCGACCCGGGCATTCGGACCGGAGTCAAGGTCGCCGTGGTGGACGACACCGGCAAGGTGGTCGCGCACTCGACGATCTACCCGCACGAGCCGCGCCGGGCCTGGAAGGAATCCCTGGCCGAGCTCGAGCGGCTGGCCCGGCTGCACAAGGTTGAACTGATCGCCATCGGCAACGGCACGGCCTCGCGGGAGACCGACAAGCTGGCCACCGAGCTGATCGCCAAGTGCCCCGAGCTCGCGATGACCCGGGTGGTGGTCTCCGAGGCCGGCGCCTCGGTGTACTCGGCGTCGGCCTATGCCTCGCAGGAACTGCCGGAGCTGGACGTGAGCATTCGCGGCGCGGTCTCGATCGCTCGCCGGCTGCAGGATCCGCTGGCCGAGCTGGTGAAGATCGACCCGAAGTCGATCGGCGTCGGCCAGTACCAGCACGACCTGCCCGAGTCCTCGCTTGCCCGCTCGCTCGACGGCGTGGTGGAGGACTGCGTGAACGCGGTCGGCGTCGACGTCAACACGGCCTCCGCGCCGCTGTTGCGCCAGGTGTCCGGGATCGGCGAGACGCTCGCCACGAACATCGTCAACCATCGCGACACCAACGGCCCGTTCTCCAGCCGGGCGACGCTGAAGAAGGTGCCGCTGCTGGGGGCGAAGGCGTTCGAGCAGTGCGCCGGGTTCCTCCGAGTGCGCGGTGCCGACCCGCTGGACGCCTCCGGGGTGCACCCCGAGGCCTATCCCCTGGTCCGGCGCATTCTCACCAAGACCGGCATGGACCTGCCCGGCCTGATCGGCAACAGCGCGCTGATCAAGACCTTGAAGCCGGATGAGTTTGTTGACGAAACCTTCGGCCTGCCAACGGTTGCCGACATCCTGGCCGAGCTGGACAAGCCCGGCCGCGACCCACGGCCGGCGTTCAAGGCCGCGGTCTTCGCCGAGGGTGTAGACACCGTCGGTGATCTGCGTCCGGGCATGGTCCTGGAGGGCGTGGTGACCAACGTCGCCGCGTTCGGCGCCTTTGTTGACGTCGGCGTGCACCAGGACGGACTGGTGCACGTCTCGGCGATGTCGAAGACGTTTGTCAAGGACCCTCGGGACGTCGTCACCACCGGTGACGTCATCAAGGTCAAGGTGATGGATGTCGACGCACCTCGGCAGCGGATCTCGCTGACCCTGCGACTGGATGACGAGGTCGGTCCGCGTCAGCCCCGAGACGATCAGCCGCGCGGTGAGCAGCGCTCGGGTCAGCGCAGCGGCCCGGGCGCACGCCCGGAGCGCACCTCCAGCGGGCCGGGCGGCCGCTCCCCGCGCGCACCCGGCGGGCGCGGCGGTCAGTCGGGTCAGGGCGGGGAGTCCGGTCAGCCAAGCCGAGGTGGTCAGTCGGGTCAGGGCGGTCAAGGCGGGCAGGGTGGGCAGAAGCGCTCGGCTGCGCCCGACACCGCGCTCGCGGATGCGCTGCGCCGAGCCGGGCTGCTGAACGAATGACACATGGGAGTCTGGACTGATGAAGAACTTGCTCGCGCCGGTCGGCGTGCTGCTCGTCCTGGTCGGCCTGCTCTGGATGCTGCAAGGGCTCGACGTCGTGGGTGGCAGCGGGATGAGCGGCAAGACGCTGTGGGCGATCGTCGGGCCGATCGTGGCCCTGGTCGGCGTCGGCCTGGTGGTGACCGGCATCCGCGGCCGAAAACCCTGACCACACAGGGGTTTCGGTGCTCCGACTGAAAGCCTGTCTGAACGGTGGTCGGCAGCCCACCGAGCACCCCGCGGTGCCGCGCACTCCGGCCGAACTCGCGACGGCGGCGCGGGACGCCGTGCTGGCCGGTGCCCAAGCCGTCCACCTGCACCCGCGCGCCGCCGACGGGAGCGAGTCCCTGCTGGCGGGCGACATCGGTGCGGCCGTGGCGGCGGTCCGAGACAGCTGCCCAGGCGTTCCCGTCGGGGTCTCGACCGGGCTCTGGATCACCGCCGGGGATGTCGCCCGTCGACAGTCCGAGGTGAGCACCTGGGCCGGGTTGGACCGAGGCCGGCAGCCGGACTTCGCCTCGGTGAACCTGTCCGAACCCGGCTCCGCGGAGCTGCTCACCGCTCTGGCGGACGCCGGGATCGGCGCCGAGGCCGGGGTCTGGTCCGTCGCCGATGCCCGGGAGCTCGCCGACACCTTGGCTCGCGGCGTGACCTGGCTGCGGGTGCTGGTCGAAATCCTCAGCCTGCCCGCAAATCTCGCCGTGGCCGCCGCAGACCAGGTGCTGGCCGCCGTCCACCATCTCGATCCGCAACTGACCGACGGCCGACTGCCGGTGCTGCTGCACGGCGAGGGCGACGCCTGCTGGCCGCTGATCCGGCACGCCGGCCGGCTCGGTCTGGCGACCCGGATCGGCCTGGAAGACACCGTCACCGGCCTGAGCGGCGAACCGGTGAAGGACAACGCCGAGCTCGTGGAGCTCGCCGTAGCCGCCTGGTCAGCCTGCTGAAGGGGTGATCCAGGGCTCGCCAGCGGTTCCAGGCGGGGCCGTCGGGCGCGGGATCGACATGTTTCCTTTTTGGTAGTCACCATCGTAGATATGGAAATCGAAGACATGGAATGAGACGAATCGCACCAGCGAGGCCGGGGACGGGAGTAAGTACACTGAACTGGTGAACAATCCGGCCACCGTGGTGATCATCGGTGCAGGTCCGCGGGGTGCGGGCCTGCTGGAGCGGCTGTGCGCGAACGCGCCGGAACTGTTCTCCGGTCGCCGCCTCGACGTCCACCTGGTGGACCCGTATCCGTTCGGTGCCGGTCGGATCTGGCGCTCGGACCAGTCGCCGCTGCTCTGGGCCAACTCGATGGCCGCCGACACGACGATGTTCACCGATGACTCCTGCACCATCGACGGCCCGATCGTCCCCGGCCCGGACCTGGCCGAGTGGGCTGCCGGGGAGCGGGAGTCGCCGATCCGGAACGACCGGTTGAACGCCGAACTGCGGTCGCTGACCGGGGCGTCATTTCCCACCCGGCAACTGGTCAACGACTACCTGGCCTCGACGTTCTGGCGGACGGTGCACACCGCGCCGGCCAACATCGGGATTCACGTCCATTCCGAGCGGGCCCTGGATCTGACCGAACTGCCGGACGGACGGCAACAGGTCGAGTTGGAGCACAGCCGGACACCCCTGGTGGCCGACATCGTGCTGCTCGCTCTTGGGCACCTGCCGAGCCGTCCGCTGGGCGAGTCCGCCGAGATCGCCGAGTTCGCGGACCGGCACGGGCTGACCTACCTCGCCGAGGACTACACCGCGGACGCCGACCTCTCCCGGTTCGGGCCGGGCGACGATGTCATTGTCCGCGGCTTCGGCCTGGTGTTCATCGACCTGATGGTGCTGCTGACCGAGGCACGCGGCGGCACCTACCGCGAGGACGACAACGGCCGCCTGGTCTACCAACCGTCCGGTCGTGAGCCGCGCCTCCACGTCGGCTCCCGGCGCGGCATCCCGTATCGCTCCAAACTCACGTATCCGCTGGCCGGGCCGCGGCCGCCGCACCCACGGTTCTTCGACGCGGCCGCCGTGGACCGGTTGCTCGCCCTGCCGCGGGCGATCGACGTCCAGGCCGACGTCTGGCCGCTCATCGTCCGGGAGATCCTGTTCGGCTACTACCACGAGCTGTTCCTCGGCCATCCGGACCGGATTCGGTTGCCCTGGGCGGAGTTTGAGCCAACCCTTGCCGAGTCGACGCTGACCGAACTGCCGGACCGGGTCGCCGCGGTGGTCCCGGATCCGGCCGACCGGCTCGACCTGGACGCCTTCGACCGACCGCTGCGCGGGCAGTCCTTCGGGAACACCAACGAGCTGCAAACCTGGCTGCGCGCCCACATCAGCGCCGACCTGGCCCGGCGTGGCGACCAGCATTTCTCTGCTGACCTGGGCGCCTTCGGCGCGCTGCTCGCCGTCCTGGTCCCGCTGTCCCGGCTGATGTCGTCCGGCCGGATCTCGGTCCACTCCCAGCTGGTTGATCTGCCGCGGTTCTTCGGCTTCTTCAGCTACTTCGCGAGTGGGCCACCGCCGCGACGGCTGCGGGAGCTGTTGGCGCTGTCCGAGGCCGGAGTGGTCCGCTTCCTCGGCCCGGACGCCGAACTGCGCACTCCGTCCGGCAGCACCGAGGAGCCGAGGTTTGTCGCGTCCAGCCCGGCCGTTCCCGGTGAGACCCCCGCTCGGGCCTTGATCGAGGCCCGCGTCCCCCGAACCACCTTGTCCGGCAGCGCCGATCCGCTGGTGTTAAGCCTGTTCACCCGCGGCGAGCTCGCCGAGCAAGAGCTGTCCGCCCCGGACGGCGGCGCCGCGATCGGGACCGGCCGGGTCCTCGTCACCCCCGACTTCCGGATCCTCGACACCGCCGGCCGCGCCCATCCCCGCCGCTACGCCTTCGGCGCCTGGACAAGCGCGGCGACCGCCGCCGCGTTCTCACGTCCACGCACGAACTCGCCGTTCTTCCAGCAGAACGACGCCGCCGCCCGGGACATCCTGAAACTGCTCCAGCAGCCGACCGCGATCCCCACCGTACTCTGTCAAGAATTCGACCAACGAGCGAGCTAACCTCCCTGCAACCACTTTCAGTGCGAGGCCGACAACAAGGCGGTCAGGACGGCAGGTCGAGCGGTACCGACCAGGTCAGCAGCGCGCCGCCCTTCGGAGCCCGCTCCAGGGCGAACGACCCGCCGAGCCGCTGGGCGCGAAAGGCCATGTTGACCGTGCCGTGCCCGGGGGTGTCCGAGGGCCCCGGACCGACCCCGTCGTCCTCGATCACCGCGGTGAGCCTGCGCGCGGTGGTGTCCACTTCCACCCGCACCTCGGCCGTGCGCCCCTGGGAATGCCGGGCGACGTTGGTCAGCGCCTCGCCGATCACCGCCAGCAGGTCCGGCCGAAGGCTGTCCGGGACGACGGAGTCCAGCGGGCCACCCATGGTCAGCAGCGGCTCGTAGGACAGGATCGCGGCAGCCCGGGTGACCGCGCGGACGATCTCGCCGCGCAGCCCGCTCGGGCGCTCCTCCGGCTCCTGCAGGGAGAAGATCGTCTTGCGGACGTCATGGATGGTCTCGTCGAGGTCGTCAACATAGGTCGAGAGCTTGTTGACGACGTCCTTCTGCACCACCTTCGGCAGCACGGCCTGCAGGCCCAGGCCGATCGCGAACAGCCGCTGGATGATCAGGTCGTGCAGGTCACGGGCGATCCGGTCGCGGTCCTCGTAGATCGCCAGGCGTTGCCGGTCAGCCGAGGCCTGGCCGAACTCCAGGGCCAGCGCGGCGTGCCCGGCGAAGGTGTGCACCATCCGGACGTCGGCGTCGCGGAACGGCGGCCCCTCGGGATCCCGGCCAACGGCGAGAACACCGAGCACCCGCCCGCCGGAGCCCAGCGGCACGATCAGTCCGGGGCCGACGAAGCCGGCGAAGCCTTCCGAGGGCGCCTCGGCCGTGGCTGCCTGCAAGACCGGGGTTCGGGCGTCGAAGGGCCGGGTCTGACCGTCCACAAACAGCCGTCCGGGCAGCGACCCGGTGAGCACGTATCGCTGGCCGACCGATTCTTCGGCCTGCTGCCCGTGTGCCGCCAGGACGGTCAGCTGGTCCGTGGTCTCATCCCGCAGCAGCAGAAAGGCCACATCGGCCTCGACGATCTCGGCGGCCTTGTCCACCACTAGCTGAGTGGTCTCGGACGCCTCGGCGCCGCGCAGCAACCGACTGGTGACCTCGGACGACGCGGTCAACCAGCGCTCCCGGCGGCGGGTCTCCTCGAACAGCCGAGCGTTCTCGATCGCGATCCCCGCAGCGGCCGCGAGCGCCACCATCAGGTCCTCGTCCTGCTCGGTGAACTCACCCCCGCCGCGCTTCTCGGTCAGGTAGAGGTTGCCGAAGACCTCGGAACGAACCCGGATCGGGACGCCGAGAAAGGTCCCCATCGGCGGGTGGTTGGGCGGGAAGCCGAAGGATGCCGGATGCAGTCGGAGATCGGCCAGGCGCAGCGGCTCGGGATGGCTGATGATCAGGCCCAGGATGCCCTTCCCGCTGGGCAGATCCCCGATCGTCGCCCGGGCATGCGGGCCCATCCCGATGTTGATGAACTCCACCAGGTGCCGTTGATCGGGGCCGATCACGCCCAGCGCGGCGTACTGGGCGTCGGAGAGCTCGGCCGCCATCTCGGTGATCCGCTGCAGCGTGTCCGGCAGGCTCAGTTCACTGGCCACCACCACGACCGCGTCCAGCAACCGATGCAGCTTGCGCTCCACCCCGATGATGTCGTTCGCCCGGTTCACCAACTCGGTCAGGAGCACGTCGAGCCGCAGCCGGTGCAGGCCGGGGATCGGGACGTCAGCCGACGGCAGCTCGGAGGAAACGGCATCGGCCTCGTCGTCGGTGTGCTGGTCGTCCACCACGTCAGCTCCCAGTCGGGGGCCGGGCTTGGGACCGGCCCGAGTACGGCAGTCCGACCCTATGCGAGGTACCGCCCCGCTCGGGCACGGCACTCAGCTGTTGACGGATGATTGTCTCCGCGTGGCACGGCGGTAGGTGGACGGGGTCACACTGCTGTAGAACGAGAGCGTGATCCGTGTTTACCTGCTCGATGACCATGAGATCGTCCGGCGCGGCCTGATCGCCTTGCTGGAATCGGCCGGCGACATCGAAGTGGTCGGCGAATCCGGCTCGGCGCTGGAGGCGACCCGGCGGATTCCTGCGCTGCGCCCCCAGGTCGCGATTCTCGACGCCCGGTTACCGGACGGCAGCGGGATCGATGTCTGCCGCGACATCCGCTCTGCCGATCCGGAGATCCGGGCGCTGATCCTCACGTCGTACCAGGACGATGAGGCACTGTTCAGCGCGATCATGGCCGGTGCGTCCGGCTATGTGCTGAAGCAGATCCGGGGCACTGACCTGATCGACGCCGTGCGGCGGGTCGCGGCCGGGCAGAGCCTGCTCGATCCACTCGTCACCCAGCAGGTGATGGAACGGATCCGGAACGGCGTGGACAACGCACCCAAGGAGCTGGCCACCCTGACAGCGCAGGAACGCAAGATCCTGGAACTGATCGCCGAAGGCCTGACCAACCGGCAGATTGGTGAGCAGATGTTCCTCGCCGAGAAGACGATCAAGAACTACGTGTCGGTCCTGCTCGCCAAGCTCGGCGTCGAGCGACGCACCCAAGCCGCGATCCTGGCCAACCGACTCCTCGGCCACTAGGTTCGACCGCCACGATAGGACTCGGCCGAAGTACCTCTACAGGCAGAAACACGCCCATTTTGCGAAGTTCGGCCGAGACCTGTCGTGTTCGGCCGCGAAGGACCTTTGGCCCATAACTGACGTCCATCGGCCCTGCCCGCCGCCCGGCAGACGGAGCAGGGTTAGCACCAGGGCAGAGCAGCTGAAAGCCCTTCCTCGACAAGCAACCGCGAGCCGAGGGTCGGCCAGAGACGAAGGAACGTGAGTGCGTTGGTCAACGTCAAGGACCACAGCAACAAGCAACTGTCCAGCTCGAGCACCTTCGGAACAACGGTCACCGGGCCGGAGAGCGCCGCGGTGCGTTACCTGCTTGCCGGGATCCGCCTGGCCCTGGGATGGGTTTTCCTCTGGGCATTCCTGGACAAGACCTTCGGCCTCGGCCACAGCACCACGTCGGCGAAGTCGTGGCTCAACGGCGGCAGCCCGACCGCCGGGTTCCTCGGAAAGGCCGCCACCGGACCGTTTACAGATTTCTACCACTCGATCGCCGGTAATGCCGTCACCAACGTCCTCTTCATGGCCGCCCTGCTGGGCGTCGGCGCAGCGTTGATGCTCGGCGTCGGGATGCGCATCGCCGCCGCCTCCGGGGCACTGCTCCTGGTGATGATGTGGACCGCCGTCCTGCCCCCGGAGAGCAACCCGTTCATGGACGATCACCTGATCTACGCCGGCGTGCTGGTTGTCCTGGCCCTGCTCGGCGCCGGCAACACGCTCGGCCTCGGTCGAGTCTGGACGGCAACACCCCTGGTCCGGCGCGCCCCCTGGCTCGCCTGATCCGAGCGGCTCACCCGCACCCAGCGCGACCTCAACCCGATGCCAGGCCCGGCGAGTAAGCTTCGTGGGCCTGGCGTTTCGGCGTTCAGAACCAGTCGGCCGACATCTGCAGGGTGGTGACGTCGAGACTGTCGAGCAGGTCGAACTGGGCCTTCGTCTTCGGCAATTCGAACCGGAAGAAGTACCGCGCCGCCTGCCGCTTGCCCGCGTAGAACGGGTCCGACCGCTCCCCCACGGCGAGCAATTGCTCCAGCCACATCCAGGCGATCACCAGGTGCCCGGTCGCCTCCAGGTACGCCGCCGCATTCGCCAGCGTCACCTCCGGATCACCGGCGCCGTACAGCCGGGCCGTCACCGAAACCAGCCGATCCAGTGCGGTGTCCAGGTGCGCGGCGAACACCGCGGGCTCGCCACCGGCCACCGAACCGCGCGCGGTGGTCGCCCGGACGGTCTCGACCAGCAGCGCCAGGCCGGCCCCGCCCTGCATCGACACCTTGCGGCCGAGCAGGTCGAGCGCCTGCACTCCGTGGGTGCCCTCGTGGATCGCGTTCAGCCGGTTGTCCCGGTAGAACTGCTCCACCGGGTAGTCCCGGGTGTACCCGGCGCCGCCGTACACCTGGATCGCCAGGTCGTTGGCCGCCAGGCACCACTGCGACGGCCAGCTTTTCGCGATCGGCGTCAGGACGTCGAGCAGCAGCGACGCCCGTTGCCGCACGGTGTCGTCCGAAGTGGTCTGCTGCTCGTCAACCAGGATCGAGCAGTACAACCCCAGCGCCAGCGCACCCTCGACATACGCCTTCTGCGCCAACAGCATTCGCCGGACGTCGCTGTGCTCGATGATCGGCACCTGCGGGGAATCCGGACGCCGGTCGGCCAGCGACCGGCCCTGCAGCCGGGTCCTGGCATAGTCCACCGCATGCAGGTAGCCGGTGTAACCGAGTGCGGTGGCACCCATCCCGACGCCGATCCGCGCCTCGTTCATCATGTGGAACATGTACGCCAGCCCGGCGTGCGGCTCCCCCACCAGATAGCCGACCGCTCCGGCCTCGCCACCCGGGCGATGAACACCCTCGCCGAAGTTCAGCGCCGCATTGGTGGTCCCCCGATAGCCCATCTTGTGGTTCAGCCCGCTGAGCACAACGTCGTTGCGCTCCGCGAGCTTGCCGTCGGCGTCCACCAGGAACTTGGGCACGACGAACAGCGAGATGCCTTTCACCCCGGGCGGTCCGCCGGGGATCTTCGCCAGCACCAGATGAACGATGTTCTCGGTGAGTTCGTGATCGCCACCGGAGATCCACATCTTGTTGCCGGTGACCCGGTAGGTGCCGTCCGGCTGCGGTTGCGCCCGAGTGGTGATGTCCGCCAGCGACGAACCGGCCTGCGGCTCGGACAGGCACATGGTGCCGAGGAAGCGGCCTTCGAGCAGCGCGGGCACCCAGGTGGCGACCTGCTCGGCCGTCCCGTGAGTCAACAGCAGCGAGGCATTGCCCATGGTCAGGCCCAGGTATCCGGTGGTCCCGAGGTTCGCCGCCTGGAACCACAGCATCGCGGCCCGGTGCACGGTGGTCGGCAGCTGGGAGCCACCGACCGCCTCGTCGGCGCTGGCGGAGAGGAAACCCGCCTGCGCGAAGGCCGCGACCGCCGTCCGTACCGGAGCCGGCGTCTGCACCAGCCCGTCCACCACCCGTGGCTCGTCGGTATCCGAAAGCCGTTGGTGCGGCGCGAATTGCTCAGTTGCCAGATCCTCGGCCAGGTCCAGGACGGCGTCAAACGTCTCCCGGGAGTGCTCCTGGAATCGCTTGCGCGAGGTCAGTCTCGTAACGTCCAGCCACTCGTAGAGCAGGAAGTCGAGGTCGCGGCGGGACACGATGAGGGACGCAGCAGCCATCCGACAAAGCTACCCGCCCGTAGCCGATTCTGGGGTCATAGCTCGAGCCGGGCGGTTTCGGCATCAATCTCGGCGGCCAGCCGGATCCGGTCGGCGACATGCCGCAGTTGGACGGCGAACTCCTCCCGCCGTGCCATCAGGTCGATCTCGGCTTCCGCCCCTGCGGCGGCGGTCAGCAGCTGCCGGCCCTCGGCCAGCCGCAGCGCCGAGCCGAACAGCTCCCCAGACAGTGCCTCCGCGCTGTGCACCCGTCCCTGCAACAGCATCTGCTGACCGCTGCCGGCACATTCGGCGAGGAACTCCTTCTCGTCGATCGGCAGGTCAACCGGGTGCACAACGAGTCGCTCGGCGACCACTACTTCGGCTTCCACGAAGGACCGCAGCACCCGGTGGGCGAACAGGAACCCGGACGCCGCCAGCAGGGCGCGAACATCGGCCACCGACCCGGAGCGTTCCGTCCACTTCGGGTCGATCAGCTCCAGCTCCTCCAGCAGCTCCCCGCGGAAGACCTCCTTCTCCGGGAAGAAGAACTCGTGCTTCAGCAGATCCCGCAGCTGGAGCGCCTCCGCCCAGGCGGTGGCAAGCGGCCGGTCCCCGCCGCGCTCGGCGACCTCGATCATCGCCAGCTCGACGATCGCCCGGTTCACGAACCAGTGGATCGAGTTGTTCCGGTAGAACGCGGCGACCAGGTGCTGGCCGGGCGTGATCGAGTACACCGGCTCGTCACCCCCGCTGTAGATCGTCACCACCTTGTCCCGCTCCAGGGCGTTCAGCGTCGCCTCCAGCTGCACGGGCTCGCGTAGCCCGGCGGTCCCGCTCTGCGGCAGCGAACGTGACTCGATGTAGTCCAGCACCGGCGTCAGCAACCGTCCGACCTGGTCCAGGGTCAGGGCCCGATCGCGGACCCCGAGCAGGGCCAGCGCCAGCAGCGACTGCGGCAGCACCGGAGTGGCCCGGTTGATCCCGACCGCGACCTCGAAGGCCAGCTTGTTCAACGCCAGTCGCTGCGCCGCCTCCTGCTCCGGGCCGGCCGGCGGGTGCTCCGGGAGCCGGGACCGCATCTTCACCGGCGGCCCGAACCGGACCACGGCGTCCCCGGCCGGCCGGAGCTGGGCCCGGGCATACCGGGCCAGCCAACCGAGCCCTTCGCGCTGCTTGGCGACGCCGCGCTGCTCGGCCGCCATCGACGAAACCTCTTGCAGATGCTCGTAGGTGATCGACACCGGGACCAGCTGGACGTCGATCGCCGGGTCGGCCTGCAGGGCGGCGGCCACGTAGGTGAGCAGCCCGAACCGCGGCGGCCGGAGCTTGCCGGTGCGGGAGCGTCCACCCTCGAAGTACCACTCCAGGTTGAACCGCTTGGACACCAGATAGCCGAAGTACTCCTGGATCGCGAGCTTGTAGACCTGGTCGTCCCGGAAGCTGCGGCGGATGAACACCACCCCGGCGCGGCGGGCCAGCGGGGCGAACGGCCACAGCGCCAGGTTGTCGCCACCGACCACGTGGTTGCGCGGAAAGTCGTGCCCGTGCAGCGCCTCGGCCAGCACCAGGGTGTCCGCGTAGGAGCGGTGCGACGGCAGGAAGATCAGCGCCGAGTGCCGGTTCAGCTCCCGCAACCGCTCCAGCTCGTCGGCCTCGGCCCGAACCACCCAGGCCCGCGCGTGCAGCGGGCGCATCGCGGTGCCGAAGATGTCGACCGCGAGCCGGCTCTGCACCGCGACCAGTTCCTGCAGTGCCGCGGCAGCTCGGGCGCCGACCTCCGGGAGCGGCAACTGCAACCGCCCGGCGAGGTCGGCCAGCCGGGCCCGGTACCGGGCGCCGGTGACGATCTCCTCCACCACCAGCCGGGGAACCTTGTACCGATCGCCGATCACAGCCCGTTCGGCCCGCTCCAGGGCGAGCGTGGCCTGCCGGACGACGAACCCGGCCAGACCCTTCGCATCGGCCGGAAGCGCGCTGGGCCCGCCTCGCTCCACGAAGCGGCGGCGCAGTTCGGACGCTCGAGCCGGTTCGCCGACCACCACCCGATACCGGTCGGCGTCCCGATCCGCGATCCGCGCCTGACTCAGCCGGTGCGGCCGCCTGGGGTCGCGCAGCGCCAGCAGATCCCGCCAGCCGGCCTCACGCTTGCCGTCCCGCTCCTTCGGCAGCCAGCTGATCCCGACCGGCACCAGCAAGGGATCGTCGCCCGCCTGCAACCGCTCGGCCAGCACGCCGCTCTGCAGCCCACGGCCCAACTCGATCACGTCGCCGGAGTCCGGCCCGTCCTCGGCCGCCCACCGTTCGATCAGTTCCCGCTCGACCGGAGTGTCGGCGGCCGAAAGAATCAGCCGACCACCAGGCGTGGCGACGCCGCTCTGCGCTTCCATGACCGGACTGTACGGTCTGGCCGATCACCCCGCCAGAACCCGAGCCGCACTTTGGCGCCACCGGCTCGGAGAGCGATCGACAGCGCTTGCGCCGATCGCGCCTACGCCCGTCCTTAGGCCAGGCCCAGGACCTTTTCCGAACTCGGATTCTCCGAACTCGGGGCGTTCTCCGGGAAGTGACAGGCGACCCGGTGGTCCGGCGCCAGCTCGGCCAGCGGCGGCTCCTGCACCGAACAGATCTCCTGCGCCTTCCAGCAGCGGGTGTGGAACCGGCAGCCGGACGGTGGGTTGATCGGGCTCGGGGTCTCGCCGCGCAGCCGGATCCGCTCCCGGTTCTCCCGGCGATCCGGGTCCGGTACCGGCACTGCGGACAGCAGCGCATGCGTGTACGGGTGCATCGGCCGCTCGTAGAGTCCGTTCCGATCGGCGATCTCGACGATCTTGCCGAGGTACATCACCGCGACCCGGTCGGCGATGTGCCGGACGACGGACAGGTCGTGCGCGATCACTACGTAGGTGAGCGAGAACTCCTGCTGCAGATCCTCCAGCAGGTTGATCACCTGCGCCTGCACCGAGACGTCCAGCGCCGACACCGGCTCGTCCGCGATCACCAGCTTCGGCCGCAGGGCAAGCGCCCGGGCGACCCCGATCCGCTGTCGCTGGCCACCGGAGAACTCGTGCGGGTACCGGTTGTAATGCTCGGGGTTCAGCCCGACCAGCTTGAGCAGCTCCTGCACCGCGGGCTTGACCTGCGCCGACGGAAGGGTCTTGTGCAGCCGGAACGGCGCGCCCACGATCCCGCCGACGGTGTGCCGGGGGTTCAGTGACGAGTACGGGTCCTGGAAGATCATTTGGATGTCACGGCGTAGCGGTCGCATCTGCCCGACCGACAGGTGACTGATGTCCCGGCCGTCGAACTCGATCGCCCCGGCGGTGGGCTCGATCAGCCGGGTGAGCAGCCGACCGGTGGTGGTCTTTCCGCACCCGGACTCACCGACCAGGCCGAGGGTCTCGCCGCGGCGCACGGTGAAGTCCAGCCCGTCCACGGCCTTGACCGCGCCGGTCTGACGGCGCAGCAGTCCCTTGACGATCGGGAAGTGCTTCTCCAGACCGATGACGTCGAGCAGCGGCGTCGACGGAGTGCCGAAATCCGGTGCCACGGACGAGGTGTCTGACGTGGTCATAGCTTCGGTTCCACCTCCTCGGTCCAGATCTGTTTGCGCTGCGCTCCGGTGAGGTGGCAGGCCACGGAATGCGCCTGGCCCGGTCCGATCTGCAGCAGTTCCGGCACCTCGGTCAGCGCCCGGCCGTCGGTGAGCTTGCAGTACGGGCAGCGCGGGTTGAACGAGCAGCCGGGCGGCAGGTTGATCAGGCTGGGCGGGGTTCCCGTCACCGGGATCAGCCGTTCCTGGCGCTCGCGATCCATCCGCGGCATCGAGCTGAGCAGGCCCCAGGTGTACGGGTGCTCGGGGCGGCGGAAGATGTCCTGGACGCTGGCGTGCTCGACGGCCTTTCCGGCGTACATCACCAGGACGTCGTCGGCCAGCTCCGCGATCACCCCCAGGTCGTGCGTGATCATGATGACCGCGGAGCCGAATTCCCGCTGCAGGTCCCGGATCAGGTCGAGGATCTCGGCCTGCACGGTGACGTCGAGCGCGGTGGTCGGCTCGTCGGCGATCAGCAGTTCCGGGTCGCAGGCCAGGGCCATCGCGATCATCGCGCGCTGCCGCATCCCGCCGGAGAACTGGTGCGGGTAGGCATCCACCCGGGAGGCCGGCTCCGGGATGCCGACCCGGCCGAGCAGGTCGATCGCGTGCTGGCGGGCCTGCTTCTTGGTCACGTTGTTGTACAGCCGATACGCCTCGACGATCTGCGCGCCGACCTTGTAGTACGGGTGCATCGAGGACAGCGGGTCCTGGAAGATCATCGCCATCTTCTGGCCGCGCAGCCTGCGGACGAAATCCGGTTCGGCGGAGACGAGTTCGTCGCCGTCCAACCAGATCTCCCCGGAGGTCCGGGCGCTCGGCCCGTTCAGGCCCATGATGCCCAGGCTGGACACGCTCTTGCCGGATCCGGACTCGCCGACGATCCCGAGCGTCTTGCCCCGCTCCAGGGCGAACGAGAGCCCGTCGACCGACTTCACCAGTCCGTCATCGGTCGGAAAGTGGATCTTGAGGTCCTTGACCTCGAGAAAGGGCAGCCCGGTGCGGGATCGGGTGGGATTGATCTCGACGTCGGTCATCCCAGTCTCACCCTCGGGTCGACCACGGCGTACAGGACGTCCACCACCAGGTTGGCCAGGACCACGAAGAACGCGATCACCAGGGTGACCCCCAGTAGCTTCGGAAGATCATTGCGATCGATCGCCTGAATCGCGTACGAGCCGAGCCCGGGCAGCGAGAAGGCGGTCTCGGTCAGGACCGCGCCACCGAGCAGGACCCCCAGGTCGAGCCCGAAGATGGTGAGGATCGGCGTAAGGGTCGAGCGCAACGCGTGTTTGCTGACCACCGTCCGTTCCGGCAGGCCCTTGGCTCGCGCGGTCCGGACGTAGTCCTCGCCCATCGTCTCCAGCATGCCGGCTCGGGTCAGCCGGGCGTAGCCGGCCGCGAACAGGAAGGCCAAGGTGACCCAGGGCAGGGTCAGGTCGTAGGCCCATTTGGCGGGGTTCTCGGTGATCGGCGTGTAACTGCCACCACCGGGGAAGATATGCAGGGTATAGCTGAACAGGACGAGCGAGAGACCGGCCGTGAAGAAGATCGGCAACGAGACACCGGCCAGCGCGACCGTCATCGCCGCCCGGTCGAAGAAGGTGCCGCGGCGGAGGGCGGAGAGCACGCCGGTGGAGACCCCGGCGATCAGCCAGATCACCCCGGCCCCGAGGGCCAGCGAGAGGGTCACCGGAAGTCGGTCCAGCAGCTCCGGCAGCACCGGGGTCTGGCTCTGGTACGAGTAGCCGAGGCACGGCGCCGAACAGTGATCGGTGCCCACGCCAGTGTCGTAATCGGCGCCGACCACCAGCCCTTTGAGGAAGGTGCCGTACTGAACGTAGAGCGGGTCGGTGAAGCCCAGCTTCACGGCCTGCTCGTGGATCTGCTCGGCGCCGAGCGTCTTGCCTACGTAGCGCGCGGCCAGATCGTCGGCCGAGGCTCCGGCCAGCCGGGGCACCAAGAAGAAGATCATGAAGGTGATCAGGCTGACCGCCAGCAACAGGAAGACGGCGGCGACGAGTCGTCGAACGATGTAGCTGAACACTTCTGCCGTCCTTTCGAAATGTCGCCGCCGCCTGCCCGGCCGTGCGAATACGGTTAGTGCGAGCTGCTGCGTGCCTGGCCGACCGTCCCGATCAGGACGGCCGACCAGTCGATCATCAGGACGACTTCTTGCCCATCAGCAGGTAGTCGTACATCTGCAGGCCGTTGCTGACGCCCACGTTGGTGAGCTGCTTCGGCCGGTACATCAGGGCGTGGGCCCAGACGCCGGGCACGATGTAGGCGTCCTCCATCGTCTTCTTGTCGACGGCGACCCAGTCCTTCTCCCTGCCGGTGGCGTCGGTGTTGGCCAGCGCCTTGTCGATCAGCGCGTCCACGGCCGGGTCCTTGACGCCGAGGTTGGTGTTACCGGCGTCCCGGATGACCCGGCTGTCAACGATCTGGCTCATGAAGCCGAAGCCGTCCGGCCAGTCCGCACCCCAGCCCATCTGCATCAGGCCGAGCTGGTTCTTCTTGGCGAAAGCCGGGTTTCCGGCGTACAGCGCAAAGTAGTCACCGGCCGGGTAGGGCTTCAGCGTCAGCTTGATCCCGATCTTGCCCAGGGACTGCTGCAGTGCCTCGGCGGCCGCCTTCTCCTTGGGCCGTTCCGGCCGGTAGGAGATGTTGGTGGCGAAGCCGTTCGGCTGACCGCAGCTGGTGAGCAATTCCTTGGCCTTGGTCGGGTCCCCGCTGTTGTTCGGGGTCGGGTAGGTGTCGAACTTCTCCTGCCCCGGGACGATCGGCGGCATGATGTTGGTCGCGATGTCACCGCCGGCGATCGGGCCGCCGAAGGCGTTCTGGTAGGCGACCTTGTCCACGGCGTACTCAACGGCCTTGCGGCAGTCGATGTTGTCGAACGGCGGAATGTCGCTGTTGATGGCCGTGTACCAGGTCCGGGCCAGCGGCGCCGAGTCGGAGTCTGCCTTCAGCTTCGGGTCGTTCAGGATCTTGACCTGCGCCGCGGCCTGCACGCCGGTGCCCTCGACGGCCACGTCCAGATCGCCGGACAGCAGCCGGTTGTCGATGTCGTTCGCCTCGACCTTTTCGCTGACCTCGAACCCGTCCGGCAGCGCCTTACGGTTCGGGTCGGTCGCCGGGTCCCAGTTCTCGTTGCGGACCAGGGTGAAGCCCTGGCCGATCTTGTTCTCGGAGAACTTGTACGGGCCGGACGAGATGACGTGCTGCTGGTACTTGGTTCCGGTGTCCTTCGCCTTCGGCACCGGAATCGTCGACGGCAGCTGGGCGAAGTAGTCGAAGCCGCTGAACGGCGACTTCAGCTTGAAGACGATCGTCTTGTCGTCCGGGGTCTCGATCGAGGCCAGGCCCGTGGCGCCGGCCTTGTACGGCGAGTACGTCGCCGCGTCGATCAGCGCGTCGTTGAAGTAGGTCGGACCGTTCGGGAACGTGACCTTGTCCAGCGAGCGCTCCACCCCGTACTTCACGTCCTTGGAGGTGATCGGGGTGCCGTCCTCGAACTTGACCCCGGCGCGCAGGGTGTACGTCCAGGTCTTGGCGTCGGCACTGGGCTTGCCCAGCGTCTCGGCAAGGTCGGGCACCAGGGTGCCGCCCTCTGCGCCGGCCGCGGGCTTGAACATCGTGAGTGTTCGGCCGTACAGCCGGATGAAGTTCCAGGAGTACCCGTAGTACGTGTTGGCCGGGTCCAGGGAGTCCCAGACGTCCGAGTTCGCCATCTTGATGATGCCCCCCTTCTCGTCCGAGGGGTTGACGATCGCGCTGACTCCGGCGTTGAACGCCGGTGCCGCGCCGGCGCTGCCGGTTTCGGTGTCCGACGAGGTATCGGAGCCACCGCCACAGGCCGCGAGGACAAGTGCGGTCGCCGCTGCTGCGGCCACCGCTGCCCAGCTACGTTGTCTGTTCATTCTGTTCCGCCTGTCGGTCGTCGGATTGCATTTCGGAATAGGGCAATTGGTGGTTGAGGACGGCTGCGGCGAGGTCATCGGGCCCGGGGGTCGAGAGCGTCCCGCAGGCCGTCGCCGAAGAGGTTGAAGGAAAGCACGGTGACGAAGATCGCTATCCCGGGCACCAGCATGAAGACCGGGTCGGCCTCGTACCAGCTGGTCGCGTCGGAGAGCATCCCGCCCCAGGTGGCCGTCGGAGGCTGTACCCCGACACCGAGATACGACAGTGCCGCCTCGAACAGGATGTTGGTCGGGATCAGCAGGGTGAAGTAGACCAGGATCGGCGCCAGCAGGTTCGGCAGCATCTCCCGGAACAGGATGTACGACCTCCGGGCGCCGAGACTGCGGGCGGCGTCGACGAACTCGCGCTCGCGGAGGGAGAGTGCCTGGCCGCGGACGATCCGGCCGATGTAGGGCCAGTTGAAGAAGCCGATGATGAAGATCAGCAGGGCGACCCGGAGCACGTCGCCGCTCAGCCCGAACGCCGAGTCCGGCACCACGCCGGCCAGCGCCAGCGCGAACACCAGCAGCGGGAAGGCGAGGAAGAGGTCCATCACCCGGCTGATCGCCGCGTCCACCCAGCCCCCGAAGTACCCGGCCACGACACCCATCGTGGTACCGATGAACACCGACAGCAGGGTGGCGAGGAAGGCGATCAGCAGCGAGATCCGCGAGCCGTAGAGCACCCGGCTGAACAGGTCCCGGCCGTTCACCGGCTCCACCCCGAGCAGGTGGTCCTTACTGATCCCGCCCCACCCGCCGACGGTCGGGGTGCCCAGGTTCGGGTCGGTCACGCCCTTGTTGAACTCGTTCGGGTCCTGACCGAAGACGTTGACGATCAGCGGAGCGAAGATCGCGATCAGGATCAGGACCATGATCACGGCGGCCCCGACCAGCGCCACCCGGTCCCGCTTGAGCCGGATCCAGGCGATCTGCCCGAGCGAGCGACCTTCGATCGATACCCCGCCACCCGCCAGCACGGCCTCGGGCGCTACCTCGGTCGCACCTCCTGGGACGTCGAGTGGCGCGGTCATCTAGGTCGTAACTCCTTGCGATCTCGGTGGACGGACAGATCTTGACATGCTGGCACGCCGGAAATCTTGTTGCTGACCGGGGGGCTCGGTGCAGGTTAATCGTATGAACCCCAACTGACCAGTAAGGTTGCCCTCAGTCCCGGCCCGATGCCACATGTGCGCAGGACCTGTGGCCCGATTGTGATGATCGGGTCAGGACGTGGAGGGAGAGCCGCGGGGGCGGTCACAGATACCTGGTGCGCTAACGAGTCCCATCGGAGTCCGGCAGAAGTCGGAGCACCTTACCCCCAGAGCGCCCAGCAGTCTCTATAGCCGGGCACTTTCAGACCGGGCGGGCGAGATCTCGGATGATCCGGTCGATCTCGGCCAGGGCGTAACCGGCGATCTGGCGCTGAGCGGCCTCGGCCTCCGGATCGGTCTCCTCGAGGTCGCCGATCACGATGATGTTCTCGTCGTTCAGCGTGGTGGCCGGGGCGGTGTAATTGAAACTGCCGACGATCAGCAGCCGCTCATCGATCACCATCAGCTTGTGGTGCAGCTTACGGACGCCGGTACCCGGCCGGTTCTCGAACAGCTTCACCCCGGCTGCCTTCAGCGGCTCGGTCGCGGCCCACTTCTGGGCACCCTGACCATGGTCCAGGACGCCGCGAATCCGGGTCAGGGACGGCGCGAGCCGGATCATCGTGTCGTCGATCCCGGACGATCTGGCGAAGGTGAACATCGCGAAGTCCACGCTGCTGGCGGACTTCAGCATCTGCTTCATGATCTCCATCTCGGGGCCCTGCCGGGGCGCGAAAACCGGCTTCACCCTGATCTTTCCGAGGCTGAACTCGGCCGGCTTCGGCTCCACCCGCTCATGCAGGTCGCCGAAGGTGCCCGCGCGCAAGCGGTCGAACTCGGCCAGGTACTGCTTGGCGGCGGTCCGGCCGTGCAGGATCACCACGTGATTCAGGTTGTTGCCGGCCTGCAGCGGGTTGTCCGGCGGGTTCGTGCCAGTGTCGGTCCGGGTGAAGTTCGTCGAACCGGTGAGGACCCCCGCGGTCGGCTCGGCCGGATCGCGGACGATGAACTTCTGATGGAAGATCGCCGGATTCAGATCGCTGATCAGGTCGACGCCCGAGCGCAGCAGGGCAGACTGGATCGTCCGGTTCTGCTCGTTGTCGCCCGACAGCGCCCAGGGGTCGGCCAGCGGCGGATTCTCGACCAGGTAGTCGCCCTCGAGGATGATCTTCACGCGGAGCTTGGCGGCCTTTGCGGCGAGGATGGCCTCGGCCACCGGCCGGGAGTCCAGCTCCTGGACGGCGATGAAGAGGCTTCGCTTGGCGCCGGCGATGAACTGCCGGATCACCTCGTCGAGGTCGTCCGGGCCGCCGAGCACGGTCGGGCCCATGTGCAGCTCGATGCCACCCACTTGGATCGCCATCACTACCTCCGATCATGACGCGATCACATTCTGTCACGCGACCGCTGGGCCGTTGCCCGTTATTCAGAGGTCCGGCCGACCCCTGAAATGCACCGACCTCAGAATCCGGTGAAATCGACGGCGAGCACCGCACCGACCGGCTTGCCGTGGCCCAGCACCGGCCGCTCGGCCAGCGCCGCCAGCCCCGGCTCCTGCACCCCGAGCCGCCGCAACAGGGCGACCATCACCACCTGCCGAGCTCGATCCGAGCCGTCGGCGATCTTCAGCGCGACCGCCCGACCATCCGGCAGTGCTGCCGCGTACACCGCCTCTGCGCCGTCCTTCGCGATCAACCCCGGGACGCCGCGGAGCAGCTCGGTCACCTCCCGGTCGGTACCGCCCAGCCATTCCGGGTGATCCCGGACGGCGTCCGCGATCCGGCCCTCGGGCGTGTCCGGTGCCGCACTGGCCAGCCGACCGAACGCCCGAGCCAGGCCGGTCAGGCTGATCGCCAGCGCCGGAGCACCGCAACCGTCGACCGCCAGCGCGGCGACCGACTCCCCCGCCAGGTCGGCCACCGTGTCAACGACCAGCCGCTGCAGCGGGTGTGCGGGGTCCAGGTAGGTCTCTTCCGGCCAGCCGTTCTGCCGGCAGGTGACCAGCATCGCGGCGTGCTTGCCGGAGCAATTGTGGGCTCGCCGGGTGGGCGGTTTCGCCTCCCGCAGCCAGCGCAGCCGCTCGTCGGCACCCAGCGGCAGGTCGGCGACGTTCTGCAGCCCGTCCTCGGTCAGCCCGGCGGAGGCGAGGATCCGGTCGACACCGGCCAGGTGGAACGGTTCGCCGGAGTGACTCGCCGCTGCCAGCGCCAGCAACTCGCCGTCCAGCTTCAGCCCGGCCCGGAGCATCGCGAGCAACTGCAGCGGTTTGAGCGACGAGCGCGGCAGCATCGCCGCACCCGGGTCGCCGTGCGAGAGCAGGATCTGGCCATCCGGGTCCAGCGCGATCGCCGAACCGTGATGCACCCCCTCAACGAAGCCGGACCGGGTGACATGGGCAAGCGGGGCGACGATCATGGGAGCCATTAGAGCGGACGCCGAGACCCTGGTCTCGAGCGCTGACCCGAGGCAGCTCGCGCACCCAGGCCGCCGGCCTGCGTCAGGTCAGCTGCCATTGGTTCGTCACCTGGGCCGGACGCCGCTCGGTGACCACGCGGACCCGCTGGTCCAGGATCACCGCGGTGTCCGCCACGAACGCCCGATCCCGCTCGTCGTACGTCGTCCGTTCCATCACCAGGACCGGCCGACCCACCGGCAGATCAAGCTGTGCCGCCAGGCGCTCGGACAACCCCTGCGCGGTCAGCGTCTCCTGGGCTCGAGCCACGGCCAGGCCGCAGACCCGCTCCAGGGCGGCGTACAGCGGCTCGACGGTGAAGTCGCACTCGCGGATCAGCGGCCCCCACGGTTCGGGCACCCAGGAGACCTGGTGCACCAGCGCCCGGCCCTGGACCGTGCGCAGCCGTTCCAGCCGCAGACCGCGAGCTCCGGGGACCGCACCGACCCGCCGGCTGACGTCCTTGGGCAGCTTGCGGTCCTGCCGACCCAGGACGTCGGTCTGCAGCGCAACGCCCTGCGCGCTCAGCTCGTCGGCCAGGCTGCGCAGGCTCTGCAGGTGATGCGAGAGCGGCATCGGCAGGACGAACGTCCCCCGGCCGGCTTGCTGGGCAATCAGGCCGTCCGTCTCCAGGACGTGCAGGGCCTGGCGCATGGTCATCAGCGTGACCGCGTACTCCTCGCTCAGCCGACGCTGCGAAGGCAGCACCGAGCCGCCCTGGTACTGCCCGGAGCGGATCCGCTCGGCCAGGTCGGCGGCGATCCGGCGGTATTTCGGCCCGCTTGCCGACGCTGTCATCGAGTGCAGTTTAGAGGCTCCGGTCCGCGTCGAGGGCCACGCGCAGGTCTCGGACATAACCTCCGGTCTGCGTCGGGCCGGCACCGGCCAGCACCCGGCGCATCAGAGCCGAGCCGACGGCGATCCCGTCGGCGACGGCCGCGGCTCGGACCGCGTCATCCGGGGTCGAGATGCCGAAGCCCAGCAGCACCGGCAGCGTGCTGTGCTGACGGGCCCGGGATACCAGCCGAGCGGCAGCCTCCGGGACGCCGGTACGTTCCCCGGTGGTGCCCATCACCGTTGCCGCGTAAACGAAGCCCCGGCTGAGCCCGGCGATCTGCTTGACCCGCTGGTCCGAGGTTGACGGCGCGATCATCAGCACCAGGTCGATGGTGTGCTGCCGGGCCGCCTCGACCAGCGGCTCTGCCTCGTCGAGCGGGGTGTCCACCACGATCAGCCCGGCGAACCCGGCGTCCCGCAGCCGTTCGCAGAAGTGCGCCTGGCCGTGCCGCTGCACCAGGTTGCTGTAAGTCATCGCGACCAGGGGGACGTCGACGGACAGCCCAGCGGCCTGAGTGATGGCGGTATGCGGTGTCATCCCCCGCTCGAGGGCCCGCTGCGACGCCTGCTGTACGGCGGTGCCGTCGAGCATCGGATCCGAGAACGGCAATCCGATCTCGATCGCGTCCGCCCCGGCGTCGGCGAAGGCCCGGGCATGATCCAGCCAGTCCGCGCTGACCCCCGCCGTCAGGTACGGGACCAGCAGCGACGAGCCGCCGTCCCGGCGTTCCCGCAACCGCTTCTCCAGCACGCTCACGTCGTCATCCCGTCCTTCGTCTCGTTCATCCGCTGCATTCGCTTCATCCCGGCCAGCTCGGCGGCGTCCTTGTCACCACGGCCGGAGAGGGTGAGCAGCACCGTGGAGCCGGTCGGCAGGTCGTCGGTGCCGGCCGCGCGAAGCACCCAGGCCAGGGCGTGGGCGCTCTCCAGCGCGGCGAGAAGGCCTTCGCTGCGAGCCAACCGAACGACGGCGTCGACGGCCTCCGCATCGCTCGCGCAGACGTACTCGGCCCGGCCGAGGTCGGCCAGGTGAGCGTGCTCGGGTCCGACGCCGGGATAGTCCAGCCCCGCCGAGATCGATTCCGCCTCCAGCACCTGCCCGGCGTCATCCTGGAGCAGCAGCAAGTGCGAACCGTGCAGGACGCCAGGGCTTCCGTTGGTCACCGCGGCACCGCCGGCCGCCTCAACCCCGACCAGCCGGGCCGAGGTATCGACAAAACCGGCGAACGTCCCGGCCGCATTGGACCCGCCGCCGACGCAGGCCACGACGACGTCGGGGATCCCCACCGGGAGCAGTTCCGAGCACTGCCCGCGAGCCTCGTCGCCGATCACCCGCTGGAACTCGCGGACCATCCAGGGGTACGGATGCGGGCCCATCGTTGAACCCAGGCAGTAGTGCGCGGTATCCGCCTCGACCACCCAGTGCCGCAGGGCCTCGCTGCAGGCATCCTTCAGGGTGCGACTGCCGGCGCTCACCGGAATCACCGTGGCGCCGAGCAGTTCCATCCGAAAGACGTTCAGCTCCTGCCGTTCGATGTCGCGCTCGCCCATGAAGACCACGACCTCGAGGCCGAGCAGCGCTCCGGCGGTCGCGGCCGCCACTCCGTGCTGACCGGCACCGGTTTCGGCCAGCAGTTTGGTCCGGCCCATCCGCTGCGCGAGCAGTGCCTGACCGAGCACATTGTTGATCTTGTGTGAGCCGGTGTGGGCCAGGTCCTCGCGCTTGAGCAGCACGGTGACGCCGAGCTCGGCCGACAGCCGGGCCGCCGGGGTGACCGGTGTCGGCCGTCCCGCGTACACCCGAAGCAGACGGCTGAGCGTGCCGCGAAAGCTGGGATCGGCCCAGGCTTCGCGAAAGCCTTGCTCCAGCTGTTCGCAGGCGGGGATCAGCGCCTCCGGGACGAAACGGCCGCCGAACCGCCCGAATCGGCCGCGCTCGCCGGGATCTGACATCAGCGAGTGCTGGCCCGCTAAGAGGACCGCGCTCGGCTCCTGCAGTGTGCTCAAGGTCTGTGCTGACATACCGTCGACCGTACCAGGTCTGAGCCTCATTCTTCTAGAACTGTGTGAGTTAATGTTCTATAACACTGGATGAACGGCCGCTACCCCGTCCAGTAGTCCACAGACCGCACAACCCGCGCTCCATCCACAGATTCCGATGCGTTCAAGGCGGGGGTCCAGCGCACGCGACACGCTAGGCGGATGGACGATTGCAGCGATCTGAGCGAACTGGTGGATCACCAGCGGGGACTCGTGAGCCGAGCGCAACTGATGCAATCCGGGCTCACCCGCGATGCGATTCGGTGCCGGCTTGGCCGTACCTGGCAGGCCGTCCATCCCGGAGTTGTGGCCACCTTCACCGGTGGCCTGGACAATCATCAGCGGCTCATCGCCGCGCAGTTGTATGCCGGCCCGCAGGCCTATCTCAGTTCATGGACGGCGGCTGCCTGGTTCGGTGTCGAATCCGCTCGAGAGCCGTCAATCATCCGGTTCACGGTGCCGGCGCACCTTGCCGCCCGCCGAAGCGGCCAGATACAGGTGAGCCGCTCGACTCGCGTCGATCTGGGTGTCCAGGAACGGGGTCCGCTGCGGATCGGATCGCGTGCCCGCGCGGTCGTGGATGCGGCCCGAGAGGTGAGGGGCGAGCGCCGGGCCCAGGCGATCGTCATCGAGGCCGTTCAGCGTCGAATCGTTCTCGCCGAGAGCCTTCGGCACGAACTCGAATGCGGGCCTCGGCGCGGCAGCAGCCAGGTTCGCCGTGCTGTCGAAGCCGCCGAAGCCGGTGCCTGGTCGGTGCCAGAGGCCGATCTCCTCGAACTGCTCAGCGAAAGCACGGTTCTGCCTCCGGCCTGGGGAAATCCGGTGCTCACGTCGGCATCAGGAGAACCATTGCCAACGCCTGACGCCTGGTTCGACGACGTCGGACTCGCTATCCAGGTGCACGCGCGTACTTTCCATGCCCGGGACGCAGACTGGGAGCGAACCGTCAGCGGGAACAGCCTCCTCGGCGAGCACGGCATCCTCGTCCTCGGGGTCACACCGGCAAGCCTCATGGCCGACCGGGTTGCCATCAGAGAGCGTGCCGAACGTGCCTACCTCGCTATCCAGGGGAGGCCGCGTCCTCAGGTCAAGGCCATCCCGTTGGTCGAAATGCGGTCACCTCGATGATTCAAACCGGTTCATTTGCCTCGTCCTTGATCGCTGCAGACATGGCTGAAATGAGGTGGGTGTTATTCACGCCCACCTCATTTCAGCCATCCATTCAGCGTCGGAGCTGACGCGGGCACCCTGCCATCCGGTGTGCGGCAAGTAGGGCCGCTGGATGAAAATGCTGGTGGCTGGATGAAGGCGCTAGACGAAGATGCTGATCAGCAGGACGCCGATCAGGCCGACGACGGAGATGATCGTTTCCATCACCGACCAGGTCTTGATCGTCTGCCCGACGGTGAGCCCGAGGTACTCCTTCACCAGCCAGAACCCGGCATCGTTGACGTGCGAGAAGAACAGCGAGCCGCAGCCGATGGCCAGCACCAGCAGTGCCACCGTCGGCGAGCTGAGGTCGGCGGCGAGCGGGGTCACGATGCCGGCGGCGGTGATGGTGGCCACCGTGGCGGATCCGGTCGCCAGCCGGATGCCGACCGCGACCAGCCAACCCAGGATCAGCGGCGACAGGTTGGCTCCGTTCGCCGCGTCGGCGATCATCTGGCCGACCCCAGCATCGATCAACACCTGCTTGAAGCCGCCGCCGGCCGCAACGATCAGCAGGATCCCGGCGATCGCCGGAAGGGCGCCACCGACCGTTGCGGAGACCTCCTCACGGCTGGACCCGGCGGCGAAGCCGAGCGTGAACATGGCCACCACCAGGCCTGCCAGCAGCGCGATCAGCGGGGTGCCGATCACGTCGAGGGCGCTGCGGAGACCGCTGCCCTCGTCCAACGTTAGTTCGCCAATGGCTCGCAGCAGCATCAGCACCACCGGCAGCAGGATGGTCACGACCGAGGGCCAGAACGCCGGGCTACGGCGGACCCGGGTGACCGCGGACGCGCCGTCGTCGGCCGGGGCCGCGGCGGCATCCGCCGGAAGTCCGGTCGAACGGTCGGCCGGAACTCCGCTCGGGCCGCCCTCCGGAACTGCGGTCGAGCGGTCGGCCGGAACTGCGGTCGGACCGTTGGCTGACCCGGCGCCGACCCCCACCGGGACCGGCTCCCGGCTCGGGATGAGCGCATCGGGAGCAACGGCGACGACATAGCGCGAGATGAAGTTGCCGAACAGCGGGCCGGCGATGATCACCGTCGGGATGGCGATGATCAGACCGAAGAGCAGGGTCAGGCCGAGGTCGGCGTTCAGCGCGCCGATCGCAGCCAGCGGGCCTGGGTGCGGGGGCACCAGCCCATGCAGCACGGACAGGCCGGCCAGCGCCGGGATCGCGATCTTCAGCAATGGGACGGTGGTGCGCCGGGAAACCAGCAGCACCACCGGGATCAACAGCACCACGCCGACCTCGAAGAACAGCGGCAGCCCGATCAGCGCCGCCACTCCGCCCATCGCCCACGGCAGCCGGTTTTCCGAAACGTTGGCGACGACGGTGGCGACGATGCGGTCGGCTCCCCCGGACTCGGCGAGCAGGCCGCCGATCATGGCACCCACCGCGATCAGCAACCCGACCCCGCCGACCGTGATCCCCACGCCGGTGCTGAAACTGGTAATCGTGTCTTCCGGCCCGAAACCGGCAACCAGACCGAGCACCAGCGCCCCGAAGACCAGGGCCAAGAACGGGTGCATCTTGGCCACCGCGATCAGCAGGATGACCACGGCGAAACCGAGCACTGCGGCGGTGATCAACTGGGCATCGCCGCTCGCGGGTTTGATGTCGGCCGCATGCCAGAGCGTGAGGATCGGCGACGAATCGAGCAGATTCATGAGTGCTCCTTTATCGCAGCATGTGCGGGATCGGGCGCAGGTGAATCGGGCACAGATGAATGGGGCACAGATGAATGGGGCGCAGCGGAGTCGGACGCGGCTGACCCGGACGAGAGGTCGACCGGCAACGAGGGGGCCAGCCGGCGCAGGGCGGTATACGTCGGTAGCAGCGCGTCGTACAGCCCGGAGAACACCGGCAGCAGCGAGGCGTACAAGGCGGCGGCGGCCGGATCCGGGCGCACCACGTCCTCGATCGTGACCAGGTCCGCAGCCACTTCCACCGACTCGATCAAGCCGAGCGCCTGCATGCCGAGCAGCGCGGCACCGAAACTCGAGCCCTCGTGCCCGGCCGGGAACTGGATCTCCATGCCGAGCGCGTCGGCGAGCATCTGCCGCCAGAGCGGACTGCGGGCGAAGCCGCCGGTGGCCCGCACCTGCCGGATCTCATTGCCGGCCGCCCGCATCGAGTGCAGCACCAGCGCCAGTTGCTGGCAAACCCCTTCCAGCGCGGCCCGAATCAGGTGCTCGCGGCGATGCTCGTGGGTCAGCCCGATGTAGGCCCCGCGCGGCAGTGAGCTCCAGTGCGGGGCCCGCTCACTCAGCAGATAGGGCAGCATGATCAGGCCGCCGGAGCCGACCGGTGCGGTGCCGGCCAGCGCCAGCAGCTCCTCCTCGGACTTCTCCCCGAGGTCGGGTGCAAGCGCTTCCCCGGTCCACTGCAGGACGACGCCGCCGTTGTTGATCGCGCCGCCGACCACCCAGCGGTCCTCGGTCAGCGCGTAGCAGAACACCCCGCCGAGCGGGTCGACGGCCGCGTGCTCAACCATCACCCGGAGCGCCCCGCTGGTCCCGATCGAGCAGGCGGCCACGCCGGGGGCCACCGCCCCGAGCCCGAGGTTCGCCAGCGGCCCGTCACCGGCACCGACGACCACCGGGGTGTCCTGCGGCAGCCCGGTCGCCTCGGCGGCGGCCGGGGTCAGACCCGGCAGGATCGTCGTCGTCGCCACCAACTCGGGCAGCTGCTCAGCGGTGATTCCGGCCAGTTGCAGCGCCTGCGAATCCCAGGCCAGCGTCTGGATGTCCATCAGGCCGCTGCCGGAGGCGATCGAGTGATCCATCACCAGCGCCTCGCACAGGCGCAGCAGCACATACTCCTTGATCCCGACCCAGTGGCCGACCTGCTCACAGAGCTTCGGTTCCTGCTCGTGGAACCAGATCAACTTGGACAGCGGAGCCATCGGGTGCACGGGGGTACCGGTCCGCCGGTGCAGGGCCAGCCCGCCGCTGGACGCACGCACCCGCTCGGCCTGCAGGCTGGCTCGGGAGTCGGCCCAGGTGATCGACGCGGTGACCGGCCGACCGTCCGGGTCGAGGCCGATCAGGCTGTGCATCGCGGAACTGAAGGAGAGCGCGGCGACCTTGACGGTCAGTTCCTCGGTCAGTTGCCGGACGGTCCCGAGCACGGCGGCGACGATTTCGTCCGGGTCCTGCTCGGCCCGACCCGGAGCCGGCTCGTGCAGGTCGTACCCGATCGAGCGAGCGGCCAATTCGTGGCCGGCGGTATCGAAGGCCACCGCCTTTGTACTGGTGGTGCCGATGTCGACGCCGATCACGACCACGGACGCGACCGGCTCGGTGGCGGTCACGACGTCAGGACCAGTCTCGGGGTTCGGGCACACGGACGACGGTATTCCGCCAGTGATCACCACGCATGTCGGCTCGGCCCGATCCGGCGCGCCGATCAGGATCGCCAATAATTAAGTGGAAACATTCCTTCCGGTTGGGCTACCGTGGGCCAGAACGGAGAGACCGTTTCCACTTCTTGTTCCGGGGATGCGATGACCACGACCAACTCCGGCCCGACCTCTGCCACGGGCCCCGATCCAACACCAGAATTCGGGTCGCCCAGCGGGCCGGACCAGCCCGGCGCCAAAGCCGCCGCAGAGCCCGACTCGCAGAAACTGGACCGCGGGCTGCTGCTGATCGCCATGTGCGTCGTGCTCGGGGCGATCATGTCCATCCTCGACGTAACCGTCGTCAATGTCGCGATCAATACCCTGGCCCGCGACTTCGACACCCCGCTGGCGACGATCCAGTGGGTCTCGACCGGATACACCCTCGCGCTGGCCACCGTCATCCCGTTGACCGGTTGGGGCGCTGACCGATTCGGCACCAAGCGGCTCTACATCACCTCGATCGTGCTGTTCGTGGCCGGCTCGGTGCTCTCCGGCTTCGCCTGGAATGCCGGCTCTCTGATCGGCTTCCGGATCCTGCAGGGCTTCGGCGGCGGCATGCTGATGCCGGCCGGCATGACGATCCTGACCCGCGCGGCCGGTCCGCAGCGGCTCGGCCGAGTGATGTCCGTGATCGGCGTCCCGATGCTGCTCGGCCCGATCCTCGGCCCGATCCTCGGTGGCTGGCTGGTGGACTCGTTCTCCTGGCGGTGGATCTTCTTCATCAACGTCCCGATCGGCATCCTCGCCCTGGTGGCCTCGCTGCGCATCCTGCCCACCGACGTCCCCTCGCCAGGTCACCGGCTCGACTTCCTCGGCCTGGCTCTGCTGTCCCCGAGCCTGGCGCTGCTCATTTACGGCCTGGCGGAGTCCAGCACGAAGGGCGGCTTCGGCCACGCCCAGGTGCTGGTGCCGATGGCGGTCGGCGTGGTGCTGCTGGCCTTCTGGTTCCGGCACACGCGGCGTACCAAGGACGCCCTGATCGACCTCAAGCTCTTCCGGAACCGGACCTTCTCGGCGGCCACGGCCACGATGATGCTCATGGTCATCTCGGTCTTCGGCGGGATGATCCTGCTGCCGCTCTACCTGCAGGCGGTGCGCGGTGAGACCGCGCTGAGCACCGGCCTGCTGCTGGCACCGCAGGGTCTGGGCGCGATGCTGGCGATGCCGATATCCGGTCTGCTGACGGACAAGACCGGCGTCGGCCGGATCGTCCCGTGCGGCCTTGCGCTGATCGGCCTGTCCTTCCTCGGCCTCACCCAGCTCACCTCGACCACCTCGTACACCTGGCTCAGCGTGCTGCTGTTCGTGCAGGGCGCCGGAATGGGCTTCACCATGATGCCGATCATGTCCGGCGCCATGCAGACCCTGCGTCGGGCGAGCATCGCCCGAGCCAGCACCACGCTGAACATCATCCAGCAGGTCGGCGCCTCAATCGGGACGGCGGTCCTGGTGGTCATCCTGACCGCCGCGATCAGTGCCCGGATTCCTGGCGCCGGTGGTGGTATCGGTGGTGCCGCCCCGCCGGCCAACACGCCGCCGGAGATCCTCGCCGCCCTGAACGCCAAGCTGGCCGCGGCCTTCGGCGAGTCGTTCTGGTGGGCACTCGGTCTGGTCGTGATCGCCTTCTTCGTGGCCCTGGTGTTGCTGCCGAAGCACAAGCCAGAGCCGGTTGAAGAGGACGAAGATGACGCTCTGCCCGCTGCCGTCCTGATGCATTAAAATCGTGCCCAGGACGACGGAGCGACTTTGACGAGATTGGGCTGACCAGCGATGACGCTGGAACAGACGGAAAATCTTGGCCGCCCGCTGCGAGCCGACGCCGAGCGTAATCGGCTGCGGATCCTCGTGGCGGCGGCCGAGGTCTTTGCCAGGCGTGGCCTGGACGCTGGGCTGGACGAGATCGCCCGTCATGCGGGAGTCGGCACCGGCACCGTCTACCGACGGTTCCCGGACAAGTCCATGCTCATCGACGCGCTGTTCGAGAGCCGGATCGACAACCTGGTCGAGGTTGCCGAGACCGCGCTCGCGATGCCGGACGCCTGGGACGGTTTGGTGCATTTCCTGGAGAAGTCGATCGAGATGCAGCAGGCCGATCGCGGGCTCAAGGAGCTGCTTTTCGGCGAGCGCTGCGCAGGCCACGCCAGTGGCTCCCGGTTCAGCACCAAGCTGGGCAGCCTGATACCGAGAATCGCTGACATGGTCGACCGGGCGAAGGCCGACGGTCAGCTACGGCTGGATGTCAGCGTCACGGATCTGGCGGTGATCCAGTTCATGATGGACGCCGTGGGGACCTTCGCGGCCCAGGTCGAGCCGGAGCTGTGGCGGCGGCAACTGGCGATCCTGCTGGACGGCCTGCGTGCGGACCGCGAGCAGGTGACGCCCCTGCCTCTGGTGCCGCTGACTACCGACCAGCTGGAGACCATCTGCATGCCCAACGCCACCCAGATCCACGCCCACCACCACCGCGCCCCGTAGGGCTGGCTCCCGCAGGGCTGGACGTCAGGGTGAACGGATTGGGCGGGGCCATACGGTTTGCGTGGTAGATCGGGTGGGGCATAGAGCCACCCGATCTACCACAGCAATGCTGGCCTGAGCTGAGCTGCGGGAGCTGGGCTGCGCGCAGGGCGTGGGGCTTGCTCAGGACGAAAACTTTGTCGGTCATACGCCAACAAAGTTTTCACGATGACGAAGCTTGCCCAGCCACCCGCGCTCGGCGCGGCGCGGCTCGGCGCGGCGCGGCGCGGCGTATTCACGGCCAGATCACCCTGCCGGCGGCAGGGTGTTGACGGCGTGATCTCCGCTGGCCCAGAGGTACTGCACGGCATAGGCTCGCCATGGCCGCCACGCCGCTGCGTGCCGCGTCAAAGCGCCTGGAGTAGTGGGCAATCCGAGATTTCCAGCGAGAACCCGGACGCCGAGATCGGTGGGGATGAACGCGTCCGGGTCGCCGAGCGCGCGCATCGCGATCGTCTCCACCGTCCACGGCCCGATCCCCGGCAGCGCGTGCAGTTGGGCCCGGGTCCGAGCCCAGTCTCCGTCCGGGTCGACCTCGACAACGCCTGAGGCGAGCGCCGAGATCAGGCCGAGCAGCGCGCGGCGCCGGGCTCCCGGTACGGCCAGCGTGGTCGGGTCGAGTTCGGCCAGCGCCGCCGGCAGCGGAAACAGATGCGTCAGCCCGCCGTCCGGGTCGTTGATCGGCTCACCATGGGCCAGCACCAGTCGTCCGGCATGGGTGCGCGCGGCCGCCGTTGAGACCTGCTGGCCGAGGATCGCCCGGATGGCGAATTCGGCGCCGTCGGCGGCACGCGGCACCCGCCGACCGGGGGCCTTGTCGACGAGGGCAGCCAGCGGCGGATCGGCGCGCAGCACACCGTCGATGGTGACCGGGTCGGCATCCAGATCGAGCAGGAACCGACCTAAGGCGATCGCGGCCGGGGCATCCCGCTGATCGGCGAGCGCCACCCGGCAGTTGATCGTCTCGGCACCGGGTCGCAGCGCGATCACGCCCGGCCCGTGCGGCAGCCGAACCGTCCGCCGGTAGGCGCAGTCCCGCCATTCCTCGACCCCGGGGACACCGGTCGCCACCAGGTGCCCGAACAGGTTGTCCGGGTATAGCGGCTGCCGAAACGAAAGCTCTTCTTGGACAAGGAAAGGCAGGGCGATCCCCACTCGGCTACCAGCGGTCGACATGCAGGACGTCGTCCAGCGGCGCGCGCTTGGCCGGCTGGAACGTCTCGCCGGTGTAGTAGGCGGTGGGGATCAGCGCCGCCTGCGCGACTCCGGCCGGTAGCCCGAGCAGGCCGGCGACCTCCGCCTCGTACTTCAGGTGCAGCGTGGTCCACGCCGTCCCCAGTCCCCGGGAGCGGGCGGCGAGCATGTAGCTCCAGGCCGCGGGCAGGATCGAACCCCACATGCCGGCCTGGTTGCCGGCGTCCAGGCCCGTCCGTCCCACCCGGATGCACGGGATCACCAGCACCGGTACCTCGGCCATGTGATCGCTGAGGTACCGGGTGGACTCGGCGATCCGCCCCTGAATCGCCGAGCGCTCGGGATCGTCGGCGAACAGGTTGCCGAGCGAGGCTGCCGAATCCAGATACTCGTCGCAGGACCGCTTGTAGACCGCCGACACCGCCGCCCGCTGCTGCGGATCGGTGATCACCAGCCATTCCCAGTGCTGCCGGTTCGAGCCGCTCGGCGCCTGCAGAGCGATCTCCAGGCACTCCCGAATCAGCGGCATCGGGACCGGCCGGGTGAGGTCGAGGCGCTTGCGCACGGTCCGGGTGGTGGTGAGGAGCTCATCCGAGGTCAGGGGCACGGCAGTCATCCCGGCAGACTAGGGCCTGGTCGTCAACTCGTCGGGGGGTCACGCGATGCCCAGGAAGAACGCAAGGTCCACCGGCGTGAGCCGGCCCCCGGCCGATCCTCGCGATCGATCGGGCGCGCCGGTCGCACGCCTGCCTGGGCGCCCCGGCGCGCTCGGCGAAGTGGTCCTCCTGCTGCTCTGGTTTCTGGTCTTCACGCGCCTGTTCGCCGCCGCCGGCAAGGACCTCGCAGCTGCCACCGCCAACGCTCGGGCGCTGCAGTCGCTCGAACGCGCCCTGCACGTGAACATTGAACTGGCAGCGAATGCGTGGCTCACCGAACATCCGGCCCTCATCCCGCCGGCCGTGTATGTCTACCGCTTGTACTACGTCGTGGTTCTCGGGGTGCTGCTCTGGGTTTTCGTCCGGCACGCCGATATCTACCTCAAGGTCCGCCGGACCATGCTGGCGATGACCGTCCTCGTTCTGCCGGTCGTCTGGGCGCTGCCCATGTCGCCCCCGCGGTTCTCGCTGCCGGGTGTCGTCGACATCGTCGCTGAGCACGACATCTTGGGAAGCCACGCCTCCCGAGATCTCGGGACCGGCCAGCCCCACTACACGGCCATGCCCAGTCTGCACGTGGGCTGGTCGGCGTGGTGCGCGTATGCCGTGTGGTCCGCGCTCCGCGCCTCACACCCCCGGTTGGCGCTGTTGGCGTGGGGGTTCCCGATCGTGATGACGGCAGTCGTTTTCACCACGGGGCACCACTACGTGCTCGACGTCGTCGGAAGCGCCGTGTTGCTCGCTGTCTCCATCGCTGCCGCATCACTCTGGGGCCGCCTCGCCGAGCGCCGGCGAGCTCGCTGAGGCTGCGGCGGCCGCCGCCCGGCTATGCTGGCTGACAGCGAGCGGACTTCCGCACGTTGTTCAGGGCATGGGTGTACCGGTGGCGGGGCGGTACACGGAGATCCTTCGTGATCCCTGACGAACGTGGTGCGTGTTGACCGTCCAGCTCCAAAAGGAACTCTCCCCCGGCCGCCGATTGATCGGCGCGTACGCCGAATTGCCGGCCATTTCCGGCCCGTCCTTCCTGCCGATCTCTTTTCTCGGCCGGCTACCGACCACGATGGTGCCGCTCGCGATCCTGACCTTCGTCGCGTCGTCCACCGGCTCGTTCGCGGCCGCCGGGCTGGCCACCACCGCGACCGCCGCTGGCACCGCCGTGGGCGCGCCGCTAATGGGCCGGCTCGCCGACCGCCACGGGCAGCGACCCGTCCTCTCCATCGCCGTGCTGGTCAACACCCTGGCCTTGGCCGCGCTGGCCTTGCGACCGGAGTCCGGTCGGGCCGGGCTGCTCGTCCTGTGCGCCCTGATCGGGCTGTCGATGCCGCCGGTCGGCGGGATGGCTCGGGCCCGCTGGTTGGCGCTCAGTCGCCGGCATGCGGGCACTGCGATGGCCTACGAGGGGACGGCGGACGAGGTGTCTTATGTGCTCGGGCCGGCCGTCGCCGGGCTGCTGGCCTCGACCTGGGGTGCGCCGTCCGCCCTGCTGGCCGCCGCGTTGGCCGGGCTGCTCGCGGTCGGCGCCTTCGCCCTGCATCCCACCCACACCGCCACCCACAATCACCCTTGCACCCCGCTCTCCGGTGATTCCCCAACTCTTCGGAAAGGGGGCCCGGCCCGCTCGCGCGGTGTGGAGCGGTTGCGCGCCGTGGACCGCGCGATCGCGCGGAGGTCACTGCCCGAAGAGCCGCTGCCCGAAGAGCCACTGGCCGAAAAGTTGGCGAACCGCAGAGTTGGTGGTGGCGTCATGGTGCCGGTGCTGGCAATGCTGCTGATGGGGACGTTCTTCGCGGCCACCCAGAGCGCGCTCACCGTGCTCGCCACCGGGATCGGCCGACCGGCGGCGGGTGGGCTGATCTACGCAGTGATGGCGGTCGGCTCGGCCGTGACCGCGCTCGGAACCGCCGCCATTCCAGCCCGATTCGGGCCGCGGCTGAGGTGCGCGGTCGCGGCGTCCGGGCTGCTGATCGGCGTCGCGCTGATGGCGACGGCCGGATCGGTACCCCTGCTCTGCGCGGCGGTCCTGTTCACCGGGTTGTCGGTGGGCCCGATGCTGGTCACCCTGAATCAGGTGGCCGGCGCCGCCGCGCCGATGGACCGAGTCGCCACCACGATGGCGTACCTCTCGGTGGGCAGCGTGATCGGGATCGCGCTCGGCGCGACCAGCTCGGGTGCGCTGGCCGATGCGAGCGGCAGCCTCGGCGCCTTTGCCGTGGCCGCCGCCGCATCGGTAGCCCTGCTCGCGCTCGCCCTCGCGGGCCTGCGCGGGGATTTGCGCGGGATTGAGCCCGAGTAAAGAGCCGCTACGGCGCCGGGACCGGAACGGGCGGAGCGGCCACCGCAGACTTGTGCATGCTGCGCTCGGTCAGTGCACCGAACAGCAGCCCGAGCGTCGTCCAGACTGCGAGCTGCAGGCCGAACGAGGCGATCCGGAAGTGATACAGCGTGATCGCCGGGAAGTCGGCGCCGACCTCCTGGCTGACCGGCATCGCCCACCCGGCGAGCCCGACCAGGACGACGAACAGCAGGCCACCGGCGATCGTCGCATTCCAGATCCCGAGGGTGGGCTCCAGTCGGCGAGCTACCACAAAGGCGAGGACGGCGACCAGCAACGAGATCGCGATCATCGTGAAGTACAGCGCCGTGCGCCGGCCGATGGTGTCCGGGTTACCGACCGCGGGCGGGTTCGGCGGGTACTTGAGGAACGGCACCGCGTAGATCACCACGAAGCCGCAGGCGGCCAGGACCGCGGCCAGCCCGCGAGCCCCGAGCCGGACGATCCGGCCCTGCGCGAAGGCGTAGACCAGCGCGAAGATACCGCCGAGCCCGATGCCGAACACGGTGGTCGCGGTGAGCAGACCGATCGTGCTCTGGACGGTACGGCTGACCTCTTCGGGGCCTTCCGCCTCGTGCGCCGCCGCCGCGTGCGCGCCCTCGACGGCGATCGCCTGGGCGACGGCGGATTCGCCGAACAGCCGGGCGACCAGGAACGCGACGAGCCCGGCAACGAGCCCGACCAGCATTCCGCGAATGAGCAGACTTTTAGCCATGATTCGAGTTCCCTCTGCCGTGATCCGTCGATCAGTGACAGGGGAAGCCGAGAAGGTGACGGCCGTCGTGCACGAACTCATGGATGTAGGTGCCACCGAACACCGAGGTCGCGCCCTCTTCGGCGCCAACGAAGTAGATCAGCAACGCACCGATGACGAAGGCGAAGATGGCCCACGGGAGAAGCTCGCGGATCGGGATGACCGGCAGCGCCACGGGGGTGGCGGCGGGTCCGTTGACAGCAGCTGACTGAGCCATGATGTATGAAGCCTCCATCGGGATCACGCGTCCCGTTCGGTGGTGAGGATGACTATCGAAGGACTGACTTCCGTACGTCGGCCTCTCCACCCACTACTATGCGATGGTTTTGGCTGCATACGGTCACAGTGGCGCGACCGTTCCGGATTCTCACCGGTTTCCTCGATACGTCATGCGTGGTCAGCGCAACCTACGGGCGGGCCGAGGCAGTGTCAATCGACTGCTGCTCGGCGACACCGAGCAGAGTCGGCGGCAGGGCAGGAGCCTCGGGGATCAGTCCGAGCAAATGGACGCCGGTCAGCCTCGGCAGGTCCGCCAGATTGCCGATCTCAGCGATCCCCGGGTTAGTGGGCCAGCGCCCGATCACCAGTCCGAGCACCGGGACGCCGCGATGCCGCAGCGCCTCAACCGTGAGTTCGGTGACGTTCAGCGTGCCCAGCTCCGCCCCGGTCACCACCACCGCGCCGACGCCGGTCGACGCAGTCTGCGGGGTCAACGGCACCCGTCCGGCCAGGTCCGCAAGGGTGCCGCCGGCATCGTCCAACCGAACCAGCAGCCCACCTGCTCCCTCCACCAGCACCAGGTCAAAATGCTCGGCCAGGGCGCCGATTCGGTCGGCGTGATCATCCAACGAGGGCAGCGCCAGCCCGGCCCGGCGGGCCGCCGCCTGCGGGGCGAGCGGCTCCGGCAGCCGGACGAACTCGTGCGTGACCAGGCCGGCCGCGCTCGGGCCGAGCAACCGGATCACCTCGGCGATGTCTCCGGCCTCGCCCGGCCGGACGCCGGTCTGCACCGGCTTCACCACGCACACCCGGCGACCGGCGGCCAGGGCTGCGCCGGCCAGCGCCGCGGTCACCATGGTCTTGCCGACGCCCGTACCGGTCCCGGTGACCAGCACCACCCCGGACAGCACCGACGAGGGCAGCACCGACGGGGACAGCACGGGCGGAGGCAGCACCGAGGGAGATTGCACGGCCGCGCTCACGGCCCGACCGGCTCTCGGACCCCGCGCAGTGCACCGGCCAGCGCGGCCGCGGTCAGCTCCAGTTCGTCGGTGGTCAGCGTGGCCCGAGCGGTCAACCGCAACCGGCTGATCCCGTCCGGGACCGACGGCGGCCGGAAGCAGCCGACCCGCACTCCGGCCTCGGCGCAGCTGGCCGCGGCCGCGACGGCGGCCTGAGCGCTCGGCATCGACACCGACAGGACCGCGGCGGCCGGTGCCGGCGCGGAGGCGATCGCGGCCAGCGTGGCGGCGGCATGCCGGACCGCGTCGACCCGGTCCGGTTCGGCGTCCAGTACCTGCAGGGCGGCCAGCGCCGCACCGGTCGCGGCCGGAGCCAGCCCGGTGTCGTAAATGAAGGCGCGAGCCGTGTTCACCAGATGCTCCCGGACCGCTGCGTGGCCAAGGACAAAGCCGCCCTGGCTGCCCAGCGACTTGGACAGCGTCCCGGTGACCACAACGTCGGCTTGCCCGGCCAGCCCGGCCGCGGCGACCAGCCCGCGGCCGCGCTCCCCCGCCGTGCCGAGGGCGTGTGCCTCGTCAACCATCAGGATCGCGTCGTAGCGTCGGCAGACCGCCGCCAGCTCGGCCAACGGCGCGGCGTCACCGAGCACGCTGTACACCGACTCGATCAGCACCACCGCGTGCGCCTCAGCCCGGCCGGCCAGCGCCGCCTCCACCGCCTCGACGTCGTTGTGCTCGGTGATCGCGATCCGGGCCCGGGACAGCCGGCAGGCATCCACCAGCGAGGCGTGCACGTGCGCGTCCGAGACGATCAGGTCGCCGCGGCCGGCCAGTGCGGTCGCCGCGCCGAGGTTGGCCGCGTACCCGCTGGAGAAGACCAGTCCGGCGGGTTGCCCGCAGAACCCGGCCAGCGCCTCCTCCAGCTGGGCATGCAGCTGGGTGCTGCCGGTGACCAGCCGGGAGGCGCGCGCTCCGGCCCCCCAGGCGAGCGCGGCGTCCGCCGCAGCGGCGGTCACCCGAGGATCGCTGGACAGCCCGAGGTAGTCATTGCCGGCCAGGTCGAGCAGTGGCTCGGCGCCGACCGGCCGGGGTAGCAGCCGTCGGGTCAGCCCGGCCTGCTCGCGGGCGGCGGCGGCAGTGGCGAGCCGGGTCAGGAAAGCGGTCATCGGATCACCTTGTGGACGGCGGCCGAGATCGCGGCCGTGATGGTCGCGACCTCATCGGCGGTGCTGATGTAGGGCGGCATCGTGTAGATCAGGTCGCGGAACGGCCGCAACCAAACGCCATGCTCGAGCGCGACCTCGGTCACTGCGTTCACGTCGAACGGGCCGTTGGTCTGCACGACGCCGACCCCGCCCAGGACCCGGACGTCGCGGACGCCGGGCGCACCGATGACTCCGGCCAGCCCAGTGCGCAGGCCGGACTCCAGGGTGGTGAGCTGGCCGGGCCAGTCACCGGTCGCCAGCAGGTCGAGGTTCGCGAGGGCGACCGCGCAGGCCAACGGGTTACCCATGAAGGTCGGACCGTGCATCAGCGCACCGGACTCGCTGGCGTCCACCCCGGCGGCCAGTTCGCCGCTGCAGAGCACCGCGGCCAGGCTGAGGTATCCCCCGGTCAGCGCCTTGCCGACACACATCACGTCGGGCACCACACCGGCGTGCTCGGCGGCGAACATCGCGCCGGTCCGGCCGAACCCAGTGGCGATCTCGTCGAGCACCAGCGGCACACCGTGCCGGTCCGCGACCGCGCGCAGCACCCGCAGGCAGGCCGGCGAGTACAGGTGCATGCCCCCGGCGCCCTGCAGGATCGGCTCGACGACAACCCCGGCCAGCTCGGCAGCGTGCCGACCGGCGAGCTCGATCACCGCCGCCGCCCAGGCCAGCACCTGCGGATCGTCGTCCAACCGATCGAAACCGGCCGGCGGCCGGGGCGCGAACAGGTGCACCGGGATGATTCCGGTGAACATCGAGTGCATACCGTTGACCGGGTCGCACAGGCTCATCGCGGTGAAGGTGTCGCCGTGGTAGCCGCCGCGCACGGTGAGGAACCGGGTGCGTTCCGGCGCTCCCCGGCCGCGGTGGTACTGCAGGCAGAGCTTGATCGCGACCTCGACCGAGACCGACCCGGAGTCGCAGAGGAACACCCGCTGCAGCGCACGCTCGGTGCCGGCGCCGGGGGCCAGGTCCAGCAGCCGCCGGGTCAGCTCGACGGCGGGTGCATGGGTCAGGCCACCGAACATCACGTGGCTCATCCGGCCGGCCTGGTCGGTGAGCGCGGCATCCAGCACCGGGTTCCGGTAGCCGTGGATCGCGGCCCACCAGGAGGACATCCCGTCAATCACCTCGGTGCCGTCCCGGACGTCCTGTCCGTCCCCGGTGTCGGTCCGGCTCTCGGGAGCCAGCCGCAGCCGCACCCCCTGGGCCGATTCGACCAGCCGGGCGCTGGACCCGGACGGTGCGTACGGGTGCCAGACGTGCGCTCGGTCGAACTCCAGCAGCTCTGTGTCGGAGCCGATGAGCGCGCTCATCGGAGCTCACCGTGCGCGGAGCAGCGAGCGGTCCAGCCGGTGGGCAGTACCTGGACGATCAGTCGGCGACGGCACTGCGCGCAGTACCGCGGCGGTTCCAGGGCGAGCGCCCGCACGCAGGCCGCATGATCTCCATCCACCAGTGGGTCGCCGCACCGGCCGCAATAGCTGCTGATCGTTGGCATGCAGGCACCACACCCCTCTACGTGCCGTGATGCACAGTTGCGCGCAACCGTGCATGATCACCGCAGTCCTTGAAACTCTTTTACAGGGCGCTGGAAAGAGCCTTGACCGGCATCTTGAGCTCCCGCAGCAACTCCAGGTCATCGTCCACCGGGCGGCCCAGGGTGGTCAGATAGTTACCCACGATCACCGCGTTGACCCCGCCGAGCAGGCCGTCACGGGTGCCCAGGTCGCCGAGGGTGATCTCGCGGCCACCGGCGAACCGGAGGATGGTCCGGGGCAGCGCGAGCCGGAACGCCGCGATCGCCCGGAGCGCGTCACCGGACTCCAGCTGCGGCAGATCGCCGAAAGGGGTGCCCGGGCGCGGGTTGAAGAAGTTCAGCGGCACCTCGTGCGGGTCCAGCTCGGCCAGCTGACCGGCGAACTCCGCCCGCTGCTCGAGGGTTTCGCCCATGCCGACGATGCCGCCACAACAGACCTCCATGCCGGCGGCCCGGACCATCCGCAGAGTCTCCCAGCGCTCCTCAAAGCTGTGCGTTGTTACCACCGCTGGGAAGTAGGACTTCGCCGTCTCCAGGTTGTGGTTGTAACGGTGCACGCCCATCTGCACCAGGTCGTCCACCTGCTCCTGGCTGAGCATGCCGAGCGAGGCGGCCACGTTGATTCCG
>Ga0307513_10000224_pt1 | contig 81997 bp, 79 predicted proteins | sample 15_EM_MG_FD_202174 | JGI IMG/M metagenome (GOLD analysis project Ga0307513, IMG submission 202174) | Populus trichocarpa ectomycorrhiza microbial communities from riparian zone in the Pacific Northwest, United States - 15_EM | ecosystem: Host-associated > Plants > Roots > Unclassified | place...
ACCCACCCCCCCCCCCCCCCCCCCCCCCACCCCCCCAACAAAAAAACCCCCCCCCCCCCCCCCCCCAACCGGTTCTGCCAGGCTCGTCAATTTCTTTCATCTCACGGCAAACCAGCACAGCTGTAACTTTAATAATCAATCTAGGGTCCAAACATAGCATAACCTAACAAATCCCAGCCCCCCCAAACCCGGGCCAGTTATGATACTTGTGGACTTTGCTTGGCCGTACGGTGAGTATTCGGGAAAGAGGCCCTCCTGGCAGTGTCTATGGACTCCCCATGTCTGAACTTTCTCTTTCCATCTTTGGAAGTATATCCTCTGAAGCTGGGTTCAAGCCAGAGAATTCACGTCCTCTTCTCTCTTTCTCTCTATACCCCGCTATGCTAAAATAAGTCGTCGCGATAACAGCAACTAACCGTAATGGACATATCCCGTCGCAATAACTTCTATTATTTTCACTGCCCCAACACGGTAAAGCCCCATTATTATCATATATCCCTAAGGTAAGCCTGCTAACCCAGCACTATAATAGCTCAGGTGATTTTCTCGTTGATCTGCAACCTACCAAGCGAGTGACTCCATGAGGGGCGGAATTAATATGACCATTCCTATTCCGGAGGTAATCAGAAGAGACTGTACTATGATAGTACTTCTTCTAGACATTACCCAAAAAATTACCTCTAGAGTTTGTTAGGTAGAGGGCTCTTTATCTTGGCTGATTGGGGGCTTAAGCTCGCCAGCGCTCTAGACCTTGTTTTGTTGAGCGCCTCAGGTCGTAAACTACCATTCCGGTTGCATTCTGTGGGTCCGGAGTAATACTTGCTACCTCCTGATACATCTCGGGCGCGGTTCTACATTCTGAATCACAATTAACGTTCTGAGCATCCTGTGCACAAGACACATGGAGTGCAGCCTTAATGCTTTGTTGATGCACACTCCCTCTCCTGTCCGACCACATTCACTACCACAGCAGATCATTCAGTATCAGTACCTGTTTTAAACTCCTCTTCCTTTTCTATTCCCTAACTAAACACTTCCTTTCCTTATACACTTCTACGCCGGCTTCTGCCTGACCACCCAACGTATACCCAATCTCATCCTTCCCCTGCGCACTGCCTACCTTAAGTGCTGGCTCAACTGGGGGCCCTCTTCTCCTCTTCCCAGATCCAGGTACCTCTGCCGTCTCTTTCTCCTACTCAACCTGTTCCCTTTTGCTAGCTACTGTGGCCTGGACGGGTGGACGACACCGTCACCAAGGCTCTCGGCGACAAGGCCCCTCGGTGGCACCCTTAGAAACTATAGCTACACTTGGCGCAACAAATTCACTGGAAGCCGGTGGGGCGGAAACCACCTTCACTGCAGACTGCAACTGTGATCCCATCTCCTTAATCCGGCTCCTTTAATCTTCTCAACACCCGGCTCTCCTCGCGGAGACGATTGGCAGCCAGCTATGGGGCAATAATGAGGCTTCACAGAAATCGGCATAGCAGGAGATGATTGGTAGAAACCCAAATTATGAGTGGTGTGATAAGTAATGAACCCTTTTAATAAGGCTGCAGCGCTGATAGAGTATGTGCTCGCTGCACTTTTTGCCTACATCCCAAGTCCAGTGCTAGCAGTACCTAAAGCCTACTGAGCAGCATCACAGCACTTACAACTTAGCTCGCTCAAGTAACCTATCAACTATATGTGCTAAGTTTCTCATTGCGGAGCCTGTGAGGCTATCTTCCTCTTATGATATCATAGTGCAGTAGCTGCTGTTTTAACCCAGCCTCGCGCAGGGCCTCTCAAGAAACCCCTTTCAAAAAAGAGGAGAAAAGAAAAGAGAATCCCTCAATAGAAGCAAATCTTATAATTTCCCAAAACGCTTCTGTAGGTGCCCGCCTACCTGCCCCCAATTACACCCATCGTAATAATGCCGCTTAGTATTGCAAAGTTCAAGTGATTCCGCGGCGAATCCCAACGGCATTGCCAGAAAACAAACTCGCGTGGAAACGACAGGGATAACACAACGCTTAGCCTAGAAGGCTACTTGTCCCAGGCCATAAGTACCCGAAAATGAAGGGGGATCATTTGTATGGGGGCACAGACATGCACGGATGTTTTGCCATATATTTCTTTAATCCCTGTTTTCGGGTACTTATGGCCTGGGACAAGTAAGTAAGTAAAGCTTGTTCCAACCAACCGACCCCACCACCGAATCCTCCTGCAGTCGAAACGTCCAAAACGTTCCAAACATTCAACCCGCCACTACCAAACCATCCAAACCAAACAATCACACCCACAATCCAGACATGGGCGGAAGTAATCTAGAAGTATTCAAGGTTTTTCCCAATCGCTATCCACTCCGTCATTGCAAAAGTGGCGACTGACAATTCCACTCCTTGTTCTAGTTCGGCGTGTGCGTATTGACCACCATCCATTCACTACTCTACCGTATTAGAGAAGACAAGGCGGGGGCAATAGCTGACGGATAGCCCGGAATCTAGATACATCATGTTCCCAATCGCAATCATGTACTACTTCGGCACGAACCTCGATAATCGCTTTTCGGTGCCAGGCTTCTGGCCGAAGCCGGAGGAGACGCACAGGATTCCCTTCGAGAAGGACGAGATAAAGGCGGAACTAGAGAGGTTAAGGCGGAAGCGGTTGGAGAAGCACGCTAGGCGGGTGGAGGGGGGGCGGCAGGAATAAAGAGGGAAGGAAGAAAGGAAGGAAGGAAGGAACAAGGTGGTAGGGTGTTCGATGGGGAATTGGGAGTGTGGATGGAGTTGTAAAATATTCTTGATTTTAAAGCAGATCAAGCATCATGTCTTTCCTTTTCTTTCCTTTTCTTTCCTTTTCTTCCTTTTTCCTTTCTATATCGGGTGTGGGTTGGAAACTTCTCTGCTGGTAATAAAGCCCAAGTGTGACTATTATGTCTATATCTTTCATAATATCATATTATTATTATTATGATAATATAAGAGGGGACGAAAGTGTGCTGTAGGGGATAGGTGAGGGTACGAGTTTCTTGGGGATGGGGCCTTTTGAGTTTTCTATGGCGGCCCTCCCGTAAAAGGAGTTACCGGTGAACACCTTGTAAAATTCCCCGCGTAAGACGCAGATCATATCACCTCTCCGTCAAAACAAACAAACGAACAAACAGGTGAGAGAACAGAAAAGAAGGAAGTCCAATACGCAAAAATGGAGAGAGCCTCTACGAAACCTAAGGATAAAGGTATGAACTCCTGCTATGTTAGGAAACTACTTTGCTACGGTGATTCTAACAAAACCCAATATCTATAGGGTCGCGCTCTGGCGGTGATCCAGCATTAATGGTTACTGCCACAAGAAATAGGCTTCCTCGTGCCCCCTTCTCTGCATACCCCAAGCGCCTCAAGCTATCCGACCTCTCTGAGCTTTCAGAGCTCTCCCGGCTCTCCAAAGAGCTTGGCGAGCCCGCAGAGCCTGAGCTCCCCAATGTCGGGCTTTCTGGCATCGGCACCGCCGAGGTACCTTTTGAAATACCCGAATCCCCGAAGCTGCAGCCAACTTCTCGGCCTCATCCTCACCACGCAACCGTGGATGACGCCTTGGATCCTGAGTTCTCACCGGCCGAAATGCAACTTCCCGGTTTCGATATCACCAGGAGGGAGAAGGAGGAATACTCGAGGGCCACCGCCTCACCCCGCGAACTCTCTTCCTCTTCCACTCCCACACTAGCACCCACACCCACGCACAGAGGAGGGCTCCACCGGCTCCCTAGGTCCTCCGAAGCGCCCGCTCCACCTACCTCTAGCCTCACACATCCAATCCCCGCTACTAAGAGAATCATCCCGACAAAAGGCATTCTCCTAGACTCCAATACTAAAGATACGTACGTTTACCACCACGAGATTGGTGCAATCATTTCCAAAGATCCTGTCAACAAGGACAGCAGCCAAGAGGAAATCATCCTCCTCGTGGAGGTGGGAGCGGGCCTTGTAGCGAAGACTAATACAGCGAATACCATCGTGATATGTAAATCCCCCATAGAAATTGATCGGCTGGGGCGTTCGTTTGATAATGATAGGTGGGTTGCTTTGGTCCATCCGAGAGTGGGGAAGATTTGGTTGTTCAGGATTCCGCATGTGAGGCTCTTGATTAGTGGGAGAAGGCCCGCGGCCAAGTGTGGGATCTGTGAGGGGTTTATTCCTGAGGGGAAGGTCGCGCACGGGTGTGTTTACACTCGTGACACCATGGGGGATGGCGGTGGTACCGAACCTATCTTGAGTAATACTAAGAAAGTGAGGTTTGCACTCGAGTAGTGGGAGTGGAGTGGGTAGGTAATTCTAGACTTGTTGTGGCGATCCTGTATTTTGCTCATCCGTGATAGCTTTAACCTTGGATGAGAGCTTGGCTGACATTAGGTATTTGGATTCCTAGCATCTTAAGGGGCCTTTCATATGCTATCTAGCTAATCGAGTTGGTTGCGGTATCTGGCCTGGAAGTACCCACGGCCGTTTCTTCTCCTTAGTATCTTTTTCATTCTTAAAAACGAGCTTCAAACTGGGCATCAGTGATGACTTGATGTTCCATTGGCGGCAACCTTGAGCTGCGCATAATTATTTGTTGAGCTAGTTAGAAATACTTCAAGCAAATTATAATAATGGCATGAAATGATAATTGCCTTATTTTATATTTGTATATACTTCGCCCACGTCGCTCATTTCTCCCAGGGTATCTAGCTCGCACACCCAAATTAGTATCCCAGTCATAAATAAATATTAAGGCGTCATCTACTTATTAGCTTTATCAAAGCTTCCAGAGCTTTCTCATCGTCGACTGAAACAAGTGTTTCCTCCTTTGGCACCCATCCAATTGAGCTTTTTAGGATCTCTACGCCTGATAACCGGCTCTTAAGCCCTTCGGCTACTGCAACGGTCTTAGCAGGATCTGCTGTAACCTCTGCTTCAACCTTGGGGCCCTCCCCCTCAGGCTCGATCTCATTGATATCCTCCATCCCATCAATCTCGAGACTAGACTCCAGCAGGGTGTCGTAAGAATTATCACCGGTAGAAAGGCGTATTATCCCTTTACGGGCGAATAGGTACGACGTGGGTGTTACTGTGGCACCATTTTTGCGCAGAATGACTTTGATCTCTGCTAGGCAGCCGAGCTTGTTGTCGGTTTGGCACTCACTATATTGTGTTTATCGTTCTCGTAGTTAATAAATGAGTAGACAAATATTGCCGGTTATGCACTAGGGGCAAAACAAACATTATCATAGCAACAGATCCTGGCCCCATGCATTCAATCTGAAGCGATTCTAAAGCTGCTCCAGATGCAGAAACGCCTTGGCCGCGCTTCACAGCTGCTTCCATTTTGTCCTTCGACATTCCGACTATTGTCGTGTTAGAGGTTCTCCTTGTTTTTTTATCCTAGAGGTGCTTGTAGGCCCGAGGAATTTCTCACACCCTTCTTTGCAGCGACTAAAGCTGCTGATAGGCGAAGGTTATCGGCACCTGGACCACCACCTAATCGAGAGCGTTGTATAAGCATATTATGCGGGCAACAATGTAACGGGTGTATAAGAGATAGTACTTTTCACTGCGGAGCAAATTTCTTGAGAAAGCCTTGAGAATTCAGCGCTTTTATTCGCATCATTTTTGCCCTTGTCGTGTCTAATCTTGCTCCATCTATTATGGCCAGACTGGAGGAGAGAAGATGAGGAAAAAAAGGCCGTGCATGTGCGAACACAAACAGGTGACTGAAGGGCAGTTAGGCCAGTTGGGCCTAGAGACCTTAGATGATGTCGGAGCATCAAACGAGATATGCTTTGCATCGTTGAGGTATCAATGGTTTGAGCAAAGCCGAGTGTGGTGCCGATATTGCGGTAGTGCTAGGGTGGTGGTTTTCGGAATAGAACTGGGATACCGGTATCATACTGCAATTATGATACAAGTACCAAGACAAACCTTTGTTTCGGGCATGCCCCTGCAGTACTAGTACAAGGGTCCAAGATTACATAATCGTACCATAAAATATCCGGCCAGAAGCAAGAGATTCTCTGAAGATGTCTCTCTCTCCCAACCAGGCCATCTTACCCTAAAAAAAATTACAACCCAGCCATCACCACAGAACTGCAACCAAACACTCCCTCCTCTTCCACCAGCAGCCGGTCTATCGAACACCCGCCAGCCCCAATGGCTGACGATTCCTCGGCAATCGAGGCCGTCCAGCTTGACATGGCCAAGCTGAAAACTATCACCGAAGAAGCACAGCAGCAGCTATATGTTATGTCCTTCCTGAACAGCCTTGAGAAGCTGGTAAATCGATTGGATGAGGACGGAGCTTCTGCTTATCAGCTCTATGTAAAGAAAGAGCTCTTCAAGATTATCACCTTGTCGGCGCCAGCGCCTACTCGACTCGTCCGGAATATATCTGGACGCTGCTTCGCAGGTATTTTCGGTAAAGGGGATCGAAAACTGCTTTTTGAAACGATCAATGAACTGGCGGGCCTTATAAATACAGGGAAATCGGATAAAGATCTAAGGACTCGACAGTAAGAATCCAGCACTGTTTTGTTTTTTTCTTTTCGGGGGGGGGATGGACTGGTTACTGAATGAGATTCTGATTATGAGAATTTGGGATTCAGTGCGGCCGTCCATTGCGTGGGGGAGGTTTACAGAGCTGCTGGAGACAGTGTATGTGAGCTTTACAAAGTTTCGGGAATGTTTGACTAACTAGTGTAGGCTATGGCGTTATCTACTTTGACCTGCACCTCACTACTCAAGCTGCTTAAACCCGCCCAGAATGTCAGTGGGATCCTAGAGAAACTGTAATTATTGAAACTGATAAATTTATTAGCACTGTGGACTGAGAAGTTCCATATTTCGAGCTCTAGGAAAGGTCTTCAGCACAGTCGGGGATATGGCAGACGAGGCGGTAGCCCGCGATGTCTGGAAGCAGGCAAGAAATGCTGCAACAGGCGAAAAATCAGCCCTTGTTCAAGCTAGTGCGTTACAGGTAGCTTCAGATCGACAACCCAGGATATTCTTATACTAGTTTGCTGATTTCCAACATACTAGTGTATGGAAGAGCTTTTGCAAGCTACCCAGCTTTTTAATAGCCACCAAGAGTACGATAAACTGCAAAGTGCCGCAATGAAGGCTCTAGATTCTACTTCAACATCGGCGCGGAAAGCCGCTGCGTCATGTTGGTCACTAGCACTCGTGTTAACCTACTCTACCGAAGCTCCAGAACTTGCGAAAGTCGCAAAGAAGCCCAAAAAGATGAAGAAAGTATCGGCCGCTGTTGGGGACGATGAGGGGATGGGCGTGGAGAGGCCTAGCTCTCCAGCTCCAAGCAGTAAAAAAGCTATTGTACGACTAACTTTCACCTTAGAAGAGATTTTACGCCAGCTTTCGATGCACTACACCAAACCTTCCACATCTCCAAGAACAAGGGTAGGGATTGCTTTATGTTACTCGGGAGTTCTGACGAGACTTGGATCATCGGTGGTCGAAAGTAGCTATGGGTTGATTTCAAGTCACTTGCTCAATAACCTACTCTCCCATCATGCAATTACCAACAACAGATTCCGGTTATTGACTACCCGGAAATATGTGCGGATTCTGCTAGAAGATGTAATTGGTCGCAGACTACTTGGGGAAACTGGACAGCTTAATGCGATCAAGACACTCGTTAATGACACTATAAAGGACTACCCCCAGGTCATCAAAGAAAAGCCCGAGCCTAGCAAACACGCTCTGACTGGAGCTTTGCATGCCTTGGCATCTTTAATACAGTCGTTAGGATCAGCCCTAGCAAGTGCACAGGACACAGCACGCGACGGGCTTCTCCAGGTCTTACAACATCCAAGCTACTCTGTCCAAGTTGCGACGAGTTGGTGTTTGAGGGCTTTTGTTATTGCCGCCCCTTCCCAACTCCTCCCTATAATTACAATTTGTATGAACAATGTAAATCGGGAGCTTTCGCAGATGACCGCAAGGCGACCTACAACCACAGAGATACTTCGCAGATGTGCTGGATATGCAAACGGTCTCGCAGCAGCCATCAGTACCGCACCCCTTCAACCTCTCTATGCCTCGGTGGATGTTACCTCTAGGATACTGACCCTTGCTACATCGCTACTAAAATCGAGCGGAGATTACGATCTCCGTATCTCGGCCACCCAGATACAAGTCGCATGGATCCTGATTGGAGGACTGATGGCACTCGGGCCTAATTTTGTGAAGATCCATCTTTCACAACTTTTGTTGCTCTGGAAGAATGCGCTCCCGAAACCTCTAGCTAAGGACTCTTCCGTGGAGCGATCCCTTTTGGAATTATCTTTCCTAGCTCATGTTCGCGAGTGCGCCCTTGGTTCAATCCTATCCTTCCTTGAATTCAACTCCAGGCTCTTGACAGCGGATGTTTCCAAGAGAATTGCCGCTATGCTTCAAAACTCAACCCTATTTCTTAATACACTACCAGCCAAGAAAACCACGGATGACGTTTCCCAGCGTCTCTCGCCTTCTCTGCAACTAATCGACCTTGACCTTATGGTCCGCCGTCGTGTCCTCCAGTGTTACGCGAAGCTTGTGAAACTCTCTCATGGGGAAGCTCTCCAAGCAAACCTGCTCACAATCGCTGTAAGCTTCTTTGCCGATCCCGATAAGTACACTCCATCATCACTCAGTACGGCCATTGCTTCTAGTGCTGGTAATTTTGAGTCACTATGGGATATTGGAGACAACTACGCATATGGCGTATGCGGGTTTGTAAAAGGGTTCGATGTTGAGGCATTTGCATTCGAAGCCCAGGGCACTAAGCCAACAATTGCTCATTGGATAACAAGGGGCAGTCCTGAAGCGAGGATCAATGAAACGGTAAGTTGTTTCATTCTTTGCTTGCGGAACTCTGAATATTTCATTAAGGATGTATTATTGATTCCATATTTTGGGGGGAGAAGCTACATACACCTGTTATTGGATCCATTGAGCATGATTCTGTTTCTCTGTATACCACAAGCAATTCGAGTGCCAGGAATGAACCTACTCCCGCCCCACCGGCCACTGCTGTAGTTAATTCAGCGATCGACCTTTTCACCATCCTCCTTCCGATCCAGCCGCCAAAGGTTCAAGAGAGTATTTTGGAACAGATAGCTACGTTTTTGGCGTCAGGTAGTCTTCAACGTGATCCCGGAAGAAAGGCCGCCATGGTCGTCAATGTCGCGGTAGCCCTCCTAGGGACTCTTAAAGTGACAATAAGTGAAGAAGTTCCGTCGGCGAGTTTGAGCACTGCGAGTGTCCTCAAGATCATACAAGAGCTACTGCAGGTAAGATCCACTCCTGCCTTTAGTGACATTGCGTGAACTGACTAGTCCTAGGGATTTGTTATACATCCTGACCCATATGTGCGAAATGTTGCATACGAGGCACTGGGGCGTTTATGTAGCATCGGCGGGAATAGCTTCACTGGTAATATGATAAACTGGTGTGTTGAGACCATAGTCAACAACCGGGATCCCAATGCTAGAGCCGGGTGCGCCGTGGCCCTTGGGTGCATCCATTCGTACGTCGGGGGAATGGCTGCTGGATTCCATCTCAAAACCATTATCGGGATCCTGATGTCTCTTAGCAATGACCCCCACCCGACAGTCCACTTTTGGGCACTAGACGGACTAGCTAGGACCATTGATTCGGCAGGCCTTACATTTTCCGGCTTTGTAACAAGTACTTTGGGGATGCTTTCCCAACTCTACGTAGCAGAGACCCACAATGAGGAGGCGGCAACAGTCGTATCATCGAATCTGGAATTGGAACTACCCACATTAAGCATTGTTGTCCGGTGCATCGATTCTCTAATCGGCGTCCTTGGGCCCGATTTGCAGGATATGGTCAAGACGAGGGAGTTGATTTTAACTAATGTTGGTCAATTCCTGAGGGAACCAGATTATACCGCTCAGCTAGAGGCTCTGCGATGTCTAGAACATTTATCGCTTTTTGCGGCTAGCCATGTGGATACAGTAGGCTACGTCAAACGGCTGCAGAAAGAGTTGGGTTCAGAATATGTAGAATTAAGAGACGTAGCCATTGATGGCCTCTATCAACTCATGAAAGGAGACGCAGAGAGGATTATCAACACGGCAGATCCTGGACTAGAAGAGCAACTTTGGATCGCCCTAGACGAGGCACCAGAGCATGAGGGTATTCGAAACATAATCAACAACTGGCTTAATCAAACTGGCACCGAGGATGTTGGGAAATGGGTTGGCCGCTGCCAGGCGGTGATGTCAAAGCTGGTAGAACGGAAGGACGGCATTGCTGGAAAATTAGAGAACGAGAAACCCACCAGCTCGGGCGCTGTGGACTTGAACGATGATGAGGTAGCCTCATTCGCTGTTGCACCTCCTGGAGAAAAGGAAAATTCCCAGCCTGCCGGGCAAGAATTGTTAAGATGGCAAGTTAGGACATTCGCAATGAACTGTCTTTCTGAATTACTAGGCTTGGCTGCAAGAGAGATGCAAAGAGATTCCGAGACTCCGGTTGAGGAAAGTCTTGTGCAAAAGATTGCCGATGTCATCCGGATGGCATTCTCCGCTAGTACGTCAAATGTGGTGCAGCTTCGTTTGGCCGGCCTGAGGATCGTAGATCAGGTTCTCAAGATGTTTGGTTATACTCCAGACCCTGACTTCCCAGAGGCTACCTTGCTAGAGCAATACCAGGCACAAATTGGATCCGCCCTCACCCCGGCATTTGCGGCTGATTCTAGTCCGGAGCTTGCAAGTGAGGCAGTGAATGTCTGCGCAGGGTTCATCTCAACAGGCATCGTTAAAGATGTCGATAGAATGGGCAGGATCTTGAGGCTGCTAACATCAGCGTTAGAGAACTTTTCAAGTATGATAAGTCCATCAGTACCCCTCACGTAACACCCTAGTTCTTTAGCTAACCGACATAGGTGATTCCGAGGTTGCATCAATTGGAGACTTGAAAGGGCTCAGTTCTAATGCTCAAGTCATGGTCAAGATGGCCGTTCTCCGGGCCTGGGCTGAGCTGCAGGTTGCAAGCAAAGAACAATCGTACCTCGCCGACGTCGTCAAGCCGCACATCGCTACGCTGGCGCCATTATGGTTATCTTCACTTCGTGAGTTCGCAAGGCTACGCTTTGAGCCTGATATCTCAACAAATTCTACAGGCGCTACAACTCTTGGTGGCTCCATCGATACGATATACTCGGCATTAAACCGGGAAACACTATTACAAGTACGTTGACCCAGCTTTGGATTCCAATAACAACGCGCGTATTGGGTTAATCGAGTGATACCACAGTTCTACCAAGATTCCTGGCTTAAATTGGTCGATGCAATTGCCAGTCTAATTGAGCAGGACAGCCAGTTTGTCTTTGACGCCCTGGACGGCAAGGCCTCTTCTAGAGACGTCAACGGCAACGGCATAACACATGACATCAACTATCGCGATGAGCCGGTTGCATTCTTCTTCGTACTATTCGGGATTGCTTTCGAGGCTCTTGTCGGGAGGCCAGGGGTTGATAGTCTTGCTACAAAAGAGCAGACGCTCGAGATATTGTTAGCACTGAAGAAGATTCTGCACCCGTCAGTTTGCGGTCATGCCATTTATCAGGAAGCAATCTTCTCGGAGACAATGGACTTATTTGATCGATTAGTCCTTACTGAAGGCCTAGCTGTGCAGTCTGCCACCACCGATATTGCGAAGAGCCTATGCGTCGAGCACCCTACAGCTCGGTCAAAATCCGGCGCTCAGGGAGAGAATCTGACCGAAGACATTGACCAACTTTTCGAGCTGACGAGACTGATGGTCCTGGTCCTTGCGCGCTTACTACCGAACGTGGTTGACAAGAAGACAATGGGTATGAATACGAATCGATTATTTCTTCTACTGAATGTGGCTGTGCTGACCTCGAGTTATCTAGTCCGCCACCACCTCTCGGAAGAGGCGGCCAACCTTGTTCGAATTTCTTTAGACGCCTTGGTACACGCCGCAGAAGTTTTTCCCGCAGTCATACGAATGGATCTCTATGCTTCGATTCTCCACATCTTCACCAGTAAGTCGTGATACTTTCCCATTTTGGCCGTAGGTGCTAACATACAGCTCATAGGCATCTTCGGTACCGGTGTTTGTCAAACGGAAGTGGTGCCGCGGTCTCTGCCGATATTCAAGCGGTTCATCCGAATAATCACAAATTCCAGCGGAGGCAATGATAGCGAGATGGTTGTCATGCAGGTTCGAAGTTGCCTGAGCAGCATATTACAGATTCTCGATAACGCAAAGTATTCTCTCCTACCCCTTCTTTCTACAAATGGCTCTGACCCGCTTCAATAGAATACGGGGTGATGCCGCACTGCCCTGCCTCAAGAACTGCTTGATGGCCTCGACGATAGTGATTACCGCCGGAGTGAACGTATTACCTCCGAACGACGAGCAGGTCCCACTCCTATGTGATAGAATGATAGACGCACTGTCAGACCCAGCAGTAATCCTCCATCCCCAAACAGAACCACCCTAACCACAATTCTAACATCCCCACTCCCTACAGACATCCAAAATGGCCGTCCAATGCAACCGCTCAATCCTCATGGTTACACCCAAAACTGCCTGCGATCAGGAAATAGTCCGTTACATGATCCCGCGACTAATAACCTTCGTCACAACCACCAAAGGCGACTCTGAGGAGGACTCGGATCAAACAAAATCCCTCGTCTGCCACATCCTCACGTCCTTTGTCTCCACGCTTTTTGGCGACCAAATCCAGGTTGCCATGGCCCTGCTAATACCTACATTGCTAGCCCACGCCTCGTCAAACCCAGGCTCGTATCCGGAGACGGCAAAGAGGTTGCTGGAGTTGGCCGCTATTAGCCAATTGGCGTTCAAGAACGTTGTTGCGAATATGGGTGCTGGGCAGAGAGGTTTCATGGAGGAGATTTTAAGGTCGAATGCTAGGTCTATCGCTGGGAGTACGCAGCAGCAGTCTAACGCACCGACAATTGCTTTGAAGATGAACTTTGGTTGATCGGATTCTACTGTATTATTGTGGTTTAGTTGGACGCGGGGTTCTAATTAGATAGATATCAGCCATACATTAATCTGATTGCCGTGATTATTGCACTAGTAGTACTCACTTGTGCATCGAACCCTATGAAAGCAAGGGAAGCAAACTTCCTCTTCAAGGCGAGAAGTATTTATACGAATATTACAATATATAGTACATGTCGAAACAACCTATAGCGTTCCCAAACCTCCATCTCAACTCCAGTATTTACCCCTCTTTACTAATGTACAAACACCAGTCTAGAATAGCGAAATATGAAATGGTACGTAAAACCTCCCTTCATTCCCCCAAACGGGATCCTTTATCCATTCCCAAAGCAATCGTCCTAGCTTTCTGCGTTTCCACGGCAACCGCTTTGGCCCCTTCTCTCTTCTTCCTCTCGACGTGTGAGAGGAGGTGGACGCAGCCGGTCGGTGTTACCTAGGAAGTTCTCCCACTAGACGTTAGTTTCGGGATTGACAGATACCAGATTGATATCGTAGGAGAGTCAACGCACTCCCTCAACACGTCTTGCCTGTCCAACGGATTCGGGCCGGACATGCTTTAGTACGACTCTTTCTTCATGTGAAAGGCCTACGACTCTATTTTATAAAATCTTGTCAGTTAAAATTTCCCAGGACATATGCAGAAACCTATTTAGAGAGGCCCACCGGTCATAGTCGATATCAACCGGCAACTTCAGCCCCTCGTCCTTCTCAAACACCTTCACGGCGTTAGCCTGTCTCATGACGTAAGGCTCGTACACCCCCTCGATGCCGACCCTAGTACGAATTCTCTCCGGCCAGCGATCCAAGCCCTTCAGGATTCCCATTCCCGCTAGCTTGTCTACCGTCATGTTTGGGAGCCTGAGTAGGTTGAAGGCACTCCTGCGCGCCGAGTCCTCTCTGACCACCAAGCCCCGCTTCCGCCACTCAGAGCTGCTCTGGACGATGTTGGAAAGTGCGGAGCGGAAATCCTCCATCATAGACAGTTCTGATTGGAAGTGCGCCCACCGCGCGTCGCCGACCACGCCGTGGCCACGGCCGGCTTGGGTAAGGCGGAGATCGGCGTTGTCAGCGCGAGAGCTCATACGAAATTCGCTGCGGGAAGTGAACATTCGGTAGGGTTCTGACACCCCCTTTGTGATCAGGTCGTCGATCATGATGCCGATGTAAGCGTCGCTTCTAGAGATGGTCATTTGGGGCTTCCCCTGGGAGGAGAGGCCGGCGTTGAGTCCCGCGACGATGCCCTGGGCGGCGGCTTCCTCATAGCCTGTTGTTCCGTTTATTTGCCCGGCTAGGAAAAGGCCTTTAACAATCTTAGTTTCGAGGGTTACCCGAAGGGAGCGTGGGTCGACGTAATCGTATTCCACACCGTACCCAGGCTGTAGCATTTTGGCTTCTTCGAGGCCTGGGACGGTCTTTAGGAGGCGTTCTTGGACTTCTGCAGGAACAGTCATGGAGATGCCGTTTGGGTATACAACGTAGTCGTCTATGCCTTCTGGTTCCAGCCAGATCATGTGATTTTGCCTGTTTTTGAAGCGGATGATTTTGCTCTCTAATGATGGGCAGTAGCGTGGGCCTTTGATCGTCTCGCGGATGTGGATTGATTCATGAAGATGCTGACGTAGAAGATTGTGGCTCTCGGGGGTGGTGTGTGTGCTGTGACATTGCAGTTGCTGCCCGATCTGAACCTTATCGTTCATGTAAGAAAACGGCATTGGTGGGTCATCTCCGAGCTGCGGAAGAAGGTTCTTGTAATTTATTGTTCGGCTGTCAATTCTCGGGGGCGTCCCGGTCTTCAGACGACCCAATTTGAAGCCAGCTTCTCTTAAAGACTTGCTCAGCCCAAAAGTCGCCGCCTCTCCCATCCTTCCAGAAGGGAAAACCGTCAATCCAATGTGAATCTCCCCACCCAGAAATGTCCCAGTAGTGATCACAACATGCTTTGCATTAATCACCTCCCCACTCTCCAATCTCACACCCGTAATCTCTCCATAGTGCCCCTCCTCATCAACCATCAGGCCTTCCGGCGCCCGATTCATAACCACATCCGCAACACTGCCCTGTAGGATTGTCAAGTTCGGATACGACATCAATTCCTCCTGCATGTACTTCTTGTAGAGCTTCCGGTCGATTTGTGCACGGGGACCCCATACAGCGGGGCCTTTACTCCTGTTCAGAATCCGGAACTGAATACCGGCTTTATCGGTTATCCGACCGCAGACACCGTCCAGAGCATCCACCTCACGGATCATAATGCCCTTACCGATACCGCCGAATGAAGGATTGCACGAGCATGTCCCAATAGTGTCAATCTTCTGAGTTACCAGGGCAGTTTTAGCACCCACTAGAAAGCCGGGAGTTGGCAATCAATTCCTACAGTTCGCTATTTCAGAGCAGGGGCGAGGACCGGAGCTTACCTCGCGCCGCAGCAGCGCAAGCTTCCGAGCCAGCATGCCCTCCGCCAATTACCACGACGTCAAACCCTCGGCCCAGGCTACCCCTAGACAAACACAATTCGTCAGCCAGACACCTGCGATAATAGCGGCAATTTGATGGAAACCCCGCACCTCTGGTCATCAGATACCGTCGCAAACCCTCTAGATAGGAGACGGACATGTGTTAGAGTGTTCAGCCCCTGCCGTTGGAGTAATAACCGTGTGTGTAATAGGTAGTGCATCTTGAGAGGTATACAGATAAAGAGGGAGGTTGGATTAACGTTAAACTTTAATTTGGAGATCCGTCACCTCGATTTTCTGTCTCTAGGGGGCCGCAGCAAGGGGTGCCAAGACCCACAGGAGCATGGGCTTGTGAAAGACTGAAAGTCGAGTGTTACTAGGATCAAAAAAAAAAGTGGCTTTTTGAATGTGTGCCAGGACAAGCCTCGGCACCAGACAATTGTATGATAATCTGTGATTCCAAGAGTCAGTCCGAGGTCTCTCGGAATGGGCGCTACCAACCCAGTCATAGCGGACCATTCGAGAAGCTCAGCACAACAACCGTTCCACCCCCACCTAATAACGAATCCGCCTCATCACGGAAAAACAGACGCCGTTAAAGCAGTGAGGTATCGGGGGAGACTGAGTAGCGAGATATATTGGCTACTGGGCTCGCATTCGGGTCAGTAGTGATTATCATACACACCCGGCAACCTACATGTGGCGCTCGAAGTTTCCTACTAGCAGCGGCAGCGCAGGAATACTCTGAAACTCCGAGAGATAAAACCAGAAACCTTGTTCAGATTGAGTGTAACGTAAATTTCAATACAACTTTCCCTAAACCCCAGTCAAGTTCTCCTCGGCGGGTAATGGTAAAACATCAAATATGCGAGTGTCTTTGATACAAGCATGAACCCCCCCCCCCCGGACCTCCCCCTCTCTGAACCCGATGAGTGCTACAAACGCCCACCCCAAAAGAGACCTACGAGGACTCGCCACCCAGCTATCATACCACTCCTCTTTCACCTCTTCACTTCTCCCCTTGCCCCTACCGGCCGCCCGAGCCCAAGCCAAAGGCTACCCCGTCTCGAGCAGCTGAAGGAACACAGAACCAATCTCCTACCATACCTACAGCCCCCTAGCACAAGCGGAAAGCTGTTCTACAAACAGTGCCCCCCCCTCCCCCACCAAGAGCCCCAGAATCTAAGCATCCAGAGCCAGCAAAGCAGATTCGGGAAAGGCAAAGAGCAAAACTTCCTCAAGGGCGCGATCAGCGAGGCCAATAAGCTACGCCGGAAGAGCGAGGGACAGGGACCCCAGAAATAGAGGCCTATAGGGAAAAATCAAAAACACCATTGAGAGTGAGTAGCAGGGTAAGATTACATACCTAACAGTAGAGGACGTCCCTGTGGAGAGTCTGAGGCAGGCCCTGCAGGTTGCAATAGAGAATTTAAGGAGGGTAAGCCGTAGTCTGCTCCAGGTATTTATTAGTGTGACTGGAGGATGTACTTGGGCGGTGCTTGGTCTTATCTGGTCCTAATCCTATATAGAGCGAAGGTGCAATTTGACTCCTCTAGGTTTGAAGCCATGCTTATGAATCGATCAATGATATGGCCAGCCTTAGGGCGCGAATCTGTGAATGCTATCATCTAACCTGCACTCATTACTAGATCATCCAAGTATCACGTCAAGGCTAAATCCAGGACTAAAAAGGTGCTCCATAACCCCACACCACATTTCTAACCTATCCCTTAGTCTGTCGAGTTCTGCGCCCAAGAAAACTGGTTAAGAACTATACCAAATCCGGCCAAGAAAATAACGGGATCCGGAAAATATCCTTCTCTAACTGGAAATAAATTGCTAAGGGTTTCAATCTGAGACCTGTTCAACCGGTTTCTTGGACGTACTGACAGACTAAGGGATACGCTAGAACTCCGCCCCAATCATGTCTAGTCCATGTTTTTAAGATAGGGGGTGCCGATCAGTCTAGCAGAACCTGACACCCGAGAATACCCATAAAACGATATACGAACACCACTACACAGAGCTCCGGAGAAATCACCCAACGCCAACAGGGAAATCACCCATACCCAATATATTTCACTAGATGTATCAAGAAAACGAGGTTCAGAAGTCGTGCGCTGGGGGATTTATAGAAGGCGAGATCCCTATTGATTTGCCTCGCATCTAGGAAGCTGGAAGGGAAGAAAAAGAAGACAAGAAGTAAAAGAGGGGGTAACTTGAATGGAATGCAAGCAGCTATGACGCTCAAGCATAAGCTCCAACATTTTTCACAGCGTCCGCAAATCATCCACGGTCACTCGCTCATGAAACATGATTCGGCTCATGGGCAACTTCGCGCTCAACCCAAACGGCAGATGGCCACCGAAAGGTGACACGAGAGATATCCGGGAACTATTATGTAAACAGAGTTCCAGAACCCTCTGAAAACAAGAGAGTATAAAGAAATTACTCCTATCACTAGGCTAGGAGAACAAAGAACTGAAGTGCAACCACAACAAAACCACAACCGGTACCCAGACGACTAAAAATTAAAAAAAGCCCATGTGTACACGGAAAAGCAAGAACAGAAACTACAAGGCCACCCCAAAATCAGGCCCCGAGGTACCTGTACCGCAGCTCCTCCAAAGAACCAGTATCCACCGCCCTCAAAGCTTTCCTAGTGAACTGCGTGAACACCCAAAGCACTGCCCGCCCCAGAAAATGTCAGCCTCAATGACCAATCCCAACCCGACCTCCCAGAGAAATAAAAAAAGAACTTACCAAGAGGAATAAGCCCCATGTTCTCATACGCATCCATGCGAAACGTAAATTCTACACCTTCAGGCGGGGTATAATGCTTCAAGAGAGTAACCATTGCGACCGCCACGGAAAGAATCAAGTTCAGTCTAATAGCGCCCGGGACCCACTCCGGTTCCGGCGCGAGCTCGCTCCTATCTTCAAATCCCTGTGTGGTGGGGACGCACAGCGCGGATGTTATCATGGATACTATGCTGAAGAGGTCGGTCCAGTTTGGAACGGTCCATAGGCGGAAAAAGAACATGGGGAGTTGGGCAATTTCGAGGACGAAGATTAATTTCTGGAGGGTGGGGGGCGTCAGTTCCCTCTTTCTAGCATATATGTGTATACAGGAAGGAAAGGAAGGGTAGAGGACTAACAGTAAAGAAATCATTCTTGCCAGAATCCTCGTACTTTAGCTGTTTGATTAATCTGTCCTGTTCTACTCGAGGTTAGCTTCCCCACTAAAGCTATGTAGGATGGCGGCATCGCTGTGGGAGAAATAATATACCCTCTTCATCCATATAAACTACCTCGTCCGGATCATTCTCTAGCTGGTCTTGTGGCGCGAGGCGCCTCCGGATACTGATACGGTCAAGGCCAGGGAAGTTCAGGTGGCTCGCTAAGGCTCCCGTGTTGAGCGAGCCAGAGGATGCGCCGGTGCCTGACATCTTGGTATATTAGTATGACTAGAAATAATTTTTTCCTCCGGCTAAGTTGACCGTGAGGATAACCCAAGTGACGTTTGGTGGAATATTGAGGTAGTTGCGTTGCTTTGTGGCACAGGGATAATAAATAGCCGATCGATGAAAGGATCCGACCTCTTGATCTGTAACCCTAAGCCCTTATCTGAGTGAGCACTGACCTACAGTCAAGCTCGCAAAATTCTAAATCAGATCCTATGGCAATACTTTCACATTATTGCAAGCATAATTCTCCTCCTAGGGTTCCGCCGGCTAGTCCATCGGCACTAATATTATAATACAGTTCGGACCTTTAATATGGTACTGCTATGGTAAATATCGGTGCTCTAACTGACACGAGCATTAGCGTCAGTCAATACAGTTAGCGGAAATGAGATATTTGCCACCTTTATGACCAAAGTAGCACAGTAACTGGTAGACCGGAAAGCCATCCAAGTGGGATTAAATTTAGAATCCTCTGTCTTATTAACTTACACCATAACTACCAGTTTTAAAATCTTACCCAGATCTGTTGAATAGTAAGGTTCCTTCGCTCCCAGCAAGGGAGGCCACAGCCTAGAATTGCCGAGCAAACCCCACAGAAGGCTAAAGTAGCAAAATCTCCAACTTGTCACCAGAGATCTGCTAAATATCCTCTAGGAGTAGGATTACACCATCTACATCACGTTAGACAAAGGATGTTCCAAAATAATAATGCGCCCCCCGATACAACAACCCCACCTTATCCCCACGCCGCATCCCAGAATCATAGCACTTGTCTACAGATTCCTTCATAGCTACATATATGCCAACCGGGTCCTGCACCTGTAGTTGGAAGGATGGCCGAGTGGTTATGGCGTGTGACTCAAGCGTTCTGCTTCTTCACTTTCATAAAGTGGGGTTTCTCATGGGCTTTGCCCGCGGGGGTTCGAATCCCCCTCCTTTCATCAAATTTTTCTTTTTTACCCCCCAGATATCGGCCACCCCGCCGCACCTCGGCTCCCAAGGCCATACAGAATCCGGTAATAAGTTATGGAATAGTTATTAGAGGTTAACCCGCCGAATACATCCGGCTTTTCCGGTTAATTAATTCCTACCTTTGTACTGTACTTGTAGTTATGATTTCCTTCCCCAACTTATTCCTTTCGCCCCCTCTCCCCTTCGCAGAAGCAATGAAAAGAGCCGAACATCGAACCTCAAAGCATTGACCAACGTTGTCTCAAGATCACCACCACCCTTATCCATCATCCCCGAAGCATTACCACATCGTAATCAACCCATGATATGTGATAGACATCCCTCACACATAACACCGAGCACCAGTCCACTGACATTCACGGTTCACCACTCAAACACTTCAACCGAATCAGGCCCCCTCATGAAGAGAGGGAGGAAGGAAATAAAGGAGAGGAGAGGAGAGGGAAGGGAAAGTCCACTAGATATCAAATGTATTATAATTCCCATAAATATATTCGTCCCCCAATACCGATATCATACCCGACAAAGCAACTTATAAATCTTATAATACGGCACAAAAGCACCACTCACTCGGGCATCCAATGAGATCCGAAAAGGAGAAAAAGAAAAAGAGAAATAAAAGGCTCAATCACCCACAAGGAGGACCAAACTGAATGAAAAAAGAGAAGGTACTACGGTAGTATTAAAAAAAGAAAAAAGAAAAAAAAGAAGAAGAAAAGAAAAAAAGAAAAATTTGGATGGCGAATAGAAGTTCAGGTTAAGCTTATACCGGTACCCTAGATACCGAAGGCAAATAAAGAAGGGAGGACAATAAAGGCTATTCCTTCATTCGCTCTTATTTCACGCCTCAATTGAGCACAAAATTGTCACAATAAAAAAATTATAAAAAAAAATCCCGAGACCAATCTTTTGATGATGATGATGACGCCAGTACTGTATCATACTGGCATAATACGATACTCCAAATATAAAGAGAAAGAGAAACATACATGCAAGAAGCTCAAGACTAGGAAGAAGGATGAAAAGAAGGAAGGGGGGTCCATATGTACTCCAAATAAAGGTAAAGTAATAAAAAAAGGAACAATGAAATAGGGGGAGTAGGGGAGTAGGGGGAGGGGATATAGTAAGTATCATAATATCATAGTTAAACAAAATATATCGTAACGATAAACTTGGTAAAGTGAAAGGGGGTGGGAGAATGAGGGAAAGAGATTCTTGTGAAAAGGAAAGGAGGAGAACAGTAAGAAAAGGGGGAGAAAAAACCATGATTCCGTTATCGCCTAGAGAAACTGCCGCTGTAGGAAAGTATAAAAAAATAAAGAAATGAAAAAAGACCCTTTTCGCCATGAATGAGTATCAGAGACTAGAGCGGAATAAACCAGATCAAATATAGAATAAGAAGGACCAAAAACATTTAACACCCAGTGAGAAAGGAACAAATAAGCCCAACCGACCAACCCAGCCAACCCAGCCAACCGACAAACCAAGCAGAAAGAAAAACGTCACTTTTTTTTTTACCAGGGAAAGGGGAGGGTGAGGGGGGTAATGGGCGTGCGATGTGAGGAGCTGAGGAGAGCTTCGAACCCATCTCATAGATACAAAACTAATCTTGTAGAAAGGAAGAAATAATGAAAAATGACCCAAACCAAACCGGACCCTTGTGCTAAGATTACCAGCTAATAGCATTTCCCATAAGACATAAAAAGAAACCAGAAAAAAAAGACTCAAGCATTTTGTCCCACAAGAAACCCCACCAATGCCGCTTCATTTCCGTATGGAGTTCAAGTACAGTAAATAACAAAAACCACGGGAGGAAAAATGGGGGACTGAAATAAGACCAAGTATAAGAATGAAAAAAACGGGGTATTTGTAACACGGGATTATAAATGCCTTCACTTCATCACTATTCAAAAAAAAATCAAATGAAATGTACTGAAGAGAATATTGGAAGGAAAAACCGAATATGGTTCGAAAAGAAGAAGAAAAGACATCCCGTGACCGATTCTTGTACATTTGACAAGGACGATCGAAAATTTGGCAGCTACTTAAGACGCAATGCTAACCTCCTTCTTGGCTCCCTCGGAGGATTTATCGACGACTGGACGCTCCTCAGTCGTGCTTGCCTCAGTAGACGGCGGAGCCGACGAATCAGGGGACTGAACGTCCATAGTCAACAACGGGGGGGTCGCAAGCGCAGAACCAGGAGGGGGAGAGGCAGTTTGTGAAGGGGTAGAGGAGTTGTAAATCAACTTCTCAATCTGTTCATGCCTTAGGTATAAGTGTTGATCATGCAACCTGCTTGAAGGCTGGTTTCCTACCGCATTGATCTGTTTGCCATAAGTGACCTTCTTCAAGGCTTGGAGCTGAGGCTTAATCTGCTCAACCAAAGTCTCCCTGTCCGGCCCTTGGAGTAGAGTCAAAAGTTTCTCTACGCGACTATTAGCTCGTAGATTCCACCGCCAAAATCCTTTAGAGGGTTATTTGACTTACGAATCACGTAGTTCCCATACTGATCCCGCATGAGGATCTGTAGAGGGGAATTCCCGTCAGGACGCATAGTAGTCACAACTTTGACAATTTCACGCTTCTCTTCGTCTGACCCAAAGGTTATACTCTTCTCAACAACATTTGACGCAAACTTATGTCTGTTATAAGTTAGCAGATTAGTCAAAACCCCAAAAGAAAAAAACAAGACCGCCGAGGATAAATACTTTGAGAACTGAAGTAGCTGGGTTGTAACCAGGCGAATGATTTTGGCTCTATCCTCGGGTTTTCCATGCTCGATAACATGCTGGGTAACGTAATTCCCGTACTGATCCTGTACAAGCGAAATAGTACAAACATGAAGCTCCTGGAGCAGTGAAGCCTGTGCAGTCTCGTCACAGTGTTCGAGCATGCGCTGGATGACACGGCACCCATAGGGATGAGTCGCCAAAGTGTGGACTTGGCCATGGAAAGCTTTGATGATGAATTGGATATGTTCTGCTGGCACTCTCTCAATAGCTTTTTGAACCACATGGTTGCCGTTCTGGTCTTTCACGCACTTGAGTACATGACCGTCCAATTCCTTCACAAGGGAAGCTTGCTGCTCTGTCAATATATGCTCGAGAGCCTATGGTAGTCGTCAGCTGGCAGTTATGAAGGTCACTAAATAAATAGGTTGTGCCCACCTTTTGAACAACCCTACAGCCGTACATCTGCGTGGAAAGCGTCAACACATGCCCCTCCATCTGTTTAGCCAGAATACTCTTCTGAAGTTGATTCCCGTGCTCAAAGAACTTCTGAATAACATAGTTCCCGAACACGTCGGTCATCAATTGGAGAGAATTTGGCTTTATTTCACTGAAAATTGTCTCTTTCTCATCACTATTTGCCGTCTCGAGCTTCTGTTGAATAAACCGGGAGCCATGCTGATCACCGCTGAACTCGACAACATGACTGTAGATGTCCTAACAACCATTAGATAATGCAACCGATGGACGAAACAAACACCCCAAAGTTACCTTAAGCTCATAGCGTTTATTGGATTTCGAGTTAGCGCGAAACTCTTCGAGGAGAACACTCCTCAAATTGTGTCCGAAGTCTTCATGAGCAGGCCTTCTAACCGCTGGGTGAGTTGGGGCGATCATAGGACTAATCGAGGAGCCAGTGTAGGAAGCCATGGGCATTCGAATTCCGTTACCGTAAGCGTAGTCGTAAGGTGGTTGTGGTGGATACTGGTTACGATAAATTTGATCCCGCATCATCAGCTGACCCTGGTTTATGTGAGGGCTCTGCTGTTGCTGGGGGGCAACGAGCAGACGTTGCCTTAACTTTTCGTGGTTTGGGGTCAACTGGGTCAACTGCCCGGATGGCGGGGTGCGAATTGGAGGGCCGCGGGAAGAAGATCGAAAATCGGAACCATGAGGTGGTGGGGTACTGCCATTGGCATGATAAGTGCCCCCCATATTGTTTCTTCTTTGGTATTCTCCATTCTGGTCGCCAGGGGACATAGAACCGACACGCTCGTATGGTCTACGAATATCACCATAACCCTCACCGTAACTGGCATCTGCGTACTGCTCAGTATTATTATAACCTTCTTGACCACGAGGATAGTTCCCATCATCTGGAGTCCACATAGAATTTTGAGCAACAGCCTGGACTGTTTGGCGGGCTTGATAAGGGTATTCGCCAAACGGTGGCTGGCTCTGGTAATTGAAATTGGCAGGATGCACAGTGAGGGCCTGGCTCAACCGACTGTAAGATACCCCTTCGCGGGAGGCCGAAAATCTGTCATGATCATCGTCCACCGATATCTGCCTCAGATGAGCAAGCATCTCAGCTTCTCGGGTATCACGACTCAAATCCGCAAATCTCCCAGGCGCTACCGGATAGGACCCAGCATTTGGGGTATGTGAGGCCGGGTGGGAAGTAGGGACATGAGTGTAGGCTCCATAACCACCGACCGCATCCGGAGGAGTTTGGTTTGGGTTGTATGTAGGGGGAGTTGAATTGGCCCTTTGTTGAGGAGGCAGACTTTCACTACGGCCAGCCGATGAAACACTTGACCCAAACGCCTCAGCCCCCGGTCCACGCGGATTCGAAACAACACGCCCCCGGACCATCTGAGAAGCCGGATCCTCATCGTCAATAGCTGGAAGAACAAGATGTCTCCGGTCACTTGTATCAGTAGACGTAGAAGTACCTGGAAATCTTGGACTCCCAAACCCCTGCCCGATTTCAACCGGCCGGCCCCGAGGACCATTCGGAAAATCCATGCTCTCAAAACCTGCAGAGGCTGGATCCAAAAAAGGCTTGCTATTAGGTGACTGGCTCAATGACGGGCCCCTCCCTACAGCAGATTGGCGGGGCATTGAGTAGAAAGGTGATGAGCTTCGAGGGATTTCTGAGTTTGACTGAGGCGATTCATATTGACGGAGACGAACCGGAGATCGAGAGAGATCTTGATTTGTAGGAACATTTGCGATAGCAGGAGAAGTGGATTCTCCTGACCATCTCACAGCAGGAGACTTTGTATTCCATGTGTCGTGTTCCCCCGATCCAGCTAAGAGAGAAGAGGAACCTTGTTTATCGTCAAAAGAACCTAGTTCAAAGTAGACAAATCAGAAAAGATGACACAATAGGGCCACGGAAATGAATACGGGAAATAGTGAAAGAAAAAGATCCTCACCTCGACGTTCTGCATTAGTATTAGGCCCACCGAAACCACTACCGATAGTCGTACTCCCTATGGTAGAATTTCCCCAGATTCCCCAAGTTCCACTATTTCCCAGACCCTGTGTCGTGGGTTGTGATGCGCCTCCGTCTAGGGCATTTGGAGAACTCCCAAAGTCATCGAATCGTGCGGGTTTGACCTAACCGGGGCAAACAATCAGCCACAACCCAACCCAACCCAACGAAACTGATTAGAAAGATACAAGACATACGCTTGCAGATAGTGCCGCGCGAGAGGTTGCAGCTGTCTGATGATCCGACATGATGCTGTTGAGTCGAGGAAAGTTAATCTTGATGCGACTATTGACCGCTGGCCGAGTGAGTTGGATTTCGTGAAAGGTGGTAAATAATTACAAAAAAAATATAAAAAATACAGAATCCCCGATAAGGGCTTTTTCTCGTGATTTGTGTACAGTGGATAGGATTTAGAGATTTACAGGTTAAGGTAATGGAGGTGTGCGAGCTAGTGATAGCTTGTTGTATCGTTGAAGAAACGGAGCTAGGTGTCAGCCCTACGAGCTTTAACTCCGCCAGACGCTCGATAAAAGACGAGGGGTAACCTGCTCCGAAGTCTGAAGCACAAACCTTGTTATGTAGAGGCTGTGGGGTGGGGGTGGGAATGGTTTTGTAGCTGGTACTGTCGTCGAACCAAAAACAAAAAACAGCCGGTAAAAAGATGTACAGAAGAAGATATAGGGATGAGGGAGGAGGACGGGGGGTAGAAGAAAGCAGAAGCCGTATGTGAATTGTGGCGGCGGGGTTAAATTGTATCGTCGATGGTGAAGCTACTATCCCGGGGAAAGATTGAGAAAGATAAACCCAACAATTATTGGTGGAGGGTTATAGGGAGAAGGAGCGGGCGCAAACCAGGCCTTGAAAAAGCGTGGTAGCCTGCCCTCCGCTTGGGTTGATTAGCAGCAGAAACTCGTTGTAGTCATGCGGCGAGGGGCGGTAAGTTGATGCAAGGGATGATGACGATTCCGGGAAAAAGAGAGTTTGATGGTTTGCTTGTAGTGAACTTCGGATAATGGAAGGAAGGGAGGGAGGGAGGGAGGAAGGAAGGGAGTGGTTGAAGATGATATGTTGAGATAAAGAGAGAAGACAGAAGAGAGAGGGAGAGGGAGGGAGTTGATCGGAAGGATGGAGTGAAAGTGAAGACTGTAGTAAGGCTTCTATTCCTTCCCTAGGATGAGAACGGAAAGAGATGGAAGGATGGGAATAAGATGGGATAAGGAAATTGATTAGAGTGCGGATGGATGTTTTTGTGTAGAAGAATGTCGCGAGGAATTAAAATCCACTGCCGTATCCCACTTTTTTTTCCTTCTTTCCCTTCTTGCTGAGAAAAGTAACACTCCCTTGGTGCTGATTGTGTGGTCGCACTCGGTGTTGGTTTTCAGGGCCAAGTTAAGGCTGCCTGATGGGAAAGAAAGAGCTGCTTGGAGATCCCTGGTTGTTAAGGTGGCAGTAGTAATTGTAACGGTAGGGTTCGTATGTAGGTAAATATTGATTGGAAAGATGCTTTATTGACTGATTGTATGCTGCCCGCTTCCCGGATTTGGTCCTTCCCTTCCCTCTTTTCTCTCGCTATCTTTTTGCACACTTTCTCTTGCTCAATGTGTCTAGCCTTGCTCTTATTGCTCACACTTCACACACACACGCACGCACACAAGCACTCACTTCACTTGACTTCACTTGACTTCACCCTTCTCACTCGGACACTCACTCTCACTGCTGCCCGTTTTTGTCCCTTCCACGTCGTTGCAGGAGCAGCAGAGCTCTTTTATCACTCTTTCGGTTGTTTCGCGCGCTTACTTTAGGTAGGTGGTCGGTCACGTCCCGTCCGTGCTGCGTTCTGACCTCCGACTGACACAAGAGAACGACCGACGGGAAGGAGAGTTTGCGGGACTTTCTTTTTCTTCTTTTTCTTCTTCCCCTTTTTTCTTTTTTTTCCTTTTTCTTTTTCCCTTTTTTTGACAGAAGAACCCACGCACCGAGAAAAGAGAAGAGATAAAAAAATAAATGAACAATAGCAGAAGGGGATAAAAAGATAAAAGAGTAATGGTGGAGAGGAAAGGGAAACGATTGATCCTGTCAGCCTTCCAATGGCGGGCTGCGGACGGTGAGTGAGAAATGCGGGGGGTTACTTGGGCTGTTGGCTGGGAGCGAACGGTTATGCTAGGCTAGACCAGTCGTGCTGGGATGATGAGATGGGATGGGGGCGAAGCGAAGCCTTTTTGCTGGGCTGAATTGGTGATTTGCAGACCCGGCATGTTGAGAAATTTATAGAAGCCAGAAGAACCCTGACTCAAAGCTCACTTTATATATCAAGAATGGAATGCGAGTAGCAAGCTCGGGCCAAGAGACACCAGAGACAACTACCGGCACCGCACCGGTACTCAGCGCGATGAATTGAGGTTCACTTGACCACGCTAAGAAACTCCCAAAAATGTCACAACAGAGGTATTATGTCAAAATATGAAAGGGGGTTTACTTTATTAAATCCCTGGATCTATTTGTAATTAAAGGAAAATCCCAGCATGCATCTTAAAGTATGGCTTGAAAAGTCCTCTTAACATAAACAACCCCCAAAAAATAAACAATAAAAATAGTACTAAAGATATTAGAACTAAGTATAATTGATAAGAAAAAACTATTATTATTTCAAAAGAAATTTTGTGGAAAAAAAAGGTATTCCCTTCAACATGAAAATTTTTGTTTTGTTGAAAAACGAGAAAGCACTTTCCAAAATTTAATAGTTCTTCAAGTTGAAATATTTCTTACTATTCTTTCATATATTCAAGTTACTTATATAACATAATATTATATGTCAATATCTTATCCTAAACTCCCGTGCCAAAAGTACTGTCCCTCTCCGCCCCATCAAAAAAAACCCAGTTCGAATTACCTGACCGACCTCAACCACCCCCGAAACCCCCGAAACCCCACAACTTCATCAATCCTACTTGAGAATGTATTACCCTAGCAGGAATAGTTTACCTAATAATTAAGAGCGAGGTATATGGCTCAATAGGATGACCATATATCCAAACCTATGCTCCCGAAGTTATGAGCTTCCTAGAGGCATCTGGAAGATAACTCGGACCACTGGATAAGAACACGTTTCAAGATATGTTTAGCTGATTGGAACGATGTTTGGAAAACACTACTCCTCTTACTCCAGTTGCATATGCATATTGCTGCATAATGCTTTAATAGCTGGATATCGGAACTGATCACTCCATATTCCACATTACTATTGGTATGTCGGCATTTGGACCGCATATTCATATATAGTCTATCATGACGAAGAGATCGAAGACTGTCTACTGGTGGAGTGGGGACACACTCAGATGAATTAGCTGTTCGGGAGATTCTCTGAGTTGAGCTGGGCAAGCCTTCAGGGTCAAACGGTGTTCGTACTTTGTTCTGATGAACTGAATTGTTAAGAAGATACTTCTTAACTAAAGAAGTTGAAGTAGCATGAACATTAGTATAAATAGTAGGCCTCTCCCCCGGTGGTTGAAGTATCATCAAGCAACGGAGAAGAGACCTTAACAATATAACAAGTTAGCGAGTTATATTCTAACTCTTTGATATTTGATTACACTTTATTACTTTACCTTTATCAAACAATTACCAACGAGCTTTCCTGACTATTAATCCGTTGTCTCAAATATCCTTGGCCTAGTTAGCTCGGAATCCTACCGTGTTAGCTACCCCGTAACAGAATGTCTGTTATTGGTTCAGGATTAAGCACAAATGGTCGGACTCCAGGAGGCATACGCAAAGATCTCACTTCTGTCGAATGCGCAGCTATTGTTGCGGCAGGAGAGGCTGGAAGATTAGTTGCTGAGTTGGCGAGAGAGTTTGACTGTGATCGCCGAAGTATCACACGCATAGTAAAACGCTGGAAAGACGACCAAACCTTGGGCGCACACCTTCGATCTGGGCGACCAAAGAAGCTCACGCTTGAGGAGGAGAGATACGTACGGCAGATTGTCAAGCGACATCCAAGAATACCTTGGAAAGCCCTTGTAGCAGAGAGCCCTGTTGCGATGAGTGTGTCTACACTCCGCCAGGCTCTTGGGAACTCTTACAGGAGAAAATGGCGTGCGCAAAGGCGCATTCCTTTAAAGAGAGTTGATATAGCCAAGCGCCTAGCACATGCAAGAAGCCTGAATGGAAAGGACCAAATGCTCGCAGTGGTAGACTCTCTTCAATCTGGACCTTCCACCAAGATAATCTAATTTGAATTTACAGGGTACCTACTCAGATGAATCTACTATACAAAATGATCCTTCTACCCCAAATGATTGGCTTTTCAGGATGCCGAGTCAAATGTATGATCAAGATAAGGTCAATCTACAGGCACATGAGAAACTAGAGTAGTCACAGATGGTCTGGAGGTGTATTTGGATAGGGAGCCGGTCGGACTTGGTGATTATGTGTCGCAATGAGACTGCTCCACGCAAGGGATACTCCTCAAAGTCCTATATTCAGACTCTCGAGGAAGGCCTTCTTCCCTGCTACCGTCCTGGAATATTCTTTCTACAAGATAATGCCAAAATCCATACTTCCAAGGCCACAATGACCTGGTTCTGCCGTCATGATATTCAGCTATAGCCACACCCTCCTCACAGCCCAGATTTGAACCCAATAGAACATGTCTGGAAAGCGATGAAGGCTATCCTACGAAAGAACAACCCTCAATTGTAGATGTTAAAGAAAAATAAGACCAACCAGGTCATATTTGAGGCTGCCCTGAAGGCGGCATGGTAGGGGGTCCCCCAGTCATTAATCGATAAGTTGATTAGATCTATGTCTCGCCGCCTGTGTGCAGTGCGTATGGCACATGGTTACTATACAAAGTATTAAAGGACAGTTGATGATAATCAATTTAAATATACATGTTATTATTTTAAGTCTGATTTGGTGGAGATATGGCTGTTGTTGTACGCATGGTTGATCTCGGGTAGTTGGTTGATGGGGGTATGGGACAGTACTTTTGAGAGGTCATTGTATTTTCAAATAACGACTACAAAGTAGTAAAATATATGTTAAAATAATTAGAGATATATAATTTAAAATAAAAATCTTTCTGGTATAGTTTATAGAGTTTAAAATATATACAAGACTTTTAGTAGTTTCAATTTATTATACCCTACCTGTAATTTGTCATATTACTCTCTATACGAATGAGATTTTTTAATAAGTTGGTATATTAATTTAAAATGTTGAATTTGTAGTAAAGAAGGGTAAAATGTGTTACACCATAATATTATAACATGTTTCTTGCCAATATATACTTAATTGATGTTTGAATCAATACTTAAATACACACTGTAATTTTAATTACATTTCCTATAATATTTTCCTTGTAATACAGACATCATGACATATCACTTGTATTATATAAGCAAAGAATATTGGTAGCATGTAACACCAGTATAGGAAATAGGATACTGGCAAATAAAGACAACCAACTTTAAACTGAAATAGTGTAACAAGAAGTTGACTTTACAACATAATTTTTCATGCTATAAAATCCCAAGAAGCTAAGCTTAATTTACATGGAAAAAAGTGAATTTCTCAAATTTACAAATTTTTTCACATAAAATGTTCTACAAAGATCATTAAATGGTAAATAATATTTTCTGAACTGCTAAATATATACTCTAGATGGCTAGCTAGGTGGCTAAGCCAAAATAAATTATCTGTTGTTGTAGCCCGAGAGTGGGTTTTCTATTAGTACATGCTTAAATAGCAAATATCATAATATAAATTAACTCTAACAAATCTCATTAACCTACCTGTTATACTGTTAGCAAATAGGTTTATCTTAATTAATTAACTTTCCAAACCGCTTTGTCATATAGTATACTCAGTTTATACTTATGCCTACTAGTAGGTTGAACTGCATACATCATACTTTAAAGTTCAAGAGGCTTACCCTTTGGTAGAAATAAAGTTTTTAGTAGTAGTAATATTATATTTCGTAAATAATAGTCTTCTACATATGATTTTAATATTCAAAATACTTTGATCCATGTAATCAGTTATTATCAGTTTCAGTATACTGAAACATCTAAGAAATTATCCTAAATTATGCACTTAAAATCCTAGCTAAATAGTAGCCTAGTGGGATTGAATAAGCAAAGACTGTGAAAGTTGTTAAAATAAAATCCTTTACTTTATCACTAAGGTCTTAAAGTGTTATGCCACTTCTTACTATTATAGAGAAGTGAAGAGGTAACCATCCAACCAAGTATGTTTGAATACTCTATCTGTTAATATCTGCACTCAGCTTTCTAGGTCTGAAAGATGCTGTCTTTAAATATACTAGCGGGCTTTTTCTAACCCTTATATCTACTAGTACAACTTGTATTTCAAAACAACTATTATATCAAGTGATACTATAAAATAATATATAAAACAATCAAGGTATCAAATTCCTTGAAACAAAGCTTCAAACACTGAAAGTATCAGGTAATGGCTCCAAAACATACTCAGAAAAAAGTGCAGACTCTAATGCCGAAATATCACAAATTGTGACTAAGCAAGGCAGATTTCACTTGACTAATACTTATTTGTCATAATGTATATTACCCTTTATTAGTATACTATAACACTGGCATCACTTGGCTCATAATATCTCACATGACTAGAGAGTTGTATGTTATTGTTACCTTATAATTGGTTTATTGTTTTATGACTTATGATCAGAATGTAAGATAATGTAATGACTCTCGCACATGACTCACATTTGGGATAATGAGTTTTGCTCAATGAGTCTTGTTTAAATACATGACCTTTTTTATAAGTTGTTATTAGTTAACAGATATTGGGCAGTTGACATGTTATCAGGATCAGGGTAGTGGGAGGATAACAATATAAGACTTGGATGTAGTCTCAGACTAAGAGATAAAATCTTTGTGCAATCATCTAAGTACTTTTCTATATTATACTAGCTATTATAATATGATTACTCTTTCTCTCTTTACACACACTTCTCCTCTACGAGAAACTATTAGCTGAACATTGATCTTTTACTGACAGAGATAATGAAAGACTGCACAGAGTTTATACTTATAGTATGAGAGTAGTTGTTAGGTGGTACCAGCTCTCTAAGAACAAGCGAGATGGGTAAGACCAGGGTACTTTATCGTAGACAGAGATGTGTCTAGGAAAGCTTAATATAAACGTGCGTAAAAATAGTGATAAAGATTTTTCTTGTAATAACTTATTATATTGATAAGGTCTCTTCTCCGTAGCGTGATGATTTTCAGTAAAGCTCGGGAGGCACTTCGATATTTATATCCCGCGTCGATAGAGTGCGCGGCCTACAAGTAACTATCATACTAACTAAGTACCTGCTAACTATTCCCAACATTTCTTCTAGTGCGAACACCTTTTGACCCTGAATAATATCGCCCCACCATTGACTTCCGGACTGGAGAGCTCTTGATTTCTCTGGTGTGGCACCACGGTCCAGTCAGAGTTCACAATCCTTCTTCCGTCAGGAGGAACTGAAACTTGTCTGCATGCTAGACAGTGTCCTCATGTGGCCAACTTCGTAATCGGACCTATTGCAGTAGCAGATATCACTCTTGCTTCCTGCGCTTAGGCTTTGGTCAGACTTTCAGTCGGGATCGTACCAATGGTACAATTCCCTCATAGTCTTTCCTTACCGAGTGATCCTATATGGTACTATACCATTGGTGTGGGTGCGGTCATACTCTCATTTCATTCTAGAGTAGACACGACGAAAACGTCCCGTTACTTTAGTGACATAGATTCCTGTGCCGTACCGCTATGTCTGTAACTTTATGCGACGTCGACCGATTTCGCCCGGAACACTTGCATAAGCTCGCCAGAGGTCCTCTCTCATATATCCTGTGAACAGCATCTGGTTGGACGGACGGCTGCGACGTATACGGTGTTCTGAGATAGGTTCCAATGATAGTGTCCTTTGGTGTTGGGACGCAACTGCGATGCCGTCAGGCGTTGTCGCGCCGTCCCAACGCCGGGGCCAGAGGGGGGTGTTCGCTTCACAGGGGGAAGGCAGGGTAACCCCAGGGTACACAAAAATAGGTGGAAAAGCTACGCTTTTCTCATATGCCTAACAGTAGTACAGGTTCCTAATATAAAACTATTCAGATAGTCTTTGTCCAATACAAGCAAGCCAGTCTTATACTATTTGAAGAGGTAGTATTTTTTATTTTCTTGGTGTAGAAATATGAGACTTGCTTAGAAACTGAGAAGTATCGTTGCCTGTTGTATCCTCCTGTACAATATGATTGTTATATGAAATTAAATATAAAAGAAACTACAAGCAGGTATTAAAAACAATATTTTCCTAAGCTCAAGTCCTCAAGCATAAGCTTGTACTCTGAAATCAAACTAATTTTAAAAGAAATTTTATTTGTAACTATCGTATCTATACTCGTTACAATCCAAACACACTTTTAAATAGTTCATATTTATAAACTTTATAGTTTGACCTAGCTATTTTTAATTGATTAGCTTCGAAGATAGGTTTTATAATTTCAAACTACTTACAAAATTCAAATACTGATTATATAAATATTTTATAATTATTCACAATAGTGATACAGTACGCCTTAGAAAGTTACCGAACAGTTAATTTAGGTTAACCCGCAAAATAAACCCTGCTTTGTACGAAACTTTATCCCTGCTACTTGTACTAGCATATACTAAAGCCCCTATTATTATATTATTATTATTATATTTGAAAAAGAAAAAACTCTCGTTTTAATAATATTATTTGAAAATTCATATACTATTTGATAAACCTTTTGATTCTTATTTCTAAATAAATCATTAAAACATTTCCTGTTATTTATAAGTTAAAAGTTGGACAATCTCCCCACTACCTGTCCAATTATTTATATTAAATTTTTATTCAATTAAAGTATTATTCTGCATTCCCTAATGTTATTTCTCTTCCTTCTGGTTTTTCAGCCCAATATGATACTAGTTCAAACATGTTAATCCAAAAATCATTAACATGCTAATAATTTCTATAAATGCTAAGAAATTTATATATCATAGCTATTAAAGGGAAGGATAAACTATGCTTCCACGACTGGTCAGCTCACCCCGCTTGCCCGCTCTCAAACAATATGGCGAAGGCTAGAAGCATAATTATCAACTTGCTCGATAATGCAAAATCGCCAATAGTCGCTCCCCGCCCCCCCCCCCCCAGTGCAGAATCGATATTGGCACCCCAGCGGCACCTCAAAAACGCATCAAAATTCCGGGCGCTCGTGTGCAACAATGAAGACACACTACCGGTATGCCTCTTCCTATAAACACTCATACTCATGCCCAACGACATCGACATAAATTAGAATGCACTCAATCTATCGATCGCCCTCTCCCTTTCCTCCTCGCTTTCCGCATCATATGTTTGTACTAGAGCTCCCTATCCCTTGACAGTCGCACCACAAAGTTTACCGGAACAGCCAAGGCAGTACGTTCTAACAGCACTGTTAATCATAGCGTTGAGATTTCTCTGCTTGCCAGACAAGGGCCAGGAAACCTCACAATCAAGGAGGACGCTGGTTTAGTATCGCGATATCCTCTCTTCGAGAAGGCGGCTGATGAAGGTTTATGCGCTGTGCCTTCGCCTACGTGTCAAGTGGTGTGGAAGTATGACTCCCTGCTGCTCCAACATCGTAATGTAAGCATTCTTGACGAGAGTCCACAACTATTTTACCTGCCCCTCCCTCGCTACCACACCGCATGGCATGATGCCCAGCGTGCGGAAACCTTCAATATCTTCCCTCCTCCCATCTTGTTTACACATAAAAAATAAAAATAATGAGTGGCACAGGACTGCTCGAGTTAGTAAAGAGTGGTTTGGCCCTGCGTACGGGAACCGACGGCTCTATTTCAAATGTGAGAGCGCTGAAGGACAAGAAAGATGATTGTTTCTATCAGACCTATACCGTCGTTGCATTCGTGTTTCCCACCATGAGAAACCCCTGCTTCCGAAAAACAAAAACAAATAGATGTATACGAAACCCCCCAGCTTGTTTACCCGGGTCTACTTTTTCTTCCTAGTCAAAATTAATATCGTCTCCCTCAAAAACTCACTGGCTACATGCTTGAATACGTGATGGACTATGACATGAGGCTGTTGCAGTGGAAAATGTTTCTTCAAATGGGAAGATCGAGGTTGAAAAGTCCGGCTGAAGATCTACCGCAAGTTCGGGAAACGATGGGCCCACCCTTCCCGCCAGTCCTGTAAGGCCCACGGCCCCTGGTTGCGTCGAACAAAACCTGTCCGATCAGGACGGACAGCTCCGCAAAAAGTCAACTTGGCGAAGGTTGTGTGTTACACCAGCCGAGATCACCTCAGCATTCGTCGGGCTCTGCATTAGCAGGTCAGTGCGCAAGGCCTCACGCCTCCCCTCCAACAACTCCCCCACTTGCGCACCTCCTCCACTCACAGGACTGGGGAGGGGTGAGAGTGTCAATTTTTTTTTACCCCTCTTGTTTAACTTAAGGGAGTTGTACTCAGTAGTACGGGCTTGGTGGCTTTCATGATTAAGGAAAAAAAGTGATTGTGGCTCTGCGAATGCTATTGCTTTTTGCACAGTGACCCGGAGGGTTGGGTATTGGAAAAGAGCTTGCAGCTGAAGATTAGCCGAAAAGCAAGACGGTTGCGATTTGGAAAGCTTTTCACAGCGCTGTCCTCCAGGTGAGGAGTTCCCTAAGAGCGTCTTGCGAAAGTCTCCCAGAGGAAGGAAGGGGGTGAATTTTCTACTCTTCCCGAGCGGGATCACCGTTTCCTCAGCCCAATGTACCGAGTTTTGGGTGTGCACCCATCCGCAGACACACTTGTCACCCATCTGCCGTTATAACGCCACCAAGTCAGCCACCCCCGACGCGCTTTAACGAGAATCAAGATTCCAGAACCGGGGATCCTCCTACGCTATGGTTCGACACCTGTCACACAGGGAGCCCCATAATAATCTTAGACAATCATTCAACTGCTGGTAGGCATTTTGTTGGAGCTTTTGAAAATGAAATAGGGGCAGGAAGAATAATAAAAAAGATAGAGCTATACATTCAATGTTCTGCGACAGCAAAGTGTTGGGGTTTGGTCCAGACCTCAATCACGTTTTCTTAGCGGAGGGGGACACGGTTACAATCTCCCCCAAAGAAGCGGACCGCTTATCGAAACGCGCAAATCGCGGATCCGGTTCCCCGGCGGTGTTCCGCATGTTGGCGCCTAGAAATGATTTCGATTGGAGCTCTCCAAATATGATCAAGGACTTGTGATGGATTTCGGCTTTTCTTCAGATAAAATGTGAAAATAAGAGAATTTACCATGAGACTTCTGCAGAGCATTCACGGCAGCCAAGTGCAAAATGGGTACAGGGAGCCCACATTGACTTGACCCATATTATCGTATCCTGAGGGAATTCTCGATTATCCCTTGGACGGATGATACTCTCAAACTTGTTGCAAGACTTGTGCGACGTCACTTTTCTTAGTGACGAGGAATTATTCGCAAGAATTCCTGATCACGACCTAGCTGTCCCCCAATCAAGTCCCGGTAAAAGCTGCGCACGAGCCATGATACGGATTTGAGAGTCTTATCCGTCCAAGGGAAACAGCACGGAGTGTCTTCTGGGGTAGAAGTGTGAATTCCAGATGAACTTTTCTGTGGATATGGTATGTTTATTCACAGTAGGATCTCTGGTTGTAAGGTTCGTTATTTTGCATGGTCCCCTTGCATGCGCAGTATGTTGCTGGCGATCTTTAATCTCCCGTACACAAACCCATAGCTCAGTAAAATTAGTTCGTGTCAATGCTGCCCTGGCCAAAATGGGATAGAGGAAGCCATTCCTTTTTGATCAGGGTCTCAGCACCAACCAAAACCTTCGCCCGGGAGCCGAAACATCAATGATTGAAGGGAGTGATTGGGGATTAATGAAGTTTTGAAACTAGCTACCCAGGGTTTTTTTATCTCGACTTGATGCACTGATCCGAGCTGATTTTGGGCTCCGGGTAGTGCCTCGACACTCCCTGCTCGTTCCATTTTGGCCATTCGCATGCCCAAGGAATGTCGGGGGGAGCGTGCCAATGGTTAGGTCCGCGGCACGACTCCGCATCTCGCCCTCACTTGGCATTTGTTTTACTTCAATATCCCGTTTATGATACGATTTCGTTCCCCGGCCAAAAGCTTCAGATGTTCCGCCTCAGCTGTCAATTGACTTCAAAATGAGACAATTGTCAGTTTAAGGAAACCCAGGCCACCCTGATTATTCCCCTTTGTTGGGGGTCCATGGCTGGTGGGCCCCCTCTCAGAAACGCCCACGTACGTAAGTTAGTCCTAAATCATGATATTATCCTCAAGGGGATTGGTGAGTTGACGAATTCCATAATAACGGGGAAATAAATAGATCGATTAGATTAATTACCCACCCAGGCCGAAAAAGAAACAATACCTGTATGTATGTGATATAGCGGGCCCCCGCGCCAGCAGATTCGGCATGCTAAGGCACCAATGGACAATGATTCGAACAAGCCACGGGATAGGATCCTACGCCCGAGGTAGGGAAGTTGGGCCAAACAAACAGGACCAGGAAGTAAACAAATCTGCCGCCACTTCTGCTCCTTCCAACCATGAGCTAGGGCCTGTTCTTTTCGATTGACCCGCCAAGTCAGTCAGTAAGCGCATGCACGAACACGGAGAGTTCATGTAAGAAAATATCTGCCGGCCCATCTTGGTTTTCAGAGATAAAGGAAGGTGTTAATCCTGCCCAAACGAGAAGACCAAAATGGAGGGGAGGGGAACGAAAAGGAGGGGTTACAGGGAACACGATGTGTCACCCTCCCCTATTTCTTTTGAAGTGGTCCGATTTGTTTACTTTCTTTTCGTCTTGGACTATCGTCATTCCTTCCCATTTTTGTGAGTAAATAGGCTCCTTGCGCGTCCTTTCGTCATTGATATGAAAATTCACATGTAGTCATATCTCGGGGAAATCGAAGATTTCGGCCATTATCGATGGCCCGGCGCGATAAAGTGGTGACGGCTACCCGAGGCATGTGAGGGAACAAGGCCTCCGAAAAGCTTCTTCCACTTCTCTAATTGTCTCCGGGAACCAGGTATGTCTTATAAAAACGCAATTGCCGCACTATCATGAAGGCGAGCATGGGAACGGTAGCTGATCAATTTCGAGAGCAACAGTGTCTGCCAAAAACAGCCCGCCTGTAATTTCTCACAATCAACGCCGTGACGAGTCTGGGTAGTGCAGTATCCGTGGATGCATGCAGAACTGCGGGACCACGTTTAACAACATTCGCGTATTTTGGATGATTAAGGATTAAGAATATGCTGAGAGCCGCTCCCTCCTTTCGTCGTCTGATGTTTGGTTGTATTCTCTGCTGCTTGATGCCGCACCTCTGGTTCTGGTCATTTGACTTAGGCTTGGAACGATGTCAGCGTAAAAGAGTTCTGGACAATCGTGGACCCCGCCATCGGAACGGCCCATATAGCGAGGCTGTCCCACCAACGGTTCCTCGACTATTGTTTCCTGCTGGTTGTTCGGTTTTTCTTCAACCATTCTCTAGAAATGAGCTTTCAATTTCAAGTGCCAGATATTCCTCTCCCATGCACAACCGTTTGTGCATGGTTGGAAGGTTGGGTTGACAGCGGCTAGAATATTCCAAAAGTCACAAATTGGATTCGGGAAGAACATGGCTGGAATTGGGAGAATGGGTCATACGTACATACAGGGCTAGTCCACAAATGTGAGATTCTCCCATTGTATCTGTGCTTTCTGGGGTCCTGGGAGTTTGGAATTTGCCGGATTTGCTCTTTAGTCGGTTGATAAACAAGGAGCGTGAGGGAGAGGGGGGGAGATGGGAGAGGGGGAAGAGTTGAAAGGAAAGAGAGAAGCCGTGGTTAATTTCGGGTATAAAGGGAAGTATCTCATATGCAAGTTATAGTAGAGATAGGGATGACGAACATGGTTGATACAAGCAGTACCAGTACTAGTACACACACATCTGCTAGGGTACCAGTACAAGTACCTACCTTGCTGCACTTAACGGTTCATGAAGTATCTGGATGTCTTGACGCCAAGATTGGTACGGATGGGGGTTAAGTCGGGGCACTTTGGCGCCAAGTATCGGACACTTTACTGTATGAATCGCCAAGTATTATTCCATGCTACCGGTATACCGGTACAGTACAAGGACTTACATCCTCATTTCTTACAGACCCTATTAACGCTCATCTCTGAAGTGCGAATCTCGCCCATTGTGAAGAGGAGTTTCAGTGGCACCCTTACAATATCAGTCAGCCAAAGGGTTTCCAGAACACGGAATCTAATCTGCGGGATGGAGTGTGGAGAGTCAAAAGAGCATTTCTTTTGTTTTTTGATGTGGGTACTCGGCTACATTTGGAATGGTCAGATCGATGGGTAAATTTGACAGAGTCGAACCGGGACGAAGAAACTGCCTGAAGTAGTTAGAGCAGAGAACAACAGGTCCTATTCTTCCCCCAAATTGGGTAAAGCGGAGTTGGTTTCTACCAAACAAGTGAGAGAGAACATCCAGGAGGAATACTTACGCCCCTTGTTCTACTGAAATTACCGGTACAACCCCCAACTGGCAACGGGCACGAGAAACCCCTTTCTGAAGTCTGTGTTCGCTCTTTCATCCACCGAGGGTCACCTTTTCCGTCCTGGGACTCCCTTGGAGTTCTTCCTCCTTTCTCCTCCCTTTCCCTTCTTTTCCTCTTCACCCCTACTTCGGTCCCCCATCCTAATCCTTCCCCCGCCATTCTTTCGTTTTCGACGAGCAATTCCAATTGTCCGGCTTCACTCTTTCGCTGGTCTTTTTGAATTGCTTTGTACTCGCTCACTCTCTAAGCAAAAAGAGACAAACAAAAATAATTTCGCGCTTACTGTGTCTTCCCGATACCATACCTTTGCATCACGGTGTTCGTTTCTACTTACTTTTCGTTAAGTTTGTTTAGCGGCACAGTTCGGCCTTAGTAATAGTGAGTCTCCGCTGACCCTTCATTTATTCAATTGTTGCGCTGCGCGTTGTCGGATCCGCCAGTTGTGCTGTCCACCGCCACCACATCCCAAAATTCCAAATTTAGATTGCCTTCTGGTCTTTATCTCACTGTGCCGAACTTTACATCATACCTGCAATCGTTTTTGCCTGTCTCCACAGCCCACCAGTTACAACTTGGCCTTGCCACAGCTAGCTCTTCATTCTCCCCCCCGTTCTATTTTCCCTCTTCATGAGATGCCGTCTTCCGATTTTGTTGTCGCGGTTGCTGATGAGACGTTGGCAAACAGCTGAATCAGCTACGATCGTTACTACTAGTAGTACACTACTCCAATCGACAAAATACCTCCTTTCCCTCTTTCACCTCGTCCAGAGGTTGTCTGTTGTCTGATTGTTGGCACCCTCAGTCTTGTCCGCTCGCTAGTTTCACGATACCCTGACAGGAAACGCCAACAAATACAACAAGTAATAATATAATATCGTCCTTTCGCAATGCCCGCTATCATTACACGCCGTGACGATGACCACCCGCCGAGTATCCACGAGAACAACACCATGACTCACCTTCTCATTACTCTAGTCGTTTTAGTTGCCTTCGCTTTGGTGCTCGGAGGCTCACTCTTCTTCATCCGCCGGGTTCGCAGAAACCGCAAAGTCGCTGGTACCCTTCCCTCTTACGAAGCATCAAACAAGAATCACCGTGGCCTTACGATCTCTACCCGTGATTCTGTTCTCGTATACTCCGAAAAACAACACCTCATCGATGACTCATCGCCCATGCCTCTTACACCCGAGAGCATTCCCGAAATCCGAATTACATTCCCAGAAGAAGAGGATAAGCAAGGGCGTAGGGTCTCTGGTAGAGTTGTGGTTGTGGAAGTTGGTGAGGCTGGAGTTGGATTTGTTCGTCCTTTAGAAAACGACGGTCTTCCACCATATCAGCAAAAATCGGAGGAAAGGTTTGCATCAGTCGACCTAGATAGAATTGGTGGATTGAAGGAGAAGGAGACTGCTCCTTAAAGAATTCAGCTATTGGAAAAAGGTTATGACTGGTGAATCGCCTTTTTCACGCGAGTCCCTGGGGGTTTGTTCATTCTTTTTCATGCCAACATCTTTTTTCATCACTTGTATCGACTCCTTTTTGGCGCAGGCGGAGAAACGAACGGATGGAGTCTAGCAGTCGCTTGTTCTCTGGTTATGTGATCTATCTGCCGAAACGATGTGGATCTCATATCTCGACTTTACTTGATTTTACGAGGGGGTTATCTTGGTCACGGTTGGGTTTCTTTCAATGTTTGGGAATGGGCGGGCACTCGAGGAATCCCGCCCGGATAGAGGGCCGGAGGGCAGGTGATGAGCTACCTTTTTTCCGCCCTCGTCGGATGGATACGATATCAACAGAAAAACGGCAACACCCAGTACGTATTCGGCGTGGCATCAATTCTCGTTTCTCTCTGCAGCCAAATGCTGTCCTTTCCAACCCAACTCCCGCCGTTTCTTTCATTCTTTGGGTCCCATTTAACGTGTAGTACTTCTTAATTATTTTGTATATGTCTATGGTTTCCTTCTCTTCGATATAACGCCCATCACCTTCATATTTCTGGAGTTAGCCGTCTTTGATACCCTTTTGTCCCCTGTCCGTGTATAATAGACGCACGATTGGAGGAGCTTTTGTCGATACTCTTTTTTGCTTATCACTTTCTAACCCAACCCCTTTCTTTTACAATATCCACCCTTGGAGAGGGGAAATTACCTTGACGAAATTGTTGGGTTTGAAAATTTTGTCAAATAATACGGGTAGTCTCGTCGTTACGTTCCAGCTGAACAGAGAGAGCTGAGAAATTCACATGTCATTTGTTATTTTCCTTCCACCGCCACCACCCAGCCATTCAAGTCAGGTCACTTCTCATGCACAATCATCCGGGGTTCGAAATGAAAGAAAAGAAAAAAGAGAACTAAATTTACTAGTAGAGGGGCTGTCGAAGCTCTACTAGTAGACCTCTTTCCTTTCCTTCCCTTTTTATCCCAAGCGACGGGCGGGTATGTACCGTTCTTGTCGCTCTAAGTTATGTTGCATATAACGAGTAGACTGCTATGAAGTAACTTAACTCGGCACCTGGGAACCCCCCGGCCCTATTTTTAGCACCTCACAGGCCAAAAGAAGAAATGCCCCCTCCCATCACAAGTAACTTATCGGCACCCGAACCATAAAACGAGGTAAGGGCGACAGATACCCGCTGCCCTTACATGCTCGGGGGGATCAATAAAAATCTGAAAACTGTCTCCTGATCCCACAATACGGGGTAATAAGTGCTCGGATAGGGACGAAAAAATCGGAAAAGCCACCTGTGCCGATCCCATACAAATGTCAACGGTCCAGACCAAGGGTTGTGTTGTTCCGATTTCTAATGACCCCTCCTCCTCCCCCGGGTATCTGCACATATTATTCCCAAAGGGCGGTCCTCACCCCACCCCAGCACCCCTCATCACGAGAACTCACTCGTCTTTTGCCCCAAGCGCGCGATACTGTACTAGTTAGTATTGTGCGTTACGGATGGATATCGTAACATAATAGCTACGATAAGCTATCGGTACGATACCGTATCCGCAATACGAGAGTGTGATATAATACTACTCGTACATAAAGCGTCGAAGCTTTTTCTAAAAAGTAACACACACACACACACACATACACACACACACATACACACGCACGGCCCAGATCCCGGGGGGGAAGGGCCAAATTCTTTTTCGCAGTATCGAGGGGGGGGGGAGGGTTCGTGACGGTCCATTTTGGAATTTTTTTTGATGTTACCATACGGAGTATCATACAGTACTGACGGCACCACTGACGGTAGCGCTCGAGTCATGATGCGGTGCGATGGCGATGGTTCGCAGACACATTGTACACACATATACGCCCCAGCTGAATCTGCGCGGGAGGGTAAGGCTGGTTATCATAATAATATTATCATACTTGTGCTCGTGTTTTGTGCTATCGTAAGGTAAGGCGGCAAGGCTGCCGTGGTTTGACTTTGCTGGGGGGAAGAAACGGGAGCGGGAGGGGCAGGACAGGGCAAGGTAGGGCAGATCATCTGTCACCAATGAGGGTTTTTTCCCCCTTCACTTCCTTGGCTTTACTTGTAGATTTGGGGGAATTTATTTCGTTCAGCTCCAACAATGAGGGGCTTGGCGGGCATGGGATGTCACTCGGGGTGGGGATGCAGGATGTTGACAGGGTAGACCGCGGGCGTACTGTGCTATACCGGTGCGGGCGCGGAGTGTGGAAATTGGACTGTAGTGCATATATTGTTATCCAATGCAAATGCACGCACTAGGGAGGGATGCCCTTGGTTTATGTGTGTATATATCATGACTACCCAACGGCTTCATTTCACCATCTATCGTCCGATCCATCGAACCATATTTCAATGGATGGACTTCATAATATATATAGAGAACGAAAGGAAAAGACGAGCGCCCCCCACATACTTCGCACCTCCGCCCACGAAATCAGATTGAAAAAAAAGAGAACTCCCGACCATGATCGTGCAAAAATTTTGTAGTGAAAGAAAGATATAGACAATCAATCGCCATTTTGTTTTGTTCCCACCAACGGACCTTTCCTATGACCCTGAACACCATCGCCAGAACAACACCCGGAGGGAAAAAAAGGTGAAAAAAATAAAAATAAGAGAGAACATGGTACAAGTTTGTTTGTGGGGATAAAAAGGGCTGATATGAAAGAAAAAACAGAACTTTTGTAGTTTTTTTTTAGGAGTCCCCGAATTTGTTCGAAACGTGGGGTAGGAAAAATGGAATAAATAAAAATCGAGATGACACCAACCCCAACCCGGAAAAACGAAACGGTTTTTGGAGAAAAAGGGGGAGAAAAAATAATTATGGACTTGAATTTGAAAAGGGAGAAAAGAACGGGGGTGGGGAATATGGGAGAACAGAGGACTGGGATTGCACTAAGTGAATCTGCTAAAGTCCAGGCTCATCAACAGATCCTCTGTTTCAGATTGATCTGCGTCACCGTTCACTTGGGCCGAGTTTCTGTAACTATGATCCGAGACCGAGGTCTGTGCGCTCATTGCTGAAACACGCCTTGACCCCGGGGCGATCGAGTTCTGCCCGGGGCTTGTTGTTCCGCCGCCGTTGCCGCCAATCAGTCCGCCGTTTCCACCTAATCCCGGGTGGGTAGCGGGGGTCCGCTCTCTTAATTTGGCGATGCTCCTCAGACGATGCCGCCAGTTGGAAATGTGTTCTCCGCCGCCTTCGTTGTAGACATGTGAATAGACGCTTGCGTTGAGTGCAAGATTGCGAACGAACGCCGGGAGTGATGTATCCGAGACGATTTTAGGCTCTTGGGCAGGACTAATTTCCGAAAACCCTTCCTTGCACACCATCTGAACCCTATAAAATCTTCTATCCTCAGACCCCTTCCCTAACAGACGTGACGATACAAACCCCGAGCGTGCTTCAGGCGTGATGATTATGCTAACAAAGTTGAACTGACTAGATATCGTTCCGAATCTCCATGGGAGCCCGGAGTTGTTGAAGACAATGTTGACAAAATCGTTGCCGATATGCCGCTTTTTCATGGTACACTGAGGGTCACCATCCATCATTGGCATCATTGTCGTAATATGAAAAATGAGCTGTGTAATACGGTCGCTCCAGAAAAAAGCAAACTCGCCATCAAGGTTGTTCTCACGATCTAGGCCTCCGGTATTAATGTCCGTACCTTTCAGAGCAATTAGATCGCCAAGGCCATCAATAAAATCGGTGTAGTCGGGTGAGCCCATGGCATTCGATAGAATGTCTTTCTCCTCCGTCTGACCGGTGCCGACGTAAACAACTCCGATCTTGTGGAAGTCGACAACCGGTATTCTGTCAAAAACGTCTAGCGCCCGGAGAGTCTTTTCGTCCTCCGGAAGTAATATGGGCCTGGTTTCTGATGGCCCGAGGCCCCCAGCTAGTTGCAAAAGGAAATGGCTTGGAAGGACCCGATCTTGCTTTTGTTCTACACCAGCAGCCGTATCGGCAGGACCGCCAATGTCCTCCGGGATATTGGCCCATTTTGACTGCAACATACTGTGTAAATCTCTTGATTCTGGTTTCAGAGTGTAATAACTGGTGCCAGACTACACATAAAACGTTAGGAGAGAATGTATACAGTGGTGCTAAGGGATCAAAAGACTTACTGCTCGTCTAACGACAACCCTTGAGATGCCGGAATCTGGGGCTGTCTGTATAGAGAGGATAGAGGAACTATGCAGCCAATTTTTTGTTACTATTCCTGATGTTTGGGTGTCAATCTTATTTGGAGGCTTTAAGTCAATGTCCGAGAAGGTAAACCTTTGCAACATATCAATACAGGCCTGGCTTTGCTCATCGACGGTGTTTGATTGATCATGTAAGACGAGACCTCGCGTTATCCAGGACACGTATTTTGGCCGCTCAGGCAATCGTAACGAAAGAAACCATGTTGTTAGGACGTTGTAGGCTAATGTAAGGACGTACTGGGGTAGGTCGGGCTGTTCAGTCTGGGCATTGAGGTCGGTATGGTTTGCTTGGCCTTGGCCAGGGCGGTTGGTAAGAGTTGTTTTAATAAGCTGCTGCTGGGCTGTTGTTTCCTTTGTATGCTGAATATATCGGAAGGCGATACCAAAGATGTTTCGGAAATCAGGCTCAGTGAAATTGCTATAGAGTTTTGGCAGTTTGGCTAGTGCGGAGAGGAACTCGAGGATATGTACACTGACTGCAGAGGACGTGATAATCTGCGAGAGCTTGGTCAAAATCCCAGGCAAGAATTTGCTTGTTGAGCCTGGAAGCTCATAGCAACATATTGACAACGCATGTATACATGGTTTAGCTGTCCTCTGCCATGAGTGCAATCCTAACTGAAATGCCTTTACGATCCCCTCGGTTTCGTTTTTTGCAAAGTGCTGCTTATAACTGATGAGAGTAGTAAGTAAGTTGATGAGAACGACAGCAATGTCTGCTTTCTTGACCTCAGGGGGAAGATCATCTGTGTTGGGTATTCGGTTGGTATGTAACTGGTCGCATACATAACTGCGTAGCATGTTAATATGTGCCTTGCAATTTCTAAATGCGGTCTTGTTCGACAATTGTGAACTGAGGTGGACGAGAACGTAGCTGTAAATTTCCCAATCGCAGCCCTTTTGTATGATTGGGATAACCTTCTCCATCCAGAGTGACATTCTGATACATAAGTGAGGGTCTAGGGACGGCCCTTCTCTCCTTGGAAAATCTGAAGGCGGGTCATAGAAGGTGACAAGGACTGGACTCGCAAGATGAATAGGTTTCTCAGGAAGGGCTTTGGTTTCCGGAAATGACCAAATCTGAGGCTTTCGCTTTGGGCGATCGTATTTCTCCACGATGGAACGACTTGGATTTCTGAAGAGGAACGTTTGAGATACCGAATTGCTTCTGTTGGAGCGAGATGAAGACGATGACTCGTCACCTTTGGAAGCTATGGAGGCCGTCTCATCAGCCACTTTAGCCACCCGATGGAGCACTGAAGCTAAATGATTCGACTCAGGGTTTTCCGTAATAAAAATGGCATTCTCAGAATCAGCCCTCAGGCGGAATAAAAGCCTCATAGCCGCTAGCCGGGCGTTAGGGTCTAGATCATCGGACCCAGAGATCCTCACAAGTTGCTCGTATACCAGCACTGACTTGGCCGCATTGGTATTCATATTTTCAAGGAATATTCTCACCAAGCCACGAGCGACAATGCTGGCTTGTGGTCCTTGTTGTGGGCTCCTGACCTTTGTTGTCGAGTTTATTGATGACCTTGTGCTAGCTACGCCTCCTTGCCCTTGTGGTGGCAGATCCGGCAGGCCCCCGTCGAGGCCAATGTACTCGATAAGTAGGGCCAACAGTGTTTTGAAGAGTTCCATACTAGTATCACTTGATATATCCACCACTGTCCCGACCAAGGCATCGAGCACCTGTAAATCCTTCTCATTTTGAAAATCCTCAAAAACCGAAACAGCCAGGGTGTGCAGAACCTCATCTTCACAAACGTCTCTGATGGTCTCGTAGACATCTTTAATCAAGTATAGGACGCTAATTCGTATGGAAGGGGGTCTGGTTCGTGTTCTAAAGAAAACGTTAAGCAACTGGCGGCAGTTGTCTAACCACTCCGCACAGGAAGGATAACAAAGGTGTTCTGTGGAATAATAATTGATGACCAGTTCTGCTCCAGAATTCGGAAGATGCGAGTGAACTCTGATAAAGAAACCCATCACCTCCTCGGTCTGCTCGAATTCGGGATTTAGACAGGCCACTTCTAGTAGGGAAATGACTTGAATTAAGGCCTGGGATATTGCTACACCCACGCCGTCGTTTTCATATGAATATCGTGTATTGTCGGGCTCTGGGCCTTCGCGTGTTGGCCCATGCATCAGTCTTGTTGCCCGACGAGAGCAGTGCACGAGAATGTTCAGAGGGACAGGCCATTCGTCAAAGGCGATCTGCGACACTACGTCTTTGCTGCTTAAGATGGCGGCAATGGCTCTGCTTATCTCCAGCTCTAGACGCATGCTGTCGGCAGAAAGGGCGGATTGAAAGGCGGACATGACAACGGTAAACTGAACAGGGGGAAGTCCATCTGTCTCGTTCGCTATCAAAAGCTTCTCTAAGAACCAAACAGCTCCCCTGAGGGTATTTGTGTTGCTGCTCCCTGGTGGATTTGTGGCAGGTGCCTCGAGAATCTCCCGCAAAACGAGGATGGAGTTATGGGCCATGTAGCTCTTGCAAAGATTACTGATAGCATTCCAAGTGGCATCGGTAAGATCCCGCAGTGTGGCATAGGCGCCGCATAATACTTCTATGCAGGGTTTAAGCGCGGGACGTGGAACATAGCCGTAAGTTATGAGGGTTTCGATAAAGGCTATTGAGCATTCGATATCCTTCTTGCTAGTCGTCTTCTTGCAAATTGATAGGACATCCGTGAGGAGCTGGCTTACCTCACGTTCTTCGAAAGACTTGAAGTTGAATTTGATAATGTCCGTTGTGAATTGAAAAAGTTCCTTTAAACAAAACTCTTCGCTTGAGAGAATCTCGCTACTCGTTCTTTCCCGTTTGCGATTTTGGCGGATGATAGTGGACTCTTTGAACCAAGTCCTTAGCCACCTAGATAACAGGCCTCCAATCTCCCTCTGGAATGTAGATAGGTCCCTCCCACCATTCGTAAGTGCAATCAACACCTGTAGCTGGTGAAAGAAGTCCTCCGGGCGACTGTGAAGAGCCACTGTTCTATAGAGCTTGATTCGGTCAAGTGACGATGGTTCGTACTGTTTGACGCAAGCGGTAAGGAGCTTGAACGCTGCCTGTCGAGCTTCTGGAGGATTCTCCTCGTTGGTTAAGTCCTGCGCGTTCGTCCATATCTCCGTAACCGTTGAAACCGGATATTCCGCAACAATCGTCCTTAGAGCTTCGGCAGCGCTAATACGGTCGTTCAAGGAATTGTTTGCCCTGAGTTTGTTTACCAAGACCTGCCCGCTAGTCGCCGCCTCCTCGCTAGAATGTTCTCCGTATAGGCTAGGTCGATTGCCGTTGCTCGGGGGTGCCGTTGGCGTCGCCGGATGTAGATTTGGGGGCGCCCGGTTTAATCTTCCAAGTGATCGGAGCACGCCGGCGATGCCGGAAGGCACTTTGGTAGAGTCCTGTAGCTGAGGTGGGTCGGTAGAGCCTGGGGTTGAAGGCATTTACGTGGCTGTTGGGGGTGGTTAGCTTTGCTGCTGTTCATCGAGGGGTGGGAGAATAAGAAGCGTAGAGGGTTGAAGAAATTTTAACCCTAAGGTGAAGCTGATTGGGACGGGGAAGGGGAAGAAGAAAAAGGGTTGATCCAAGCGTACATGGTCACATGACCGCGAATGTAGTTCCAAAAAAGAAAGAAATGGTAAATAGCCAACCTTTGGGCCAAAATACTCGGGTGAGCGAGTGCTGCGCAGAACGAAGCGCAGAAGGGTGAGAGCACCACTCGCAGGATAGAGCAGATGGGAGAGATTTTGATATTGACACAATCCGGAAGGTTATGTAATAGTTGTGGATGGATGAATATGCAAAGTCGGTCATATAAACTTTAGGGCATGGACAGGAGGGATAAGTGATGACGATGGAGGGGTTGGAGGAGTAGGGGAAAGGAGGGGCAGGAAAGGGGTGTGGGAATCTGGGCGACGTAGTACGGTAGGGTATGCAGTGGTATTTTCGGAAGGAAGCTGGCTGGATATGGGGGGGGAGAGGAAGTCGAGAGCTATGAGAGGACGGTGTGAGTGGTTTTCTTTTCTTCCTTTTTTTCCCCTTTTCTTTTTTTTTCTGCCTCTGTTTTCGCTTTTTTTTATAAATTTTTTTTTTTATAAACTCTCTTCAAAACTGTCCGGTTCTCCGTATCTTTTGGGACTAACTGTGTGAGTTGTTGTGACCTTGAAGGATTGGAGATGGAGGGCGGATAGGTGATGGGTGAAATAACGAGGGAACAACTCAAGAGATGGAGAGGCGTGCGTTACAGTAAAGCGCAGGACGGGGATGGGTGTGGCTTTTTGTAATGGGAATGAATGTCCTGCAACTGCAACCTTTTTTTTCTTTTCTTTTTTTCTTTTTCTTCTTCCTTTCTTTGCTCGAGTATTTAATTGTGGGGGCACTCGATGAGAGGCAAAGTGGAAGGGGAGGCTAGGCATTGCAGGTTGGCATCTGGGCTATGGTATGAGTGTCATACTGATATTGAAGCTTTGTCGGGGCCTGAATATGATATTGCATAGTATTCATATGATATTATTCTCAGCAAGTAAGCAGTGTGGGGTCCCCCGATGACGATGTCCTTTGCTTGTGTAGTTAGGGCTACCCAACTGCTCTCCCTGGAAATCACGCTGAATAATGCGTGCCTTTATGTACTCTTCTTACGGGTTGTTACAAGACAATGGCTCTGATTGAGCCATTGGTACTTACTATTCTCAGTAAGAGCGGGGGTCAATGGTTCGAATTGATTTTCTTCCCTGCGCGGGATGGAGGAGGCTCGTTGCTACAAACATACTGTACACACCTCGCTATAATGGAACTCTTCATACGGGAAACCTCGCTGTCAAGAAACGAACATCTCGGAATTTGTACCCTGCTCCCATACAAACTATCCTCGCTATGATATGATATAAGGAATTTCTTCCAAAACCTTGCTATAACGAAGAAAAAACCCTGAATTCTTGGCGTTCGTTATAGCGAGGTGCCACTGTACCTGCCTGTGTTTGGTCGCCCCAGCCCTGCGGCATCATTTGTTTTTGTGCACGTCTTCCCTTTTCATCCTCCCCCCCACTATTTACATCTGTTTTCCACCCTCCTCAAATTTGATCTTGTACCAAACCTTTGTTTCTTCAAGGCCCCTTCCTTCCAGAGCCATGGCTGCAAATATCCAGACTCTCGCTCAGCTTCTAGACACTTCATTGATCCCTTCTCAGAACAAACAAGGTAGAGCTATTGCAATCTAATGTTGTTGCGGGGTTGTCGGCTGCCATACGGAGCCTCAATAAACTTATTCCCCCTAGAACGGAACGGGAGCTGACAGATAATTTTTGTGTAGCTGAGAGCTCCCTGCGGGCTAGTGAAGATCAAGGGGGATTTGCTCCTCTGCTGTTACAGATCGTTGCATCAGATAGCTTTGCTTCGAATACTCGTTTAGCAGCTGCTCTGTACTTCAAAAACCTACTTGGGAGGAATTGGACTGTAGGTTCCCCCGCGCCTCAAATTATAGGGGGATCATTGAAATTTTCTGCGCACAGGATGAGGAAGGCCATTACAAGATGGCGGAGAGCGAGGTCGTGGCAGTCAAACGGGATTTGGTTGGGCTCATGATCACTGTTCCGCCCGCCTTGCAAGTCCAGCTTGGGGAGGCGATTAGCATCATTGCAGAGAGTGATTTTTGGCAACGCTGGGATACATTAATTGACGTTTGGTTCCTTGCTCACTCTGCTCTCCTTCGGTTCAAAACTTACGGCGATACTGAATTAGGATCTTGTGTCTAAACTCACTCCCGATAATGCACAAGTCAACAACGGTGTTCTTCAGGTGGCGCATGCGATTTTCAAACGTTGGAGACCGCTTTTCCGTTCCGACGACCTGTTCACCGAAATCAATCATGTTCTTCAAAAGTTCGCAGCTCCGTTTCTGAAACTAGTGGAAGTGAGTTGATTTATACGGATTGGGTTGAATGCTTTCTGACAGTTTTCTAGGCCACCGACCAGCAAATAAATCAAGCCCAAAACAATAAACTTGCCTTGGATGGCTATTTCCAAACACTCAACCTTATTATCAAGATTTCATTTGATCTTAACTGCCAGGATCTTGCGCCGGACTTTGAAGAGAACCTCACAACAATTATGGGATTACTGCACAAGTATCTTACTTTCACTAACCCCCTTCTCGTGACTGATGACGACGACGAATCGGGCCCATTGGAGCGAGTCAAGGCCGGAATATGTGAATTCCTCCAGCTCTTTACCACCAAGTATGAGGACGTATTTGACGATATGCTCCAAAACTTTGTTAACTCGACATGGATGCTATTAACCACCACTGGGCCAGAGCCGAAGTATGACATTGTAAGTGTCTCAAATTCCCCTCTCTGTCTTGGGAAAGACAACAAATAGTCAAGGCCCTCCGTGCTCACACTGGTTAAACCATCTAGTTGGTCAGTAAGGCATTGCAGTTCTTGACTGCTGTCGCGAGGTCAAGTAAACATGCTCAAAATTTTAGCACAGTGACAGTATTGGAGCAAGTTGTTGAAAAGATCATTCTACCCAATATGACTTTACGAAGTTCGTTTATTCCTCTGCGAAACTGTTTTTATTTTGACTGCTCTCCGAAATTGACTCTGCTATAGCTTCTGATGAGGAATTGTTTGAGGATGATCCGATCGAGTTTATTCGAAGGGATCTTGAAGGCTCCGATAGTGATACCCGCAGAAGGGCTTCCACAGACTTTCTCCGTCAACTCCTCGAGCAGTTTGACAAAACTGTCACTGAAGTTGTATACAAGTACATCAATCATTACTTGCAAGATTACAACAGTAACCCCAAAGCAAACTGGAGGTCAAAGGACACGGCCTTGTACCTGTTCTCATCTATCGCTGCAAAGGGCACGACTGAGAGAAAGGGGGTCACGCATACTAATCTCCTTGTGGACGTCGTAGAATTCTTCCAGAACCATATCGCAGCGGATCTGATCGCCCCGTTTGATGATGTACAGCCGATTCTGAAGGTTGATGCAATAAAGTATCTCTTCACCTTCCGCAGCCAATTAACTAAGTCTCAACTTTCCGATGCTTTCCCGCTTCTCGCTAGGCACTTTGGATCTCCGAATTATGTTGTTTACACCTATACTGCGATTACTGTTGAGCGCTTGCTGGCGATGACTTCTGATGGGGAGCCATTGTTCCAACCTGAAGACTTGAGGCCTTATGCAAAGGACCTGTTTGAGAATCTTTTTAGGTTGATTGAACAAGGCGTTACCCCTGAGAAGATTCAGGAGAATGAATACCTGATGCGCTGTGTAATGCGTGTTATTATCGTTGCCAGGGAAACTACTGGACCATTGGTGGAATACGTTCTGGGGGAACTTATCAAAATAACGGGCGTAGTTAGCAAGAATCCCAGTAACCCAAGGTTTATCCACTACCACTTCGAGAGTCTTGGTGGAATAATCAGGTGCTTCCCTATCCTTCACTCAAGTACTGTCGGTACATTTTGACTAATTTTCTTAGATTTGTTGCGTCTGGACAACCAGAGAGCCTCGAAAATGCCCTTCATGACCCCTTTATGGCTATTTTGGGCCAGGATGTTACAGGTATGCCTCGTTGGGTGATACCAATCTTTGCTAACCTTTGGGTAGAGTTCATCCCCTACGTATTCCAGTTACTTGCTCTTCTCCTGGAAAGCAATGCTCCAGCCCCTCTTCCCCAACGCTATAAAGACCTTGTGACCCCGCTTCTCACACCGGATCTCTGGGGATCCCGAGGGAATGTTCCGGCCCTTGTCCGTCTGCTTCAGGCTATAATGGCTCGAGGGGCGTCCCATTTTGTGGAAAATAATCAACTATCAGCAATTCTTGGTATTTTTCAGAAATTGGTAGCCTCGAGACTGACCGAAGTACATGCTTTTGAGCTGCTGGAAGCATGCTTTATTTACTTCCCACTGTATGCACCAGTACTCTGCCAGTCTTGGTTTGGTCTAACGCTTGTATTTAGGGGCGACCTAGAGCCCTTTGTCAAGGATATTTTCATGATTCTGCTCACTAGGTTAAATGGCTCAAAAACAGAGGCGTTGTCCCAAAAGTTTGCTAGGTTCTTTTACTTTCTCGCTGCCAGAGATAATGAAGGTGCTGGGCCCGATTTCGTTGTAGGCGCTATTGATGCTGTGCAAACAGGGCGAGTAAAACCTTTGCCGATGCTATATTCGATCTTCTTGCTAATATATGTCAGATACAGCATCTTTGGTCAACTTTATGGCGCTGTAGTTCTGCCTGATACACAAAAGTTACAACGACCAAGTGATCGGAAGGTTGCTGTTGTTGGTTTGACAAAGTTTGTTGCTTTCTCAGAGGGTCTGGCCACTGCATATCACGAGACATGGCCGGGCTCAATCGTCGCCTTATTGAAACTGCTTGAGGCCGCACCCGTGCCCGCCAAGGACGATGGGGGTATTGATCTCCACGAGGCCGATATCGATGATTTAAGCTTTGGCGCAACCTTTACGAGACTTAATACTTGTAAAAAGAGAATACCTGACTTATTCCCTGACACTGGTGACTTGAAAAGGTGGGTTGGAGAACGACTTAAGGAAGGAGATTTGAGGCATGGGGGTAGGGTACGATAGATTCCCCGTACACCCACTTTTTGTAAAGAGCTGGATTTGCTAAGAGTCACTCTAGGTCGATAATTGGATTAAAGCTGAGTTGCCGGATGAAGCTAAGGTTGTTCTGAGAAGGTATATGCAGTAATTGTAGCAGTTATCCGCATACATGAACTGGGCGGGCTTGCTAGGGTTCTGTGACTAGAGCTGTGACCAAAAGCGATACTTTGGATTTGTGTCATGAATGTTTGATTTTCAATTAATGCAAAACATTATCATAGCGTTTGGTCCTTATGTTTTGCTCGGGGTAGGGTTAAAGTATCGGGACGAACCGGGGCAGCAGAGGCCTGTGCGGAGAACCCTGTATTCAAGTTGGCCAAACCACAGTCAAATCCACATTGAACCCAAAAGGAAAATACCCTCACTTGTTTGGGTGGAATCTCCGCAGACTAGATCACAGGGTGGGCTAACAGGCACTTATTTATTTGTTCCTTCACTCGGACGTCCACACCCCCCTGCTTGTCCAATACTTCCTCCCTATCCCAAGTGCCATCCTGTTGCCTCTTGTCACTAGAACTGTACCAGCAAGCTATCGAAAGACGCTAAATCGATGGCTCACTCATCGGTATATATCTACTCGTGTTCCTAGAAGTAATGACGTAGTCCAGTGTTCTCCAAAGATGTGTTATAATTTTTCGGGGGTCAGAGAGACCGGATGTACGAGTGATGAAATATGGTGCACTTGGTTGATTCTTGGCATTAGCAGCCGCACACGCGATTTCATTGGCAAACTCTGTTTCATGTTCATACCTCCTCAACTTCAATCATCTGGGAGTCGCCCGAATCGCTACCATGTCGCTGCCCCGATTATCATTTTTATACCCACCGGTCCTCCTCAAACGCCTTCTGCTATCAAACACTACATCCCCGGGCCTTGCAACACTCACCCTGCCTCGTTCACCTCATAAATCATTGGCTCTCCTAAGGTACCGCCATGGTACAGCTGTAGAACCTGTTCCAATAGCCGATGCACCCGAAAAGAATATTAAATCTAGTAGGGAATCTCCGGATCAGGCGCGGCCGGAGGGCGGGGGTGTGTCTATACCCGGGCTCGCTGGAGAAGTGTCAGAACCACCAATCGTTTCAACAGGAGGCCCTACGACTACAATAAAACCGAAGGAAGGGGGAAAACCTGTTGAGGCGAATAGGAGTCAACCACAACCCACCCATCTTGCACCTCCGCCGTTCACCCATCATTTCGATACCTATAGCTTGACAAAGGGCCTGGAAGGCTCAGGCTTTACTAAAGGGCAAGCGATTGCAGTCATGAAGGGAATTCGGGGGCTGCTATCAAATAACTTGGAAGTAGCTGAGGAAAATCTGGTTAGCAAGAGTAATGTTGAGAACGTATACTACAGCCCCACCCATCGCCAATATCAATTGACTCAGCGGATTGAGAATTTGACTGCCGGTATTCTGATAGGACTCATATCTCTTTCACGCTGCTTGTAGCGAACTGAGGAATGGGATACAGAATGAACGTAAAACACAGATTGACCAACTTCGGATGGAGGGTGCTAGCATACAGCAGGAGTTTGATCTTTTGAACCAGCGGTTTCTGGAGGACATCATGAGCTTGAAGGATGAGCTGAACGGGCTGTTCAATGATAGGAAGATGGTTACTAGAGCTGAGCAGAGGGCTATGGAAAATAAGGTTAGTGGCTGTCGTTCTTTTTTTGTGTTAGGAGGTTGAACTCATATCTGGTGACTTGATGGATAGATCCAGGAATTGAATTATAAAATCACCATCTTGATCAATTCGGATATGAAATCTGAGATAGAGAAGCTGAGATGGATCACAACCCGCCGTGGGCTCATTGCTATTGGCGCCCTAGCAAGTAAGTGTCAAGCTGTCCATATCCACTATGCCAGTTGATTGGGGCTAACGGAAATTAGTCTTTGTCGTCGCTTCCATAAAATTCAGCAAAAAGGAGCACGATGAGAAGGAAAGACACAAGGGCACAGCGCCGCTAGGGGGGAGGGATGAACTGGGCCACAAACTGGTTGGCGGGGCTGCCCACGATCGTCTTACAGAGACTTTGGCGAACTCGGAACCAGGGGGTTCGGGTGTGAGCTATGTTTCTCTGGGGTAGATGTTGGGGGTGGTGGTCTTTGTTATTACTCTTTTTCGTTTCTTCGTACCAATATGAGCTTTGCCACCATCATTTTTAGAAGATTCTTCCCTTCATGAAGAATCACTCGTAGACGGTAATCTTGAACAAGCGTTGCCTCGGAAGATTAGTTGACCATTGGGGCTCTTTAACGCGTTGAATTTAAGATGGGATGCCTGGGTCTCTTTTTTTTTGGTAAAGGAGACTGCTGCCTAGCTTCGGCGAGGAGGGTTCGAACTATCCTCAACCTTCATACAGAGGGGGGGGCTACAATCTAGATCCTTGAGGCTCAGTCTGAATCAGGTCTTCGTGGTATGGTGCTCTGTCGGTTACCCTTCTCGCATGATGGTTTGTATGAGCGCGATACAATAGGCAACAAATTTGGATTACTTCTAGACTGCCGACGCGGGAGTTCCGACAGGGCATTCACGGTAGCTCTGCCATTTGGAGTGGGCAATATATTGGATAAAGCAGTATGCCATAAATTGCAACATCCACCGAGAGGTCAGTACAGCCGCGTGCCACGAGTTCTCGCACCCAGGCTGTACTGCAACACAAAAAGGCCGTTATATTCTCTTTAAAGTTTGTCACCGTACCAGCAGGGGTGCCAGAACTGTGGCAAGCGGCTGTACTAGCACTGGTACAGTACGGTGGACACGGTACGGTTCTGTACTGGAGTAGTTTTGGCCTTCTATCCATGCCTGCATAACACCCGCTGCATCAACAGTTGCTGCAACACCCATGGTAACGAATAGAGATAGAGAAAAAGAAAAAAGAAAGAAAGAAAGAAAAGAGAGGGTAGAGCACGTGCTAACAATACCGGATAAGGAGGCAACCGAGATAACTTTCCATCCGAACCTCGGTCCCTTGCAAACTAATCTAATTAGAGAAGCAATTGAGGGAAACCTCCTTGGCCGCGGTCAGTTCTTTCGCCGGACACTCGAGAAGGAGTCTCATATAACCTTACACACTACCACGATCCCCAGTATTTTCTACAGACTGTCAACTAGCCCTTACGGTTCAAATAACGAAGCTATGTCCGAACCAATTTTGCTCGAAGTCAAGAAGGTAGAGCTGTCATACACCGCCCACTACGATACTGGTGGCATATTGTGGGGCTGACATCGGGGAGGATAATAGAATGTCGCGCTCATCGTCCTCAACCGGCCCGAGAAACTCAACGCCCTAACCGGGGACCTGTACTTCGACCTCGCGCAGGTAATGCAGAAGGTAGCCGCCATGGAGGAAGTTACAATAACGGTGTTGACGGGAACGGGGCGATACTTTTCAGCGTGAGTCCCCCGGTTTAATTGTTTGGTCCGGCCGGGACGTAACGAGCTGTTGTCTGACAGGCTGATGGAGGGACTGATTGTGCAGTGGAGCAGACGTGTCTATGGGGTTTGGCGACGGGAATGACCGGAAGCTCTTTTTGAGACGATGTATGCTCTTGTAGACAGGCTCCAGGCGTGCGCGGCCGAGGAGAGGGAGGCTGACGGATGGGTGTAGTCGCGGCGAATAACCTGGAGGTCTCTAGGGCTTTCTTCGAGCACCCAAAGATTCTCGTCGTGGCGCTTAACGGTCCTGCGGTTGGTCTTTCCGCGGCGCTTGTCGGGATGGCAGACTTCATCTAGTAATCTTCCATCCCTTTCCCCCACTCCTACCACCAAAGCCAAAACTTACCTCTCTCCTAGCGCCACGGAGAAAACCTTCATCCTGACCCCGTTTACCTCCATCGGCCTCGTCGCCGAGGGCGGTTCCAGCTACATGTTCCTCCGAAGAATGAGCGTTGCAAAAGCCCACGAAGCGCTGATCCTCTCCAAGCGCATTCCCGCCGCCGACCTCGTCGCCTGTGGCTTCATCAATAAGGTTTTCCCGGAGGAGGGCTTCCGCGAGAGGGTTTTAGAGTTTGTGAATGATGCTATGGGGGACAATCTAATTCATGGGAGTATGCTTGGCGTCAAGAAGTTAATGAGGGATGGTATGAGGAGGGATTTTGAGAGTGCAACTCTTCGGGAGGCGTTCGCGGGCGTGGATAAATTCTTGAGTGGGATTCCGCTGGAGGAGTTTGTGAGTCCCCCACCTCCCATACCCTACCCTGTTTAGTGGGTGAGTGTGTTACTGACGGGTCTGAAGGCGAGGCTCAAGAGTGGGCAGAAGAAGCATAAGTTGTAGGGCATGAGTGCTACTATGGTATCTAATGGCAGTGGCAGTAGAAGTGTTGACAGAGAGGGGGATTGGACGTTGTGATACCTGTATTTTAATGCTCTTTGCGTCCCAGATATATAGATTTGGAACTGGGCTCCTGGTTTCGGGGAATATACCGTAGATGTCTTAGGTGGGGTTGTTCAGCCCTGAGGGTTTTCATTTGGCACAGCGGTTTTTAGGCCGTGTAATGGCTCCGGTGGGAGACACTGTAGTTAAGAGGATCGACTTGGGATTCATAATAGGGTTCTGAATGCCACAACTTCATAACACTGCAAAAGGCTTACCCAGCCAACCCGCCTACCGAATGATCATACCCAGCGCCCAACATCCAATAGCTCCCGGATCATCATGGAACCCAACGACCCCCCAATGGATCCTCCGCCCGAGTGATATCCAGTGAACACCCCGCAACTGTCAGCACTCGGCAGGTCTATACCGTAAGAACTAGAATGACTGAACCTTGCCCCAAGAGGTCAAAATAAGGTGGGGCATCCGGAAATTATCAAGTAGAAATTGATCTTACATATTTTGAATTTGTGACATGAACTAGGTATAGTACAGGATGTACACAGCCAAACCATCCGGCCCGAGTTCTCTTTCCATTAGCGATACTGCCCTTGCAACCCTGATACCCTACTAAAAATTATGGGGCCTTGCTGTGAGCGCACGTGCAGCTGGCAGGACGTTTTGAGGGGCAATCTAGCAACGAGTGATAAAATAGGTGATCGGTTTAAAGCCATAGCCAAGGCCTAGACAAAGGAGTAGTATCATAAGACAGAAATCTTCGCTCTGGGGAGTAGTCAGTCCCCTTCGACATTTCTTAATAATATGAGATCCTGCTCATCGGGTAAGATAGCCTCTGCGATTTTCTCCTCCACCGAGAGCTGCACCAATAACCACGGCCTCCAGGGGTAATGCCCTGAAAAAAGTCGATATGACCATACTTGCCAGTGTGATACCGTGTATCTCTTTTTGCGGATCATACAATGCTTGACGGGTGGACTCCGGGGTTCGTATTTGGGAAAGCATTGTGTCTCGGTCACTTCCCCCTCCAGGGCTCACTTACGACAAACCTTATGGCAATGTTTTAGATGAAATACTTGAACGACCTCTAGTAGAAGCTTGAGCTTTGTTGTCACTACTGCAACACCAGACGAATATCGCGTCTTTTGTTCATAGTAGCCACTCATGCCTGACCTTTATTTGAGGAAGTAATGCCCGCTTATCGGGAGGTCAATAGTGGAGAAGCGGTTTGGGGTTGAATTGTCGCCCCCACAAATCGGTTCAGATGTGCTAGTACTGGGAACGTGTACTGTATCGAGTCTAGATTTGCGATTGCTATTGCAAATTAGAGGGAGGTGAAAAAACAATGAGAGGTTCAACAACTCTTGTATTTGTAGATCTTCTGCTACCCAGCCGATTTCAGACCTCATGGTTATTGTAGGGTCTGGAGAACCTAATTCTACTATCTCATAGCAGGTACTATTTGCGCTACGCCCTTACTGAGGAAGGCTAAGGTCTTCAGTTCCCCAGTTCCCATAAGGCAGGATTTCTTGATCCTCCTATCCTGTGTGATAGATTGTTCAATAATACCTCCACCCGGGGAGTTGAATCCTTAGGCTTCTGCTAATTGCACAGTGATAATTGACTCCCGACACCTTGGCCACTGCACCAGCTAGGTACCACACGTAATATTACTAAGGGAGCAAGTGCTTATCCTGCGGACAGGGGCATTTGTGTTTTTTTGAGCTAGAAGCTAATGAAAAGGATACTTTGATATTAAACACCCAAGATACTGTAGGGGACACATCCTCATGAGAGGAGAAATTTTGAGCATGGGTCACTGGCAACTAACCATAAATTCTCTCTTGTGGAACCGCCACAGAAATATTAGTGATGAAAAAAGGTATGTTTGATTGTGAGGTGGACCCGTTTTGGAGGGAGTTTTGGAACACAGATGTATGGCCAAAGGCGGACAGACGTCCACACGTCGATAAACATACGGCGAAACGCTGCACTCAACGCCTGAACCCGAATGGTGCCTCGCGAGTTTAAGGATGGACCGAAGGGGATTTAGGGTGTTCAGTCGAGTGAGAAACTGTGCAAACCCTTCCTACCTTCCAAGGTAAGAGCACTTGCTAAAGCCTGGGTGCTCTGTGAACTATACACCCCATGCCAGCCCGTGCGTCTGATATAACGGGCAAGTTAGAAGTGATCAATCGCATGAGAGGCAGTGAGTGGAGAGGGGTTCTTGAGGAAATCGGTCAGAAGTGTTTTCAGAAAATTTAAGTATTTAACTAAAAAAGGAGGGTTAAGATTATATCTTCAAACTTAGTCAGCCCTTCCCTACACCGTGGGGGTTTGTAATGGGTTGCGCTGCGGGAGGTTCAATGCTTCGGGACAACATTTCTGGAGCAAAAAAGCTAGGGTGCTCGTATCTATTTTCAATTCTTGGCCAAAGCCTAGGTTCATCATATTTATTCCGAATAGCCTTGAGTCTGGGCTCCTGGGGACCCGAGTTCCCCTTGCCCAAATCACTGCTGTCAAGTTATAGTCTGTCATGTTTGTTGCGTTTAATTTCAATATCTACGCCACCATCTCGAGCGACAGACCAGATCGGTCTGGCCCTGAGAGGCAGGTGAGGGTCAATGCTGCTGCCACCGGGCCATGCGCGGGGTCCTTCGAATAGTAGAGGGGGATCCTACTATCTTGGTGGGAGGTAATATTTCCTAGACGCTTTATCCAGCATAAAACTGCGAGGAAAATATAGTGCAGCTAAGATTTCAAGTAGGATACTAACTTACAGTTGAATTAAGCTTCAGTGCAAATGATCTGAGACTCCTTCTCTACCCCAAAGAGTTTCCACGGGTTTCCTGAAGATGGATTCACGCACAAGGTCACTAAAGAAGACCGGAGACGCATATCTGCCTTTATTAATTTACAAGCCAGAATTTACCGAATTAACTATGATATCACACCTAGGGAATTTGTTCTAGATACTTGAATATAATATATAGACTACCAAATGTTGGTATTCAGCGATAACGGTTTGCTCGCCGCCTGTCGCTAAGTTTCCGACTCCATTAGTGTCTCCTATCTAGGTTTGCTCTGTATATAGGTACTCGTTACCTAGGCACAGCAAGTACAATATATCAAATAGAAGCTACACCAGGCAGCCCCGGCGTCCACTATTCCCTCTCACTTCCTCTCCCCTCCCTTCTTGAAGGAGCTACTCCCGAAGAATCGTTCCGCAGATCAAGCTTGGGTGCCCACCTTTTTCCTTCTGAGTTAGTTTGGCAACCCCCCAAGTCCGCTTCTCGAGCCCGCCGTGCAATACACAGCACATAATACTGGTAGTCCCACTCATATTTCGGCTAGGCACTCATGAGTCAAGAGTGATTTCTAATGAGTCGGAATGGGAAGGAAGGGTGGCACAGCTGCTAATATCATAGGATAAACCCTGATATGGAAAGAAGCCCCATAATGCAAAAGCGAATTTCAGGCAATCAACAATAAGCCATAAATCCACTCGCGAGAGCCCAAGTTAGCCGCCATCGAACCAGGATTCACAAACCGCCCACGCCGCCTAGCACCAACAATGGGCGTCGAAGCGCCCTGGATACAATCCACAGCCAGTACTTGTACCATCCTTGAAGTGCCGTGATTTGGGCTCCCCCCGGCCGGATACCATAGCTTAACCAGATCCTTTGGGAGAGCAAATAGCGTATCTTTTTTTTCAATTGCCACATACCAACATGCGAAACTAGTCAAGTGACCCGACGTATCTTCGGAATCTGGGCACTTCTGTAACCTAATTGTAACAATAATTTGCATTAAACAGCATTTTAGAATACGAAATATCTGGCCCGCTCAAACAGTGGTCGTGTAGATTTTTCCAGATGTTTTGCCTTACTACACGAGGTTATCGGGCCGCTCGCCAAAATAGAACACCATCTATGATTCGCCCAACATCAAGTCAGTGAGTGATAACATATGAACTTTAACATAGGAGGAGCCCCCCGGCCGAAGCTCTCTTGCTCGCTCGGTTCCGGGCAGCCTACGATTCGCTAGCCCTTTCCTCCTCCCACACACTGCACCACAGGCAGCAAGAGTCCACTTCATACTAATTCAACAGCGAACCCCAGCTGACGCACCCCCACTCCAGCCCCAGAAAATCCCGAGCCAGTGAATTTTCAGCCAGTCTACTGCCACCAATGCAACTTCACTTTCCCCCTCACTTCCTTTCTTCCCCTCTTATACCACACCAACTCAACATACGATGCAGGGCATGGAAAACTGGCGTAAGACTGGCTGAACCCCGCTCTCGGTTTGGAATAAAAAAGGCGAACACCACCCCCTCCCTCCTAACTCTAGATTGACCGTCATTCCAGCTGCTTGCCGTATGAGTGGGTCGGGCCTACATTCGGTGTGAAAAATAAAATAAAGCAGGACTCAAAAGAAATTTATATATTATCGCATGCGAGCTCAGGTTTTGGGTAGACGACTACATGCAGTGAATCGAATCGCTGGTTTTGGTCTCGCTCTCTCTCCGCCGAGGGGGAGTGGTTTGCTCGACAATCAAGCAGTATTGTATGTATGTGTGTATGCATGGCATGATATGATATCTCTGGATAGCTCTTATAATACCGGTACTCTAAGCGGGACGTCCGGTTCTTTTGTCAACTCTCCTTGTTACAAAGAAGAAACACGGCCAAGGCAGGTCCGCGTGTCCCCTTTTGGTGATCCAATTAGTTCTGCCTTGATCCTCTCGGGGAAGGGTATAAACGGATTCGCTGTTCATAATAGTGCAAATCAGCATCATATCGGTCCGATAATCCCCCACCTTCTTTTTTCCCCTCCTGCTTTCTTTCAATTTTACCCCGCCATCGTCCCATCTACGGAACAATACCAGACGAACAAGTGTTTTTGACAAAAGAACCCGACTATCTCCCCCATTTTGCTTCCCCCCTTCCACATGAAGCGTGTTGCATTGTTTCAGAAAGAGTCATGGAGAGAAGATGGACAACGAAGTTATGGTGATGATGGTAATAATCTAAAAAGAAACACCAGGGTCACACGGTACAGATATCCTTCAAAAGTTTCAGGCAGCCTACACTTTTTAACTTCTCGCATCTTTCCCTTTTCTTTTTCCTTGTCTGCCTTCGGTACCGGTATCCCCCTCACCGATTTTCTATGTACCGTGCCGTACCAGGTTACCACGAGCAGAGCCCTTGAGTACTTGGGCAAGGTACCGTATTTGTTTTTGTTTTGTCCAGAATCACATCACAAAAGCACTGTCTTTCCCACCCTAGCCTTCGAAGAGGAAAAAAGGAAAGAGAAAAAAACGAGCCCACTCCATTAGATAGCGTATTTGTTTTTCTCCCCCACCTCTCCAACCCCCGGGTGACTCACTGGCACAGTACAGCGAGCTACTCCGGTGCTACTTCACTAACTTCCTGGTAACACAGAGCCTTGCAGAGGTATATAAAAATAACCTGTGGGATGTTATGCTCCCTCGTACCTTGAAGAAGCCCTAGCACGAGGAGACGGAAGTGGAGGAGAGGTATACAACAACCTATCACATCACCAACACAAGATAGTGCTTGTGCTCCTGTGCCTCCTGACCTGACGCCTCTTTCTCTCGATCACGATGGGCTCGCGATGCTTACAAGCACTAGCACGGCACCGCACTGAGCACACATGCCAAAAGATGGTTGTACAAGTACTTACAGTACCACTTCATCCGATAATCAAACTGTAAGCCCGCCATAGTTGTACCACCGGCGTCTGATGGACCATGCACAGCATACCGGTACTCGAGTACGAAAGCCTCGTGGAGATGAACCAAAATAGAGAGATATTGGAAAAAGAAAACAACGGAACTCCCGAAGAGCCTCATTGGGGAATAGTAGATTCTGGCTCCTTTGAGAAGTGGATTTACAGTTTGCAGATTCGGAGATGCATGGGTGTTCCTCTTGGTTCCATACTCGCTGCTTCAAAAGCCCGGGATTTCGTATATTCCCCTCTGAGATATCGACACTCCTGCAGGCTGGATTGGATATTGGATACTGGATTTGGGTATTTTTTTTGGGGGGGGAGGTTTGGTGTGAAGATCCATTTGCTTCGCCACTGCGCTCTGTGCTTGGCACGGGCGTGCTAACGTCGGCTCCAGAATAGGTGAATGAAAGCATCTTGGAGCAGAAATGGAGCAAATAAAAAAAGAGTTTTCTGGAGACATGGATAAACGTAATTCGAAGTAGTCTGCTGGGGATATCAGCCAAAAGTTTGTAGTCATGATCAACCCATAACAATGAGTGCCCATACATTGCGCCTTTGTACTACAGTGCCCGTCTTAGGCAAGAAGTACCCGAGGACAGGGATAAGGAGGCTACATTACCAATCATCTTTGCGCTCAAACAAAATTACCGGTATACAGTTTCCTCAATGCTCGGGCACTGCTAGCCTGCGACCCATCATTCCCGGTGGTTGACTTATGATACACCAACGAACACACGCAATCTGCTAGTGTCACCCACCGTTACCCTACCACCACACCTTATTCAAGCTTTAGAAAGCAGAGCAAAGTTTCGGGCGCGGATCCCTTGTCCTCCCGTCCGGCAACCAAAAAGCGCGAACCCTCCCTGCCCAACCCATTTCATCCAACCATCCACCCCATCCACCCATCCATTCCCCATCCATCCATCCGTCGCCGAGCCCGAGAGGAGAGCACCACACCACAATTCAAAGTTCCGCCCGCCCTTCCACAACACGTTCTCGTCAATTTCGTTCCCGAATCCGTCCTCCCATAGCGAAGGTTGCGAAGGGGGCTCGCTTGACAGAAGCTTGTGAATCCCTTTTCGGATACTTCTGTTTAATTAGCACTTAGCAAACCACTAAACTCGGGGATTCACAGCGCCGGTATACATGTATCTAACTCACATCTTTCAATACGGCCCCCGATGAGCGTGCAGCCGAGACCTGAACGAAGCCAGTAATCGGCTAGTGTTTTTTCCTAAGTGGTCGGTCGTACAACAAGCTCGCCCGCCCCCCCTTTTCCGCCAGTCTAGCCGAAAGGGACGAAAAAAAAAAATCCGACCCACATATTATACCTCACAACTTCAACTTAGGAAACAGTTTCTAACCTTGAATCTCACTCACTCATCCTTCGCCCTTATCCACACACACACACACACACACACACATTACAACGGACGAAAGAACCGACGGAACCCAGCAAGCAAGCAATGTCCTCCTCATCGCTCATCAAGCTTCTCCAGCGGAAGCGGTACCAGTATGAGGTTACATTCTCACTGTACATGCTTACTCCGACTGAAAAGATTATCTTCAGTACGTTTATTTCCTTTTCTCTCTTTTTCTTCTCCCTCCCCCAACTACACATCGTAGATTCGTCCTGAGTTTTAACAATGGTTAATTGGTCTGAAAGACTCCTTCCTATTCATATTCCTCTCAATGTTGATCCTTGCGGCGTCCCTGTACCTACCCCATCATATTCATACGATCGCCTCGAGAGCTTGGTTCTATTATGCGGGGGATGAGGAGCTGATTCATGATCCGATACTCGCTCCGGCGACGAATTGACGTTACTGCAGCGGTAGAGAAGAGGAAGAAGGGAAGATTAGGGGGACCTTGCTCTCCTGTGATGCCCTTCCTTGGTTAGACTGGAGGGTAGAAGGCTAAATGAAAATCACGCATCAGCAATAGCACCAATTGAGAAAAGGTTGAAATGTATAAGGCTGGCGGGCACCCAGGCAGAGTATGGAGGTGTTCTTTCTTTCGTCTTCTCTTTCCTTCTCTTTCGGGGATTAGGAAAAGGATTTAATGCACGCTTGAATACGAGGATGGGGTAATCATAGAGGGAGGCAGAACGATGAGCTGCCTCATGCTTAATATTTTTCAATTTGGTTTGCTCTTTCTTGGTGGGAGTAATGTTTTGGTCGGTCACTGGGTCGCTTCTGTTTTTTGTTTTTTGTATAACCATAAATGGTATTGGGTTGCCTGGCTTTTCTTGCGACATGATGCTAGATCTTTGCTACAAGATATATATAATACCTACCGAATATGTACGCCTCGGGTATCTGATCCTCCTCCAATAGCACTAGCGGTGCCGTGCTGTGCTCGTACAGCTTCGGGGTTTTTCAACTCCGTGCATATCATACTAGCATGCGGGCTCGTGGTTATGCTTGCACGGAGCACCATACCGGCGCATGGTGGGTAAAACCGGTCCAATAAAAAATAAAATACAAACAGAAGGTTTTATGGATGCAAGCGAGGGATAGCAAGCTAAAGGAAAATTGCTAGGGTCTCTTTCTAAGAGAGGGGTATGTATCTAGTAGCCTGGGTCTTGGAAGGCTAATTAACTACATCATGGTGTTCCTGTGGTTCCTTCGTGTGACGGCTCGGTGAAGCCGACACGAATCAGGATTTGCCTAAGGCGAGAGCCGAGAGAGGCTCCGCGCAGGCCAAGAGCCAGTGTTACCGTGCTCCGTGCTCTGTCAGGTCAATATCTGGTTTGCCGGATGAGAACATTGGTCTTCGCCAAGCTGAGCTACCCCCCCACTCCAAATCCGCGTCATTCACATTGTAATACAGACAAATCTCAGTTCCCCTATCAAGACAACACCATTGCACAAACGCACGTCGGTTCCAACGTTTCAGTTATACATATCCTCCTGATAAGTGACATCCCCAACATAAGCTAGCCCTATGAAGCAGCACGAGACGAATCTGCTCCCGATGTCAACTGTATCAGAGATATCATCGTACTGTGCATAAAATCCCAAATTCCACCCAAACCCTTTTTGCCAAGAGCTCTCAGCACTGCCACCCGGAAGTCCGAATAAGTTATCTTTAGTCCCCCATTCTGCAATTGCGCGAAGGGGAAACCCGGTAGTCAGTATATTGGTTAAAGGGTCGCTTCGTGGGGAATCTGTGCGTGGTACGTACGGTGGCAAGTAACTGCAATGACTTCTGTGTCACCGGCCCAGCGTGTCGGGTCCCACTCATTTCTGAATCATTAGCATTCTCCAACATCCGGAAACATTCTGCAGAGAACTGCGCAAGAACCGCAGAATGCGAGAGCGAGAACAAGGTAAGGAGGGACTCCTCACGCGCGTCTACTGCTTTCTGAAGGCAAAGTATGACATTACTACCGATGGTTAGCATTTCAACTTTGCCCATGGCTTTGGAATACAGCCGGGCCGCCGGATGTATTTCTCGCCAAAAAAAGAAGCGATGACGGGTAGAGTATAAGAGAGGGCTCTTACTTTGTGAGTGTGCAACCTAGGGCGTTCTGGTCTTGTTTTGAGTCTGATCCGCCCCATTTGAACGCACGATTTCTCCAGACGAGGTTACATATATCCATCAAAAACCCATTAAAATGGTTTACGTAATCTCGGGGATATTCCCCTGCGCCATTCGAATGGCCGGATTGAGCTTGCCGGAGTGAGAGCTCGAACCCGCGCTTATATCTAGATGGATAGTAATCAGTTAATGAAGCTGCATGATGACGCAAGAGAACACCCAAACCTGGAGAGGATGCCGCAGATCCTCGATAGTGTCATAACATCACCAGAGAACACGAAGTAGTACACCACTTGATCAGGGGGCAGAACAATACGGAAAAGACCGTTTTCCCACGGCGGTGCACAAGTGCCTTCATAGAAGCATAATATCGCATCGGCTATCAAATTTGACTCCGGAAAGTTCTAGGATACGGATGAGCATACACCTAGTTTGCTTTGAGCCAGAGCGAAAAGTACCGAGAGGCCGGCCAAACATATTTGGCCAACATGACTTAGAACCTTGCACAAGGCTAGAGACTCCTCCTGAGAAAACTCGATTTCTTGGGCTTGATTACCGTACGTGATGGCCCACTGGCGGATGAGCTCAGTATAGAAGGCGATTAACTTTGCTATTGAGGTCTCACTACGACCCTTGAGCTGACGATCTACAAGCGCAAAAAAATTGCTGTGTAGTTCTATGCAAAGGGTCAGACAATGATCAAGAGGAACCTTTCCGGAACATACCTTCGAACTCCCGAATAGGAAGGAAGCACAGGAGGCCTAATAGGGTCTTGGTGTGGGAACTCCCGTCCCAAGTTCGTAAGCAGTTTTTCAGGAAATCCTCAACCGCAGGCAATAAACGCTACACAAAGATTTGATTGTCAGCCTTCGATACAAACCCAATCAATTGGTTATAATCCTGTCGAACCCTTGTGGAACGCGTGTATTCTAATACTCGAGAGAGGAACTGCTCCGTTCTATCCGTGCTCCTTAGATTTGACGCCGAAGGCGAATGAAATTCGCTGGACAAACATGTTGCCAGCCAATTGTTGATCCTCAGATTTGCCCTATCTATTAGATCGATTAGTCAAATCGCCAGTCGATATCTCTCTGTGGGCGGCGGTGATTGGCACCTGACGGTTTTAAAGAGATTAATTTCCGAAGCAATGGATCCCCCAGCACAGCCACGAGCTGGTTTGGCATCTCGAGTTTATCCAGCTTTTGAACAAAGTCGCTCACGTCCTCGACTTCTTCCAAGGTAACCGAGGCCTATTTGCTGAGTAAGTATATTGATGCAATTGTCCAAAAGACAACCTTACCTCAATTGCGCGAAATGTGTGAACTTGAGGTATCACAATATGGTTTGTTTTTTGCTTTTTCATGGCTTGGCCACCAATCTTTCTCGCAATCCTAAATGAAGACCGAGAATCGGATGGACCAGAGTAGTCGTCGATATTCGATTCTTGAATTAGAAGAAGCTTTTGCATCCATTCTATATCCGGATGCTGATCATTCATGAAATTTCAGTCAGTTACCCAGGAGGAAAGAAGAGTGCCGAACATTGTGGCTCGGGGAAGGTGCAGTTACGGAAAAAACTCCAGCTCTAACGGCAGTGATTTCTCCTACAATCACATCGGGGTAGTAGTCCTTGTAAACTTGGAGTAGACCAAGCAAAGGCCGTTCGTTCCCCAGGTTCTGTTTAAGCACCAATCTGTTGTTGTCAGCTATTAATCCTAGGCGCCGAAAGACTACAATGGCGCCACCGAAAATTTAAGCAGTAAAACATACAAAGCCTGGATGCGGAAGGGCTTGACGTGTTTTCTCCGTGTAAGGAAGGACAAAATATGGCATAAATGACCTCTGAGGATCGTTAGATGAGGGCTTCCTTTGCGAGTGATTTTTTTTCTTTCTCTTTTTTCTTTCGAGAAAGACATACCTCAACGTGATCATATCTAGAAGGTTAAATAGAACGCCATAGAGCTGCGAGAGAACATCATAGGAATCTAGAACATCGTAGACCATTACCAACCAACGCAACAGGAGAGCCTTTACAGGTCAGTTTGTATTAAGGGGAAACGCTATGTATCGATATGCAGTACCTGCGTTGCATGGGAAGGCTTGCTTTGCCCTTGGCCGAGACTTCCAACCACCTTGACCACAATATTTTCAGATACCTTTCCCCTCGGAAACAGTATCTTGACGATACTTCCCACAGAGGGCTGGTCGAGATAGCACGGTGAGGTAGCCAAGACATCAATGAGACCTTCTAGGCTATCATTGGTTAAGCCACGAACTGTTGCGTGCTGAGATATTGAGTCAATTACACCTGTAATCCTGGCTTTCGAAAGGGAGTTTCGGACGGAAGCAGCTCGGTAAAGTAAGCTGGATGCATTATGCGATCTGATTAAGCAGCATACCTCCATAAAGCTGGTTAATCAGACTCTCCACATCCTCATGAACAGAATGATACTCTGATTTTACAGATTAGTGTTTTTCTCCTCGAAGATAAAGGAAGAAAAATAAGTATAAAACGATCTGCAAGAGTGATTGATTTGCATAATTGTAATTAAGCTAGCAATCTAGAATTGGGGGGGATGAAATTACCTTGATTTCTAGCTGCCAAAGTCATTGTGCGCTAGGGTTTGTAAGGCACGAATGCTGATTGATGGAAAAAAACAACAACTTCGGTCCGCCGGTGTCGGTATCAGAGTGGGGGGGGGGGGGCGGTGCGGGGAGTGAGGGAGGGGGAAGAGGGAGGGAGAAGGAAGCTGTGGAAATATCGGTAGTAGGAGCAAAAGCAATCAGGGAGGGGGAAAATGCACGCTCTCAATCTCGCTCAATAAAGAAGGGTTCTCTGTTGGTCTTGCTGAAGTGGCTGGATGGCGGAGAGACGCGTCTGTTCCGCGCTTGCTCATCGTCCGTCGGATCGACGTGCCTCATGTCTCACATCCCACGGCCCAAAGTACTCATACAATCCGAAACACAATCGATTTGTTACCATACCGTACTTCTCTCACGCGATGAACCAGTGAAATCCCTTCCGAATCACACCACAACGCTTGATCACGCGTGGTACCCTGAACAGGTTGTACTCGTACCGGTATGATAATGTTGCCGAAGGTGGACCTGGGAGCTCCAAATACAGCACCGGTAAAGCAAAATACATCAATACCCCTGTGTGCCGGTAAGGTGACGTCGAACTGCTAAACGTTGCTATTTTACTTGTAAGCAAGGAACATGGTCGATGTGATACACCTTTTCGCGGGTTATGTGGTACAAGTGCTAAGTTTGTGAGGTTACGAGCCATGTCACTCATCCAGTACCTATCCCTTGGTCCGTCAGTGCGCCCGAGGAATCGGTGGAATGGGTCTCAGTTTGAGACCCTAGTAATTAATTTCTTGTTAAGGAAGAATACCCTCCAGAACCCTTTATTCAGATCTCATGGGTACTGTAGCGCAGGACGGACTACCGGATACCGGTAGTACGAGTACTGTACTCGTACAAGTACTGAGTACGAGTACATGTATCGGTGAGCACACGATTGAATCACGTGTTTTTTCCCTCGCACCCCTCGCGCCCATCTCCCGATTCGACTCTCGAGCGACTTTTATGAGGGGTGCGCTGGGCAGCAGTGGGTATATCACGCAGTCTATTTTCCCAACCTACGAGTGCCCTATGCACTCCGCCTAGTGCTATCGGAAAGCCCGCCGCGGTGCTATGAGTGAGCTTTTTGTTGGCCTTGTTTCTTTTCGATTGTTGATACGACAGGGTGCACCAGCAGATGCAGAAATAAGTATATACCCGACATAGATACCCGTATCATGCCGGTATCTCCAATAGATAAGTATTGTGTGTGCAGTATGCTTCATCTTGATTACGAACTGCTGAAAGATACTTAGCCCGCCGGTCGGACCCGTGGGCGGTCGGACGGCGAAGATTCAACTCAGCGTTTGATAGTAAGAGAGCCATGATCTGGTACCGGTACTCGAGTGCGGATGACAGTTGCGACGTTGCACGGCGGATACTTGCCGAGCTGAGTGAAGCAATATTAGCGAGCATTTCAGCCCATCCCACCACAGTTCCTCCATCAGCTCCTGCGTCATACAGAGTTATGATGATACAGAAAAGAAAATATCCGTACCCCCTTACAACAAACCTCACTCCCTCCCCTCGAGAGATGGGATGCACTTGACAAAGACTGCAAAGCTGAACCAGTCTAGAACGCAATATGTCTTAAATATTCATTTCCAAGTTTCTTACGAATCATTATTCGGAGGTTTGTTAGTTCATTCGCGAGTCGGCTCTTGAACTGATGAGAAAGGGGGTATTGCCGAGTGATGGGTAAAAGCTAGGCAATGGAAAGAAAGTTACCGCAGATCGAATTCTGTATCCCATCATCCCCCGCCTCGCACTTTATCGTACCAGTATCTACACCTACAATATGAACAGTGGTGGCTAATTGGTGGCCTTGGCGTTGTTAGGAGGTATCATACCATGCAAGCAAGGTAACAGCCCTGCATCCATAAGGAGATTCTTTACAAGGCTTGAGCCTGGTGCTCATATTCATTGAAAGGCTATATCAGGACCTTCAAGGCAAGAAGCGCGGCAGCAACAAAGTTTGTTTCTCCTTCCTGTTATACTACAGACTTGGCCTGACAGTCTCCTTAAATTTTATGTTGGCGGCATTCCGCGACCCTGATGGGGTTTGTGGCTTGAAGACACTTTTGTTGGGCGGATCTTGGTTCTTCAGAGCTTCGCATGCTCGCATGGAGGTTTCCGTCAAACTAGGCGTGGTGAACCACAACGTGTCACACCAAAGTATCTCTGTTTAACCGGAGGAGATTCATAGCTCCTCAGAGCAAGAGTTGCACAAGCAAGGGAAGTTTTTAAAGTTGCTTTTTCAGAGTGTGCAATGCCTATGAATAGGCCAATACTGGCCTAGCGTGATTGAATTGTACATACTTGGGTCGTCCAAGCTCCCGGGAGTACTGCAACGGTGATCGTCACCGTCGAAAATAAAATAAAATGACGCGAACCTAATAGGAAGCCCAGTCTCCAGCCCAGTCCTATCGGACACTAGCCAACCCAACTGGGGGATTTTGCCGGATGGACATGTGTATGGGGGATGCTTGAATAGTTTCATATAGTATGTAGTATTAGGCCTCGTGGTTGGGATGTTAAGCCTTTTTGCAACGGTGGAAGGCTCCCTTATCCTACTCGGCCCCCGCGTTCGGTAATGGTTGATGTAGCTCAAGAAAGAAGTTCTTCCTAATTTTGTGTCACCCCCGGGCTAACTCGTGCTGTGTGACAATATATTCCCTGCCGACTGAGTCTGCTGTGCAACGTTGCGCGGACTGCCTCGTGCAGAAACTGAGCCCCTGTCTGTGGATGTTCTGATCGTAGATGGTGGTGGAGCAAGGGAGAAGAGAATGTGTGTGTGTGGGGGGAAAGAAAGAAAGAGGGCAGAAGGAAGGAGTTGGGCAGTCGGGAGGTGGTGAGGTTGAGTGGCTATGCGAGCAAGTGCTCTACGGTAACTTATCAACGCAAATGTGCTGTGGTATGTCATATGTTCGACTGTACGGGGGAGAAAGGGGGGGTGTCACCGCCAATGCCGGTACTGAACTCAAGGCAGAGGACAAGATACTGCTTTGAGAGATACTTTTTGACCCCGTGGATGTTTATACGGATGCTTTATGTCCGAGAACTCTGGAATGGCACACGCGTCTTTCCCACCTTCGTGCAACTCTCAATACAGTAAATTATGTTACACTGATGCGCACGGTAGCTTGCTCACTCACTCAACTTGATCAATATTCATTTCCCTCGTAGGACCTTCCCTTCTTCGCTTCTCCTTCTCTCCTCTCTTTCACCTTCCTTTTGACAATTTCCTCCCAATTTCTTTGGTGTTGTTTCGGTGATTCTCTTTCGTGTTTCTTTTTTCATTTTTTTCGTTGTTCCTTCCTCCCCCTCCTTCACCCCTCTCTACTCCTCGTTCGTTGTTCAGACAGGTCATTATTACTGTTAACGTCTTGGTTGTGTTGCCCCGTTATTTCATACCTTGAACTCCTTGCTCTTTACGGTGAGGCTTGACCTTGTCACCGTTCTGGGGTAGCAACGGGAGCCTGCTGTGGTGCTCCTGTGGGAAGTCGCATTTCTCGGCGTTTTTTTTCCTGCCCTTTGGCTTCGCTCTAACTGTTTATCTCCGAGAGCGTGTCCACAAGCTCTGGTTCATCAAATTATTTATTATTTTTATCTTCTTGCTACAAATACCAACCTCGTCTCTGTTTATCATCCTTACGGTCGGGGCAGGCGCCTCATACCGGTATACCATTGCGGCCCCTCCTGCAGCATTGAGTTAAATATCCACTTTTTAACATCCCGGCACAACTTCCGAGATTTTTTTGGTTGCACAGTGCTTGGTTGGGTAGATGAATTTCGGACACAACTTTGCTACAAAACCTGCGTCTCGGAAAGCTAAAGCTCAGGAGTCATCCTCATCTTTTCACCATACTTACAGGGGGACTTGGGAGCTTTCCAGATAGAATGACGACGGTTCGTGGTCTGCTACTTGCTTTTATCATTTTTTATTCTTCTGTCGCTGCTAGCTAAACTAATGAATGCATTGTAGGCCAACCCGGAATGTGTTCAACCTTATAAGCGCCCTTCTGAGTCACTACAGCTTGACGATGAAACTCTACGGTATCTATAAATTAATCCTCCACGAGTTTCATTGCAAGTCCCTGACAGATTGGCCAGTTTTGTAGGGCAAATGGTCATGGTGGGGTTCGAAGGGTTCACAGTAACCCCCGAAATCCGTATGATGATTGAGAAATATTATGTTGGAAACATACTGTTAACACGGCGGAATATTCGGGGTTAGTGAATTCTGGTCGTGAAACTGCGGGGGTTTACGAGGATTTTGGATAGGGCTTGGGTCTGACAGGTGTATAGATGGTGTTCAATTAGCACGCTTGACACAAGAACTACAGAATATTGCACAATCAACGGGATTTCAGAGGCCCCTCATTATTGGAATAGACCAGGAAAATGGAATGGTACGCTGCGATACACCGCATTGACCACCATGGATTGTTGTGGTTCCACCTGTGTCTGTGTTACAACTTGGCTGACGTGGTACAGATAAGTCGACTAGGCGATGGAATACGAGGTACTCATTTTCCTGGGTCAATGGCTTTAGGTGCAACTAGATCACCAAGTCAAGCCTTCGACATTGCCAAAGCTACGGCGAAAGAGTTGGTAGCAGTGGGGATCAACTGGAACTTTGCTCCTCTACTGGATGTAGTCAGTGAATCAAACTCATCTGTGATCGGTGTCAGGGCTTTCGGAGATGATCCGCAGGCAGTGGGACGTTATGGTGTTGCCTTTGCCGAAGGACTGAGGGCTGGGGGCATCGGCCATTGTGCAAAACACTTCCCTGGCACCGGACAGATAACAAATAAGGACGGAAGTAGGAGCTCTACTTTCAACTTCAAAACTCGGGATGAGCTGGGCGCAAATGAGTTGATTCCCTTTCGGAGGGCAGTATCGGCCGGGCTGGATAGTGTTATGCTGACCTCCTCGATCTGGGGGGAAAGTTTGCAAGGCGACGGTGAAATTATGGTCCCGGCTGATGCGAAGCATATTATTCATGAAGTACTTCGGAGACAATTAGGATACGACGGACTCACTGTGTGCGATTTGACAGACATGCCTGGTTATGGGCGGGGCCTCGATGTTGGGGAGGCAGCTGTGATAGCGGTTAAGGCTGGTTGTGACATGCTCCAAATATATGACAAGCCTGAAGCCCAAAGGAAAGCAATTGAGGCGGTGCGCGAGGCTGTCAGAACTGAGAAGATAGCCAGAAGCGATATTTATCGTTCTTCTGGAAGGGCGCTGCAACTGAAAGAGCATTACTTGAGTTGGAGGACTGCCCTCGCAGCTCCAGATCCCCAACGTTTATCTTCTCTAATGCAGGAACACCAGGCTTTGGCGCGAACGGTATACGAAAACTCGATAACAGTGGTTCGAGATGAAAAGTCATTACTCCCATTGTCTTCGCGGGTCAGAAGCACTGATAACATTCTCCTTCTGACCCCAGTTGTAAGACCACTCTACCATCGAGCATCAGATGAACTTCCAATAGACCCCTTTGAGTGTTTGGGTCGAGCCCTCGCTCGACATCATCCGAAAGTTAGGCATGCGCCTTACACAGTGCGGGGCATTACCTCGACACATGTTGCTCTCATAAAGCGGGCAGCAGCTGTTATTTTTGTTGCAGCTAACGCGAACCGCCCGAATACCAATTCGCAGCTTGAAACTGCCGGAGCGGTTCACCGCCTCTGTCTGAATAAGCCACTAGTAACATTAGCTGCTTGTGATCCCTATGAACTTTTGACTGATCGGACATGTGAGAAGGATCTTAGTCTCTATTATTTTGCTATGACTGATGTCGTGTAGTTGGGACATATATATGTACCTATGAATACTCTCCGATGGCCCTGGAAACAGCGGCTGCTGTGATATTTGGCGAGCGCCATGCTTCGGGGTCACTCCCTATCAGTATACCTGGCACGCCGGCCCTTCGCCAACAGCGTTTGTGGTTTGTTGAGGTATGGGAAAAGAGACGAGACCTTTTTGCCTCAGCAGACTTATGGCGAGATTGCTTAGGGCGGAAATGGCCACTGGACGCAAGCACGCTCAGTGCTTTGCTAGATCGACCCGGTTGTTCGAAACACTTCGTAGTCCGCCGCGCGATGACCAACGAGCTCTTAGGACTCGTTGCAACCTACACCGTTATGGCCGGCCCCTCCCAACTTGTCGGAAGCCTGGCTTTGTTAATCGTTCGACCTTCCCATCGGTGAGTGATATTGAGTATACATGTATCCTCGACTGTTTACCCCTGTGATTTGCTAAACATTTTCTGGTCTGGTGGTGATTCAGGAATTTGGGGATTGGGCTGTCCTTGCACGAGGTAGCGGTCCGGCATTTGTCTAAACAACAAGGGATATCGTCCTTGCAACTTGGAAGTATATTTCCCCGCCTGTTTCCTGGCTTGCCCGTCGATTTACCTAGTGAGGATCTCTCCTGGTTTGCGCGTCGGGGCTGGAAGCTTGAAGACAAATTTCTGTACGACCTGTACATGCAAATTGACACATGGTCGGTTCCGGAAGGTGGCATGCCCCCGCTATATGAAAAGGGTGTGTCTTTCAGTTGTTGCAATGCCGATCAATTCGATGCTTTGATTGAATTTGAAGAGAAGAATTTTGGCACGTATCTCGGTTGGGTGGACAAATACCAGGCATTGAAGACTACAGATGATATAGCAGATGCCATGATTGCGTATACAAGTCAAGGAATCGTCGGAGCAGCTTTGATTTTCAGTCCAGTCGGGAATAATCAGATATCAAAGGACATACCATGGCCGAAGATGATAGGAGAACGGGTCGGTGGTATAGCTTGTATGGGTGTCAAAGGTAAGTTATTTTCAGTTCGACTCGTACTCTACTAATGTAGATCCACCCTCTAGCCGAATGTAGGGGCCAAGGAGTTGGTCTTGGGTTAATATGTGCTTCTATCATGGAGTTGAAGCAACGTGGACTTCGAGGTTGTTTCGTAGACTGGGCCGATTTTGAAGGGACTTATAAAGAGCTTGGTATGTCATCGTGGGATGCATGGGAATAGGGATGATCAGAATAACCTCACTGACCGCTATATCAGGGTTTTCGCAATGGGGCAAGTACAGGGAAATCTGGCGGAATGTTTAATTTTTCTTTCATGGACATGGCGTGCAAGTGGTATGGGGATTGGGGATTACAAAAAAGTGGGGCTTCTGTTTGGTGGGTTTTGCGCCAGAGACGAAACCCAGCTTTTCATCGTTGAGTCGCTCCATCTCGATGGCGTTTTTTATTCTTTCTCTATTTGGGCAAGAGGCGGCTTTCTTCTCTTGGTTTCTTCTGTTTTTGCTTTATTTTATTGTATCTTATGTAGCACGTGTTTTGCTCGAGGGGTCCTCTTTCTCTTTTCTCTCTGTATATTGAATATTTGGGGATTATGTCTTTGGCGGGGCATGGGAGACTTAAACACTTGGTCGTTGTTCCCTTGTTTCTTGTTCTATTCCTACTTATTGGCCAGCCGCTTTGATTGACCTGGGATTTCTTTCACTTGTATATAAGTATGGTGCGCTTCCTTGAAAAGGCTTGGGCCTGCTGAAATGGCTTATGCTCCGAACCGCAGTACCACTCTCTGAATATTGGGGTGCACGGTTCCTCCGTATTGCTGTTTTTGGATTGTAGGTTGGATTAGGAAATTGCTCTATCCTGAGTTTGAGATTGGCTGGAATAAGCCGAGTCGTTGATTAGATCCTTGCTTTCGCGAGTGATCAGTTAAGCAGGGGTGGGAACGGGTAATCGCTCAAGACAGAAAGTACCGTACTAGTGGCTGTTGGTATAACCGATGGGCATCCCCCATTCTCTGGGGTATGAGATTGGGGGAGGTGTTGTACCATACGGCGCGTCTGTGGGCTTTGGTGTAATGTCATACCAGAGCACAGTGCCTCGATAGTAGCTCCGAACGACGCGGCCCTCTCCGAATACGGCGGGATGGGGTGGTGGCTGGCGGGGGGCTCTCACAAGCCACAAGGGCTATATATTCCCGGGCGTAGCCTACTGGGGAAATGACAATACTTAAGGTTTTTATTGGTACCTTATATTGTATCTCACCCGAGTAGCTACTATATGTTCCTGCTTAAGGTAGACTTTACTTAATATAGGCTCAAGCTCAAACAAATAATTTCTTCCTCACGAAGCATTCCACTGGTTTAAAACAAGAATTGATGCAAGATCTGCGGATTATCCCTCCTCGCCAACTTTTTTTAAGTCTAAAGGAATGACAGGTTCTGGCTTCATGTGAAACATTCCTCATGAACTGTCGCTCGAGACGTTCACCCCCACCTGCCCCAACGAAAGTCTGGCACAGTCAGCATATTTTTTTCAAGGAACCCAACTAACCGCACCAACCATTGAGCTGAGCCTTTTTTGCCCTCCGTGATGCAGACAAAGCCCGTTACCGGGTTTCTGGGTTACTCAATTGGCTGAACGGGTGTGTCTCGGGGTTGAGGCCGGTATGCGGGCTTTGATGTGACGCGGGAGACTGTGGGACACGTGCCTTCGGAGTTCTCTATTTCCCAGAATTCTTTTCGGGAAGGAGGAGGATGAGGTATACCGTGTGGGATTTGGATGAATGTTCTGGATGGGGATTTTGTGGGTATTGGGGGTTCGGTGGGGGGGGATGTTAGAGAAGGATCCGGAAGGATGGTGCGGGTTGCGGTGGGTGGAAGGGGGGGGCGGGGGGGGGTGGGGGTGAACGTGAAGTAGGAGGATCTAAGTGTTTGGTTAGCTTCAGGGTGTGAGTAAGTGTATAATGTAGGTGTGTCTGTGGGCAGTGCATGGGTGTCTTGGGATGGACTACCTTAGCAGTATTTTGGAAGGTTGATGCTGGTTAGGGGGGAAGGTCGTGGAGTCTTGGCGGTTCAACCGCTCCTTAGGCGAAGGACATGGTGCTACTGGAGTGAAATTCAGCGGTAGCTAGTGTGTTACGCCCTAGCCTCATTTCTGCTATGTTTGAAGGTGGATGGTAGGGCAATGCTAAACGTCATGTGATGGTGAGTAGGTGGCCTTCTTCCCACTAGTGAATGTAGGGCTTTCGATATGCCATCTGGGAGGCCCCAAGCAGCGGTTAGAGGAGTGAAAACCAGGGTGGCGACTTTTTATTCGCTTGGATCACAGGTGCTATCATAAGTTAAGCTACAGGCTAAGATCTGAGAGGAGCAGTCAGGGGGGTAAGATTACGTGGACGAAAATCATGGAAGTGCCTGGTAACTCAGCTGCATTGAATTGCCTTGCAGTGGGCATGAACTAGCCTCCGGTAACAGCTAGCTGCAGGATGCTTGGATTTCAAAGGGAGCTCCACGCGTGAGAGGCGGAAACTCCCTTGACCAGGAGAGCGGGAGGGCCCGGATACCTAGATCTGGAGTAGGAGAATTGGCCTGCGGAGTCATCGAGCATCTTCCGACTCCTGCCCGTTCCATACTCGCTCAAGTGCTTGCCAAATTGCCCGGAGTGCATTCAGATGGCCCTACGGAGCTTCGTTAGAGGGTTATGGTAGGACCAAAGATAGATTTTCTTGCCAAGCCAAGATTTTTTGTCACTCGAGATCGAGGATCAGGCAAGGTCGCTCTGACTCTTGTGTAGCCTTGACTATCGTTCAGATAGAAAACAAGTCATGCTGGTGCAGGGGAGACACTGAATGCTAGTCGCGGGTTTGGGCACACGCGGTCACGAGAGTTAGAAGGCTGAGGCTTCCGGACTGTGTTGGAGACAGTGCCATTTGCCCGGAGGGTGATTGTGAGGGAAGTGTAATGGACTGGGTGGGGGAGTTCGGCCTTCCTAGTTTGTCATAGGGCTGCTGGTAAATTGGAGGGGTACAAGAGATAGACGGAGAGCAGGGGATTGGTGGGAACCAGAGAAGGCTACAATGAGTGATTTCTTCTGGGGATTTCTCTCTACTTCGTTGTGGCACTAGCTTTTCGGCTTTTCGCTTTCACCATTGGTTTGCTTAGCAATCGAAGTTTGCAAATCCTTACTTGGCTTCAAGGTTATTCCGAGGTGGAGGTTCCTGGTGAAGAAATTACTGAGTTAATGGTTCGCACATGGGATCTTCCACTGCACGACTTATGGGATGCCAGAGTTTGTAGGTAGAGGTGTGAGGAGAGTATCTGACTGTCGTGGGAATGGGCAGATGGGACAATATAGCTGGTGGTTACGGGCATTGAGTAGGTAGGGAAGGCGACGGATTTCTGGTGAAGCAATAACAGGTGGCCTTATCCCGTGGGCTGAGGAAAGAAGCAGATTCCTCTTCTTCCAAATGTAGTATCTGCATCGAAGAAGGTGACTATGTTTAATTATCTAAATGCAACCTCAGTGAACTATAACCAGATTCATACTGTAATGACTCTATAGATAGGTAGCTAGAGTGGACTAGGCTTCAGCCTGTATGGTATACGCAGGGGTAACTAGAGGGAGGCTAGACAGGTATACTTAGTATATTCATCAGCAAAAAAATGGTTTACTGCAGAAGAATAGAGCCCATGTCTGGAAACTGTGCATCTGCGATATACTCTCTGTGTATCCTGAACATTAGCCCTATACGTTCTGTGTGTCCTGAACATCCAGAACATCCAAGCTTCCTCTCCCCTATTTTCCTGTCCTTCTGTTGCAACCAATCAGAAGACACGGTTTTGCCGCCCTCAACACCACACCTTTATCGTGAGAGCTTTTGTTGACGGTCACGTTTTTCGCCTTTGGGCCTTGGTGGGAATATTTTGCCTTCGGGCGGTCGGTCGGAGCTTTTGGCCTTTGGGCAATATCTTTAGTGGCTTGCCGGGCTTTTACTAGCGGTGAATTTATTACTTTCGGTTGGTTGTTTGCCTCCCCTCTGGGTGGTATTTACTTTCCTTCTTCCTTTTGGTGGCCCGCCTGGCCTTCTAGCTACAGGTGTATTTTGCGATGAGTGACTCTATGCCCCCTCCCTCTGGTCCTCCTCGCAGGAGCAGGGCCATCCCTTCGGATAGGGGTGGCCTGGTGCCTGTCCATGGTTTTTTGTACCCTGCTCCGAGTGGGGATTATTGGGACCTTCGTATTGAACATGTTGGGGGTTGTCACAATGATGGCCCGGGATTTGACGATGAGGTTCAACACATTGGTGTGAGCCTTGACCTTCGCTCATTCGACGCTGTCGAAAAAGTGTGTTTTGGGTTTCTGGCTACCCGTGGGTGTGCCTCCTCCCCTGTTTCTGCTGAGGGTTGCCATGTCGACCGCTCGCGTACTTTGGGCTTTTACGCCTGTTTTCACTCTCCTGAGGGCTCCACCCAGTCCTTTGCCCCGTCCAACTCGCAGGTGGTGAGCTTGGATTTCCATTCGGCTATGGCGTCTGATCCCATGACCCCTTCTGCATCCTGGCCGTCCATTGATGAGGACAGATCCCAGGATCCCTTGTACATTCCCTGTGTTATCGAGATTGATGATAGCCAACGATGTCTTCCCTCCCCTTTTGCATCAGCAAAAGTACACATTTGCCCCCTATACCTCATGAGGCATGTGAGGGATGGGGGGCAAAATTATCAAACTCCAGTTGATGTATGGGTCATCCATACCCTCATAAACCTCGGTTAAATCCT
>Ga0307513_10000225_pt1 | contig 81809 bp, 41 predicted proteins | sample 15_EM_MG_FD_202174 | JGI IMG/M metagenome (GOLD analysis project Ga0307513, IMG submission 202174) | Populus trichocarpa ectomycorrhiza microbial communities from riparian zone in the Pacific Northwest, United States - 15_EM | ecosystem: Host-associated > Plants > Roots > Unclassified | place...
AGGGAGGAATGGATCTACTATTCCAATTCCATTTGTGGCACAGACTCAACAAGAAAATTAAAACCCAAAGGAATCAAATCCATAAGGGAGGGGAGGAAAATCAAAGGCTAAAGTGAGAAAGATGCAAAGAAGGGAGAGGGTGGGAGGGGGGGACCGTGAGGGGCAGAGAAGTGAAAGGGTAAAGTGAGAGACAAAGAAGGGAGAGGGTTAGGGGGGGTAACGTGAGATGCAGGGGGATGAAGTGAGAGGGAGAGGGGGGGGAGGCGGCTAGGGTTAGGAAATGTCAGCTAGGGTTAGGAAATGTTTGTATTTATAGTTGTTTTTTTTTTTTAAATGTTGGTTGATTGAACCGGTTCGGTTCGGTTCGGTTCAATCGGTTTCAGACTTTAGAAACCGAAACCGAACCGAACCGGAATTTTTTTATGATTTTTTAATCGGTTAATTCGGTTTTTTTTTTTGGTTCGGTTTCTTTGGTTATTTTTTTTCCGGTTTTCTCGGTTTAATCGGTTTATCGGTTTTTTTGCTCACCCCTAGGACAGGGTCCCACTTGTGCTACCCCCACCCACAACTTGACCCCTTTTTAATGCTTCCTCTACTCTTTTGCACTTTTTATCAGCTGACGTCACTCACTCACTCACACACACACAGAGAGTTTCACACATGTGGATAACATAACAAAACATAACATGTCAGAACACACCCACCCAATTCCTATCTCTCTTATCCCTCCCTCGCTTCCTCCCTCCCTCATCATCGCTCTTTCTCTTCCTTTCAGTGCTACTCTTCCAAGCCTTGCTCTTTTCCCTTTTCAAATCTCGAACGGAATAATTATTCTGCGAGGAAGGAAACAAATTTCACAGGGATGGAGAGAGATTCAAGAGAGCTCTTTTCCTGGTAGGTTTTCTTCAGCTTTGTAAATATATACATTTTTTTTTGTTACTGGGGTGGCAATAATCTAATATTTTTTTTGCATGAATTACTGCTTTTCAACCGATTTTCTTTTTCCTTGCGGTAATTACTCTGTTTTCTTTACTCTTTTATGTTTTTCCTTTTCTGGGTTCGTTCCATCATAATCCTGTTTGTTTGTTTTTTTGGTAAAGAAGGTAAGAGATGGATCCTTTTTATGTTAGCTTCTTTATTACTGAATTCCTTGCATTTTTGGCATCAGGTTATTGGATTCTGTGTTTTTTGGTATTTGCTATTCGGGATGCTGGTTGATTCTTCAAATCTTTGGGGTTGAATTTCATTATTGGATTTAATTCCTGTTTTCATGCGTCAAGTGGATTTGGTTGATTTTTTTTTTCTTCCTAGTAGCTAGCTGTTCTGACACGAAAAGTCATACTTTGTTGCTTTATTGGGCTGGCTTCTATATTTTCACACTGTTTTTTCTCTTCTTTCTTTGAAAGAAAAAAGTCAAGAGCTTAGCACATCTTTGGAAAGTAATTATAAATTTCATGAAGTCTTAATTTTTTACTTCTTCATGTGGTTTCTTAATTAAAGCCTTGGATTTCGCTGGATAGATCATGTTCTTCTTTCTGGAGTTAGAAAATTTGCAGTTGCCTTTTTTTGTTTTTGTCTTTACTGACCTCTTGTTTCTTCTGTTTTTCACTTTTTATTGTATAGAAATAATTATCTAAAATAATCAAGGTTGTCCATGCAGTCATGATTTCTAGAGTGACATTCCGACTCTCTTTCGATTTCCTGTATTTCATCCTTGTTAGCAAAGATAATGACGTTTTCCTTCTCTGGTATTGCTTGAAGGTTATCTTAAAATCTGAAGATTGTAAAATCCATTTGTGGAACCACCAAAGAAGGTAGCTGTTGTTAGCTGAAAATTTGTTCGGTTAGAGGTTTCAATATTGGTGAAGTTTGATTTGAGTCAGCAGTGAGTTCAAGCATGGGTTACGTTTGTGATTTTTGTGGGGAACAAAGGTCCATGGTTTATTGCCGGTCAGATGCTGCAAGCTTATGTTTATCATGCGATCGAAATGTTCATTCTGCTAATGCTTTGTCCAAGCGTCATTCACGGACCCTCTTATGTGAAAGATGCAATTCACAACCAGCGTTAGTTAGATGTGCTGAAGAAAGAATCTCTCTATGTCAAAATTGTGATTGGATTGGCCATGGCACCTCGACATCAGCTTCCACACATAGAAGGCAAACGATCAATTCTTACTCTGGCTGTCCATCAGCTTCTGAGCTTTCTTCAATATGGTCATTTGTTTTAGACTTCCCTTCCAGAGGTGAATCTACTTGTGAGCAGGAGTTGGGTTTGATGAGCATTGCTGAAAATAGCACCACAGACTCCTGGGGTCCTACAGAGAATACTATTGGCCAAAATGCATCTGGAGTTGTTGAAGTTAATGACAGGCGTGAAATAGCTAAATCAGGTGTTTGGCTTGGGTCTTCTTCGATACCTGAATCGAGCTCTGTGCCAAACAATCTAGACCAGACAACCAGATCCGCAAATACATCTTTGCCTAAGGTATGGGGTACTTCAGTTTTTTAATTGTCTTGGAGGTGTAAGTAAATTATTCTGTTGGAATGTAGGTGCTTGTCATTTTGGTTGCATGGACAATCTAATAAACAGCACAGTGATCTAAATTTTATACAAGAGAGACTGTTTTCTTATAAACTTTGCAAAATACATCTAAAGTTTAGCTTCTAGACTTTCGAAATCATCCACTGAAGCGTTACTGGTTTGGGAAACATAACTTCATCTGTGATGAGGGGCTCACACATTACATTGTAAGAGAAACTGTTTTCGTTCTCAGCTGTTGTGAAAACAATTTTCTGAAATGCACTTCTGTTTGCTTTAACAGCTGTTAACAACTATGGGCTTTGAGCTTTCTTACCTCCTTCGAAGCTCATAGTCAGTCAAATCCTAACTTCATATAATTGTTTCTCGTTAGCAAACTGAAATACATATACATAGAGAGAGAGAGAGTAAGTGTGAATCGTTACTTTTGCTTCTTTATGGGTATGTGAAAATTTTATTTTCTGTTTCTCAAGGACCTTGTGCATATTTCTCTCTGTTCATCTGCAGTTATGCTGTCCCGGGACTAAGTGTCCTGCACCCTACGAAGATGCTGATCTTTATGAGGACTTCAATATGGATGAAATGGATTTGAGTCTCGAAAACTATGAAGAACTCTTTGGTGTTACCCTCAATAATTCAGAAGAGCTTCTTGAGAATGGTGGCATTGATAGCTTATTTGGGACAAAGGACATGTCTGGTGCTGACTCCAGTTGTCAGGGTGCAGTTGCAGCTGAGGTTCTCTTCTTTTATTTGTTATCTTTTGCTGTGCATTTATCTTACTCAGCTTTGTCTTTTGATTTATTTGTTCCTTGTTGTACCAATTGGACATAAATGCATACTTCTGAGATACCATGTTCTCTTTGGTGAACATTATTTCCCTTTCATTTGTAGTTTTTTCTTCCAGAGGAAAGATTTATATAGTTTAAATATGTTTCCTCTGACCTGATTGAAAAAGATAATTCCATTGTTGATATATATTTCACGCAAGGACTTTTTATTGAAAAGAAAATGATCTCACACCATATCTCACCTTGTGTTTTGTGGATTCTTGCCAAATGGAAAAAAGGAAGAAAATGTCCTGACAAGGACAATGTGTTTATGTGTGCTGCAGAGGAAATGTTTATCATTAAGCTGAAACAATCTTAATCCTTGATTTGACTGGTCTTGTAACAGGATTGGAGTAATTCTTAAACAAGAATGGCTAGTTGATTTTGAAGTGACAGTAAGAAAATGCACTGCCACAGGGTTAAAAAATGACATCAACTTGTATGGCATCGTGTTAGCTGTCCAACAAAGTGTTCATTGAGCATTAAGTCAGTTCATGCATGTCAGAATTAACTGATCCTCGAATCATGGCACCGTACCTATCAAGCGGTTGGTCCTGATTCCCAAATCTCATACATGTTATCATTGTCTCCAAGGCATTTTCTACTTGTACATTTTCAGTGAATGTAATGTAGGTGCCTGGATCTGTGAGTCTTAGCCATAAGCAGTATGTGATCATGCTGAACCTAGTACTAAATGATGTTTGTTTCTGTTTGCTTTATTTTCCAAGTAATCACATCTTTCACGGTATGCAGTTATGTTTGGACATTTAGCGATACCAGTTACCAGGATTAATTTTAGCTGGGCGTACATAGTAGACTCCCTTTTCGAACTTTCAGCATTATTATTTAGTATCTTGGCATTCACAATTGGACTTTGATTGAAGTTGATATGTTTTTCTTAAAACCCTCACCCAGCCTCCAAGGTCTATTATTTCTTTCTTTTCAATTTGCATGATAATTTCCATAGCTACTACAATTCTACATCTACCTGCCTATAATCACATGTCTTTTATAGAAACTTTCAGCAATAGGCATTTTCTGGGTTCATTCATAGTTAAATGTGTGTTTACTTGGATGTCTCCAGGGGTCATCAGTTGGAGTGGTCAACGCCGTACAGCCAGCAAGCAGCAACGCAGCATCTGCTGATTCTATGATGAGCAATAAGACTGAACCAATCCTTTGTTTTACGGAAAAGCAAGGCCATTCCAGCCTCTCATTTTCTGGCCTTAATGTAGAGAGTAGTGCTGCAGATTATCAAGATTGTGGAGCATCTTCAATGCTTCTTATGGGAGAGCCTCCCTGGTGCCCCCCATGCCCCGAGAGTCCCTTCTCATCAGCTAACCGGAGTGATGCTGTAATGCGTTACAAGGAAAAGAAGAAGACACGGATGTGAGTATGCTGTCAATCTAAAATCTATTTGGTGTACTCACTTGGACTGCCACCTTTTTTTGTGATTCCCAAAAGGAAACTTGTACTTATTTTATGTGGCCTTTCTCATTTTATTTCACAGAAAATCTGATTATGCTATTGACTTGTTGGATTTTCTTACCAAGTTGTACATGTATATTATATACTGTAATTTTTTCCTCTGCTTGTATTTTATTTTTGAGGAAATTTGTCCACATAGTGCAATACAGTCTAATGTACCATACAATCCACAAGAATTAGAGGAATGCATGCATTTGAGTGTAGACATTATCCTTTTCTTCTTGTTTTTGTAGTTTACACATGAAGAAAAACCACTGCATTTATGACTTGTTTATTTTAGTTGACATGATTAGAAAAGAGCATTCGAAAGAACATATGGTTGATTATCATGTATAACTATTTATGTCTTTTCTTTAGTGATTTTCACAAATATTTTGCTCACCTGGACTCTAAACTGTCTTTTATGGTTGTGTTTTTATTTGAGGCTTTTGTTGATTTTCAGAATCTTGTGCGCATTGTTCTGCATTTTATGGCAGTAGTGTGTTTAATGGTTCTCCTAATTCTGTCACAGGTTTGAAAAGAAAGTGAGGTATGCATCTCGCAAAGCAAGGGCAGATGTAAGAAGGCGTGTGAAGGGTCGTTTTGTCAAAGCTGGTGAAGCTTATGATTACGACCCACTTAGCCAAACGAGAAGTTTCTGAATGTACAATGTTAAACCTGCTCTTAGAAGAATAAAGGGAAAGAAACCGATCTTTAGTTTTGAGAGACTCGGTATTTTTTCCTAAACAACAGCGGAAATTGATACCTTATTTTCCTTGCAATGACAGGCTATATGATTGTATTGATGGGGTCAAGGTTTTTGCGGGCAGAAAAGGTGGAGTATGGAAGTAAGAGAACTGGTTCCTGTTGCATCACCAAAAAGGTTCCGGGGCAGAAGTTCCCATCAACGTGAATGAAGATGGTTTCTGACATCATCCAACATGATTGCCCTATTGTCTTGCCTTGACACAATGGAAAATCTCATTTCCTGTTGAATTCCCTGAGCAGTTTCACGAGTTTCGTTTTTTTCTCTAGGGAATGTATACTTATTTGTCCAGCCATAAAAATGCTTAATGCTCATAATGTCGACTGTTAATCTTCCAACTCGGTTCAATTCCATAAGTGGCTTCCCTATATGGTGGGTATCTGAACTCCCAGTTGCTAGGTTGGCCGAAGATCTTGCAGTTGTAATTTTCCTTTCTTCCTTCCATTTGGCATGTATATATCAGAGGATTTATATATGTAGTTGAGAGGGTATGTATGATATCTGGCCTGAACCAGCTGTAGTTGTAATTTTCTTCTTTTCCGTGGGCTTGTAAATCGCACAGGATGATTATATATGCTTGTAGTTTTGAGAGGATTAATACTAGATATTTTTTTAATTATTTGTTAATTTTCTTGGTCTATTTATTTACTTCTTACATTACTCACTGTTGATTGCAGTAGAGTTTAGTTAGAGCATGTACCCTTGATGATAATGCCGACAGGCTGTTTCTGTGTCTTTTTTAATGTATACCATGGATTAAGTGGAGATCCCTCGTTCTACTTTGCTCCTCTGTATAAATAGACGAGGCAAAAAGGTGATTTTACCAGTAAGTAATAAGAAGAACAAGTCTTGAGCAAGAGCACAATGATCACTTGTGTATCAATTTTTATGGCTATTGCTGTAACAGCATTCTGCATAACACTACCCTCTTACGTGCTTTCATCACTGTATACAGGATGGTTTCCATGGTTTTCCTGACATTCCTAAAACGTCTACCATTTTTTAAATCTGGAAAGTCGAGGAGAATGTTTCTCCAAGCTTTGGTGGCAGGAAATTCTCCCATAACTCAACGTAGTAGGTTTTAAAATTGACATTTCTCAACTGCAGCCATTTGCAGATCCACAGATACAAAGTTTCGAATTCAAGCCTTTATATCATGGCAATTCGTTTTGTTCTTAAGAGTAACCCATGGAGCATTTTAGGAATTTTTTAAAATTCTCTAATCCCTTGGGGGGAGACGACGAGAAAGTTCATCAAAAAAAAAATAAATAACAAAGAAAGAAAGGTGAGGGGAATCCGGGGACGAGAAAACAATTACTGGTTTAGCTTTAAGCATTCATATACAATAATAATAATCGATAACCATTACAAAGCACCAGAAGAAGGAAGACCAAAAATTCATGTGCATTGACAACATCATACAATTTTCCAAACCCGACACAAGGTTTTCCCTGAAAAAAAAAAAAGGATCCTAGTTCTCCACAAATTATCATCAGAACTGCTATCCTCGGACATCCTTCCAATGTCATCAATCATCATCAGAACTGCTATCCTCGGACATCCTTCCAATGTCATCGTGTACAACTTTATCCTGCAAGTATGTTGCAGACAATAAAAAATATTCACCACTGGCATGTGAAAATGTATGCACAGCTAAGTCTGTGCATGTGAGAAGGAGAGTGGTTTACATGATTGCATCACAGAACAAAACTAAAAAAGTCTTACCGGCATCTTATCCCAGTCTTTCAACTTGGAATTTGTTAGCATGTAGTTATCACGTAATGGAGCCCAAGATGGCCCTTCACCAGAAGATGCATGAACCTGCAAATGGTAAAAACTATGAAGTTCTTCAATGGAACATTACAGCAGAATAGATGCTCTGAAAGATGATACATAGCAGACTTAAGAGTCCAATTTCACAAACTTAACAGTTATTGGTAATAAAAGATGGTTCTAAAGAGAGTTCAATACTCTCAGCATACATGTTAATAACGTCCAGATGAACTTGAAGAGAGAAAGAAGATGGGATCTAAGGTGGAATAATTTCCAGACAAGTAAAATATTATGGGAGAATACAGGAAGTCAACAAATGCAAGAGTAGCTCCTATGACTGAAGCAGAGTTTTAACTGAACAGATAAAATGAGAGATAACTTACCTTAGTTGAAGTGTCAGCAACTGGTGTCTTGCCCAGCTCCGAAAAGAAGCGTTCTTTCCTTCGCTTCTTTATCACTGACAGGATTGAGACAACCTTTCATTAGAATTGAGAAGCGATACAAAGCTGAGGAAATGCATTTAAGATCAGCAACAACATAATAAGGGCTAAATATCAGTGCCAAAATCACTCTCTGAAGTTCATTTGGAAAGCGCTCACATTATACAACGATGGAAAAATAAACCCATCAATGAGAAAACCAAATGTGTATCAATCACTTCCAACCCACGTACACTTCAACAATGACTAGAATCCTTTTGTATCGGTAAGATATCCAGGAAAATGGTAGCATCAAAATAAGAAGATCCAAAAGCCAGTTGCATTGCCCATGGGGCATGGACATACCTTTAGCATCTTTTGACCTTGAAGGATTCAATCCTTTCTGTGCATTTTGTGCCTTGTTAACCTGTTTAAGATACAAAACAAGAAAACTCAGTCTCAGTCCCACAGCAAGAGTGATTAATCTAAGAAACAGAATCAAATAATTACAGATTCTGAAAGGAAAAACACAAAAGAAATTCCCAAAGCAACTTACAGCATTAAATAACTTGACAACTGAAATGTCAGCAACACATGCAGTAGAGATGAACTAAGTTAGCATGAGAACCAAAGCATCAAGTTCAAAACATATATCTCTACTAATACATCAAGAAAAAAAAAACATATTACCTCCTTTTGTAGCCACACTTATCAGAAACTTTTCATGAGCATCTAAATAGTTAGCAGGTTTTACATGCCCCTTCTCTCCCACCTAATACAACAAATTCCCAAGTAACAGCATAAATATAATGGCACTTTGAAATATGAATATAAGAATATATATGAAGCATGCAGATACATGCTAAAATAACAAAATAAATAAGTAAATAAAGTGAAAATCGAAATACCAAATGTTTTTCCTTCTTAGCCTCTCCCTTCACTCTCCTTTCAGATACCTCCTCAGCAAGCTTTTCTGCTACAAGTGTCTTGTGACCCGATAAAACAGGTCCCTGCAAACCCACCAAACTTTAGGAATCCTATCTATTTCACCCAAGAAAACACATATTTTTAAGGAAAAAAAGCAGCTTAGCTCACCAATGAATCATCAGATATGGCCTTCTTACTAATACTCTTGAAAGCGATCCTAAATGCCCTACAACCCTCACTAAACTTTGTAATTCCAGGCGGAATTTCATCATCATCTTCATTCTCAGACCCTTCAATCTCAATCCCCAGATTCTTTTTCTCCTTACCATCATCACTACTTACATCATCATCCATGGAATCTGCGTTATCATCTTCGCTCGCGTGAGCAGTCTCATCCTCGTTGTCATCATCAGAATTGTAGTCGCGTGCCTTCTTTCTAAGCAATTTCTTCAATCTGGGGTCTATTTTTTTCACTTTTTCTTTATTGCCCAGAAACTGTTTTTGTTTCTTCTTGAAGTTGCCGCCTTTCTTGTGCCCTGATTTTCTCTTTTTAAAAGGTTTTACTGATTCTCGCATTTGGGTTTCCTCTGCCATCGTTACTGCAACCATAGTTTCCAACAAAGTACAAGTCACTATTATTACTATTGTTTGTTTGCCTATGAAATACAATTTTCTAAAATAAAAGAGACAACTGAATGGGTTAGGGTTAGGGTTACCTTGTGTAGACGCTCAGGCCAGAAATTGATGGTTGAATCTGCTGCGGCTGCTATTGCTGTAGCTCCTACTCGGAAACTCAGATGGTAAACTGGAACTAGGGTTTTACTGCAAAACCCCCTGAGGTGGGTTTTTCTTTTATGGTATTTATTGGAAATTGTTATGAGAAATTTACGTGAGCATCCTCTGGATATGCTGGAATCTACATTGTGATCCTCCACAAATGCGTTTTTATTGTTAAACACTTAAACATGAGACATTGTTTGTCCAGTTGTATGTTCTTTTAAAAAATAATAAAAAATAAAGAAAGCTAGGATTGCATGGAATTTTTTTTTTAATGCTATGTGTGCAGATACATCCTCTTAGATCTAGGAGCCTAGTATCTTTTTATATGACCCTTCATTTTTTTTTAATTTATAATAAAATCCATTCTAAAAAAAATTATTTAAATGGTATTTAAAAAATTATCCAATTATATCATAATTTTTAAATAAGATTTAGCTTTTTATGGTAATATTAATAATTATTTTATGAATCATTACATTTAAACCTAATATGAAAAATTAAAAAGAAAATGCTAAAAAATAGTCAATGATAAAGAATAAAATATTTATTTTTTATTGTAAATTTTTTAAAATTATCAAGTCATTATTGTTTTTTTATTAAAACATGCTTTTTAGATCATTATAAGTTTTTATTAAAAAACAATGTTTTTATAAAAAAACAAATATTTTTGTAAAAAAAAAGAAATATATGAATAAGAAAATGTAGTTTTGATTGAATAAATACTTTTTTCCTTCTTAATTCAAATCATTGAAATTTTTATGAATATTTATTTTAATTGTCTTTAGTTTTTATCATAAAATTATATAAAATTATTCAAATCATTGTATAAAATAATATAAAATTATATGAAATTATTCAAATCATTGTATAAAATTATATAAAATCAGATATCATAAATTGCACTGCGATATTATACGAACACACTAGCTAATTTCATTTATGTTATCACAAAAGGCTTTATTAAAACACCTCAATTCTTTCTCTTTTAGTTTTTTTTTTTAAGAAAAAATCTCCAATCCGACGCTAAATAGTTCTTAAAACTTTATCCAATGGAAACAAATCGTAATCCAACTTATAATTATCAAATAATCCCTAAATATTAAAAGTTTGATGAAAAATTACTATATATTTTTTTTCATGGAAAACTCTTATTTGTTTAGTGTGCAAGATACTAATTTTTGAGCTTAGGCCCTTGCTCGTCCAGCCTTGTTTTCATTAGTCTAGCATGCTGGGCCACCCAGCTCAAGGGCATCTAGTCTCTTTTTTATTTTTATTTTTTAAAATTTTTTCCCTTTAATTTTAATTGAAACTAATTAATTAAAAATATATATAATATTTTTTTTTATTATATACCATTTCATTTTTAATTTGTTTTTGGATAAGATTATAACATTTTTTTTTTATAATATTAGCAAACACTCTTTTTGTATAACTATTTATAATGATTTTTTTAAAATATTTTATTCTATTACTTTTCTATGTGTGTTTGTTTCTAGTATTGTATAATTAAATAAAAAATAAATTTCAAGAAACAAAGTTATTGGACTCAACCAAGTTTATGATTTAAGTTATAGGTTTGAAAGGTTAATCTGGATTGACCCAAGTTGATCCAAAAAACTGTTGTCTTAATATTTAAGAAAAAAACTTTAAATAACATCGTCTTGAGTTTTTTTATAAGTCAAATCAAGTTTTAATCAGGCTTCTATTTAGACTTGCTGGGTCGACCGGATCACACATAAGGTCAACTCCAACCAAGTTTAATTTAGAACCGGGTTAAGAAAAGACCTAGCATAGCTGGTCTTTAGTTTTAATTATAACTCATTCAAATAAACTAATTTTAAATATATTTGAGATATTGTTTTATAAAAAATAATAACTAAGACCTAAGACAATGATTTGAAACATGACTCGGCTACAAGACCTCATCATCACTTTTAGAATATAGACATTGCACCCAAAATAATAGCAGATGATAAATTAAGCTTTGACTCATTTTTTTAGTTAGGTCTAAAATGAGTCATGGATCATTACTTGTATTTAATGAGTCTTAGTGAAGTCATGTTAGCCTAGTCTAATTTCGCTCATAATAATAGAGTGAAATATATTACAAGACATAAATATTTAAAAAGAAAGGTGTGTGTATATATATATATATAAAGTTTCAACTTGTTGATGACAAATCTTTCGAAAACTTTTACCTTACTCAAGCCAATTCTTTGATAAAAACAAAATAGGATTTTTTTTCTTCTAAAAAATGCCAGAAACCCATATAATCACACAATTTTAAGAAAATTAAAGCACAAATTAATAATTCACAAACAAACACATCCACGCTTGTAAAATCAACTAAATAAATATTACAAACAAATCAATATGGGCAAATATAATACAACATAAGAAATCAAATACATATTGCAAATTAATCAAACGAATGAATTAATGCATCAAAATTTGAATTTGAACTTTTGGAGTGGCTAGAATTGGATGGAAACTCCTAGTCACGCACGGGAGTTAATTAGAACAAGAGCTAGTAGTTACACATGAGAGCTGTAGGAGGCTCTGTGGGGGTACTGTGTGTCTTACGCATGAAGTTGTGTTAAGGTCTTACCTTAATAAGATATATAAAAATAGGATTTAAAAGCCCGTATGATTAGTTGAGATGCGCGCAAGTTGACCCGGACACCCACGTTAATAAAAAAAAGATTGTAACTGCTAGCCTTCACTCCTCTTAACTATTTAATGCTCTTGTACTAGTAATCGTAACAATACCCCTATCTTGAGAGGATTATTGTTCTAGGCCATCTTTTTTCTATGGTAATGATTATGCCTATTGAAAAGTTAGGATGACTAGATATATTTAATCTATTGATTATGATTTATTGCTATCTATTAAAAATGGACCTCACAAGCCTATTAAGATTGAAAATAATATAACGATTCCTAAATCTGGAAGTGAGAATACCGATGGTGATAAAAAGTTGTCATCTATGGATACTAAAGCTATGAATATTTTGTATTGTGCATTGAGTAGAAGTTAGTTCAATAAGATCACATCATGCAAAAATGCTAGAGATATATGACATGCATTAGAGATAACTCTCATTAATAATCTAGATGCTCTTGGTAGGACTTATACTAATGCTGATATTGTGATTGTGAGTGAATTTCTTAGGTCCTTGTCAAAGACTTAGGAAGCAAAGGTGGCGACATTCCAAGAAGTTAAGGATCTCACTAAACTTTCATTGGAAGAACACATCGAATCACCTATGACTCATGAAATCACCATGGAAAAGCAAGAACTAGAAGAGAAGCCAAAGACAAATTTGGTGTTCAAAATCAACACCATGTTGATAGTAATGATGATGTAATGGAGGAGGACATTTCACTTATCATAAGATAATTCTGAAATTTCCTAATAAAGAAGCAAGAGAACAAAAAGTTCTTAAACTTCAAGAAGGATGAAGGAAGAATCTAGCAATGAAGCATTGAGATGTTACAAGGGCAACAAGATGGGACACATAAAAGTTTATTGCCCTCTCATTCAAAATAAAAAGAAGAACCGTCATCACAAAAGAGCAATGAAAGCAACATAATGTGATGACACCATCATCACAAAAGAGCAATGAAAGCAAAATGAAGTGATGACTCAGACTTTAGCTCAAGTGATGATGAAGAGCATGTTGCAAATATGTGTTTTATGACAATTAAAAGTGATAATAAGGTAATCTCTTTAGATGATGAATTCGATCTCTCTTATAATGAATTTCATGATGCATTTGAGACATTATATGACGAGTACAAGAAGTTAGGTTCCAAGTATAGCTTATTAAAACAGAACCATGCATGTTTACTTGTTGAGATAGATACTTTAAAAAAAAAAGCATGCATTATAGTTAATTATTACGATAAGATGAACCAACTTGAAGAGAAAAACAAGGTTTTAAAGGAAAAAAAGGTGATAAGTTGAACACTACACTATCTAAATTCACTCAAGATTCTAAGATCTTAGAAACTATACTTGCTAGTCAAATATGTGTTTTCAACAAAAGAGGTTTATGCTATCAACCAAAGAAAAATAAAAAAATATATTTAAAAAATCACTTCATTAAAGCCAAATAATCATATGACCTAAACCAAAAATGTAATTATTGTATAATTATTGGTCACTTGATTTATGCATGTCCTATGAAGAAGGAAAAAGTTGATAATATGACTTAGGTTCTAAAATGAGCCACCACTAACCACAAATGACCTAAGAAGGTATGAGCACCAAAAACCTCATCTTTTATTTTATGTATATAGAAATCAAGGGAATATGGGAAGTGGTTCTTGGATAGTGCTTGCTCAAGACACATGACTGGAGATAATTCATTGTTCTCAAGCATTACCAAGATCAATGATGAAAAAGTCACATTTGGAGACAACTTAAAAGGAAAGATCATTGGAGTTGACAATATGAGGTAAGTCTTCTCCCTCAATAGAAAAAGTGTTTCTTGTAAATAGTCTAAAATATAATTTGCTAAATATTAGTCAATTGTGTGCTAAAGGCTATAAAATTATGTTTGATCATGCATGTTGCTTAATCCTTGAAAATGATAAAGTTCTATTAGTTAGTAATAAAAAGAAAGTGTTTATAAGATTAAGATTGATACATGCATGATGATAAAAAGTTGTCTTATTGCCAGCATTAATGATAGTTTTCTTTGGCATAAAAGACTAGGTCATATAAATATTGACATTCTTTCTAAACTTGTTAAAAATAAACTTGTTAAATATCTCCCTCGTATTGCTTTCAAAAAAGAAAAGTTATGTGATGCTTTTTAAATGGGTAAAGAAGTAAAAACATCTTTTAAGAGTAAAAATCACATTTTTATCGAAAAGACCTTTAGAATTTCTATACATAGATCTTTTTGGACCAATTAGAGCTAGAAACATAAGCGGTAATAAATACATATTTGTAATTGTGGATGACTTTACAAGATATACATGGGTTTTGTTTCTAAAATCAAAAGATGAAACTATTTATGAATTTATAAAGTTTTCAAAGAAAGTTGAAAATGAAAAAAGGTTTTTCAATCATAAATATAAGGAGTGATCATGATAGTGAATTTATAAGTGATTTGTTTGAAATATATTGTGAAGAAAAAGGATACCATCATAACTTTTCAACACCTAGAACTCCTTAACAAAATGGGGTTATGGAAAGGAAAATTAGTTTCTTCAAGAAAAGACAAGAACAATGTTAAATGAATTTGATACCCTTAAATGCTTTTGGATGGAATCTGTAAACACATCTTGCTATGTTTTAAATCATGTTACCTTAAGACCATAGTTAAAAAGACTCCTTATAAGGTTTGGAGAGATAGGAAACCCAACATCTTATATTTCAAAGTTTTTGGTTCAAAATGTTTTATTCTTAACAGTAAAGATAATTTGGATAAGTTTAATTCAAAATTCGATGTTGGTATTTTTCTTGGTTATTCCTCCTCTAACAAGGCTTATAGAGTATATAATAATAAAACACTTTATCTTGAGGAATCCATGCATGTAACATTTGAGGAAACTCAAAACGATAAAATTATTGAGATTTGAGTCTTAATGATAAGACACATATGGAGGACAAAAATAAAGATATGAATAAAGACTAACCAAGCACAAACAATCAATAAGAGATGGTAAGTAACTTTTTTATGCCACCAAAAGAGCTAAGGTATGTAAGCTCTCATCCTCTCGAGTTAATCATTGGTAATCCATTTGAAGGAACTAAGACTAAAGCATCTCTTAGAAATATTAATGCGCATTGTGCATTTGTTTCACATATAGAGCCCAAATCCTTTCTGGAAGTTGAAAATGATGCAAATTGGATTTTTGCCATGCAAGATAAGCTAAACTAATTTGAAAGGAATTATGTTTGGGAACTAGTTCTTAGTCCCAAAAATCAATCCATTACAGGAACAAAATGGGTTTTTAGGAATAAATTTGATGAGCATTGGACCATGGTTAGAAACAAAGCTAGACTAGTTGCCAAAAGTTATAATCAAGAGGAAGGTATTGATTATGAAGAAACCTTTACACCTGTGGCTAGATTATACTCCATAAGAATGATTTTAGCTTTTGCATGTCATGCTAATTTTACATTTTTTTTTCAAAAGGATGTCAAAAGCTCATTTTTAAATTATTTTATCATGGAAGAGGTATATGTTGAACAATTTCAAGGTTTTGAAAACTTTCATTTTCTCAATTATATCTTCAAACTCATAAAGGCTTTAAATGGTTTAAAACAAGCTCCTAAAGCTTGGTATGACTTTTCTCATTGAAAATGATTTCATCATTGGCAAAATTGACACCACCATCTTCACAAAAAGTAACTAAAGATACCTTGATTGTGCAAATATATGTTGTGATGCGAACCTTATGATCACGTGGTCACGCAACCCACAATCAAGATTGAGATCTGATCCTGAAAAGTCGAAATAGGTCTGATAGGAGTGTGACACAATGAAAACCTGCCCCAAGGCACCAACATTATTGGAATGAGTAGAATGACGCTACGAAGTCAGTTAATCTTCGATAAGTCAGATTCAGTTCGTTCAAGAATTGAAGAATGTAAGAATCACTCTCATACGTTAAAACTGAAAAAATCAGAAGTAATAATCATCAAAAGCTGCCGAAATTTAGGTTACATGTGTTTAAATAGTTCTTAAAAGTAACCCTAATGGATCTACCCTTGTGGGCTGAACTGACCCACATACAAAACTGACCTAAAAACCCTAAACTGAAAAGCCGATAACCTGATCCAAACAAGCCTTGGATCCTAGCTCAAAACAAAGTTTTAATTAAGCCCAAACATGAAAGAGAATAATAAAAATAACTAATTTGTCATTAAATACCATTAACCCTTCTTTCCTTATGTAGCTAGGATGAATAGGAATCCTTATAAGAAAAGGATTCTAAAACATTAATGAATCCTTGCCACACTTAAAAGGAGATTGTATTGCACCTCATTAAAGATCCTTCTGGAACTAGGAAATTCCCAAAACCAGCTGTTACATCCTTGTAGAAAATGAATCCTAACCAAATAGAAAGTCCACAAGTTTAAAGGAAGTAAATAACAAAATTCATACAGCCTCTGTTGACCAGTATTGTGGTGCCTTCCCAAACTTTGATTGACCTAAAATTGTAACCCAAGGTAGGACAACATGTCTAGAGAGTCCACGTAAAATGTTAGCCTGATCCAACTGTCGGATTGAGAATTATGACTGTTTCCATGAACCTGGACTGTTGCGCATTTTACGCCAAAATCCGAATCTGACCTTACTTGGGTCGTATCACAAGGCTGAATCGTATCATTCCCTCCCTCTTCAAGAAGATTCGCCCTCAAATCTTGAATAGGATTAGTAGCGACTTCAGTAGCCTCTTGTTTTAGCCTTCAGAATTCCCTTATTGCTAACACCTTTCTCCAACAACACCGTATAGAAGTAGTGACTAACAAGAATTTCAAATAAGCACGCCTTACTAACCACTTGCGTACATACTTTTAAATGATAACCACAACAGTTCTCCTTCATCTTTCATTCTTTTGGCGCTGTACCTCTTTTTCCCATGAAGCTTAAAGATCATAGAATAATCTTCTACACTTATCAACTTCTTGTTCTAAAACCCTCAAACCATGGCTTAGTTTTTCGCATCGTTGATCTACAATCCTCCTCTATTCCCTCTCCCTTGATAAATACATGACATAAATAGGAAAAAAAAACAAGAAGAAGACGAAGACAAGAATAGAGTTTATAACAAGAAGAACACTGATTTAGACTCAAGATTACAAATTTGACTTTTGTTTGGACAAGAACTTATCCAAAAACAAACAAATGCAAAAGTGATGAAAATGACTCAAACAATAGCTAAATATCAAAATATAATGATAGTATAATGGCAGGAACGAAATCAATAGAAACAAAACAAGTTTTGAAAGATAACACCAAATAGACCCGTTATGACAAAATAAGACCCAATTCGGGAACCTAAAGAAACTGATATCTAAATTACCTCAAATTTAATATATAGTATTCTGATACCAAACAAACAACAAATCAAACTTTATAGGGCGTTATATTATGTCTAGGTACCAAAACCCCTTGTATGATCAGTTTGCGGTGGAATTGAACCTCCAATTAAAATCTCCAGAAATTGATATCAAAATAAGCCCAAATTTAATATATGATTCCATCTCATCCCCAATACATAGAATATGAAGTTTCAATTGATTCTAAGGTGGTTTGCTTATGGTTCACTAAGAATAGTGTTTTTGCGGCAGAATTGAACCTCGAATTAAAACCTCAAGCAAACTATATCAAAATAAGCCCAAATTTTACATATGTTACGATATCACCACCAATAAACAGAATATGAAGTTGCAATTGATTATGAGATGATTTTCTTATAGTTCATTAAGAGTTGTGTTTCTACGATAAAATTGAAACTTGAATTAAAACCTCAAGCAAACAATATTAGAATAAGCCTAAATTTGACATATGATGCAATCTCACCCCCAATAGACTGATATGGAGTTTCAAACAATATCTTCAGCCATATTTTCTAAAAATAATGAGGATACCCTACAAAGTCTACCACTTAATGTACGTGACCAAACTCTCATGCACGTGTAGAAAGATAATAAAAGAAAGAAAAGAAAAGAAACAAAACAAAACAAAACAAAACAAAAGAAACAAAAGTTAGATAACATGAAAAGAGAAAAGAGAAAATAAAATAAATATTATAATTTATACAAGAATTTACCTCCCCGGCAACGGCGTCAAAAACTTGACACGACCAAAGAGTTGATGTCTTCTCCCAAGTGCAGAAGTGTCAAAGTAATAAATAACCCGGCAAGACCTAGGTCGAACCACACAGAGGTTGGCTGTATAAACTATAAATAAAAAAATAGATAATAACAGAAAAGGAGTTGAATAGAGCTTTGAGATGTGATATTGATGTAAGGATTAAACAAAGATAAAATAATTGCCAAGGTTAGAGGATCCACTAATAGTATTTCAAACAAGTATAGTATAAACTATTTTTATTACTCAACTAGAAGCCACAAACAAAGAAGGTTCCAATCAGATTATAAATTGTTAACATGATTACATTAGTTATCTTATTCGAATAATGCTAATAGTTGTAAATGTTGTCAGGTATTCATGATTATAACTTATGTTAACAACAAATCAAGTTCCTTTCATAGCACAGGTGTCGGTTATACCATAAGGTTTGGGCTATGAAAGTGCCAAGTATTTGTTGTACGAAGGGTTATACAACATAAATCTAGATTAACCATTTAACAAGCAAAGTATTAATAGTGAACAAGATAACAAATACAAAACATGTTAGTATCAAACATTAATGTCCATGTTGAGTTTATACTATACTTATTCTTACCTGATTAGTGTAACCTTTTCACCTTGACATAATAAACTTAACTAAACATAATGAAAGAGAGAAACATAAATAAACAAGACAAGAACATAAATAAGATATAAGTTAATTAAGTAAAGGAAAGGAAATGAAAAGCATAAACAAGAGATTAATATAAACAAAACTTAAGCATTACAAAAATATAAAGAGAGAGAGCAAGAACATGATCTTGATCTGAAAACCAAGATGCCTAAATGCATGGCAAATGCCTCCTTTTATAGGCCAAAATTTAGAACTATTGATTTGATGACTAATTGTTTAGTGGGTGGCCACATCTTGACTTGGCGACAATCCTTATCTTCTTCTCTGAACAAAACATCATTGCTAACATCAGAATTTGAACAAATTTCCCTTATGAAAGTTCTAGGAAATTGTCTCAGCTTTCCAACAAAAAAAGAATCAGTGCATTTGGACTTCTAGAACTCGAGATATGGGCTGAACACTGAACAATGTCTGGGCTGCAGGACGGATTCCGACTTCTCTGTTGTTGCTAAGATTTGGACTCCCAAACAGCAGCATTGAGTCTTTCACTCCGCATGAATGTTTTAGACCTATGTCTTAGCTTTCTAGCCATATAAACCAAATTGAAATCCAAGATCTACAGCTCCAGATATGACCCAATGACTAAACAGTGTTCCAGTTTGGACTGAACCAACATCTCTTTTCTAAGCTTAACCCTATCTTTGTCTTCTCAATTCCAGTAGTTAAACTCATCAATCAATCCTTTGATTTATGTGATAGGCCTGCATTTAAGATGAACATTTACCATAAATTAAATGTATCTTATAGTATCAGACTTGTTATTATAAAACATGCTTTAGTTAAGGAGTTATTGATACTTGAAGTGTAAAATGATGATATAAAACCTTGATAAAAATGCACTTTTACGTACTAATCAATCTGATAGGAGTGTGACACAATGGAAACCTACCACAAGGCACCAATACTATTGGAATGAGTAGAATGACGCCACAAAACCAGTTAATCTTCGATAAGTCAGATTCAGTTCGTTCAAGAACTGAAGAATGCAAGAATCACTCTCACACATTAAAATTGAAAAATTCATAAGTAATAATCATCAAAAGCTGCTGAAATTTAGGTTACAGGTGTTTAAATAGTTCTTAAAAGTAACCCTAATGGATCTACCCTTGTGGGCTGAACTGACCTACATAAAACTGACCCAAAAACCCTAAAGTGAAAAGCCCATAACATGATCCAAACAAGCCTTGGATCCTAGCTCAAAACAAAGTTTTAATTAAGCCCAAACATGAAAGAGAATAATAAAAATAACTAATTTCATTAAATACCACTAGCCCTTCTTTCCTTATGTAGCTAGGATGAATAGGAATCCTTATAAGAAAAGGATTCTAAAACATTAATAAATCCTTGCCACACTTAGAGATTATATTGCAGCTCATTAAAAATTCTTGTGGAACTAGAAAATTCCCAAAACCAGCTGCCACATCCTTGTAGGAAAAGAATCCTAACAAAAAAGGAAGTCCACAAGTCAAAAGGAAGTAAATAACAAAATTCATACAACCTCTGTTGACCAGTATTGCAGTGCCTTCCCGAACTATGATTGCCTTGAAATTTTAACCTAAGGTAGGACAGCATGTCTGGAGAGTCCATGTAAAATTTTAGCTCAATTCAACGGTTAGATTGAGAATTATGACTATTGCCTTAAACCTGGACTGTTGCGCATTTTATACCAAAATCCGAATCTGACCTTATTTGGGTCGTATCACAAGGCTGAACCGTATCATATTGATGATATTATATTCTGTGTTACTAACGAATTTCTTTATAAGAAATTTGCAAGGTGTATGCAAAATGAGTTTGTAATGAGCATGATGGGGGAATTAAATTTATTCATTGGATTGCAAATCAAACAGACAAGAGATGACATTCTTTATCAACCAAAGCGATCACATCAAGGATCTACTAAAAAGATTTGGGATGGAACAAGTCAAAGAAGCCGACACACCCATAGGGACATCAATAATGATTGGTATGGATGAAAAGAGTAAGAATGTAGACATCATCAAATATTGAGGTATGATTGGTTCATTGTTATATTTAATTGCAAGTAGGCTCGATATTATGTTTAGTGTTTGTCTATATGCATGTTTTTAAGCATGTCCTAAGGAATCCCATATTAGTGTTGTAAAACGAATTTTTAAAATTTTCATGGTATAATTAATTTAGAGTTGTGGTATCCGAAAGTAAGTGAGTTGAATTTGATTAGCTATTTGAATGCTAATTTTATTGTGTGTAAAGTTAGAAAAATTACTAGGGGAACATGTCATTTTCTAGGATCATCACTAATATCTTGAGCTAGCAAGAAATAAAAGTCAGTAGCCCTATCAACAATTGAAACGAAATATATCGTAATGGGTAGTTGTTGTGCTCATATTTTATAGATAAAACAACCCTTAGTAGACTTTGGACTAACTTTTGATCTTGTTTCTATTATGTGTGATAACACAAGTGCTATAAGTCTATCTAAAAATCTTATATAACACTCACATATAAAACATATTAAAGTGAGACATCACTTCCTAAGAGATCACATGTTCAAATGAGACGTTGTACTTGAGTTTGTTAGCACAAAACATTTACTTGCAAATATTTTTTCAAAGCCTTTAAGAAAGGATTACTTTTGAGAAATACAAAAAAAATTAGGCTTTATACATGTTAATGATATTTAATGTCTTATGTTTGTGTGTATACATTATTGAAAAATAAATTGGACATGTTTAAGTAATAAAATGCCTATTTTGAAATTTGGCCTGGCCCCACAGGTTGACCCGGGACTCGGCTAACCCAAGGCTGGAACCAGGCCGGATTTAAGAGAAAATAAGAGAAGGCAAAAACCGGCTGACCTGACGGGTTAACCCTGCGACTCGGTCTAAAACCTGGTTCCAACCCGTTGACAATTTTTTAACCAAAACAATGTCGTTTTGATTTATAAAAAAATAGAGTTGACCCGGGTGACGTGGTCAAAAACCGACGACCCGGGCAAAATCCGTGACCCGAGCCTTGGGCCGAGTCGACCACCGGGCCGGATTTAAAAACTATAATAAAATGGATACCCCCTTTAACATGAAAAATTTGTTTTGCATAAAAATCCATTGATGGGTAACCTAGGATTAACCGGCTAATTGGTTCATCATACCATTTCAATCAGCCGATCAGTTAAAACAGAAAAATAAAGGTTTTGTTACTAGATGAACAATAACTTTTTAAGGTTTCAGTTGGGTTTAGTTTTTGAGACAACAAGTTGGATAAAATAGTACATATTAGTCTCATAAGACATCTGATTTGATCAAAACTAGTAAAATATAGTTTTTATGTGAATCGGTCGACTAATTCATACATTTGAAATAATCGGCCAACCATTTGAGACAGAGGACAAAACCCTTCACCACAACCTAAATTTTCAACGTTTGATCTCCTCATATCTTTGAGTTTGTAACAAAAATTTTGCATCCAAGGGATCATTTTTAAGTGTATAAAAAGGATCAAGAGAGAAATTTTAAAAATTTCAATGTTTAAGTTAAATTGGTCGACCAATTTAACTAATTCAAGACAACCGGTCGACCAGTTTCTCGACAATATAAAAGGGGCTGTCATTTTCAAGCATAATGCAAAAAAACCCCAGATCAAGAACCCTAACCCTAAATCAAAAACCCACTCTCAAATCACTCGAATTCCACCATATTAAGCTCAATTGAAGTTACTTTCTTGAAGATTAAAGCTACATAGCGCCTAAGACACATTTTAGAGATGTGGAATCAAGGAGAAAAATGGTAAATGATCCTAATATCCCTCTAAGTGATAATGTAGAGAAGTTTATGAATTCTTTTGCTAATTGATCTATAGTTGTTGAAAGAGGTTTAAGAAGCATAGTAAGGGATTTTGAGATAAATACAATATTTGATTATATGGGTTGGCAAAATCTTTTTCATTTGAAGAATCCCACTTATCTTAATCTTATTAGAATGTTTGTTTTTTTTGCAAATATGCAAATCAATATGGAGCCTAGAATAGCAAGTCATTTGCAAAATATACGAATTGAACTTGATTGTGATACTCTAGGAAATATTTTGGGCATAAACAGTGAAGGTCATAGGGTTTATGAAGTTAAAATCATACCAATCATTGGAGATTTTGTGTATGATGAGGTTGTAACATAGCATACTAGTTGATTGGATTTCACACCAGGTGCTAAGATTAAGAGCCAAGATTTGCTCTTACATCTTAGGATTCTTCACCGCATAAGAGCACATAATATTTTACCTAAAAATAGGCACTATGATGAGGTCATTTTTATGGATATATGCTTGATAGACTGTATAATTAGAGGACATCGCATCAATCTTCCTTATATTATGATGAAGAATATCATTATGGCTTATGATTAGAAACAAAAATCTCTACCATATGATCAATGTTTAAATACTGTTTTTGAGTATTTTAATATCCTTCTCTCCGATACAGAATTGAATCTGTACTCAAAGACAATGGAAATAAACACCAGGACACTTAATAAGATGGGGTATATCTTGACTAATGACAGTACTTGGATGTCTTAAGACCAGATTGATGCTCATGATGAAGAAGAGCATGATAAGGGAGAATAGCAGAATGTCAGTGGTGATGCTGAGTTTGGTAATATGTTTGAGACGCCACCTATAACTTCCTCTTCAGAAGATGTTGGTATAAGCTCTTGGCGATCAAGGATGAAAAGTCGACTAAAGCATATTGAGGATGAAGTGCTTCACATTCAAGAGGATGTGCGCTATATCAAGGATATGATAAGTAGTTTGATCTCTTGCTATCGAACACCCTAAATGATTGTACCACAATCATTTAATGTTTTCGCATTTTTATTTTATGTATTTAATAGTTTTCACATTGTAATGAATATTATCTTTTGGACATTATGCAATGGTTTTATGTCTTATTTCTCTATGATTATTATACTTTTCCTATTTGCTTTTCGTTGATGACAAAAGGGGAGAGAATTGAAGAATAGATATAAAATATGATTACATGATTAGGGGGGAGAAATTTATATATATATAGATTGTTTTTAATTGAAGACTCCAAGGGACTATATTGCAAAATATAAAGGGAGATTAATACACACACACATTAATTGTCATAATAAAAAAGGAAGAGATTGTTGACCTTTGAGTCATATATTAATAGGTTATGTATTTTGATGATAACAATTAAATAGAAATGGACTAATGATATGCTTGGATGAGATTAAGTCTAAATAAGTTAATATGAAGATCATCAACAAGCATGGAGAATTAAATGAAGAACTCAATCAACAAGTCAATCAATTGGTCAGTTTCTAGGTGTTCATCCAGGATGAACAACTAGGACTCTGCAGGAACTGACCAATTGATTGACTTGACCAATTTGAAACGGTCTACCGTTTCAACCATCAAAGGAATAGTAATGACTATCAAACAACTAGTTTTTGCTAGAAACATGTGTTGTATATATATACATACATATAGAATTACGTACAAAAATTGAATATATATAATATACAAGTTATTTTAAAAGCAAAAACTTCTTCAAATCATCAATCCTAAATCATATCATATTTGTGCATTAAAATCTTCATATTCTTGCACAAGAGTATAAATTCTCACACTCATTACACTTAAACATTTTCATACATTCTAAGTGTTATTATGTGAACTATAGATAAGCTTCAATTGTATTATCTACTCTTTGAGAGAGTGTTCTTATATTTCAAAAAAATTGTAATCCTTCAAGAGTTTAAGTGAAAAACTCTTGGTTATTGGTGAGGTATATCACCAAGGTGAAAAATCTTGAAGATGATATTTTTTCAAGTGGTGAAAAGTAGCTCAGTGAAGATTCATCAAGGACATTGTAATCTTTGACTTGAATTAGTAAAAAATACAATAATCAAGATCAGTTTGGTGTTTAAGCTGTGGATATAGGCCTGTCAAACCATGTTAAAAATCAAGTTTGCAATTTCTGTCTCTATAATATTTACTTTAAGCACTTTAATTTTATAATTGGTTAATTATGTTAATTGTGTTTAATTGAGTTAATTGTAATATTTATTATTATTAGTGAAACACTTAATTCACCTCTCTTAGGTAGTATTGTTGTCTTAATCTTAGAACAATAGATTTCATCATCACCTTATGTGGTGTATGGTGAAAAACCTAAGAAGTTCAATGGTATGAATTCTAAAAGGTGGTAACTAAAGATGTTATTCTTGAACTTGATAAAAGTTTTGACTGAAATGCATAAAAAATGTCAAATAAAGAATATGATCCTTATGCATGGATGGACAACGATTTTATTTGTAGGAATAACATCTTAGATGGTTTCCAAACCACACTATATGATGTGCATATTTCAATTAATAGTGTAAAGACAATATAAAAAGCTTTGGATAAAATAATACAAAGCTGAAGATACCAATTTGAAAAAGTTCATAGTCAAAATTTTTTTGGATTTCAAGATGGTCAATTCAAGGATTATAATAAGCCAAGTTTAAGAGTTACAATTCATATTGCATGACATTTATATTGAATGGGTAATTCTAAGTGAATCCTTCTAAATGTCTGCAATTATTGATAAATTACCATCATCTTGAAAAAACTTCAAGCTCTACTTTAAGTATAAGCATAAAAAGATGAGAGTTGAAGACCTCATTCTAAAGTTGAGGATAAAAAAAGGATAACAAGTTGTTTGAAGGGAGAGACAATAATTTCTCTATGACCTCGAAGATAAATATAGTTGAAAAATGTTGAAGAACCATAATAAAAACCAAAATAAAAGCTTGTTGTGAAGGAAAACGACATTGCTAAAAACATTAATAGCAGGTGCTCTATATGTAATAAGACTGGACATCAATCTATAGATTGCAGGAATACAATTTAACAAGCAACTTTAAGATAAGAAGTACTACTCAATCCAATGTATCGGGGTTGATAACTTATCAAATGAAGTGTTAGAGATGAGTTTGTCTACAATTGTCTATAAAGTTAACCTAATCAAGAATCTTGAGTAGTGGTTGGTTGGTACTAGTGTAACTAGACATGTATACATTGATAAAAGGATATTCTCCATTCATAGAGAAATAGATGGTGAACAACTATATAAAGGGAATTCATTAATCTTAAAATTTCTAGGCAATAAGAGGGTTATTCCAAAGCTGACTTATGAAAAGTTTCTCACCCTTAACAATATGCTTTATATTTATAACATGGAAAAAAAAGTGTTTGGCTCGTTGTTGAGCAAACATGGTTTCAAAATGGTCTTTAATGAGTTATAAATTTGTACTTAACAAAGAGTGAAATGTTCATAGATAAAGGGCATATATGTTATAGCCTTTTTAAGATGAACATGATGACAATTATAACTACAAGTGAGAATATTAATAAAATTGTCTTTTTTTTTTGTTTTAACCTATGACATGTGGCATGACAAATTCAGACTTGTGAATTATATCTCAATGCAAAGATTGGTTAAACTTGAGTTCTTACCAACTATGATTTTTGAGAAAAATTATAAGTGTAAAATTTGTATAGAATAAAAAAATTCATAAAAAACTTCATTTCAAATAGTTGAAAGAAGTAGTGAATCTCTAGGTTTAATTCACTATGATATTGGTGATTTAGAATTTATTCAAACTAGAGGTGGATAAGAATATTATATTATTTTTATAGATAATTATATAAGATATTGTTATACCTATTTGCTAATAAGCAAAGATGAAACTCTTAAAATGTTTAGGTATTTTAAGAATGAAGTTGAGAATCAACTCAATAAAAAGACAAAGATGATAAAAAAGATATAGATGGAGAATACAAGGCATTTTTTTGGTGAATTTTGTTTTTAAAATGATATTATCCACCAAACTACCACTCCTTACTCACATTAACAAAATAACATTGTAGAACGTAAGAATTGAACTCTAAAATAATGATGAATGCCATGTTAATAAGTTTGGGAGGACTTTATAACTAGTAGGAGGAAATTTTAACTACCAACTATAAACTTGGAAAAGTACCTTACATGAAGTTAGAAAAGGCAACATATATGTTGTAGAAAGGTAAAAGATCTTCTTGCAAGAAAATGAATACTTGATCCTAAAAATATCAAAATAGGACCTAAAGTTCTGGATAATGTATTTATTAGATATGTATATAATAATAGTACATATTGATTTCTCATACACAAGTTTAAGTATTGAGGGTATTCATCTCATGTAACACCCTAATTTTTAACAAATGTTATGTTCGAATATTATGTTTATATGCAACATTAGGGTCATTTTTTTTATTTGTTGTGAATTCTGCTAAAATTCCAGTAGAATTTCCCCTATATTTGGAGGATATCAAGTTATCGATATCTTCAATCACAACCCAAACAACACCACAAACATGATTCAATCCTCCCGGACCTTATCCCACTTCAACACAACTTAAGATTGGCATACAATAATTTTTCTTCCATGAAACATGAATAATAAAGCTTAAAAAAAAAGACAAGAATATAAAATATGTAACAAGAAAAGTATATGCATGGTATTATATTTAAAGAGTTTACAAAATTATTAATTTGCATAATAAAGTTAAAAATTCTATTAATTTTACATAAGAAGTGTGTGAGTACAAAATATACCTAATACAACAAAATCTACCCCTAATATATCAACCATGCCTTGCAATATGCGGTGATCTTATATATGACAATAATAAAATAGTAAACAATTTAATAATGATATTCACAATTGCACACCAGCATTTAAATAAATTTTGATAAGTCTCGACACACTAATTATCCTTTCCTTAATATAACATATTTTCCCTTACAATCAAAAATTTTCATTTCTTTACAAGCATAACCTTATCTTCACCCCAAAAGTCATATTCAATATTCACAAACACTTCATCTTATTGATTTCCTTCTAACAATGGAGATGACATATTATTGACTTTCATTCAACCATGAAAGCAACAGGTAATGAGCTTCCACTCAACGATGAAAACTACAAACATTGGCTTTCATCCAGGTATGAAAGCAATATAACAATGGCTTCCATTCATTAATGGAAGCAACAAATATAACATTGGCTTTCATCCAGGTATGAAAGCAACATAACAATCGCCCTCATTCATCAATGAAAGCAACAAACATAACATTGGCATCCATTAAACGATGGAAGCTACAAACATTGGCTTTCATCTAGGTATGAAAGCAAGATAACAATGACTTCCATTCATTAATGGAAGAAACAAACATAACATTGGCTTCCATTTAATGGTGGAAGCTACAAACATTGGTTTTCTATAAACCCCTTGTCAAGATATGTTTGTCACCTATACCAATTTTTATCAAGTGTAAGAAATTGCAAGAATAATATACAAAATTAAAAAGACTGAGGTGCAAAAGACTTACCTAATGTTTGACCTCTAAATGTGATACCCTGTTATTATCCCACTAGTGTAACCTCTCATGTACCAATAAAGATAGTCATTACCGATAAGTTCCACAATCAACAAAAGTGTCATTTGAATTCTCATCCAAATCCAAATTTTAACTTACTAAGTAGGACAAAACCTTAAAGTTTCATATATGTACACAATGTTTTATATGTCATAATTTTTATAGTGTTAGATTCCAAGCAAAGGTTGGCAATTAATTATTTCTGTCATTCAGCTTAGACCTCTCAGAACATTGTTCAGTCTACAACTTTTATAAAGGGTTGGCAATTAATTAATCATAACTGAAGTTGTAAGACACAATTTTAAGTGTGGTTTATTTAGTTAGAAAGATAAGACATAAGGCTACAACTTTTATGAAGGGTGATGAACCAAGTTATGCCATTTAGATATCGAAAAGTACTCATGATAATAACATGTAGGGTTGTCCAGTAGATTCCAGGTTAGACGTTTCATTAGTGTTTTACCTATATCTGGAGTTTCGTAGCTCCAAATGATGGAAAACAAGTTGCATTTGAAATGTACCATCCATACCTATAATGTTTATGAAGATAGGTATATCAAATTTTATCATTGTCAAAGTCACATTATAGTTGGAAGTCTGGTGATAAATCTGTCATGTTTTTAACTTGTCACTTTAACAAGCAATTAAGTGTTTTAATGTATCTCTTATCATTCAAAACACCCATTTCCTTTCAATATATTTTCTAATACCATTAAACATGAATCTTACATAAATTAAACTAATCAAATCTACAATCTAAAGATAAAAACTCTCTTAATCAAACCATGATTAAATGACTAGTCATAGTAAACAATATTATTCCACCATAACAACATCAAAACACACAACTAAGGTTCATTTTTAATAATTCTATCACTTTTAACTCATCAAATACACTATTAGTTTTGTAAAAGGAATTCTCACCTTCAAATCACAATAATCAAGAAGAATTTGTACGAAGAACAAGCTTTTATCCACTTCTCTTTCTTTCTCTTTTCCTTCCCTTGCTTACCATGACCCCTCTCTCTCTCTCTCTCTCAAATATACTTCTTCTCACTTCCCCTCACTTTATTTCTCTCAATTTAGTGTTTAAGAGGTTTATCTCTCACAAATTTATAAGGTTTTCCTTTAATTTTCTTCCTTTTTCCTAGGTTTTCTAAACTCTTTCAAGCTTCTCTCTTCTTTTTTTCTTTCCCTCTTGAATGGTCGGCCATAGGCCATGTATTTATACCCAAAAATTTCAAAAATTCTCATTACATCCCTCTTTAATACCTTTCAATTTTCCGTGTAAATTTCTCCTGGTTTCTAACATTTGTTTATACTCAAATAAATCTTAGCAAAGTCAAATTTCATTAAATTACATTGTACCATATTTCTTTCATTTTTTCTTCTTTCATTTGTTTTTTATTCTCATTTGAGTCTTTTTTATTTTCCAAGTATTTTTTGGGTTTTCATTTTCTAAAATTAGTACATAAACTTTTCCTTCCAAATTTCTTGACTCAATATCATTCCCTTAAAGTAAAGACAAATTTTACATACTCAATATAATATTTAATTCACTATCCTTGTAGGTTTACAATGATATCCAAATATTTACTCTAGAGGTTTACATATCATCTTCCCCACGCGGTAAATTTTCTTATATTCATTTAATATATTAGGTTTCTTATTGTTTGTGTATATTCTATCTAGGGGTTTACATATTAGGTTTCTTATCATCTTCCCCACAATAATGAATTCAAGAAATTCCATATTCTTTGAGTGTATGTTTCCATTTTAGGTAATATAAGAAATTCATTCACTTAAGAGGATGAATGAAGTTAGCTCAAGTAGTCATCACAGTTTAGACCATGATGAAGTTGAGCCAAGAAGGAGCAGTATGACAAAATTATCAAAACATTTAATTTTAATTTTTCAACATACTTTTTAGAAAATGAAACTCAAATCTTCTTCGAGATAATGTCATATCCTAAATTCATTATGCATAATCATACATGGGAACTAGTGAATCTCTCACCCTGAAAGTAAGTTATTAGATCATAAATGGATTTTCAACAGGAAGATGAAAGCTAATGAAATTATTGATAAATATAAGTAAGACTTATTATGAAAGGACTCAAATAATATGTAGCTGTGAAATATTTTAACATATATTCATTTTTGTGGAGAATTAATTCCATATGAATGTTAATAGTCATCTTAGCTATTAACAAACATGAAATATAATAGATGTGAAAACAACTTTTTTAAACGGTGACCTTTTACACAAAAAAAGGTCAACATGGTACAACCCAAAGGATTTATTGTTAAAAGGTAAGAAATGAAAGTCTATAAGCTTGATAAGTCATTAGATGGTCTAAACAATGACCTAAATAGTGGCATAAAAATATATAAGAAGATTATGTTTTCAAATGAGTTTAAATCTATAAAGTTGATAACTTTATTTGTATAAAAAACACAGATAAAGGTAATGTCATTGTATGTCTTCATGTGGATGACATGCTAATTTTGGACAACAATGACTACATGAACAAGTCCACCTTGAAAATATTAACTTACAAGTTTAACATGAAAAACTTGGGTGTTATAGATATCATTATAGAAATAAAAAATTCTAAGTCATCTGATGAATTGTTACTATTCCAATCTCTTAATGTTAAGAAAATCCTCAATAAGTTGTTTTATAGGTGATAATAACATGGTTAAAATACTAGTAGATCATTGAAAAGTCATAAATAAGGTAATCAAATATTTGAGATGCACTTTCAAGTATGAGTTACATTATTCTAGATTTCTAGTGGTACTAAAAGGGTATAGTGATGTGAATTGAATATCTAATACTAAGGATTCAAAATACATTAATAGATATATCTTTATACTTGATAAAGTAGTTATGTCTTGAAAATCCTCTAAACAAATATGCATTGCAAGATGCATGATGAAATAAGAGTTTATCACTCTTTATAAAACTAGAGAGGGAGTCGAGTGTCTTCAAAATTCCTTAGAGGATTATGTTGGCTAAATACAGTGCCAACAATTTGTATCCATTGCGATAATAAATCAACAATTAGAATGACACAAAATATTATAATGATAAGTCTAGACATATAAGTTATCGATATAATACTATTAAATACTTGTTCTTGAATTGGGTTATTTCTATTAGCTATGTAAAGTTAAAAGAAAATACTATGGATTTGTTGTTAAAAGCTTAATGAGAGAGCTTGTGTATAGTTTATTGAAGATAATATGTTTAAAGCCTTTAAATATGAAAGAGTGTCATGATAGAAACTCTACCTAGTTGACTGAAGATCTCAAGAGCTAGGTTCAAAAAGAAATCTAAGTCATGACATTCTCAATAGCACTTATAATAATTATTTATGCATATTTTTATGTTGAAAAGGGTGTTAGTTGTAACATGATAAGTATCAGTTATGCTTTTATTATTTTCATATCTTGGTATACCAAGTGGAGTATAGCATAATACTTTTAAAGAAAGATCATTTATATGAGAGAAATGTGATCGTTTTTTTAACAAGCTGAATTCTCTATTGCACTCATGAAATCAGAAGTTGTTTAGGGCTAAAATAAACACAATCGTGAGAACTTAAAAAAAAAACTCTAGGTAGAGAACTATATGAGTATTATTATCTTGGTTTATGTAAAAAGATTAAATAGTTCAAGACATCGTATTCATTAATTAGTTAAATAAATCCAATAGTACTTTACTAGGGAAGACTCAAAGTCTAAAGCTACCTATCCTGATGTGATGACCTACCAATTCACTCTCTCTATAATTTTGTGTGTATGTGTGCATATCGGTTAATTTCCATTTACACTTTATATATTAGTTAGTTAATTTCCATTCATGTGGGAGATTGTTAGAAAAGTTGGTTTTTAGACATGTTTTTTAGGCATATTTGATGAATAATTAAAAGTGAAATCCATCTACTTTTTTTGTTAAAACTTTGTTGAAAAATGTTCTCCAACATGAATATTGAAACATGAAATATTATAATGTCTAAAACCAATTATAAGTGAATAAGAAATTGATCTTAAAGAATCCTTGATAGAGTTGACAAAACACCAAAACTTAACAATGAAACTTTGTCCCATATTGGAAAAATGAAAATTCTACTTTACATCCAAAGACTATTTGTGTATGTGTGTGTGTGTGTTTATGGTCTTTATCCCACGTTGAAAAAATAAAAATTATTTCTCTCTTCCAATGTACACACACACACACATGTGTTGTTTGTCCCATATTGAAAAAAAAAAGAAACTTTTCTTCTCTTTCAAAGTCTATATATAGAGGATTCTTGTCGGTTTATGATAAATAAATAAAAATGATTCCTTTTGAATTATCTTCCTCTATTTTTATCTTCTTTGGTTTTTTTCAGAAAAAAAGTGAGTTATTTTTCTTAAGTTCACTTAGGCTTTATATTACAGTGTATCAACACTAAGAAGATGTTTGTTTTTAAGGTAGATTGTGCATTGTAGTCTGACCATAATTTTATTTCGCTTGGTAAAGATGAAACCACAGGTTTAACAATGTGGGACCCATATATTTTTGTGATCCAATCATAGGTTCAACAAAAAGCAACCTGTATCTGCCTTTTGTCATTCTTATGCACAACCAAGACCGTTTAATTTTGTTTACCAAAATACCCAATCCATGTCTTCTCCTTCCTGCTCTCCTGATAATCGGTGAAATGACTATTCTCAGTATCCACATCTTCATCTCTTTATCGACCTCTTCCTTTCTTGAAGAAAAACCTCTGTTTACAGACGTCGTTCTTTTTTTTTTAGCCACAAACGATTGCAAAACCCACAAACTAACTTCAAATCTATACAAACCAACATCCACGACTAGATCTACAGAAACCACTGCCAAATTTATTTTCTTTAAGTCCTATAAGCCCTTTTTGGTGTACAAGTATTTTTTTTGTAGAAAAATCTAGGTAAATTTTGATTTCATTATGTCTTTAATTTCTCATTTGTGCATGTTCTTATAAATAATGAATCTAACCATATCTTATTCATTGTCGAAATTGTATCCCTATTTATTATTGTAGGAACCGTTGATTTGCTCTTTATAATTCTGGTAAGCTCTCATGGTTCTAATCTTTTTCTTTCTCAGTTGCATTATTTAGGAGATTCCTTAATTTGTTGCTTCTAATTTTTCATTGAGTTAATGAATAAAGGTTTAAAGTGTAGCTGCGATTATTTTGAGTTAAAAAAATATATAAATAGATGAAATGATGTAGAAATTCAAGATTTGGTAAATGATGTAGAGAGGACAAGACAAAAACAAAAAAAAACTTACTCACAAAAATTACATTAGCCAGGTTGTGAATACTAAAACGTAAGAACCAAAATGAATTGAACAGAAAACGAGTACTTTAACCAAGTTTTGGATGCTATAATATAGGAACCAAACTAGATACATAGTTTAACCATTACAGTTTTTAATTGATTTTCTAATTATGATGCATTCATGTCTTTTTATTTATGATACATAGTTTAAATATGTTAATGTAGTCTTCTTATGATGTAGAGATTTCACTAACTTAAAAATAGATGATAAAGCTGCAGACATAATACTGTAAACAATCATTTGACCTATTAAGATAATTAATTGATGTTCGCATGATGTATAATAATGATGTATTATAACTACTATTTAATAGCAAATTCATTAAACATAGTCATACCATATTGTTCTCAACCTTTTCCTATCATCACTTTTTTTTCATCAATATGTTTTGCTAATGATAATATATTACATTACAAATACATAATGTAGTACTACTCATAAAACACAAAACTTCATTACAAGGTTCCTTTTAATGTAAATGCTCAAAACATAGAGCATTGAAAACTAGACAGAATTCCATAGAGAGCATTAATTATAATTTGTTAACACTACAATATCATTATTAATATATAGCATTATCAAAATTAATTGCGTAATTCTATGTTAGAAAATTTATTTAAAGCTTAGAACATGGAAGAGTCTTAATCTCAAGATAAGGCATGTTAGACTAGAGAGATGCTACACACATTTTGTGACATTTATATAAAGGTAATTGAGAAGGGAATGAGACCCAACACTCATTTTGATAAGGATAGTTGGAAATATATCACTACTACCTTTAAAGAGCAAATTGGTCATGGATTCACTAAAGCACAACTAAAAAATAAGTGGGACAAGATGAAAAGGAATTGGAGGATATGGAAAAAGTTGATTTCCGAAACAAGAGTAGGCTAGAGTTTAGAGCTAGGAACTATTTTTGCCACTAAAGAGTGGTGGAAATCTTAAATTCAGATATGATGTTATTGAATCAATGTCCAAATTTTATTATAGTTCTCTAATTTTTTCTTTACAATCCTCCATATTTATTTATATAATGTTTTCTTTTATTTATAAAAAATATACGAAGCTAAAAAATTCAAGCATTTCGGTATTGGGCCAGCTCTTTGTGGTAAAAATGATATTATGTTTATAAATATTATAGCGTCCGGTAAGTTTGTTTGGGCACCTTTTCAAGAAATGATTTCGGGTGATGTTGGGGTGGATGATGGGACCAAAAATACATCTAATGAAGATGTTTACCTAGATGAGGGTAGTGGAGATTTCGAGAAAGATAGTATACCAAACTTTGTTGATGATGTCAACAACATGGTTGCTGATGTCAATGTTAGTATTAGTACTAGTAACCCTAGTGGTAAGAGAAAAGCCACTCAAAATTATTCCAGTAAGAGTTTTAAAACTAGGAGAGGTTTTGGGATGGGAGCACAACTTTTTTCGCACTTAGATAAATTAATTGATAGTGTCTCTACAAGAAGTGACTGCACATCTGGTTTTATGGATAGGAAAAGGTGTAGCATTGAAGAAGTGATTGCAGAGTTTCACTCCATAGATGAAGTTGTTTTTTGGAGTGAATTTTATTGTTTCTCTACTGAATATTTCATGGTTAGAAGTAGGAGGGAAATGTGAGCAACATTGGGAACTATTAAAGAAAACTTCAATAGTTGAAACTAATGTTTTAAAGGAGATCAAACCTCAAACCATGTGGTACGTCTCAATCTTTAAATGACACTTTAATTATCGATAACTTCATTTTAATTTTAGATGCATTGTATATCCAAACCTAACATTTTATTGCTTTTGAGAAAAATCTATGAAACTAATGTTCAATATGTGAACCTTTATTTTTGCAATATGGTTGTTTTATGTTTTTGTAGAATGCCTGTGAGAGACAGATTGACACATAACTTTTATTACAAATGTTGGATTGTTTGTTCTGGTGTCTTTTATGTTGTTGTTGCCTTTGGATTGTAAAGGTGTTGCTGATGTGGAGCTTTGTCTGTGCTGCTTGCTGCTAGTTTTTTATTATTTTCTTCGGGAGGACATACCATGTTTTTTTCATATGTTCTGTGTGTTTGTTGTGTTGCTAGCAAAAACTTGTAGTTGTGTACTTAATAACCAACTTTTTCTTCATTTTTTTTTGGCAACTGTTGAGTATGCCTTGATGTTGCTATTCATTATAGGTTGTTAACCATAAGACTGTTAGGAAAAAAAATTAGGTTTGAATGTCTGGTAGAGTGTGCTTGTTTGTGTAGTTCACGGATCACTCTTTTCCACCCTATATAATTCACCATTTCAATAAAGTTGAAAACATCACTTTCAAAAACATTTATGGAATGACTAAGGCATTTTCATTAAAGCATATCATCTTGCATCTTATAAAGTAGTAAGTTTTCTTTCTTTCATTGTATATTCATATTTTAAGTTAGACCCAATTTGTTAATGACATTGTTGTTACTTTCAATATAAACAATGTATGTATTAATATAACTAAGACATAATAATTATTTAGTATATTTTGAGATGAGATGAAATTTATTGTAAACAAAAGAGTATGATAAATTAATGAAATTGAATGGAATAATGTATTGTGGATTGTTTTTTTGAATAAAAGAAAATTAAAGGGATTAATAGGATAATAAAAATTATATTTTCTATAAAAGTAATGTGATTTATTGAGATTTGCACCTAAAGCTTGCAACACATCTACAATAATAAAATAATTAATATGTTGTTCCTTGCTTATAATTATTTAATTAAAATTGTAGATATTGATGCAAATTGGTTTAGTGACCTTTTTAAAGGAGAGTATGAAAATATCATGAACAATGTCGCTTAATATGTTTCACATGGCTACACTGGTAGGAATAATGGTAGTCATATCGGTTATAGTAGTGGTTCTACTGATGATAGCAATGCAGATGATGATAGTGACAATGACAATAGTAACAGAGATGATGATGATGCAGGCGATTCATTTTGGCATAGAGAATTTGATTGTCATAAACTAGTATTGTGCATAGCAGGCACACTTGCATTGTATTATAATAACTACATCTATAAGCAACCTTGTATGATTTCGTACAACACAGGAATGTAGTGGTTGAATGAAATTTTAAATGAGAATTGGATACGTTGTGTAAATATGTTTAGGATGGATGCAACAACGTTTCAGAATCTTTGTTTTGATTTAGAAACACAGTATGGACTGAAACCATCAAGGAGGATCAGTGTTATAGAGAAAATTGACATGTTTCTTTACACTTTAGTGTTGGGTGCTTCTAATAGGGAGATCTATGAGAGATTCCAACATTTCAGTGAAACAGTGAGTAGGTATTTCAACAAGGTTCTAAAGGCTGTGTTTGTTATCAGTTGACGTAATAAAACCAGTTGATCCAGATTTTTTGACAACACCACGAGAAATTGCTATGAACTTGAGATATATGTCACATTTTAAGGTAACATATAAGATTATTAAAAAGTGAATATATTTATCTTTCCACTTTCATTATATAATCCATTTGGTAATTCATTTACAATTAATATTTTTAAAATTTTGTTTTTAGAATTGTGTAGGAACAATCGATGGAACATATGTGTGTACTTGTGTCCCAGGAAAACCAAATACCATTTATTGGAAGGAAAGGAGTACCAACACAGAATATTATAACGACATGTAGTTTTGACATGCAATTTATATTTGTTTGAGCTGGATAGGAAAGGAGCGCACATGACTCAAGAATTTTTCATGAGGCCATTTATAATTCAAATACCAACTTTCCAAAGACACCAGAAGGTATTTTGGATAGAATAATAAGGCTTCTTTCAGAATTTTCATTTATTTAATTTTTGGTCGCGTGGTACAAAATATTTTTTGTTTTAAATGTCTTTGGTGAATGCAAGAAAGTATTACATTGTTGACTCTGGTTATCCAAGTGAATATGGATTTCTAGGTCCATGTAAAGGTGAAAGATATCATCTTTTAGAATTTCATCGTCGAGACTAGCCGAGAGGTCGGGAGGAGTTGTTCAACCAGGTTCATTTTTCAGTTCGATGTGTAATTGAGCGAACTTCTGCGGTGTAGAAAAAAAGATGGAGAATTTTGCAGAATATGTCAGTGTTTCCGTATAAAACACCGGTGTAGATTGTTGTTGCATCAATGACTCTTCATAACTACATAAGAAGGAAGTCTGTACAAGATATTGTTTTTAATGAATTTAAACGTCATCCTGATTTCGTGCCTCAAGATTTTTTACGTGATGCTATTCCACGATCATAAACATATGGAGGCAATAGGACTTCGTATATGGATTGTGTTCAAGATGGAATTGTTTCAAGTTTAAACAATTTAAACCAACACATAATATATATAAAGCAACCACACCAAAAAAATAATTTTTTTAAAAACTATAATCATGCTTTTTACCCTAAACACAAACATACTCTACATAGTATAGTATAGTTGTTAAATCTTGAAAAGCAATTTGCGTATACCACTTTTAATTGGCAGGCAAATTCTGATTTAAGGATAAGGAGATAACTCTTGCAAAAATCATATTTTGTTGTTGTATTGCTTCAACAAGTGTAATTTAATTCGTTAATAATTGAGATCTTAATATGATATTGTTTTATATATTGTTCTATTTGCATGCTCATTTTATTGTTTATAGTTTATAAATTGTTATTTGATCTACGATTTAGATTTGATTATTAATTAGCTAATAAATTTAATTTAATTTATATTTATCAAAACAGATTAAAATATCTTTAATTATTAATTCCAACAGACTTATATTTACATTTGTAATATCGTGTTGGATTTTTCCTCTAGATTCATAAAATAAGATTGCATATATATAGACACACATATGTAAAGCCCCATTTGTGGCTTCCTCTTTCTAGAATTCTCTATGTTATGATGACAAATCCCAACCAAACAAGCTTATACTTATAACATTTTTTTTTCGTTCTCATTTTTTTCCTTAATTATATCTTTCCATGCCCAAATTAAAGTATAATTTGTAAATTTGAGGCAAATTAAAAATAGAGGATCAAAATTTAAATCACGTAGAAATTTCATTATTAATCTAAATTTTTATTCAAAATTCATTTTTATCTTCCTACTTTCTCTTTTTAACTTTCATTGTCCCTAAAATTTCAAAAAAAATCAATTTTGATCGAAAAATTTATTTTTTTTATTTTTTAGTCCTTGAATATAATAGAGGAGAGAGAAAGTCGACGGTTATTATCGATTTCAGACACTTAAAAAATATTAACTTTGGTGTCAACGGATTTCATTTGACAAGAAGAGTTTGATGATGATTGTTTTAAACTTCAAAATTGCAAGAACAAATAGATCAAAGCCCAGAAAAAAAATATTTACTCAATTTAATTTTGTGTCATTTTGACCTCTTGTTGGGTTTTTAGCTTGATAAATTAGTTTTTCTATGTTATAAGAGTTTTACTTGGGTATTTTTTTTGGTAAAAATAAGTCAAAAATAAGGTTTTGATAAAAAAAAAAAACCAGCCCATGGTTTTTCAACTACTACTAGTGGTTAAATCTAGGTAAGTATGTCTTATTTTTTTCTAAAAAAAAATCATCCTCCCCTTAGTCAAAGAAGAAATAAAGGGGCTCAAAAGTGCGAGCCTAGGCTAGAGGCCCAAACACCCGAGGTTCTTTTTTTTTAGGCTCATGCGTGCTAGGCCACTTAGGCTAGCCCGTGCGTCGATCTCTTTTATTATTGTTTTTTTTTCTTAATTTTTTTCCATCCAAGTACATCCTTTAGATTAAAAAAAAACATTTTCAAACTTTTTTTTTATTAAACCCGATGAAGTTCATGTCCCAAGTTGCGAGTTTGATGGATTAAGCCACGAGACTCGGGTCAATCTAATATGTTGTTTTTTTTCATTTAAATTTTTTTCTTTATATTTCATCTTTTAATTTTTTTATAAAAAAATCTTTTTTATTTTTGTTATCATATATTTAGATAAAAAATAAATCTCAAAAAAAATTATTTTTAGGTTGCGAATTTAATCGATTAAGCTAAGAAATTAAGTTTGATAAAATATATTTTCATTTCAAGGCAATCTTAGTTATATATTTTGTTTTAGTTCCATAAAATTAATTGATTTTAATTTATTTTTTAAATAGTTATTATAATTTGAAGACTCAGCTCGTAGATTTTTCAGGGAATTAGAATTTATACCGGTAGATATTTAATTTAAAAGAATCTAAAGAATTTAGAATAATTTCATCCAAGATTTTTGACAGAGACATGACTTAAACGTGTTACGCTTGGCTCTACCCATACAATGTCCCATTTAAGAAATACTTGCCACGATATTGCCACTTGGACCATGATGCGACTGCTTTTGGAGTGCCCCCCGAGCCAAGGGACCCCTAACCTACAAGCAATGACCTGTGCATACCCATGAAATGGCGCCACGTGTATGTAAATCATGATAAAAATAACAGGTGGCAACAGAAGAGGTGCCCTAGTAATTTATGATGATTTAGGGTCCCTCTGTAATTTGTTTCCACACGAAACTGTTTTATTCGGAGAATACATGCGCACGGCAAGAGGAACACTAAACGTAAATGGAAGGCAGGGCATCTACGTGGCATCTCAGGAAGGGACACGTCGGCACCCGGAGAGGGGAGAAAAACAAGGAAAGAAAGAGAACGTGGCATGTCCATGTTTGTACGAGACAAGTGATCAAAGATTGTTCGACATTTGTCAGTGTACAATATCAGGGGAAGTGGGGGACGCAACTTTGCTTGTTTCATTTCGCATAATCCACGTTCAATAAGTTATTTCAGTAGTCATCCATCTTGATGCATGACTTGTCTAGTGTTGTAAATTGAATCCATGTATTGCTTTCCATGCATAGATTTTTTATTTATTTATTTTTGTCTTAGACATATAAGCAGCCAATATTTGAATTAAAGTTGTGTTTTTTATTTATTTATGAATAATGCTTTATTTATTGATTGGACATTGATTTATTAACTTTTTCTACAAAACTTCTGTATTCGGATAAAACTAAACATTTCTACCAATCTTTTTGGCTGATTTTTTGTTTTATCTTAATTGTATATTTGCATGCCTGAATCATTGTTAGCTGAATAATTTAATATAATATTTAGCTTTACAATTATTGTACCAAACAATCAATTTTTTTTTAAGTTATTGGGATAGAAAATAGTAAAATAAAATATTGATTTGACAAGCTCAAGCTCGATGCGGAGAATTCCATCATCACACCTTTTGTGATGTATAATGAAAAATCTAAAAAGATCAGTATTGTGAACTTTAAAAGGTATTATAAAAGATATTTTTTCTATTCCACTACTTTGAACTTAATATAATTCTTGTGAGAAGATACAACGAGTTTAATCTCACTATAATGGTAATTGTTGATATATGAAAGCACAATAATTTTGTGTGAAAGAATTACTTTTTGAATGGTTTGGAGAATACACTCTATAGTGTGTATAGTTCCATTGATAGTTTTAAAGCGCCATGAGATTCCTTAGATTAAAAGTACAAGGTTGAGGATGCTAGCTTGAAACAATGTACAATCAATATATTTCTTCACTTTAAAATAGTCTATTCAAGTATAATGATAAGCCAAGTCCAAGATATTTAACTCATTTTGCATGGTGTTTATGTTGAGGCGATGGTTATAAGTGAATCTTCCTAAGTGACTACTATTATTAAGAAGTTTTCACCATCTTGAAAAGACTTTAAAAACTACCTTAAGCATAAGAAAAATGAGATAGGAGTTCAAGATCTTGATATCAGACCAAGAATAGAAGAGAACAATAAGTTGTATGGGAGGAGAAAAGCTCCTCCTTAATGGCTCTTAGGAAGAAAATGGTTGAACAAGTAGTGGAGTCTCATGAGAAAAACAAACAAAAGAAAGATCTTTCTATAAAGGGCAAAGACATAAATTGTCATAGCAAGTCTTGTATCTGGAACAAGACTACACGTTAAACAAAAGATTGTAGATATAAGTTTTAGCAAGACAATCCTAATAAAGGAAAGGTTGCTTAAGCCAATGATATTAAAATTGAGAAACTCTCCAATGACGTGTCAGGAACGTGCTTGTCTATGGTTATTTATGAGATTAACATAGTACACAATCCCAATTAGTGGTGGGTTGATACTTATGAAATGAGACATGTCTTTTTTGATAAGATGATGTTCTCCACCTTGTCGCACATGCGATCATCCTTCTATATTGAGATTCTTATGTGTGGATAAGAAAAAAAGAAATTCTTGTTCTTTATCAGTTAAAAAAAGGTTTGGAGCCGTCACCTAGTATTTTGGTTACTAAGAACCCTAACCAGTCTTTAGAGTCTGGATAAAGGGACCCGTTATGTATAAAAAGGGCAATATCACCCCTAGTATACTCTGCCTAAGGTACTCGACATTGTTTATTTGTCTGATTACTAAGGCATTGTTGTATTTTTCTAGCGACAATCTATCTATTGGTCAAAGCAGGTTTACCCTAATAAAATGGATCATGACTTTATAGGTCGAGCCTAGCCATTCTAAAATGCAAGCGTGTTTTTTGCGTTTTTGTATATTTTAGTATCCAGGAATATACATTACATATAAGTTCATAATCCTTGGTATTAAAATAAACAAATTGATTTTTTTTTGAAATATAGATCAAGTTCTTGGGATTTAATAAAATTGTTATTAAATCCAAAAATGCATGCAAAAATATATATTTTAAAGTAGTTTTTCTTGAATTTTAGTATTTTAAAAATGTTAAATCATGCCAAGTGTTTTTTATTTTTTATTATTGTTTTATGCAAATATGATTTTTATTTGAAAGACTTGGTCATATGCAATAAAAATATTTATATGTACTTTTTGAAAGAAAAATTTGTTGTTTTTACAGAACGAAACATGTTTATTTAATATTGGAAAAGCACCTCGTGTATAGGTCACAATTACAAATATTGAAAAATAAAGATCAAAATATGAGAGACATAAAAAAATATTATTGCAAGTAGATCCTTTAAAGGCATAAAATTAAATTAATTAAAAACAAGGGTTGTGTTTGGCAAACACTAAAAAAGGAAAAGAAACAATGATGGAAAAATCAGTAGAGCGTGTTTGCCAAACACACCCTTAGCTGAAAATCATAAGCTTAAAATTTGCTTTTAAGTTCATATTTGACAAACACGTCTTAAGGACAAAATATTGCATTTTTTTCTCCGGTAGATTTTCGGCATGCCAAACACACCCTTAAAAAACTAACAGGCTTGGCCTAGCCACACGGGCTAGGCTTCCCAACCCAAAAACAAGATCCAAATTTAGAAATTGAATCTAAGTTAAAGATCAAATTTCATACAACTCAGGTCATAAGATCATGATAACCCTTTATAAAGAAATTTAAAAAATTATGAAGCTCAATTCCCAATCAACCCAATGTTAAACGATGAAATAAAAAAATCAATTTAAAAAAGCATAAAACAATTGACCCAAGTCAACCTGAGTTAACATGTCAAATCCTTGACTTGGATTATGAGACCAAGATAACCTCATAAAAAGTAAATTAAAATAAATTATGAAGCTTAATTAACAATCAACTCATTGTTGAATGGTAAAATTAAAAAAATTAAAAACAATAATAAAATCAACTCAGGTTAACCCGCCAAACTCATGACTCGAGTCATGAGATCAGGATAACCTCAAAGAAAATAAAAACAAATGACCTGAGTCAACCCGAGTCAACCTTCCAAACATGCGATCCAGATCATAAGATTGGGATGACCCCATAGATATCTATACAAAAACAATTTTTAAAACTCAATTCTCAATAAACTCATTGTTAGATGATGAAATTAAAAAAAAAATTCAATCTAAAAAAAAACAACAAAACGACTAGAGTCTATCCAGGTTAACCCATAAAACCCATAATAAATTATCATTTCCCCCCTAAAAGTATCACATTTATTATCTAATGATAGTTTTATAAATTTATGCAATCAAATCTATTTGATTTTTCACAGTCTAGAATTATAATCCTTTTGTATAATTTCAATTTAGTCTTTAATTTTTAAAACTTATTTACAATCAAGTCATACTTAATTAATTATCATAGTTTAATTTCTTATTCGTGGTTCTTTATCTATGTGACCTATTAGGTTTCGTAATATGTTAACCCAAATATAAATCATAATCTTAAATAAAATAACACTTAAATAAATTAAATAATTTAATTTATTATCAATTCAATAATTGGTAGATTGATATTTAAAGATCAAGTGTACTATCTAACAACATGTCATGCTGCCTCAAAATTAAAAAAGTCATTAGTGGTTTGACTTAACCTTTTAGTGACTAGTTTTTCAGTGTAATTATCATTCATTCATCAATAATGTTTTGATTTAGATATTGAAGCATGAAGCGTGTATAATCTGTCAAATTATGTGTTTTCAACACTATAGTCATTAATTATTTGAATAAGATTTTAAATCATTTTTAAATCTCATTTCACCTTACACAATGATTTCATAATCAATACTATTCAACAATAGGTGAAACATTTTTTTAATTCATCTAAGGTGATGAATCATATTTTGATCACTCAAATATCTTTATATAGTTTATGTTATACCCAATAACTACCTGATTGTTACCCTTTATTAAGACAACATGTAGTCAGGATCAAAGCATTACATTTTCTATATAAGATAACTTAGTAATCTCAAGTCTAAAGATCACTTACACAGCTATTATGTGAGTTTTTCTATAGACATAAGTGATTTCTTCATATAGAATCTTCATGTGAGTCATTTTAGTGTACATGTCATCTAATAAGAACATATTTATTAATTTTAGACACCTTTTATACCTTAGTTTATGAGAACAATTGTTTCATTTCATAAAGAAAAAAAAATATATATCAGTCTCAATAACTCCACTTAATGTCCACCTTTGATAAAGCATTAGACATGAACACTTAGGAACAATGCTTTGATGCAATAGGAATCTCATAATTATAATAACTTTATAATTTCTTTGCAAAGATTTTTTGTCCCAATAACTTTATCTTTACTCAAGACTCATTAATAAAATATAAATAAATATTAAAGATAAAGAAAACCTTTATTAATAATAAATACGTTTGTACATAAATAAAATCGATGTCACATGTAACCAACCAATTGGCTACATGATATATACATTAAAAACTAGTTGATTGGATATATCAAGATTTAGATTCAAAGAGCAAATTATCGTTTGATACTCTCCGTAGCTCTAAGAGATAATAATTACCTGTCTATATCTATGATAAAGGAGGTACTAGCTATAATATGACTAGGGTGAGTTGTGCTGCTAATGATTTTTATATATTAGTTTACTAAGTGGAGTATGGCAAATTATTATTAATGAGATATCATTTATATGAACAAAAAATATGGCTTCTTTTATTAGAATTTTGAAATGTAGAGTTTTCTATAACACTCATAAAACTAGAAGTTGTTTAATGCAAAAGAAAAAAAAACCATGAGAACTAAAAAAAACCCTAGGACATGAATTACATGAGAATCTTCTTTACACAAAAAGTTGAATAGTACAAGATATTAAGTTCACTAATTAACCGACTAAATTCGATAGTACTTCACTATAAAATTTTTAAAGCCCTATTTATCCTGATGTTGTGATCTACTAACTCATTTTTTTTTTTTAAATCCTTATGTCTTTGTATACTAGTTATACAATTTCCATTCATATAAGAGATTGTTGAAAAAATTGGTTATGATTGGGTTAATGAAGACATTTAAGATTAAAATAAAAGTGAAAGCCACTCATATTTAAGGGTTAAAAGTTTGTTACAATTTTCTCTAACATTAAAAAAAACTAAAAGGGTAGTGGTTTTATAATGTTGCGCTAGACTTAGTGGCATTGTGAATTGGAATAATGAAATTATAATTCTGTACTTATCAACAAAACACAATTGGCCTTGGAAGGGGGGTATAGTTGTCATTTTGTTTTTTTTACACAGTAAAATGACTAATATATCCTTCAAAGCAAAAATTAATCAACTAGCAGGTAGGGCCTTTTTTGGGTTTTCAATTTTAGAATAACAATAAAGTAACCACAATGCTTTTAAGTTCATATTACCTTCAACTTGGGTCAAGAGTTTTTCATCTTTTCAGTTTTTTTTTTTTTGTTATTATCAAAGTTTGATAAAGGAAAATTTAGTAATTTAGCATATATAAAATATTATTTAATTTTAAAAAGTGGGTTGCATTAAAGATCTTGTGGATGTGCAAGGATGTTCATGTTCTTATCTAATGGCGTGTACTGTATTGTCTGGCAGCCAAACTCTAGTTTCTACGATAGCGTTTTAATCCTTACTATGACTCTTTCATTCATGGGCAGCGCATGTTACCAAAAGATATTGAGTTTTGCATCGACAATCATTTTTTTTCTTTCTTTTTTCCTCTCTCATCCTCAATCTCAATGCCTTCCCTGTATATTTTCAAAACATTCATTCGATTTGTTTTTCTTTTAGATTTGATCCTTATTCTTTTTATTACTATTTTTTTATTTTAAATAATTCATGGAATTGGAATTTTCTTTCGATTTCATCCTCCTTTTATTTTTTTCACATTTCAAATTTGATCATTGTTCTTTTTATTATAATTTTTTATTTTCAATCATTCTTTTAATTGAATTATTTTTTCAATTGTATCCCTCAATGTTTTATTTTATTTTATTTTTATGTCAAATTTGTTCCTTATTCTTTTAATTGCTATTTGTTTTGTTTTTAATCATTTTTTATTGGAACTTTCTTCTCTAATTTCATTCCTCAATATTTTATTGACTGAAATTTTGTTAATCTAGAATTTCACTTCATGATCTTTTTAGTTTTGCCTTTCATGGGATGATTTTAGCCTCAGGACCCGGGTCACAGGTTTGAAATATTGCCCCGGGTTTGCTCAGTTCTTTTTTTAGGTCCTTCTTTACAATTAATTTTTATTTATTTCATTCTTCTATAGGGTTATCCTGATTTTATGTATCAGATCATGGGTTTCGTGGGTTGATACATTCTATTTTTTAAAAAAAAAAAAGATATATTTTGTTGTTATCTATTTTTTTATCATATTATTAAATTAACATAGTTATTGAATCTAATAAAATCAATGACCTGACTCTCGGATTTCTCTTATTTCTTTAGAAACATTGCCGTCACCTAAACTTTATTTTTTGTATTTAAAAAATTTAGTATGATATGTAATATAGCGTGGGCCACCAATCCAGTAAGTTCTATAATATAAAATATTAACATGCATGAAATTAATTATATATGAATAAAAATTGATCTAAGTTGACAAATTCTTAAATCTAAACTAAACTTCACATACCATATTACAATATTATAAGCATTTATCACCTTAATTATATATTATCTCAAAAACCTCACCAAGCTTAATATATATGAAAATGAAGCAAAAACAATTCTTAAATTTTATAAATAATCCTCAAGAAATCTAAATTTACCACCTAATTATGTATTATCTCATTATTAATTAAGTTTTAGACCTTTAGATTTTATTAGTGTTACCTCAAACGTAATCAACATTACAATGTCACTTCTATCCATCTATTTACGATTATCCCTATAATATTGATTTGTGATAAAAATAACATAGTGGTTTTAAGATAGTTTACTTTATTATAATCAACATAATTTTCTATTAAATTTGAATTTTAAAAGGAAAGGAGGACACATGTCAACTTTCTATTAATCTCAACTTAAAAAAAAAACGCTAAAGAGAAAGTTCAAAATAAAGCATTAAAAAACAATAAAAGAAAAAAAAAATCTGTTAAATGATTTTACAAACTTTTAATTTATTTATAACTAGAAATTATTTTCAATTTTTTTACATTAGATTTTTTTATTATCATTTATTTATTGTCTTTTTAAAGTAAAGTAAAACAAAACATCCAGCATAAATAAAAGATTCAAAAAATATCTCTAGCTATAAGTAAATAAAAATTTGGCAAAGCGTTTTAAAAGTCAAACTTAAAAAAAAAATTAGGGACCTGTCATTTTATTTTACTTTCTTTTTTTATTTTTTTAAAGTAAATTAAAAAAATATTTTTATATTTTATTGAAAAGGTAAAAAAAAAAAAACAGAGGGGGAGGAAACACTTCTAATTTCTGGTTAGTTAATTTTTTTACTTTTTTTTATAATTTATCAAAAAACAATTTCCTCAAAAGTGTTTTCCTTATCATTAGTACCATATTATCAACCATTCACCGCATCATTCCTTAAATTTATGTCATACATGCCACCTCGTCACTACCATGATACATAAGCAAAATTTCCATGTCATACCCTTATCATTACAATCATGAGAGTCCAGATATTCATTTAAAAATAAATAAATATTGACATATTTTTTTTAAAAAATTCTCAAAGTGCATACACTTATTATTATGTTATTATCTCCTTCTCAAAGAAATTATTCTTGCAAATGCATCTGTTGGATGTGTGGAGCGTGCTTCATTTTTTTTTTATTATTAATATGGATTTTTGAACGAATGTACGTGGACCTCGCTAATTCTACGGATTCTGAATTTTATGATCATGTAAGCCTCCAATAATCCTGAGAAGACTCGAATTTGTAACCATTAGAGAGCAGTGGAGCGTGCTTTTAATATTACTCAAGGACTGAATTTAGTCCATGTTAATACACAAGTTAGTATGATAATATCTACTGTTGGAAAATAGATACAGACATATAGTAATAATATGAGCCTTTAGACCAAGGTAATCTTTTATAAAGCAACTTGAGATAAATTATGAAATCTAATTCTCAATCAATTTAATTTTGAATGATAAAATTAAAAAAGAAATCAATTAAAAAACAACATAAAAAACCACTCAAGTCAATTAACCAAATTTGTTGCCTCGGTCATGAGATCAAGATAACCTCATAGAATGCAAAACAAAACTATTTATGAAGCCTAATTCTCAATCAACTTAATATTGAATAATGAAATTGAAAAAAAAGAAGAAATCACCTAAAAAAATGACAAAAAAAACTCTAATCAATTAGCCTAACCAATGACTCGAGTTATAAGACCGTGATAATCCCATAGAAAGCAAATAAAAAATATTATGAAGCACAATTCTCAATCAACCCAATGTTGAAAAATTAAATTGAAAATAAAAAGGATAAAAAAATGACTTGAGTAAACATACATACATACATACATACATATTCAACTAAAAACATGGCAAAAAAAAACTGAAATAGCATGGCTAACTTATAAAACTCACGACTAAGGTCATAAGACCGTGAGAACATCATAAAAAGCAAATTGAAAACAATTAGAAAGGTCAATTCCCAATTAACCAAATGTTGAAAAAAATAATTAAAAAATAACAAAAAAAATAACTCGAGTCAACATAGCTAACTCACAAAAGTTATAACTTGGGTTATGAAACAAAAATAACTTCATAGAAAGCAAATAAAACAAAATTATGAATTTCAATATTTGGTAAACCTAAAATTTAAGGATAAAATTTTAAAAAAAATACTAAGTTTGAAATTATTAAAAAAATCATCAAAACATTTAAGGATCAAAGTAAAAATGACCTAGGCATTTCACTGTTTATTGCTATAGTGAAATGTTAAGGCCTTTTAGTATATGTTAACTAGCTATATGACTTGCGCTTCGCTGCGAGTCAGAAATTTTTTTTCTAGTAAAAAAAATAAATACACAGGCTTTTGTATCGCATCACTGGATTTAAGAAAACTCCCTAATCTTAAATCGAAATGCTTATACCCGTATCTAATTAGATAAATTGATAATTGATTAAGAGATAACTAAGATTAAGATATTTGGCATAAAAAAATTAAATGTGAAAGGAAAGCAAAAAAAAAAAAAAACACGAAAATCAATTAAAAAAACAAATGTTAAAGGATGAAATTGAAAAACAATTAATTAAAAAAAAGATCTAAAAAGATCAAAGTCAACTCATGCAAACCACTGAAACTCATGACTATGATCATGAGGCCGAGACCGACCACATAAAACATAAACCTAAAAAACAACGGAGCAAAAAACTAAATAAAAAAATATTAAGTGATGAGTTTGAAAAGAAATTAAAAAAAAGGAGAAAAAATATTCTAGTCAACTTAGGTTAACCTACTAACCCCACGAACATGAGCATATGATTGAGATAATCTTATATAAAGAAAAGAAAAAAAAACATGAAGACCAATTAAAAAAAAATCATATGTTCAAGTACGAACAATTCTATAAAACGACCTGAAAATGTACAAAAGTCAACTAATGTTGACTTTTAAAACCCGTGATTTTGATCATGAAACTGTGAGTATAGAATGCCCATTTTTTTTTTTTTTATGTAAAACAATAATTTTGAACTTTGAAATAGGAAAAGAAAATAAGATAAAAAAAGAAGAAGATGTTGAACCGTGTTAGCTTTTAAACCTATGACTCGGTAAAAATAGTGAAGTCCAATCCCTAGCAAATCAAATATTGAAGAAAGAAATGGGAAAAAAAAAACCAATTACACATAAGGATCTAAAATAAAAAATTACAACTAAAAGAATGAGGGTGGAAATCAAAATAAAAAATAAATAAGAGGGCAACAATTTTTTTGATTGGAGGGTTAAATTGTAAAAAAATAACTTTAACAAAATAAAAAAAATCAAAAGAATAAAAATCAAGTTGAAGCAAAAAAAACACACCATATGCAAACCCCTAATTAAAACTTTTTTGAAATATTAAAATTTTAACCCGGAGATAGAATAGGTTAAATTAATTAAGGATATTAAATTAAATGACAAGAGGTGAAATAAAAAGAAATAAAAAGAGAATATACCACTAAATGTGAGAAAACAAATGGGAACAAAATGAAATAACTAAGTCATATGGGTTAATATCTAAAAACCAATAAATTGAACTATAAATACCTTATCTTTCTTTGTAGGGGCCATCAACGAAAGAGAGTAAGGAGGGGGGGGGAGTATTTCTCATTTTCTTTCACAAAAATTGAGTAAGTGGCTAGTTGAAGGGTTTTGGTAAGATTTAGGTTAAGTGGTGAGAAAAACAACATTAAGGCAAGAATATAAAGAGAGTAAGTGAGAGAAATTTAGGAATCTAAAGAGAGAAGGCTGACCAAGGGGAAGAAAGAAGGAGTGTTGAAAAATTTTAACTGGTTGAGAATCGAAGCACATTTTATTACCAGGTAAGGAGCTTTAAACTCAATCACGCAAGTTTAGATTGAGAATTCATGTCTAAATTGTGACTTCTAGGTTAGGGTTCATAAGAGAATTTGAGGGAAATGATAAATTTGCTTTGTTTGATTTAATTGAGATGGAAATGGATGAAAACAACTTAGAATAATGAACAAATGAAGAAAAAATCCTTATGTTGTTAATGGCAGTAACATCAGCCACAAGGGAGGAAGTTGGGGAAAAACTTAAAAAAATATATGAATATTGTTTGTTTATACTTATTATAGCATGTGTTGAAATGTAGAGAGTGAATTGAAAAGAAATGGAAATCTTGTATTTAAATTGTAATGGAAAGATTGGTTATGCTTGTGAACATTGGAATTTTGTGGGAAACTATGGAATTATTGTGTTGTGTTGAAGTATTGTTGATGAAGGAATGTTAAAGAAAATAAATATGGTTTTTATAGAGAGTTTTGGTTATTTCAAGTAGGATGTGAGATAGATTAGTTGATTACTAGGGTGTTATGTTTAATGATGTTATAAGATATGTGGACGAGAAATATTTGTTTTGAATGGTGAGTAAATGAATGAAAATACTTGGTTATATATCAAAATCAAAGATTGGAGAACTAGATAGTATCATCACCTAACTACCAAATGAGTTTAGGGCTAGAAAATGATAAAATTTGAAATAAGTTTCTTCATAAGAAGTTGTAGCTAAGGATGTTAAAATTCTAAAAGGACTTACCTTGTTTAATTCGGAGTTATAAAACTCCAGATATAGATAAAAATTTGAGGGACAATTGGACTAAGTTTTGCTGGACAATTTTTATATATTGCAATAACGAGTAGTTTTGGGTACGTTAATGGTAGGAATGAGTTTTCTTCCAATAAAGTTGTAGCTTTGTATCTTAACTTTAAGAAGAAATAAACCATGCACAAAATTGTATTCTATAACTTTAGATATAGTTAAAATATTGATCATTGTTCCTGAGTGATTAAGTTAAGTCATCTAGAAGTAGCCAACTTTAAAATTTGTTTAAAATTGCTCTTGATATAAGATTTAAATGATAGAAGTTATAAGAATGAGATTTTCAATATAGGTTAAATTGTTAATGATGATTAGTTTAAAGTGATATGAAATTGTGTTAAATCATTTTAAGTCAAGGAATAAAATGATTGTATATGAAGTTAAATTTCAAAATAAATTAAGGATTGATTGGCAAATGATATTGTATGTCTGATGGTATAGGAGAGGTCATAGGATCAACTCAATAACAAAGGACTTTTTCACGAGTTCAGGCACCAGGTAGGTGTTTTTACCTTCACCGTGTATAAGAAATTTCTTAGAGTTGTATAATTATAATATTAGTGTAAACTGTTTGTTTAACATTTGCAACATGAGTATCATTAGAGAAATAATTTGTATCATTAGAGAAATAATTTGTTAGTCTACTTGACCATGTTGGGACTAATGGCATCTACGATTATATGACCGGGATATAATAACTAAACTAACTAACCGTGAAGGGACTGGTAACATCCATGTTCGGATGACTGTGATATAATAACTAGAGTAGCTGACTGTGATAAGACTAGTGACATCTATGTTTGGATGACCAAGATATAATAACTAAAATAGTTGACCGTGATAAGGCTGGTGACATCCATGTTTGGATGAGTCAGATATAATAACTAGACTAATTAAGCGTGAAAAGGGCTAGTGGTATCCATGATTAGATGACCGAGATGTAATGATCAGACTAGCCAACCATGTAGGAGCTAGTGACACCTATGATCATATTTTCGGGATAACATTGTTCGATTAATTCCTGGAAGAAGTTGGTAGTTATCGGTTATATGATTATTTAGGGAATTTGAACCTTTTGTAGGGATACAATATAAACATGAATGGTGTGCATGATTGGGAACACAAAAATGAATTAATTTTTTTTATGGAATGAACTAATAGGTAAACTAGTTGTGCATGAGACTAATTATTAAATATTTATATTGCATTCTAATAAAATGTGATAATTGAATATTTGACACATCTTATCTCAGGGCTGATTAACAGACCATATCTTTTTAGTTTTTGTTTAGATTTAAATATGTAGTTCGCAGGGTATCGAACTAACCTGTAACATAATTCTGCTATTTCTTTGGATAATGTAATATATAAACTTACGTCTTTATAACGCTAAATCCAACAATCTGTAATACTTTTGATTATTTTATGAACAATTATGGATGTGTATGTTAATGTAGACAAAATACCAACAAGTAATCTTAGTTTAAGTTATTAATTTTTTTATGCATCATGAAAATTTGTATATGCTTGAAGACCTTGATTTTAATGAGATGGAATAAGGTCCAAGATGATTGGACTATGATTGTGTTGTTGAATTGTGATGAAAAAAAAGTTTGTTTATAACTTGATATGGTCTAAGTATAGAGAAAACTCTACCAAAATTTCAGTAAACTTTATATATATATATTACCATGGTTTGTGGATTAACCTAAAGGATAGTCATGAGGTTTTGTATTCAGGAAATTATAGTTGTTACACCATAAACTTGGATCAAAGGATTAAATTGAAAATTAATAAAACTTTCACAAAAGGATTAAGAAAAAAAATAAGAAACCAAAAGAATAAGTATCAAATTAGAAAAAAAAAATGACAAATTGGAATGTAAGGACTAAATTGAAAACAAATAAAAACATTTATTAAAGGGTTAAGAAAAAAAATTAAAAATCAAGAAAATAAAAACAAATAGGATTAACCTACACATTTTAGGACAATATGGAGAAAATAAGCAAAACAAAAAAGAAAATGCCACCGATGACAATCTGTCATACAATCACTAACACGCATTACACCATGAGAAAAAAACGTAGCAGCGGGTCTAACAACAAGGTGAAAGGGCAAGTTTGATTACCGAGAGATGCTGCATATGCTGCCCAACATACATGGTGGTTTTAACGCGCTGGCACGTGGTTATCATGTGCCACCAATGTTTTTTATTTTAATATTAATTGATGAACCCAAAAAGATTAATTTGCCGTTAATGGTATTGAAAATAACAAAAAAAAAAAAACCTATGAAAAAGCTCCTTGACCCATGAATAACTTTTTGGAAGTTTGAGGGTAAATGTATATTTTTATTTTACGTTAACTAAGGAAAAAACTAAAAAACTCTAAATGTTTAGCTTTAAAAATTTTGAATTGAAGGATAATTAAGTTATTTTATTGTTTTAAAAAATAAAAAAGACATCAATTATCTTTGGTGAAATACCCAAAAGAAAAAAAACAACATGCCTTTTTTTTTTTCCATATAAAGTAAAAAAGTATTTTTACTGTAGCAGTGAATAGTTTTCCCAGTTTGCATCCAGATTGTTTTCTGCCGTGTTTTTCTAATGTGAAATAGGTTTTTGTTTAATAATTAAATTAAATATTAGAATTAATTGTTTTTTAGAGAAGATAATATAATTGAACAATCTGGTAAGTTTTGCCAAAACATTTCTAACTGTCTTCTTTTTATGGAAATTCCACAACTATCCATCCATCCATCCATCCAGACAGCCGAGACAGAAAGTGGAAAGTGAAAAGGTGAGAAGTCAAGCTAAAGAAAGCAAGTTACAAAAGAAAGGAGTGAAAGAGGGATGAAGATATAAAGTAACCATGGTAAGAAGGTTATCAGCTTCCGGAAAACACGGAAGACTAACCATGGTTCAGGAAAATGAGTTTAGTTTGCTGATGATCGGTAAAGTTTGGCCCTTTCAGTGGATGTGTTGCTATATAAACAGAAATTCAGAAGCCAAAGGGCAGCAGCCATCTTCATCTCCATCTTCTATGAAACAATCCCATATGACATATATAAAAGTTTTGATAATCCCATGAATATGTCATGTTTCTAGGCTGTTAGGATGTTCTTGATGCTTATATATTTCTTTGCATAGAGACCAAGACAGGAACTTCAAAGCTTCCATAGTGTAAGTCTCTGTCACTTATGTTTCCAGTTTGGAATTTGTTCCCTTTGTCTTCTTTATATTTTCTTTTGTGGGTCTTCTTTGAAATGTAATTTGATGTTAGAAAAATAGGAAGAGTTCTTGTATTTTTGAATTCTGTAGAAAGTGCTAGATCTCTAGGCACCCTTTACTGCGTATTTTTTACTGGTTATTTGATTTTGTTGATTCATTTGGATTTTTTATGATCTTGGGAGCTTCTTATTTCCCCTGTAATCGGTTTGATCTTCGATTATTGACCAAATGGGGCATGATATCATGGTCTGAGTCAGAGGGCTAGATCTTTATTATAATTTTGCAGTGATCTATGCAACCTGTTGGCTATGATTTAGTTATATGATTTCTTGTTTTGAGTCCTTTAATTTGTAATCAGATGGTTTGCAGAAGGTTTAATTTCTCCATTGATTGAGGGAATTTGATTCTTTAAACCTAGTATACAGGTCCAATCCAATCTCTCCATGAAACTAATTTGCACTTGAGCATGGTTTATACTCTATGTAAGCTTCGATTCAATCTCTCCAAAGAGGTAGCCTAGTGGCAGCCCCAAGGGGCTACCAATTGATGCAATACTAATAATGTAGATTAAAATCATCCCTTGTATTCGACAGGAAGATGGAGAATTATTTGATTGATTATCTTCTTAATGTTCCCCCGTAACACTTTCCCTACCGTGCTGTGGATTTTTTTCTGCAGGTCACTGTTGTCGGCTCCTTTTACAGGATTTTGCTACTCATCACTTCATCATAGTCAAAAACCCTGTTTATATGCCCCAAGGTATTTTGATCCATCGTTCTTTTTTTATCTCTTGATGTCTATCGAATCCCTTTTCTTTTTGAGGCAATCTTTGGTTGTGTTTGCTTTCAAAAATAGTTTGTTTAGTTTTTCCATCTCTAGTTTTATATTTCCTATAAAATCACCCTATAAAACTGGAAAATTTTTCTTTTGCTATAGCTTTAATTCACTTCTTAATATCATGGTTTTATCAGTTATCTGTCATCTTCTAATTTGGGTATTGAAACTCGTTTTAATGGCGTAACTGGTTTCAGATCAAGCAAAGAAGGAATCATCCGGTTTTCTCCATTTGCTTCAACTGTGATTTATACAAGTATCCCCCCATTGGCTTCCATAACTTCCATTTGAGCACACTGTGAATCAAGAATCTCTTGTTAGCTTGAGCTTTGCGGAATCACTGGAAAAAAAAACGAAGTCCCACGAAACTTCAATGGGTCTATCAAGTCTGCCAGCTCCATCTGAAGGAGTATTATGTGTGCTTTTAGTAAACACTGCCTTGTCAATTTCCATTGTCAAAGGAATAGTCCGTTCAATCCTTCATATTGTTGGCATCCGTTTGTCACCATCTGCTTCACTCCCATCGTCAGATAATGCTGAAGACACCAGAGAGTCGCTTGAATTTCGTTTAAGTCCCCCAGAGAATTACATTGAGGAGTTCCGAAGCAGGATGCCATCAATCCGATTCAACACGGTGTGCAGCTGTGAACAGCCTGAACATGACTGCTCGGTTTGCTTGACCCAATTTGAGCCAGAATCGGAGATAAATAGCCTGTCATGTGGCCATATCTTTCATAAAATGTGCTTGGAGAAGTGGTTGGACTATTGGAACATTACATGCCCTCTTTGCAGGACTCCATTGCTGCCTGAAGAGGATGCATCTTGCTTTTGGTGAGCGCATACAACCATGTATGCTTTGTCAGAGGAATTCTCCTTGTACAGCGTGTACATGTATTTACGTGAGTGCATCGGGCAGGGCATAGTGGTGTATACTTTGTGCTTGAGATCAAGCATGATGTGCTGATGGGTCCTTGAGAGACCAAAAATTTTATTGTACATATTGTGAAGAAGTGATGTTTAACCTATCTATCATGCTTTGATCTCCACCCTTTTTTTTTCCCTTGGTCTTTGCACGCGTTTTTACTGTTCTTTAACAGACCAGAAGGATGGAATCTAATGTATGGGCAAGCTAAACTTGAATCAAAAAAATCCTCCATGTTTACAAAGGCCATCAGGATTAACCTGTCGGTACAGCTGGGTATCAAAATAATCTGTCATAACGTGTCGGTACATGAATCTTGGTTTCTAGGAATAACGAGGATGCAACTGTGTGAAGCAGGCAATGCCAGATAACCAGGGTTCTTTCTACTTTTTGGCATGGAGTCAAAAACATCAATTTAGGGCCGTTTCATCTCCCAATAAAAACTGGGTCTCATCTTGTTTCATCGAGCTGCTTCCCGACACTGCTCGTGCTAATGGAGAATCTGGCTGGACTTCCCTTCACAAGAACTGCGAAGTAAGGCATGACATCAGAAGATGTGGAAGCTGGTCCTGATTCATTGCACAGATAGCTCCACACGAAGATTCAGACAAAACAAGCTAGAAGATGCCCACTCTTATCAGCATAGTGTTTGTGCCTGGTTTTGTAGATTACTAGTCTTATCTTATGTTCAGTGAAAACTAGCTAACTTCATTAATTTTGCTGTCAAAAAAAAAAAATGCAAGCATTGTTATTTTTTAAAATCCAAGAAAAACTTCAATTGTTAAATGAAATATTTACATATAAGTTTAATAAAATTAATTGATAATTATATACGTAAATAAATATAAAAAAAATTATTAATAACTAAAGATTAAATAAAAAATTCAAGAAATAGATGCAAATAAATAAATATGATGTTGTGCCTTATTAAGCTATTCAAAATTTTTATTTAATTATATATTATTTTTTTTTTCAAAAAAGTAATGATTCAAATTCAATTCAAACAAAATAATTTTCTATTATAATTTTTCATCTTATTAATTTGACTTAAATTTTTTAGATCTCATAGGGGCAAATTTCATCTTCTTTTTTTTCAAGACTTAAACTTAGATCATAACACATATATCTATTCAGTATAATATGATATAACTTGTGGTTTCTTTCAAACAGAAAAGAAAGGACAGGCGTAAACATAAATATGATATATGAGTACGCTACAAGATTTCACAGTTTTACCGACAGACAGATTCCGTCGGTATGAGATTCAGAGTTCGTCGGTAATTTTTTTACCAACTAAATCACCGACAGAAAATTTTCGTGGCATACCGTTCGTCGGTAATACCGAATTCCGTCGCTAAGTCTGTCGGTAACAAAAAAAAATATCACCGATGGTTTTACAGACGGGAATTGTGCGCCAAAAAAAATTCTCGCTTGAAATATACCAACGGATTTATTCCGTCGGTGATAGTGGCATATCCAGTAAATATTTTTCAGCTCCTGGTTAGATGCCGACGGACGGTATCCCTCTGTGGGTATTTTTAAATTTGTTTTTTTAAAAAAATTATTTAGAATAAATAATATAACATTATATAAATTAATAGTAAAAAAAAACCAATTATGCAAATAAAATTTTATTAAACATCAAAAACAAAAAAATAAAGTTAAATAATATTCATTACAAATTGAATATGTTTTTTTTTTTAAAATATTAAATTAGCACAATGGTGGAGCTGGAGAAGGAGGAGGAGAAGGAGGTTGGTTGTTATACGGCCAAAAAGAGGGCGCACGTGTATCACCACTCTGTGATGCCATGTTCATGACCATTTGGCGAAGCTGTTCATAATTCGCCAAGAGTTGCTCGTATTTTTCGGTGAGATGAGCTGTGTGTTGTTGCAAGGCAACGAACTCCGTAGATTGGGTGCTCGATACTGATTGAGAGCTCCTAACGGTTGAGACACTACGGGCCGCCCGCAAGTTCTCAGCCGTAGTGTTGGAGAGCCTGTACACCCGATTTTTATCGGGTCTACTGGACGATCCTACCTCCATCAATAAATTCAGATCGAAATCCGGATGGGTCGAAGGATCGTCCTTATATCTCTCCCTCAACCGGCTATTATAGGTCTCCTGAAAATAAAAAAAGAAATCATCATATTCAATTCAATAAAAATAATAACTTACGAAATAAAATAGTTGAACGAACATACCACAAAGTGTTGAGCGCGGTTGTCAACGAACAGTTGCGCCCCTTTTTGGCGGTCTTGACTCTGTACGTGCGTCTCAACAAACAGAACAAAGCCGCCGGTATGCGTTGTCACCGAACCATGAATTGGCCGGTTCTGGTTGCCAGCACCGGACTGTGGGCGTTGTGAGAACCGCTCAGACGTCACGTGCTCAAGATACTGCGACCATATATCTGCCGGGATGTATAGCGGTTTGAAATCCCTTTAAACCACCACATCGTTCCAGCCTTGGAGACCGTTATCTCTCATGTTTTTTTTTTATGTTTTTTTATGCTTCATACCAAAATTCATGCAACCTACTTCCATAGCGAGAAATTAGATTTTGAAACATAATTTTTTTATAAAAAAAAACATTTGTATTGTTTTCGATGTTACCTAGTTGCTGCGTGATTTTCCCACACCCTCCTCACAATAGTGTCATGCGCACTGTCCCAACTGAATTTGTCATGTATATAAATAATTAATTTTAAATAAAAATAATAATTTATTTACAATTATATTAATAATTTATTAGAACTAAACTGGAAATTAGAAATTAACACCAACCTCAAATCTGTCAAACCATGCATCGATTTGAGGTATCCATTCAGGATGTCTGGATACCTGACTTCATAGAAATAATAGAATCTCCATTGACGATTTAAACGCCGATGATATTACTCGAGCGACCTCAACGTTTCTGAACCTGAAAATAAATTAAATTAATGAAATATTGATTAGTTGTTCATAAATTATGTTATAATTAAAAAAAACTAAAACCGAAACAAACTTGCATTGAAAGGTCGTCATTCCACTGTGCCTCATACTTCCGAGTGAATTCATTCCGTTGTGAAGGCACGCCGCCTCTGCGCTGTGAAATCGCGCTGGAAGAGACAGCACCGGTTGACGGCGCAAGTGCCTCTTCTTGATTGACACCTAAGGATATGTCATCCTCGTTGATAGAAGAACTAGTTGCGACCATATATGAGCGACGAGCTGTTGATTTCGTTCTACGCATCTACACAATTTTATACGAATAATTATATAATTAAATTCGATTGTTAAAAAAACTTCGGCAGCACCTCCCTTATACTGGAGACTACCCAAACTTTTCAAACCTGCAAATATTGACAATAGCCACAACCAATTGAAAACAAGAAAACCCAAAAACTCATACTAAAATAAAATTGACAATAGCATAACTAGCCAAACTTTAGCAAATTGCCTAGTTAACCAACACCATATAGCTAAATCAAATTAGCCACATTCTACAAACCAAAAATGCTTATCATAACCATCTCCTACTTATTTCATCAATCCATCAAAATTCCCCAAAACATGCTTTTTGTAACTAACTCTTCTTAAACTATTATAAAAAAGACACCTCGCAATCACAAAGTTCAATTCCATAATAAAAAATCAACAAAACTTACAACACAACACCTAAACATGATAAATTCAACAAAGCAACAATTTACAAAAGAAACAATGTACAAAACATAAACACAAACAAAACCTACAATTCCTCCAATACAAGCATTCTAACTTATGAATGGTGATACTCCAAACAATTGCAAACAAATCAACACATCTAAAAAACATCAAGGTGAAATATATTTTGAGTACAAAAATATAGTAATGTATTAAGTAATTTCATTACCCATAAATCAACACTCTAGGACAATACCCAGTAATAGTTCATTTATCTTAGACAAATTTTTGAGTAATAAAACTATAAATACACATAAAATTACATATTAAAACCATTAACACACAACACAACAAGTCATACACAATGTCATTAGACAAAAAATAAACATCAACGTAACAAATAAAAACAACATGACCACATAACCAAAAACAACATTCACACATAACATAACAATTCAAAAACATATCATGCAATAATATAGTAAAATTGAGATAAAATAATTAAATTTATTCTTATATATTCAATTACTAATTACAAGGTAAATTCAACAATAACAATTAAAATTAATGGAAATACATAACAAAAATAATAATAGATAAAACAAAGAACAAATAAAAAAAATAAAATCTTAAAGCAAATGAAGAAGAGGAAGTACATACCTTTTAATTTGCTGAAGATTGAACTAAAGATTACAAGCCAAAAACACAAAAATTTTGAAGGAAATGAAAGGAAAAAACAAAACTTTGAAATGAAGCAGACGAAAAAATGAACTGAAAGAGCGGTCGCTGGGATTTATAGCGCAGTTTTACCGACGAACATTTAAATAATACTAATTTTAATTATTCTATCGGTGATGTTTCGAAAATCCGTTGGTAAATTTTGAATTTCACACAAGAATTTTTAATTACCCTCCATATTTTTCGCGGTCCGTCGGTAATTCTGTCGGAAACTGCACGCGATTAGAGATGCATTTAATGCCCCACCCTTTAGAATTTGCACCGTCCGTCGGTGAACTTGTTGGTGATTATGAACTGCCGACAAATGCCCACAGACGGGATTCCATCTGCCAAGTCGTCGGTGATTGTGTCATTTCCACCACCCTCTGTAAAATGTCGACGGACTTAATCCGTGCACAAAGTCGTTGGTGATGATTGTGGCATTTCTAATGAGGCCACTGTAAAATGCCAACGGATTAAATCCGTGCGCAAAGTCATCGGTGATGATTGTGGCATTTCCAGTGAAGCTACTATGAAAGGCCGACAGACTGTAATTCGTCGGTATGGACGTCAGTGATAGTGCAGTGTGCAAGAAAGATTATGTTTATATTGCCTATTTACCTTCCTGCAAACATTTAAATTACAAACTGTCCATTGCACAAAACAATAAAAATAATGCTTAAACAATACAAACTTATAAAATAAATATTTCGTGTTACAAAATATATCATCCATAATATATATTACATGAAAAAAATGTTTTACACATTGCTTCATTCTGATAGTTAGTCAGAGTTTTCTTCTTCTTCGTCGTCAATTGAACAGTCATCACCTTCATCGCAATCTTCAATATGGATATCATCATCATCTTCATCAACATTTTCTTGTCCGCTAGAGCTCAAAACAACATTTAACTCCTTTGGGTCAACATCAACAAGACTATCATCGAAAACACGAAAATTTGAACTTTCTTTCAAGTCAATCGAAGGAACAACTCGATATGGTTCAACCAACTCATTAACTTGAAAGACTTCATCTCGCACACTTGTGCCTTCGTTCTCATCCTGAATAACCTTGACACGACCCCTAGGTTTCGTTTTTATAATAGATGACCAATCAACTCTTGATCGATCCTTTCTAAAGGAAGGGGTGTATGTGTAATAAACTTGTTGATATTACTTTGCGAAAACAAAAACATCGTTTACGTTGTGGAGTCTAACTTTTGAGTTGATTTCGACCAGACCATAGTGAGGATCAACTTTGATTCCTCTGTTAGTCGTGTCATACCAATAGCATTTGAATAAAAACACTTTATTCTGCTCGCTATGATATTGCAGTTCGACGACCTCTTCTAATCTACTATAGTAGTCAACTTCTAACTCACTACTAGTCGATCCCTTAACAAAAACATCGATGTTGTATGTCTTTCTTCCATGCTCGTATTCTTCAATATGGAACACATATCCATTGACAAAATACCTGTTGTAGCACTTAAATTTTCTTTCAGGGCCCAGGCTTAGTGAAAACAATGACTTAGCAGCACTCCTTCCCATTTAATAAACCTTGTATGTAATGTACAACAATGAACAGTAAACGAGAATTTTATAATGACATGCATACAGTAATTTTGCAAGTGATAATGAGTTTGTGATAGTACTTACATGTGTTTTGAACCACGTGGCAAATTGTTCATCTTGTAATTGAAAGATTTGGGATTCAGTCAGCTGTAAGTTATTGGACAACAAATATTATCGATGTTGCCTACAAGTGATAATGAGTTTATGATATTACAATATATAAATAGTATATTATTAACAAAGTTTAATTAGTAGTACATATATATACTTACCGAATAAAAGGTCTCAGCTCATCACAGTTAAATACAACATAATTGTGTGCTTGTTTGAACTTTATTTCCGACAAATATCTTCCCCTTACGGCATTTTTAGGTGCGGGTCGTCCAGGATTGGAGAATATTGACAAGTTCCCACTGGAAGGCACTTCATCGCCATCATCATGCCGTAGAACACGATTGATTCTTGTTCTCAGATGAGGTTCGAAATAGTACGAGATAAATATTGAGATCCCCTCAACAATATAGGCCTCATATATCGAAGCCTCAACATGCGCCTTTTTCTTGAGATTGAACAAGTACTTGTATTGAATTAATCAAATATTTTCAATTAAGAAAAACAATTGAAATACTTTTATATACGAATTACATTGTAACTGTAATATCTAATCGTTCAAATGGGTACATCCATTTATACTGGACCAGTCCTCCAACTTTTGCCTCTAACGGTAGATGTATGAGGAGATGCTCCATTGAGTCAAAAAATGATGAAGAGATCATCATCTCAAGTTTGCATAGTGTCTCAACGATATTTGTTTCAAGCCTCTCAATGTGATCAACATTCAACTTGGTGGAGCATATATCTATAAAGAAATAACTGATCTCCGTGAGTGCATCCCATATCTCTTTTGGCAACACATCATGATAAGCCAATGGAATGAGTGTTTGCATAAATACATGACAGTCATGACTCTTAATTCTATACAATTTGCATTCCCCTGTATTAACCAACCTTGATATGTTCGAGGCATGTCCATCGGGAAAATGCAGACTCTTAAGTCATTTGTAGACTAGTAGTTGTGTGTTTTTCTCTAACACGAAGCTTGGCTTGGTTTTGCGACCTGTGACCCATCACAAACCAACTCCATATTTTGATGGTTACAGAACAAAGTTATATCCAATATAGCCTTGATGTTGTCCTTTGTCTTCCCCTTCACATCTATGACGGTGTTAAAAATATTCTCAAACACGTTCTTTTCTATGTGCATGACGTCAAGGTTATGGTGGAGGAGATTGGTCTTCCAATAAGGAAGCTCCTAGAAGATACTTCGCTTTACCCAATTGTGGGTCAAACCAAAACTAGGAAACTTCTGCTTACCAGATTGAAGACCAAACACAATGTCACCGTACTCTAATACAACATCATGCAATTCTTCACTAGAAAGATGCGGGGATGCAAAATCCTTTTCAACTCTGCCAACAAAAAAATCATTTCTGTTCTTTCTGTACCTGTGATTCGGTGGCAAGAAATGACGGTGATAGTCAAAAAAAGAAGCTTTACCTCCATTTGTTAACGTGAATGCCTTGTTGTTTCCATGTAGTATGAACATGCTAGTTTTTCATGCGTGCTCCAACCATAAAACATTCCATAAGCTGGAAAATCATTGATAGTCCACATCAAAGCCGCCCTCATAACAAAATCTAGTTTCCTCGATATATCATAAGTCAAAGCTCTGGAGGACCACAATTGCGTCAACTCATCAATCAACGGTCGAAGATAAATATCTATATTTCGGCCCGGGCTGCTTAGACCGGGTATGACAGTAGATAAAAACATGAACTCTGGCCTCATACACATTCCCGGTGGCAAGTTATAAACCGTGAGTATGACCGGCCAACAAGAATAAGGAGCAGCAAATGACCCGAATGGATTGAATCCGTCTGTATACAACCCAAGACGCACGTTCCTTGATTCAGCTGAAAAGTGAAGATGCACACTGTTAAAGTGTTTCCATGCTTCGCCGTCAGAAGGATGCACCATCACTCCATCAACTGCATCATGTGATTGGTGCCATGTCATGTGCTCAGCATTCCTTGGTGACATGAATAACCTCTGCAGTCTAGGTGTGATTGGGAAGTATCTAGCCAATTCTGGGTTTGTAACGGGAATGCCCACATGTCATGCACTCGATCAGCTCAGCATTTTCAAGGTAGTATAACATGCAGAAGTTAGGGCACATGTCAATTTTCTGGTATCCTAAACCGAGGGGTTTCATCATGGACTTCGTAACATAGAAGTTCTCTTTCAGCCTGTTCCCTTCAAGTAAAATGCTTCTCGCCCATTCAATAATTTTATCATACCCGGCCTCACTCAACCCGTGATCTGACTTGATGGTGAACACCTGTGCTACAGTCGATAATTTACTGTGGTTCGTGCAGCATCTCATAATGGTTCGTCAGAATCTTTCAATAAATCAAAAAACTTAGTTGCATCTATATTAGGTTCTTCTTCTACGATTAGACATTAACTAACATTACCTTGATTCATTCTTATTGCATCCATACCATATTCCAATAAGGATTAGTATTGCCATTTGCAACTTCATGCACGTTGCTAGCACTAGAAGTTGACCCAACCACCCTTTCTTCCATGCTCTTATTACAAACAAATACTTCTCCGTGTGCATACCAACACCGGTAATTCACCATAAACCCTTTATGTAGAAGATGCATCATTACAACATCTAGATGCAAATACTTTTTATTTTGACACTTCCTACATGGACACCTAATACCGTATCCAGTAAAATTTTTGGGAATAGATGTTGTGAAATTAATAAAACCCTAAACCCCATTACAATAATCCATCCTCCGCAATTCTTGGGGTGAATCTTGATACATCCATGAACTATCATCCATGACTTCTATCGAACCTCTATAAAATTATGATGACAACATGTATTAATTAACTATGTTAGGTAAATAAATTTGCAAAAATATTGGTTTACCTCGAGATTATCCAACAAACTAATTACAACTTCTCATAAATATTAAATATTCATTATCAATTATCAATGTCTATACAAATTTATACATATAAATTTATGAAAATTACAACTCCGCAATAGCATTGATAAAAATTAAAACGGACTCGTTAAACAAGTTATTAATTATTTCACCACGACACATGTAATTTGGTAATTCAAAAAAGTTTCAACAATTTACAAAACAAATACAATTTTACAAAATCTAAAACAAACCATAACAAATACAAAGTTATACATTCATATACTACAAGTTTGTTTGAGAAAAAACAATAAAACATGTATATATACTAACAAAATACATATACTAAAAAAACAATAAAATTGACATTTAAATGTTAAAATTAAAAAAGATAGAATTACTTACAAAAAATGATAAAATCCACAATAAATCAGAACACGGATGTTGTGACCATAAAACTTAAAGAAATATGACTTGTGCTAAGAAGATGGAGATTTTTTTTTGGGGGGGCTGGTTGTTTGCAGTTTGGGAGGGGAGAGATGGGATGGGGAAGAAGAAGAAGAAATAGAGGAGGAGATGGTCGGCAGAGTGGTGATATATTAACTTTTACCGATGGAATCACCGATGGACTCATTCTGTCGGTGATTCCGTCGGCCATTCTGACGGTGAATCGGTCACGTCACTGTACGGAGATCCCAATTTGAATCTCTTGGTAATTCCGTCGGTAAAATCGCCCGCAAAAACTTCCACTTCAGCGAACCGGTTTTTTTTTTAATTTTAAATATTCTATTTGTAATTCTGTCAATATATACCGACCGAAGTATTCCATCGGTATATCCGACTGAATTATATATGGAAAAGATTTTGTCGGTAATTATGACTGCAAATTACCGACATAATTATTCCGTCGGTAATTCCATTAATATTAAGCGAATTTCTAGTAGTAGTAAACGAGTTATTTGAAAATAAGTCATGATTGGTGCGAATGCCTAAAATAAATGCAAAGCCCATATAGTTATATATGTATAGTAATGATTCAAATTCAATTCAAACAAAATAATTTTCTACTATAATTTGTCCTCATATTAATTTGACTTGGCTCTCCGATGTGCCTTGTTGCTTGATCTGAGCTTTAAATCAAACTGTGTTGGAGCAGGCTTGATATGACTCATTCGACATAGCAGGTCCAATCATGATCTAGTCAATCTGGTTGAAACTCAATTTGATTAAAAAATTCAAGTCATCATCCTTTTAATTTTTTTTAAAAAAAAAGATTGGAATGATGATGTTTTGGATCAACCTGAATCAAATCGGGCTAAACTACCACACTCGCCAAATAGGTCATGGATTTGCACCATGTCTGGCTTGGGTTTCAAATTAAACCATGTTGAAGTTAACCTAATGTGATCAATTTGACCTATCGGATGCAATCGTGACATAATCAACCTCGTTAAAACTTAATTTAACTCATAATTTTTTTTTTCAAGAAACAATCGTTTCAATTTTTCTAAAAAATATTTTGAGATAACAATATTTTGGATCAACCTACGCTAACTCATCACCCAAGTCATAGACTTTGTTGGGTTTAATAACTTTTTATTTTGAAATATTTTTTTGTTTAATTATATAATAATAAAAATAGAAGTTTATAGGAAAGCAATCAAATAAAATTTAAGAAGAAGATACTAAAAAATTATCATGAAAGGCAATACAAAAAGAGCGCTTCCTAATATTAAAAAAAAATTGTTATAATCTTATTAAAAAAATTAAAGATTGAATAATATTTTATTAAATAATTTCTAAAATACAATGTTATTTAATTATTTTAATTATTCTTCTATTAAAATTGAAGACCCACCAGGTTGAGGCCATGTCGGCCTCCATTTTAAAATTAAACTAGGTTGGAGTTGAGCTTATGTGAATTGGTTGTCTTAGCAGGTTCAAACGCAACTCGATCAACTTGCACAAAATCTGGTTGGTCTTAAAAAAAGAAAATATTTTGAGACAAGATCCTTGTACCTTATTTTTTAAAAATATTGAGATGACCACGTTTTTTTTCTATAAAAAACAAGTCAACCTAATTAACACATTAAACTTGTGACTTAAATCATAGACTTTGTTGGGTTTAATAATTTTTTTAGAATATATTTTTCATTGAATTATACGATAAAAAATACATTAACAAGAAAGCAACCAAATAATATTTAAGGAAAAACAAGAAAAAAAATAGTTAAGGGCTATAAAAAGAGTGTTTGTTAATATTATAAAACAAATGCTAGTCTTATTTGAAATAATTTTTAATAAATTTATTTTAATGTGTTTAAATTTAAATTAAATAATAAAAAGAGATCAAACGACAAGACCTGGGTGGGTGCCACTTAACCCATTAAAAAAAACCATTCACGCGGATCTACAAGGTCATGTCCATGCACCTGATTTTTTTTTCTTTTTTTTTTTCAAGTATTAATACATGTCATTCGTCTTTTTTCTCAAAAAAAAAAACAAACGAAATCTAGAGGTGGTTGAAAATTAGAGCTAGGGTTTTTTAACTTAAAAAACTATTTTCAACCTATTTCTATCTAATAAACATACTTATAATCTTAATAAATCAATCTCTCAACTCAAAACAACTTTAAATTGATCCAAAAATATAAAATCACACTATATAAAAAATATATTTATCAACCATAATCCATGTTTTATGTCAAGATAAAGGGTAAAAAATATCTTAATAAAATTGCTCTCATCAAGTAAAATTTGTTTACACCAAGAATTTATTTTTTTTTTGTTATTAGAATATTATCAACTAATAATTTTTTCTCTTCTTCACAATTTTTCACAAAGTTCTCTCTCCTCGATAAAATTAAAAGACTAGAAAATGAGTACAATGAATCGTTGGACTAAAACTAAAGAAATCTAGACCAAAGCCAACACTAAATATAGGGAGTAGATATAACTTTTCCACTTGAATTCTAGATAGACCACCCTGATTTTTTTTTTCTCTCAATTTGATTTTTATTCTCTTTATTATGTCTTATACTATAAATTAAACAACATCTCATTAAATTAATCTACAGTTAAGCTCAAAAATCTTATCAAAATCTTCACATCTAAATTATACGGAAATAATCATTGTTAAATAGAAACCCATAAGTAAAAAGAATAACAAAATTCATAGGAAGTCCACAAGTAAAAAATCAAGCGAAAATTTCTTAATTTTTCATTGAAAAAGAAATACTAGAAAAGAAGAAGGAAACTGAAAAATGGAAAAGAAATATATATATTTGCTAAACATGGCATTTGCTTTTATTTGCATTATCGGGTGCAATATAATTGACTTTTCTTTCTTTCTTTTTCTTGGAGAAACCTCAGTTTAGTCCCAAACCTATATATTAATTCCCCGTATATCCCAAACTTATTAATTTTATCAATTTTATCAATTAGCTCCTAAAAGTTTCCTCATTTCTCAATTGTGTTTTTTTGTTAATTTATTTTAACAGTTCAAGTCTAATTTATCATTTATGAACTTGAAACGAAATCAACTTTTTTTTTAAAAAAAAAAAATAAACAATAATATTGAAATGACAAACAATTTTTTTAAAAATTGTTATATGTATTTTATTCAAATTATATTTTTCTTCATTTCAGTGGTTATAGAATGAAGTATAGAAACAAACCCAAATCCTTTAAAAGCCCATATCTTTGAAAGCAAACCCAAGCCTAGAAGCAATACCGAGCCTAAAACTTAAAATGACAAGTCGCTCGTCCATTGATTTCGCAGCACCATCGAAAAATAACTTAAAATAAAAGGAGGAATGCTTTGAAATAAAACTCGCAAATAGATAACGAATAGAAACATACATAAAATAATAAAAAATTTGAATTGAATTTCCAGAACTATCGTTATGTAAATTAAATAAATCAAAAGCCAAAACTGAAGGGAAATTTATTGTACCATCTATACACATTTTACTATTCACGACAGTAGTGTAACAAATGTTTTGTTGTTTTTAAGGAAAAATTAATGAATTCGGTCGCTACTTTTATCTTTTTACAAGGTCCATTAGTCATTATCAAATTGATCGGAGATAGAATTATTATTTTTATTTTTAAAAGCATAATAAACTTATTGATTTCCCTTTATAAGCAAAATTTTTAAAACTAGTAACAAGAAACTTTTTTTATCTTTTTACAATAAAATAACTCAATTACTTTTAAAAACAAAATTTTTAATGCTTGCAACTAGAGATTTTTTTGTCCTTTCAACTTTTTTTTTTGTTGTTGTTGTTTTTATCAAGCCTGTCGATGATAATTTGATCTTTTAATAAACGTAAAATATTATTAAAATAGAAAAAATGGTCGGCACGTGCATACAACATGTAAGAGGCACCAACGACCTTTTGACGACACGTGTTACACCTTTTAGTGGTCAAAAATACCCTTTTGTAATGTTGTTGAAATCATTGTGGTGTCTTTTTCTTGGTGGGATGGCGCATGGCTGCAACAGCGGGATGAATTGTCACCAATGAGGTTTTTTTTCCATCTTTTCTCTCTCCCCCCCTCGAAACATTGCGCTCAACATTCAAAATTTCAAAGTTGTTCTCATAATTATTGATATCTCTTCTTCAATTCTTATTTTTTAATTTCTAATTTTTGTTATTAGCTCTTTTATAAAAGTTTTATTTGTTTTCAGTTTCATCTTTTAATCTTAATTTGTGATATATTATTTTTTTTCAATTTGGTCCTAATTTGTTTTTATTTATAATTTTTTTCCTTGACCCTTTAGTACAATTTCTATGTGTTTTGAATTTCATCATTCAATCCAAATTTATGATATATATATTTTTTTCAATTTGGTCCTCATTCTTTTGATTCTTTTGTCCTTTTGTTAAAGTCATTTTTCTTTTCAATTTCACCTTTCGATAAAAAATTCATAGTTTTCCTCTAACTCATTTTTTATTTTAATCTTGATCATCATTTTTTTAACTGCTATTTGTGTTTTAGATCCTTTTGTATAACTGATTTTTTTTCCCGATTTCATCCTTCAACATTTGATTTGTTGGAGATTGGGCTTCGTTGTTTTTTCATGTATGGTGTTTCTGTTTTAATGACTCGAGTCACGTGTTTGAAAAGTTAGCATGGGTTGATATCCTTTTTATTTTCTTACTTATTTTTTTTCTGATTTCATCATTCAACGTTGTTCTTTTTTTTAAAAAAAAATAGACTTTGTGGTTTTCTTCGATTTATTTTCTATCGAGTTATGTCGATATCATGACCTGGGCTACAGGTTTGATTGGTTAACCCAGGTTAGCTCGCGGCTCATCCCTTATTATCCAAGTTACATGTCTGTCATGCTAACTTAGGTTGACTCAGGTTGTTTTTTATCCGTTTTTTACCCACTTTTGTCCTTCCATTTTTAATTGGCTTAAAATTAAACTACATTGTTTTTCTCCTTTTGGAAAAAAGTTTTATTTCAAAGTTATCGTGATAGCTTTTTTTAAAAAAAAAATTGTATATTTACTTTCATTGCCATTTTTGTATCATATACTTAAAATAAAACTTGCTTGTCTGACCCAATTAAATCTATAACTCGATTTGTGAATTTTTTTCTTTCTTTAAAACATGTTTGCGACATCTAAATATCATTTTTTTACAAGAAAAAAAAATAATAATAATATAGCATCACTACGTAGCGCAAGCCCACATCTAATACATTATCTATTCATTAAACAAGTTTAGTTACATGGAGCATTATTATGAAAAGAATCCTTACGAGTTACAACCTTGACAAACATATTAACAACAATTAAATCTATTTTATTTGTGTTTAAAAAACTTATAATTAATTTTTTTATTTATACAAAATATTATTTCGTTACAAAACCATTAAAAGAAGCTAAAACCCTCTGGAAAAACATTGTAGCTCCACACTCAAAATAATTGTTCATTGGAACAGTGTAATAGCGATTTTGTTTGTAAAGCCCCGTAAAAATAAATAAATAAATAAAACATAGGATCGAAGTAATGAGGTCTCGATGAGTAATGGAGATTCGATATGAAAGAAATGAATAAATAGTGGGAATGATAATAAATGTGTCGTGTAAGAGAGATAATGATCTTCATAAATAAATTTAAAGGTGTTGTTGAGGTTGAAAGGAGGGTTATGATTGTTAGTTTAAAACTTGTAACGTTAGCGAAACTAGTGACGAGTTTCAATGGATAAAAGAATAAGAAAAATGAGAAGATATTGAAACCCCAGTAAAAAAACTTATTTTGAAAAATTAGTGATAAATGGGGTATATTGAATTTATTAAGTATAAATTATAGGGAAATTTCATGATGATGTAAGTAAATAAATTAATGCATGAAATTCATATTTTGGCGTAAAAGTCACGAATTATCTAGTTTTATTGTATCGATGATATATCTCAATCTGACTGTTGGATCAGGCTGAGATTTTATAAGAAATCTTCAGACGTATTGCTTTATCTTAGGTTGAAATTTCATAGCAATCAGAGTTTGGAAAAACTTTACAAAAGTACTGGAAATCGGGTAAATTAGAGAAGATGACACACAAGCCATTAAAAAGGGTATTTTTGTAATTTTATCAAAACAAATATTCTTCTCTCCTCCATTAAAGACAGCCCATGTCCTCTGCAAAAGGAAAGCAGGAGGGAGACCATTTGTTTTGTCCCATTTTCTACATCTCTCCATTTCTTCCAGCTAAATAAAAAAGGAGTGTTCGTAGAAGGATTATATGCAAGAAAACAAATTAAGTGACTAAACTTGGAGATTTATAGAGCTTGAAAGAAACAAAGAGAAGAAGCTGGACATTGGAAGAGGGGGACATGATTTTTGTAGATTTTTGCAAGAATTCACTTAAATAAGTTAAAGTAGCAAAGGTAAGGTACCCTCAAGTAATTTTGTTTCCCTCTCTTGTTCTTGCATGAGGAGAAGAAAACCTCCAAGTTTAAAATTCTAGGGTTCATGTAAATATTTTGGGGGAATAATTGTTCTTGTGAATTTTGAGATTAATTGTATGATAATGGCTTGATTAGCAGAAAATAGAAGGAATAAATTGATTTGAAACTATGGGTTTTGGGATGGCAACAGGGCAAGAACTTTAGCAGCCATATCTTGACTTTCCACCATTGGATTAGGTTGCTTTTTGGATATGTTATTATGGTCAATGTCACCTACATTCTGACATGAGGGATTGTCAATATCAAATTTCGTTTGAGAGCAGTACGGGAGGAACATTTCTGGAAAATCACCCTTCAAGACAGCCTCGTTCGTCGATGGTTATATCAACTTTGCACCGTTGGATTGGTATGGATCTTGGATATGTTGTTCATCTAAATGTTATATAAATTCTGAACAGTTAAGATTGGAAACAAACACTCCTACCAGAAAAGTGTACATCCCAAACAGTAGGTCTTTAATTTTCAGGTCAATTCGGTATTATTCTGATATAGGGAGATTTAACCGTAGGAGGTATGTTAATCTTGGATATGTTATTCTAATGATGATGATGTATAATGCCGTCGTTTGGATTTATTGAATTCTAAATTTACAGAATAATGTTTTAAGTTTGGTTTGAGAAATATTGAATGAGAATCTGAAGTTTGGCGTAAAAAGTATGTTTTAGGACTAAGGATAATTGGAATGGGTTTAATGATGATGAAAGTGTTTGAGAATTGTTTATGTTGTGTTTGAGTCATGTTTGATGTGTTGATAAGTGATGGTGTAGTTAAATTCTATAAAGAATAGTGATTGATTAATACTTTGGTTGTGTTGGAATAGGAAATCATGGTAAGGGATGTTATAAATTGAATTATGATATAAGGAATCATTTTGAGTGTGCTTTGGAAAAATTTGGCACATGTGATCATTACTGAAATTTAAGTTAAATTACATTGTTTGGTGATAGATTAAATGTCTTGGGACGTTAGAAAATCAGTGACGAGAATTCATGTCTTTAGATACCAAATAAATAAAAAACCGGTAATGAAAAGTCATGTCTTTTGGACATTGAAAATCATTGATGAAGAATCGAGTTAATGCGACATTTAATGTTAGTATAAATAAATTCTAATGTAAATGAATTTAAATGACAAACAAGAGAATAAAATACATTCATGAAAATTGTTTACAAAAGTATTTGATTTTGTGAATTTATGAATAAATCGGGAAGATTCGAATATTGATTCAGGATATTATATTGAAATGTAGGAGAAGCATTTGAAGGGGGGACCTAACTTCTTAAGAGCTTGTATAGTAGGAGCTTGAGGAGGGACAACAAGAGGGGCACAACAACAATAAAGGAGCGCGAGTCGAGCTTCTGTAGTAGGTAGGTGTTCTATACCTACACTTTTTACGTAACATTAATTTTGCAAACTTGTTAAATTCTTGCTCTTTGCATCTATGGGTGAAACCAAAAAAAGAAAGGATAAAGTGAAATAAACAAGAAATTAAAATGAATTTGAGTACTTGATTGATTTAATAATATGAATTACATTAATGGACTTCGTTGATGATCGTTCCTCGAACTTGATTAGCCGATCCCAAATGTGGAGGCTAATAATGTTTGTAAGGTTTACTAACATCAGCATGATCATTCCTGAAAATAAGGGATATTAAACTTGATTAACTATTCGGGTGAGAATAGTTAATGATATCGACAGGTGACATCAATATCGACAATCACATAAAACTAGATTAGCTATTCCTAAAGTGAAAGCTAATGATGTCAAGAATCTTGACATCAACATTTCTGAAAATATTTCAAGGTATTATGGGAAAAAAATCTGATTGGCTATTTTGGGCTGGAAATAGTCAATGACATCAATCGGAGACATTGATGTTGGCATTTACAACGAACTTGATTAGTTGGTCATGATATGGACGCTAATGACACTAATAAAAATTCATTAGTGTCGACATTCCCTTCCAAGTTTTTGGGGAGGTGTTACAATGGCATTCACGATAGGGAATGATTAAAAGTGTTAATGAAATGGGGATTGATATCTTGAAATGATTATTCATTCAACTTTAAAGAGGTGGATATTGATTGAAAATTATGGAATAAAATGGGCGGAGGAACTAGTTATCCGGTAATGGACTAGTGGCATCAGTTTTTCTAATGATCGGAATATGTAATTTAAGTTAAACTAACTTGTGTGGTGTTAAAATTGTTGGAATGATTGGTCTGTTGGACTATAAATGAATGTTGGATGACACCTAACTGTTAAACAAAGTGGTAAATTATGTTTATGTTATGGATTATTGAAGAAATAAATAAAAAATTAAATTAAAGAAGATCTAATCCTTGTAAAGGATGGAGGCAAAGATTGTATTGCTTGGGATGTAAGAATAGAAGTTCATTGACTATTGTAGGTGTTGTACAATTGAGGAATTCAATATATATATATATATATATATATATATATATATATATATATTGAATTATTTGATGAATTATAATTGATATAATTTGAGAATCGTGTGCACATGGAGGATGTGAAAGGAAATTATAACTAATAATGTAAATATGTTGTATTGAGGTTTTGTGTTGTTGCTAACATGATAATAATTTGGTGGTAATTGTAATAGTGTAATAAGATGCTAATAATAATGATGAAACGACCTATGATAATGACTACCAATTGTTCTACCTAATGTATAAGATCCTAGAGGGCTTAGTTCAAACATGAAAGATGCACACGCGGTATTCAACAAGTAATTTGATTACTATTTAGAATGATATGACAAAGTAAATGAAGAATTGTATAATTAGTCAGCCATATGAGTGAAGGATATGAAATTTGGCCTTAACTATGGTGGCCAAATGAGATTAGGTTGATGAATTAAATAGATGGATTAATTGATGTATGTATGATATTCATATTAATTAAAGATGGACTGGATATGAATATTATGAAAATGATGATAGGTTCCATGATAAGGGGAGATTTTACTAAAAATCTAAAGAAACATTGGAAGGTGTCAAAATAGACACAGGAAATATGTAAGTTGAATATATTTATAAATCAAAATTGGATAAAAAAAAACATAACGAGTTTGACGATTTACATGGAAGAGCCATAATGGGTGTAATAGATGTTGAGATTAAAATTGATATAAAGAAAAGGAGAGAGAGAAATCACATGGTAGATATTATAATGAATTAAATATGCTCGTAAGGTGAAACAAGACACAAAATGAAAATGTTGAACGATTCCATGAATGATGAATAGAGATGTAATAATAGAAGGTTAAATGAGAATTTCAAAGAACTATGATTGCGTATCGTTGAATATATGTTTAATTATATGTGCATGTATTGTGTGATTTTCCTTCTACGTTATATTTTATTCTTACTATATTTATTCTATAGATTATGAAATTGCAGGTCCTTTACATTCACGCCATGAGTAGTGTTTTAGGCCCTCTAGTCTCCTTTTGTATGATTAGAGAAGAAAATCAACATTAATGTATTTTGTCTCTAAGAAACTAAATGATGTAATATGTAATAACACTCCTTTTACATTAAGTGTCGGGATATAAAACAGTACTATTTTGTCTCTAACAAAATATTATTAATTGAAGCAACTTTTTCATCATTATAAACTAGTACTAACTAGATAAGTGGTCTACGTTGCAGCATGGGTAGATCGAAAGTTTTTTTGTACATAAGAAAAACATGTTGAAGCACTGCTATCGTGTTTTAAAGAAATAGAAAAACTCGTGACTCGAGTCATTAACCTGATAATAAGTTGGTTTCATTTAGTTATATAATAATAATAATAAAAAAAAGCAATAACAATAAATGGGATAAATTTAAAAAATCTTTTGTAAAAGAAAAACATTGTTTGAAGTGATAATAAATCGTTCATGAATATTTTAGGGTTATTTTCCTTGTTTTACTTATTTTCCTTTTCAATTTCATTGTTCAAGATGAATTTTTTTAATAGCCTTTGTTGTTTTCTTCATTTTTTTTATCGGATTATCTCAATCTAATGTTCTAGACCACGAGTTTTGAGGGTTAACTTGGGTTGCCTCTTCTCTTATTATCTAGGTTACATGTTTACCGCGCCACCCCAAGATTTGTTTCCAAGGTATTGTGATCGTTTTTTTTTTTAATAATTGTCCGTTCATTATCATTTCTTATTATTTTATCATCTAATTAAAATAAACCCAACTTATTAAACTTAGTCAGTGTTATAACCCGCGTCATTAATTTCTCTTATTTCTTTGAAATGCATTTGCGACAACTAAACATTGCTTTTTAAGAAAAGAAAATATATGGACCCGTAGAATGGATCAGGCTTAAGAGTTCAATGATGGTGATTTTTGGCCTTCATCTGTCATGAAAAGGTTGATCGGACTTAAGAGAGAATTTTTTTTTTCAATTTCTTTTTGTATTCTTGGATTCATTTTTGAATGTTTTGAGTTGAGAGATTACTTTATTAGGTTTCTAGGATCTTTCTTAGGTGTTTTTATATCTAAATATGTTAAAAATGGAATTTTCAACCTAAAAACAATGTAGCTTGATTTTTCAGCCACCACCTTATGGTAGGAAATTGGGTTAGCAGACATATCATTGTCTACACTCTTATTCAAAAAACAAATGGTTGCACGTCATGTTGTTTTTCCATTAGAAAAAGAAAAACAACGTAAGCCACATAAGTCAGGCTCTAGGCTCGACCCCTTTCTTTAATTATTTTGTTTACAATCTAAAAAGTATTTAACATGATAATTCACTTACTCTTCAAGTTTGAAGTGGTTCTTAAATAATATTTTAGGGTTTCACTAGAATGTTAACAATTTAAACAAATTTAAAAACATGTAATTAAAAGAATGAGTATCAAATTTAAAAAAAAAAAAAACAAATGAGAGGATGATGACCAAATTTAAACAAATTAACAAATTAAAATTTTGATTAAAGGGTGAAATTGAAAACAACTGAATGTTTACAAAAGAGACAAGAAAAAAAAATAAATAAGAAAAGGAATTAGGACCAGATTTGAAAAAATAAAGAATGAAAAATTTAGATTAAAGGATGCAATTGAAGAAAAAAAACTCATAAAAGGGCTAAGAACAAAAATTTACTAATTAAAAGAATGATGACTGATAATCAAATATTCCTAACTAAGGGGACTACCCAGAAATTTTAAATGCCAAGAGTGAATCTTGAGGGAGAAGAGGGAAAAAGAGGGATGGAAAACAACTTTAATTACAATCCATCCAAAAAAACCCAACATGCGTTGCCTATGGAGGAAAAGACGCCGCGAATAATCAACCGACTTAAAGAATAAAATCTTCCACCACCGGATAACTCTGCATGCACTGTCGAAGCTTCGCGACACCTTTCAGGTGCTTCCACATGCGGGGCACGTGGTTGACATATTTAAATTTTTAATATTTGTTAATTATTGTAAAAGACCAATTTACTCCTCAACCAATCTTATTATAACAAAAAAAATTTTTTATCAATTTTAAAATTTTAAGACATGATAAAGACCTCATTGAAATATTTCTGAACAAATTTATCTATAAAATGATTCCCTAATGTAAAGTTGACTTTGTTGTCTAGTACATGGATTCAAAACTTGTCAATATCAGCAAATTAAATAGCGACAATGAATAATATAAAATATGTATAGGAAAAACATATACTACTTTGTAAGTACAACTATATTATAAAAAAAAAACTAAAAGGGCTCGATAATGTACTATGAAGTGTGAGTGCTTTTACTGTGGATTTTATTAGTGTAGTTTCGATTTTACCATCAAAGATGTTGGGTGGATAGGTAGTTTAGGAAGGGTGTTTTCATTTTTATTATAGGAATGTGTTTTCCACTTTCTTTTCTTTTTATCTCTGTAAAGGATGTGGCTGAATAGCCACCATGTTTTGTTTTGTCTTTTTCTTTTTTTACATAGGCAAAAAGAAAGGGTGAGGCATGGATTTTGGTAGAGAGGTATACATTAGTTATTTTCAATTGTGAGAGGAAAAAAAGAGGTGAATGTTATTATGAATGAAGGGGAGAAAGGGGTAGAGGACATGGAAGAAGATGAATTAAGTGAGGGCGGTAAGGTGGAGTTTGTGAAAGAGAAAGAGAGATGGGGTTGTTGACTTTTTACAAAGGCAAAAGAGAGAGATGGTAAGGCATGAACTTCAAAAGACAAGCAAACATTAGGTTTTTTCAATGGTGAAAGAAAAGAAAAGGGTGAAGTTTATTGAGAATGGAGGGGACAAAGAGATGGAGAACGTGGAAGAAGATAAATTAGGTGAGAAAATCAAGGTAGGGTATGTGAAGAAGAAAATGAGAGGGTTGTTGAGAATGAAAATGGGAAGTGTAGTGAGGAAAAACAAGAGGTGAGACTTTGTTTCCAGGCATTGCTTTATTTCTCTCATACATATTAGGTGTTTACAAGAAGGTATATATAAAAAAAACATTTTGCTCATGCATTATATTTTTTTTATAGGGATTAAAGGTGGCCAGATTTTGGCCTTTTTCTTACTTATTTTTAGCATTGTGTTGTATTACTTTACATGGTTTCGAATGAATTATTAGGTTGGTTTTAGACAGGACATACTTTATAATGCTTTCACATTCTTCTTTCATGTTAAGTGTTTGTTAAAAACTTTTGATTATGATAATTTTTGTTTGGTCAAATATGCAACTATGGAAAAGGAAGTAAAATTGTAACATAGAGTAGTTGAGACATCTATTATTCTTGGTAGGATACCAGTAATGTAAGGGCATGCCTTATATGTTATTTACTGCAAAAGTAATCTGTTAATTTTGTTTATAATTATTATATAATCAATAATTCATCATATTCAAGACATGTTGAATGCTAGTGGTATATTGCAGTTGATTATAAAGCAATTTTCATAAATTTGAGCCTCTTCATTTTTAGTTGTTGGTTCAATATGTTTGTAATAATATAACAATGGCCTCTATTACTTGGTAAAAAAAAAAAAGAATGAATACCATAAGTATAGGTATTGCTTAGCTAGGAATTCAATATCAATAATTTGGTGAAGTTGGTGTGCACCTATTTTTTTCATGTTATTTTCAATACTTTTGATTGAATGTCATTCATAGTTATTGGCTTCTTTATTTCCCTTTTCATAGTATGGGTGTTAGGGTGGAAGACAACATCACACCAACTTTTTAGATAGTCACCTTAAAATTGTAGATGGCATACTCTCTATTTAGTTCATGTGATTGATTTCTAGAATTTTAATCTACGAACAAGTCAAATATAGTAAGTGCAAAGTGTTCTTTGGTCAATACCAATATGTTTCTTTAGGTTAAACATTCTATAAATTTTAATCCTATAATAAGAATTACTATATTATGAGAAAATAGATATCGATAACTGTATTATTTTTGGATTATGCATTATAGGAATGCGTAGAAGCTAAGATGAGAACACAAAGGTTAGAATTAAAGCATATATATGGTTGTTATGCCATCTGATGTTTGTGTGTTGCTACTAAAAAAGGTGTTTTTTCAATTCTTTTTTTATTGTCCTTTTAAATTATAATTGTGACCATAATTGTCCTTTGTTTGTTTCTATAATTACCTACTGGATCAATATGATTAGAGTTACGCTGTGTTCTTTGGGTTTCACACAATTTAAAATCTGGACAAGATACAAAGGGGTCTAACCAGTGTTCTCATGCATGGGTTCTTTTGGTTCTTGCTTGCGATTTTATTTGGTTTTGTGCTTTCATTTTAATAGTTATAGATTATACTTTTACATTGCTGTTTTGATAACTTTATTTGGTGCTTATGAATTTGCATCAATATTGTCATGCCTTTTAGATTGTTCTAATTATTTTAACGACGTATGTTATGCGTTAAGTGCGGCGTTGTCTTTCAATTCTTCAATTATTAGATCAATAATTGGTTTACCTTTATTATGTCTTTTGAAATATTACACTTTACATACCAGGTCAAAACAAGATTCAAATATTAATAAAAAGACTAAAATATCCCTTAACTTTTTTTAACTTTTCTTTTTTCTCCTTCTGTTTCTTTCTCATCTCCGTTCTCTCTCTTCATCTCTTCTTTCTCCCTAAACATATGCTCTCCTCTCTTCTCCTAACAATCACCCCCTTTTTCTCCATATATTCTCTCTCATTGAACATCTAATCGCCTATCCTCTCCTCTTTATGATTAGGGAGAAAGCCTGAATCTTATTCTATCTCTTCATCTCTCCTTTTTTCCTTTTACATCTACCTTCAAATATTCTTACTATGATTACCTTTTTCATTGTAGGGACTATCAAAGTAAAATTATGGGCCTATTGTTATTTAGGCAAATACAATAACGTTGTTTTTAACATTTAAATTATCTCCTTACATTCTATGAAAACAAAAGAACTTATGAGTTTTTTTGACTCGGTGACTTAGATTTTTCATTTTGACCATAATATTTAAAACTTATTGATCTTATTTCATTTTAAAATTGTTAATGAGGTTAAGAAGAAAAAACATGAAGTGGTAGAATTAGGTCAATTGATAAGAAAGCACTACTAAAGATGGAGAAGATACACATAACAAGTGCTTATGAGGAGAAGATTCATGTTTTTAGTGGGGTTAAGGCTTCATTTATTTTTGTGGTAAGGTCTATGTTTTGTCCTAATCACATATTTAAAAGTGTTTGGTTAATCAACACATACCATAGTTTTTGTCGCACGTGAGCGACGTCGCGGCGATCGTCCACCCACAAATGGGTATTGGGAGGGGGTATGGATATATATCTGGTAAATATGGGGAGACAAGGAATTCTTTGTCTCTTATCAATGAAAAATGGTGTGGAAGTCGCCACCTAGTATTTTGGTCACTAGGAACCCTAACTGGTCTCAGAGATCGGGCACGGGGACTGGTTGCGTAAAGGGAAGGTATTAGCACCCCAAATACGCCCTACCTAAGGTAAGCTGCATTG
>Ga0307513_10000226_pt1 | contig 81776 bp, 91 predicted proteins | sample 15_EM_MG_FD_202174 | JGI IMG/M metagenome (GOLD analysis project Ga0307513, IMG submission 202174) | Populus trichocarpa ectomycorrhiza microbial communities from riparian zone in the Pacific Northwest, United States - 15_EM | ecosystem: Host-associated > Plants > Roots > Unclassified | place...
CTAGGTGGCTTCGTAGCTGGAAGATGGGAATTGAGTAGGGTAATACCGCATTGCACTCAAATTTGTTACCTGTTCAAATTAGGATTCCCAGATACTTGTACACAAGTTGGGCACTAACCATACTGACTGCCATAGAACAGGTGATAATCTACTACTGAATGCCCAATATTATCATCAGTAAATTCATTTAATAAAATGCGAAAAGAGCGCTGTGTTGCTGCTGATTTATTGTTCTGCAGCGATTGGATCTCTTCAGGTCTGAAAAGCCCTATTTTACACCTCTTCCAGGTCTCGCTACCCACCTGGGTGTCCAAGACTTTTAGGTTAACAGAAAATAACCTGTTTTCCTGCCACCTAGGTCTCCTTGCGCAAACTCTCTATTGCCTTTTTGCCTCCTGGATTGGTTGAAGGATCCCTGGTTTATGGGATTCACCCTCTTTTCTTTTTTTGAGGGTACACCTCGCCTTTTTAGGCAAAGATTTTTTCTATTGGCGGCGAGAACCAATGATGGGGCTAAGTTATCATATCATTTCCAACAAAATAATCATGATGCGACGGGTTCCATATTCATAAAAGGAGGTGTTGGAGGGTGGAGAGAGAGATCGAATGATAGCAACACCCTGACTTCGGCGGGTAGGGACGGTGTACTCGTACATGTTCATAGTTGTGGGATGATGCAGCATCTGAATGTATTGCCTTTGCGGAGAATTAGTGCAAGTACTCATGCTGTTCTCCAGGTGTCTGTTGTGCGCTGGGGCATCCGTACCTTCCATGTTTGCGCATCCCGCTTGGCACAAATCCGGCCAGAAGGATCACTCATTTTGGGCATCAGAACGACCTCAACACCGTGCGGTACCCAAATTGGGCTGCTAGATTCTCTCACGAAAGTTCAGGAATCGAAGGATAGAAGCCCTCCGGTCGGTGGTCTGAGCGCTGATTGACTGGATTTCGGAAATCTGGGCCCTGCCGCTCGGGCGGAACGGGATGAAAGAGGTTACGCGAGGCGGGTGCTAGCCTTCCCAACCCCTGGCAAATAATTCTTATTCACGGCGATGCACTGCTCCATATGTTCATGAGGATTACTGGTAGCTCTACAGCCTTCAAGCGAATCGTGGTGTTATTACCATAATCATCATCATGACCATTACTAGTACTACAGTTGAGAGCTAGCGCTCTCACTGAGAGGCATTGGAGGGGTAGGCGTGAGGGATGCTTGACTAAATATTTCATCCCATCTTGATCATCCCGTCTATAGCAGCGCGTGGTCAAAGGATCGATCTTGGGATAGTGTGCGGCATGAATTTTGGCCCCAATGGATTTTTCAACACTCTCCTGCCGCGATATTGGCTCTTGCTTATCAGACAGTAATAAAAGCCGCCCTTCTCCTCCGCCGGCGGCGAGGCTTTGTGGAGGTTGTACAAACTGCACTTGGAATTACTTTTTTTGTGCATGTTTCGCGTGCGTTCCTCGTAACGAGTAGCTGCAGAAATGGAACCAACGTTTTTCTTGTCCGACCAACAGGCCGGATGCCCAAGTCGACCACCGAGGCCATAATTTTTTGCCCAAGTTGGGCTGCCCTAGATGTTTCCCCCTCCCTTTCATCCTTCCTGATCGGAGGAGGCAATTGTTTTGTAGCCGGTAGTTACAATACCGTAGCCTTCGGAAACGTACCGAACGATAAGATGGGAAGCTGCTTTTGTCTGCTCTATCCAACTGTGTGATTGGGTGCGGTAAATTTATGAAACATTCAGTAATCTGCTGAGGAATTATATATAGCCATCACAGCGAGCTGAGGTCAATTGGATAATGGATTCATACCTGTGTTGTGCCCCATCTCGATAGCTTTTTGTGATTGCGGGGGTTTCCTTTCCTTATGCTTCAGTTAGCAGATGGTGGAGAGAGAGAGGAGATCGTTTAAAGGAAGATGAAATGAAGAACTCAAGCGATGTCTTTGTTGGAAAGGTTCGCCTTGTAGAAGGCTAGAGCTGGGGGAAAACGTGACTTGAGCTGCATGTGGCTGCATACTCGAGGGGATGCTGGTCGAGTAGAGGAGCTTGAGCTAAACGGGATTTGCTTCGGTAACTTACAGGGGAATCCCTGAGTACCGCCACCAGGATGAATGTCTTGGGAGCAGGGTTTAGTATTCCAAATGGAACTATTGTGGGGTGTAAAACATCAAGTGCAGTGCTCTGGCGCAGAGCTTTGGTGCAGGGAAAGAGATGATGACTTAGTCTCCTTGAGCTTCTCAGTTCGCCGTGCCGTACCGTCGACCGCTGGGACAACAGGTCCTCTGATATTCAACCAGTCGGAGGTAGAAGATAGAGTCATTACACGAATGGCCTTCCCCATAATCCAACTTGTTTGAGTGAGTAGCGTCACGCGGTGAATTGTGATTGTATCAACACAACAACCTCAGCAGATGAAGCTCATACTCGAGTAGTTCTATTAGTCCATTTTGCCAGTTCTTGGATACTATTTGTCCATTTTCGGGCCTGATCTGCTCGAATAAATTTGTGATCGGAGCGAATTGAATTGGGCATTGAAGGAAATTGAGGTGAGCTCATTTTGGTCAATTTTTTGTCTTTCGTTCCTTCACATCTTCCCTCCCAGCTTTCGGTCTGCCCACCGATCATCTGAACTGGGTTAACCAATATGGGGTGTTTTGTTTTTGTTTTTTTGTTTTTATTTTCATTTTCTACGCATTTCTATCTGCGTACCGGTACTCGAGTACAAGTGTGGTACGGTACTCGAGCACGTGCGTTGTGCAATTTCCTTTTCCCTAGGGACCCCCCCCCCCCCCCCCTGCCCTACCTCTTCTCTGCCCACCCTCCTCCCCCCACACACACATGCCGCCGTTCCACCGCCCCTTGCTCATTTGCCGATGACACAGGGAGATGTACTCGAGTACGGTAGAAAGCCCAACTGTCAAGGAGAGGAGGAGGAGGGGGAAAGAGAGGGGAGAGAAGTTGGGGTCCTTGCCGACAGATGGAGATATGGATGGAGGTACTGTACCATCAACTTGGCGAATAGATTTGAGTCGGTGCGTAAGCAGAACAGGGGGGACATTCGCGGTTAGCACCGAGCACGGGCAGCAGGGCAAGCATGGAAAAAAGGCAAGGGTTCTTGGGGGAGATGCCTTTCCCATCCACCGCCACGGTACTAGTAGAGCAGCAGTTGGTCGAGAGATACCTTCTTATTCTCTCTATCATGTCGTATTGAGAGCTACCCTATTGTACTTAATTCTCCCACATTTTGATAGCACTCTGTCTTTTTGCTGTCTGAGCCCCCCTAAATCAGAACCAAAAAGCAAGAGGGAGAGAGTTGGGCTACTTTCTAACTTAGAAGAGAAAGCTCCGTTCCCTTGCCTTTTCTCGAATCTGTGCACAAGCCTCCCCCACCAGCATCGTTTCCTCCAAGGCAGCACCAGTACTTCTCTGTGCGTGCGTGCCCTTCCCAGAATCGCCTTCTTGTTTTTTATCATTCCAGCACAGATTGATTGGCCGTCCGTTCTGCTGGGTTCTGCTTGGTTGTCTCTCTTCTATCGTTGATATCCCGTGCATACCATATTCTTCCGCTCATCCCCCCTCTTCCTCCAATAACCTTTTTTCCATCCATCCATTCATTCCTCGGGTTGTACCGTTCTCGTCACCATCGCCATTCTCTTTAATTCCTCTTGTGCATTCTTGAGAGCGGGTGTTCGTCCATTGCATTGCATTACATTACGTTGCTTGCGATATAGTGTTGTGAGCACACACACGCCTTGGGCTCTATTGGTTGTGCTGAGGTCGCAATATCGACGACGACCACGACCACGACCACGAGCAACGACAACGATAGCCACAAGTTCCCTGTTCTTTAGCCGTGAGCACTTTAGAACCCACAAGTCAACCAAACCCACCTTGCATCCCAACACAGCACAACTAACGCAGCTACTTCATCCATTACAAGACGAGGGAGGTCTTTCTGCTACTCAGGTAGGTTTTCTCTTCTGCTGTTCTATATTATTGTTGTGGAGGAAAAAAAAGAGAAAAAAAAGAGAAGGGAGAGAGAAAACCCTGTTTAGTAATGACCAAAGCTGCTTGTAATTTGGTTTGCTAAGTATCTAGTGGAACTAGTTGGATACCTTCTTTCCGCGGTATAATTCATCCGCTGCTTCTGCTGCTCGTCGACAAAATCTGTCGCAGGATTGAAACATCTCTTTGGATTTCCCAATCGTGGAATGACAGCAATATCTCGGAATCACGAATAGAAGTGGCCATGGACGAAACCGACTTTTCCACCCAACATTCAAGCATCTACATTGCGCCTTTGCGGATAGAGAAGGCCCCCAAACCAAAGAGAACCTCGAGCAATGCATCGAGAAAGTCTCGGCCAAGGAGCCAACCGCATTCACGAAACCAATCCGTGAGCACACATTCACGGAACCAATCCGTGAGCACACATTCACGAAACCAATCCGCGAGCACACATTCACGAAATCAGTCCGTGAGCACACATTCACGCACCTCCTCTCACCAGCAAATAACACCTCCTCCGACGCCCAATACTTCCCAGGATTCGCTAGCGCAGAGCGTTGAGAAAGAACCAACACCACCTTTTCAACCGTTTCTAAGAGCTTTCTACGAATTCCATCCAAACTTCTCAGAAGATTCATCTACGGTGACATTACCGTTAAACCTGGGGGATGTGATCCTCGTCCATTCAGTTCACACCAATGGCTGGGCGGATGGGACTATGCTTAGCTCGGGAGCTCGGGGATGGCTACCTACTAACTACTGCGACGAGTTTAACCCTGAACAGCTGAGGCCCTTGCTGAAAGCTTGTACTGTGCTTTTCGACCAGTTTAGAGGAGGCTCCGCTGGGGGATTACGTGCTAGCCAAGTTGCTGTAACAAGTGTAGTAGCCGGCGTCCGACATCTTCTAGTGAGTTTGAGGATTTCTCCGGTTAAATGGATGGGCGGATTGTCGTTTATTTGAAACGGCAAAGTTGTATTTTAGTCATTTGGTTATTTACTGACTATTATCTTTAGGAGACAACCGAATGTTTAACCCGTGAAGCATCCAATGTCAAATCTAATGACGGTATTCGGAGAACTCGAAAGGTGTTGTTAACCGAGCTATCTACTTTAGTCAAGACAGCCAAGCGGCTTCCTGGGCATTCAGAATATAGTTTGGCCAAGACTGCGACCGAAGATGTCACTGATGAGATGATTTTAAGGTGTTTCAAGATTGTGGTGCGGGGTGTGAGATTTCTTGATATCTGGAATCAGCCCCATAACCTTCAGAATGATTTTATCGCGGAGGAGGCAGGGGGCGCTCAAGGGGAAGATGCGGATGATCATATACCACCTACACCCCCGGCTGACTCGACAACTCACAGCATGGGTAGTGCAGGCTCTGTACGTGGAGACCAGATGCCCGAAGACAATACCGAAGGCCACGACTATAGATCGCGTTCTTCGAGCGTAAGTCACCATCGGGGTTCGCAACTCAGTTCGCCTCCCCAACCACAAGACTCTCACCCATTGCCCTCGACTCCTTATTCGCAGACACCCCGTGCAGGTAGCCCGTCATCACCTAACAAGGAAAGCTTTGAAAGCCAGTTACAGCCTGCATATGCGTTGGCTCGTCTTAATGTTACGCACGATGTGCTTTTGTCATATCTTGGGTCATATATCGGTAGACTTTACCATGAGCCTCGGTTTACTCCACAACTCCAACTTACGCAGCAAGAGTCGGTTAAGGCAGCACGTGAGCTATTAGCAATTGTGGAGGCAGTGGAAGCAAGAGATCCCCAAGCAGCGGCTTTAGTGTTTGCAAAAGAGGCCATGTATGCAAGAATATCGACGCTTATTTCTGCTGCGAAAGAGGCTGTGTCTGGATGTGGAAGGCTGGAGGAAGTAGATGAAGAAGAAGAGGGAATTATGATACCTGACGGCGGGAAGAAATTGGCTGACGCAGCAACGGGTTGTGTCAGGGGAGCTGGGGAATGTGTGGCAAAGTCGAAATTCGTTATCGAAAAAATAGGGGATTTCGAGTTACATTTAGGACCGTTCGATATAGGCCTAGGAATCACCACTCCGGAAGGAAAACTGATTGACGACGCAATTGGACTTTCTGCGGCTGCAAAGGCAGAGCTAGAAAGGCAACTGATGCCACCGCCGCCTACGCCAGAGAAAATTCCGCCGAGGCCTCCTCCGAAAGAGGACCCGCCTCATGAAAAACCACTTCCGACGCTTCCTGTTTCGGAGCTTGAAGTTGAGCGTCTCACTGTGGATACTGCTATGGCTGAATCGAATGTTTCTCTCTCTGCAACCGTTTCTTGCAGTCCGGGTGGAGCTTCGTCACGAAGATCATCTGCCACATCTATTATTGCTCCTCTTCCCCAACTTGCCCCATTATCAACGCATGATGAGAATGCCGGCGGCGCCGCTCAGAAGCGTGATATGGACGCAAAAACATTGCTTCAAAAGAGTATTAGGGCTGACAGCATTGGGGCTTCCTCAATAACTACTGCTGATTATACGATTGCTAGCAGTGTGCGAGGTTCTGAGCTAAGTATGACCTCGACCAGGGCAACTACCCCAGAACCTGCTTCCTCTACTAGTGTTTCTACCCCATTGCTTAGCCTCGATCTTACTATGATGGGAGACCGGATCTCTTTTGAGAGCGGATCAGGAAGTGAGATTTTGGTGCCCGAGAAGCAGGTTCCTGAGGATTTGACATTCAACAAAGACGGTCAGATTACGGGAGGAACTCTTCCGGCCCTTGTTGAACGGCTCACAGTCCATGATTCGACTCCCGATGCTGTTTTCGTTGCTACGTTCTATCTTACTTTCCGCCTTTTTACCACACCAAAGGAGTTTGCGCAATCCTTGGTTGATCGTTTCGATTCCGTGGGAGATGGCTCTGCAGGAGCCGCACCTGTTCGCCTTCGTGTCTATAACGTCTTCAAGGGGTGGCTTGAGTCGCATTGGAGGAAGACTGTTGATGATGAGGCTTTGGAGACCATTACCTCATTCGCTGGAAGCAAACTGAAGGCCATCTTACCAGCGGCGGGGAAACGCCTCGAAGAATTGACTGAGAAAGTATCTTCAACTGACGGTCTCCTCGTACCCCGCCTAGTTTCTAGCATTGGGAAAGCTACTACGGCTACTACCCAATATACCCTCCCCGAAACTCCTATCCCAACCCCGGCTGTTACCAGAAACCAACTTTCGCTTCTCCGGAGTGCCCTCACTGGTGGACCCAACCCAACTGTACTCGATTTCGATCCTTCGGAACTCGCAAGGCAGTTGACCCTGAAGGAATCTAAGATGTTTTGCTCTATTCTTCCGGAAGAGCTTTTGGCTCAAGAGTGGACGAAGAAGAGAGGATCGTTGGCCACCAACGTTCTTGCTATGTCTTCTTTATCAACAGACCTTGCCAATCTTGTCGCTGAGACTATTCTGGATGCTACTGATCCGAAGCGTAGAGCCGTCCTCATCAAGCATTGGATCAAAGTTGCCGATCGCTGCCTGGAGTTGAACAACTACGACTCCCTGATGGCTATCATGTGCACCTTGAACACATCAACTATCGGACGTCTTAAGAGAACGTGGGAATTGGTTTCGTATAAGACCAAATTGGTTTTGGACAATCTCCGAGCAGTCATTGATGTTTCAAAAAACCATGCCGTTCTCCGTGCAAGGCTACGGGGCCATGTCCCGCCCTGTCTGCCTTTCCTGGGAACATACTTGACGGATGTAAGTTTGTCAATCGAATTTATGTTCTCTGTTCTTACTAAAAACATCTCCCTTAGTTGACCTTCATCGATGTTGGGAATCCGTCAAAGCGGCCTGTTTCTGAAGGCTCGACCAAACAGCTCATTAATTTCGACAAACACGTCAAGACTGCCCGTATCATCTCCGAGCTTCAGCGGTTCCAAATTCCTTATCGGATTGCCGAAGTGTCTGAGATGCAAGAGTGGATCGATGCACAGATCGACAGAGTGCACAACTCAAAAACGGCAGACGTCCAACATCTCTACCGCCGCTCCCTCCTCCTCGAGCCCCGTGAGACTCAGCCAAGATCCGCACCTGTTGAGCTTTCCGCACCCGCCACTACTGCGCCCAAGGAATCCCAGAAAATTGATCTATTTAGTTGGGCACACGCATTCAAGGTGCCTACATCTGCGACCTGAGGGCCATCATCCCTATACATCTTCTCACCTGCACACCATTATTTAGCTGTTGGAAAACTAGCATTGGTCGGCCTTTTGATTTCGGGTAACTAGCTTGCTCTAAATGCCTATTGATGTTTGTGTTTTCAGTGCCGGGTTCACAGTGTTTTACGTACTCTTGCTTTCGACATGTTTACAGGACTCGATCCAGATTCTTCAACTTTTCAACTTCATTTTCTGTTCTCTTTGTACCATCACACGTATTTTATTTTTCCCTGCTTCATGGCGTTTATGAGTTTCATTTGGCATAATAGTGTCTGGGGGTTCTGTTTCTTTCTTTGGGCGGAGTGGAGCAACGCATTGGGCTTTTTACTGCTTTATATTTTTTACTCACCAATTTTTTCTCTCTTTCGATTCCCCGATACGCTGCCGAAGGGCCCTAGTCGACAGCATGCGTATCCGTCTCCTTTGGAGGTTTATTTTTTCCAGCCTCGAGACCCCAATTGATGCCTTTCGTTTCTTAGTTTGTTGTTTGCTCATTTCGCCTTCTTCCCTCTATATACATATACCTTGGTCCCTAGCCATCCAGTTCTGCCCACATTCACCCACTGAGCATGAATCCGGAGGTCTCAATGTTTTCCTTCTGCCCCCAGAAGGTTCTTCCCGTCTCTGTAACCTTTGCCTTCGCTGTATGATTTTTTTTCCTTCACCTTTTTTCTCTTGGGATGGTTGGAACCCGATTGAATTTCCCACAAAAAACAAAAATAAAGTGGGAGAGATTGGCTCGCGCCTACTTGTGAAGGATGGGAGAAGAAAAGGGAAAAATGTAACCATATATTTCGCTATTTGTTCTTTCCTGCTCTTTCATTTTTCTTTCCTTGTCATGGGCGAAATTGGGCGTGTTGTCTTTTTTTCTTACTTTCCCCATTCGAATTTGCGAAGCGGTGTATGCTGTGTTTTGTATGGAAAAGTTTGCATAAGAGGTGTGATAGTTTGTGGAGTTGAAGATGCATGGATATGGAAATCAGGGCATGTTTTTCTTTCTTTCAGGAGTCTAAGTTAGCTATTTGAAAGTCAAAAAATTTCTCGCGATACCCCGATGTGATTCCGCGGTGGTGAGGCGGAATCTGGTGTGGTCAATGACCGCTTGTGATTTTCCCCGGGTAGCGTAGGCTGGAGGTGTGTGTTGGTAGTTTTGCGTGATGATGACGCTGATTATCACACTAGAAACATCCCAAAAAGGTCACAGCATTTATGTATGGTAACCCAGGAACGAAGTATCCTGCCCACTACCTCCAGTAGTCCAATCCACTAAGCAGCTTCTTGCTGTCCATCACGGATAGCGATATGAATTTTGATGTCGGTTTTCAAAGTCTTGGATTGCCCACAGTACGACAGAGAGGAGCGCAAAATGGTTGGATGATATTCAGGCTCCTAGGGCACCAAGAGAGAGAAAAGTGTTCGACCCACACCCTTCTAGCCGAGGACATGGCGATTACGAGTAGACACGGCTTACCAATAAATTCTTCGTGGTGGCAGCGGCGTGTCTTAAAAATTTTTATAGCAAAACTCCGTGCACACGGCTCACGTGCCTGATGAGCCCCAACACAATGCCCTCCTGTCGAAGGACGCGGGTCTCTGGTTGTATCATACTGTACATATCATACCAACGACAAGTGACCCTACTCCCGCTGAGTGAGGTGTGTGTCTTTTGGTTCACTGTACCGGTAGGTGCAATCTGCTTGTCTCCTCATCTCCATCCTCGCCTCGCCTCCCGTCTCTTCGCTTCGCTATCAACAACACTATCTTGCGCTCCGCCTCGAGTACCGATGCTGTAGCCGTAATACGTATCACCGCCCTAGTGTGGTTCCTACCACAGCGCTAGGCCGTCCGGCTGCTGGCTGCATCCCTTTTGGGTCCCCATCAATTGCGTCGTGTAACTAAGTTAAAGCGTGGCCCACACACCTCCCCCCTAGGTCTCCTACGCAAGACATCAATCCTCAATCCAATGCGTGCCTATCTATCTAGTAGCAAAAAATGAGAAACATCCTGTTTTTTTTAGATAGAAAGTTTAAACCAAGGATTCACATAGCCGAATGCCGGGCTGCAAGAATTGTTCTACAAAACTTGAGAGCGTCAGGGGTGGCCAGAGAATCCATGCCAAGATCGTAATTTGTATGTGATTTTCCGTAGCAATAGATTGGGCTGACTTCATGTCTCTGTATCAGTCAGTGTGTAGGACGGTCGATAGAAATTGGAAAATTCATAATGCTAAAGTCCCTATGGCTGACCTTCGTACTATCAGAGTTTGGAGGGCGGGATCTGTTGCGGTTATTTCTGGTAGCAGCCTATTGAAAATCTGGGCACGTTGCTTTTGGTGCCAAGCTCCTAAATTTACATGTCGTTGCCGAATTCCATCCCAAGTACTGTCCACTCAACACATCTCAGCTCCCTCTTTACCCCCCTCCTCCCTCTCTTCTAAACGAAATACAATCCTTGGAACAACAACAACAAACAATGGACCGCCGCTCTCCACCTCCGGGCTCATCGGCTCGCTCAGCATTCAGTAGGTTCAGAGACTCTGTGCCAGACAGATTCAACACGCTACAGAACAAGATCGAGAGCAAAATAGCTCAGGTTCCGGATAAGCTATCTCAGGTCCCGGACAAGCTGTCTCAAGTTCCCGACAGACTCTCCCAGGTCCCGGATAGGTTTCAAGACTTTCGACGTGAGACCTACAATCAACTTCCTAGGAGCATTTCCCCGCCTTCAGTTTCAAAGGCACCGGAAGAAGGGGATCCCAAGTATGATCATGTCCTAGCCGGGTTGGCTGCGAAGATTCTCTATAGGGGTGGTGCCTGTCCGATTAGTGGTGGACCGCTGTTGGTTCTCTGTGCGGCTAGTTTTCCGGATACAAGACGAGTGGATTATAACGAGTTGTTACCATACGTGCTGAGTATTTTGCCCGGAGATGACGAGCTCGGCGAGGAGAGTGACGGTGGTGGGTATTCTGTTGTGTTTTTCGCTGGAGGCGGAAGTGCCAATATTGGCGGTGGGGAAGGAGGGGCGAATGCGGGAAAGGGGAATAGACCATCTTGGGCGTGGACCTTACAGGCTTATCATTTGGTATGTTTGCCCCGGGTTCAAACTTGCGAAGGCCACAAGGCGCTTACGGATGAAACAGTTAGGAAGAGCCGTGAGGAAGAGAATTCGAAAACTATGGGTTGTTCATGAGAGGGCATGGGTTAGGGTCATCTTGGAGGTAATGGCGGGGGTGGTATCCGTCAAGTTCAGGAAGAAGGTCGTTCATTGTATGTGGAACCTCTACCCCCACATTTCAATATCTGCTATCACATATACTCGGATATCTAACTTCTAGCCATCGGAATCGTTTGTTTTACATCATAGTAAACACCCTTACTGATCTAGCGAACCAAATCGACATTACCCAACTTCACATCCCTCCGGCAGTGTACCTGCATGATCGGAAGCTTGCATCAACAATCTCAATTCCGGACCCCCCGCCCCCCATATTCGGGTCTCCGCCCTTCCATACCGCTGCCAACCCGCCACGAGTTGGCGAAAACATGCCACTTCCACAAGTCTTGACAGATACCGCGCGTTATTTGAGATTGCAGTGCTTACGCGTGGAAGGACTTTTCCGAGTGACTCCGTCCCAGGCCCTTCTCGATGTCGTCCGGGAAGCGTATGACCGCAAACAATATATCAAATGGGATGAGTGGGGTCCGCATATGGCAGCGGCCTTAATTAAGCTATATTACCGTTCCCTTCCGGAGCCTCTTATCCCGGTGACATTCTACCAGGATTTGCTATCACTCGAAGAAGCGGGGGTTGGTGACGAAAAGTCGTTCTTGAAGGTCAAGGATTTACTGGAGGATAGTTTGCCCAAGAGCAGTAGGGTTCTTTTATTAAGGCATTTATTGCCATTGCTCGCATTGGTTGCGCAGAATTCTGCGACAAACAAGATGAATCCGAACAATTTGGCCGTCTGCATCGCACCGAGTCTATTAAAGTCGGATGATATGATGGCTGATGCGAAAGCTTGCAATGGCTTGAGGACTTTTGTCCAGATAGCTATCGAGAGGATCGAAGAACTAGCGCCGGAGCTGCCAAATAGGGGCGGCCCAGTGCGTAGCAGCAGCGGAAGCAGTTCAAGCCTCACCGGGGTGCCGCCGCCCTCGGGATCTCCCCCGCCATATTCGATGGGTAGCATGCAACCAGTGCAGAGGAAAAGGGTTCCGGGCATCATGGGCACTAAGGAAATGGAGGGCGGAATGACTGCTCGGAAACCAGTCCCCGGTAGTGCTTCTAGTTCGGTTACATGTCTTCCCCTAGCTAGCGAGCCGGATGAAAAGAAGCAATTGATTGAAAAGACCGAAGCCGAGGAGCAAAAGGAAGACATCAGACCTTCTCCCACCCCAGGACTTTCGGTTGACGAGGAAGCCCCCCGAAGGGGCTCCGTTCCATCTATCCCCACAAAACCGAGTGAAGGAATAATACGGAGGAAAGCATCATTCCAGAGTTTCACGAAGAGCCCACCCGAAATAGGTCCGAAGCCCCCAATCCTCTCATCGTCGTCTTTAATTCCCGACCCGTCACCCCACCTTTCTACATCATCCCCTATTACGAAGCCGCCGCGTGTGATACGCCGTGCAGCTTCTTCCACATTCCCTTCCTCGTCATCACTGCGTTCCTCGTCGTTTTCATCCCCGTCCGTCGCCGATATCGCCAGCTCGCTAAATCAGTCCCAGGTGCAGAAGAGCGTCCAGCTCAAGAGCTGGACCCCGCCACCGGCCATGCAGAGGGCAAAAACTGAGCTTGGAAGTTTGAAGGGGCGAGGCAAAGCTGTCGAGGAGTTGAGGGCTTTGTACGAGGAGCGGGCTAAGGGTGTTGAAGTGCTCGTTAGGAACGCGCCTGGTGGGCCTAAGGTGAGGGGGAAGGAGTGACCTAAGCTGGTTGGGATGGATTGGGAGGCACGAGTGGGGGCGGGATTGGAGTTTTTCAGTTTGGTCTGTTTTGCTTTTGCTGTTTACGCTTTGATATACCCACCGTTTCGAGTGTTCATGATTGTGATGCCGTGCAGATTATGTGATATGGTGTTTGATGGTGGCGGCTGGTTTGTAGTTCGCGCGGAGGTAATGAGAGCTTGGAAGAGCGGGATGGGGTGATTTTGCACCCTCTTTTTTTATTCTCCTTGGTTATTATTTATTTGTAATTCGATGGCGTGCACAATTTGTTCGAGGGCCCCTACCTTGTTACCAGCAGCAGAGTTTGTTGTGAGTTTATTCATATAGCAGCTCAATGCGAACGCGACTGTTTGGGACCTGCCATTGCTTCGAACCACTGCTTTTGCTTCCGATTCTATCTCAGGACGGAGGGACGCCGGTGTCGGAGTAGCGGTTCGGGGAGCATCCAAGAGGCAATATTACGGAATAGTTAGTAGAGCACAGCTGTTCCTACTTGACTCACTATACCCGTGATCAGCAACAACCCGCCAAGCAAGATACCTGATGCCCAGCCTCGGGTGAGATATCATGACTGGGCACGCCGGGTCCAGAAATAAGGTACAAGTGCAAGAGCAAGGTCCCAGCTCGAATAGGCTTTCCACCCGTGCACGCCCCCGGCGGCGGAAGTACCGCTAGGTTGAAAAAGACCGACGAGCTCCAGAGCAGAGACACGGCCATATATACTTGCCACGCCACAACTACGCGGTATTTTTCTAGCCAGCCAGCCAGCCAGCTTGAGCATCACATATCCCGCCCTGTCGGGGTTTGTATATATACCGTGCCAACTAACTCTCACTCACTCACTCACCCTTATGCACTATTTAATCAATCCCCTCCCCACACCCATTCTCGTTACTTGCTGTGATATACTCGGGAAGTACGATACCCGAGCATGATCCCGCCCAGCCACTCAAGCAACCAACCAAGCAACCAAGCAAGTAGAAATTCCCGAAGAAATCAAAGGCAGCGGGGGTACAGTGTGTTGCCGGTCTTGGTACGGCGCTCGCTTATCGATAAGGGAGCACTATGATGCTGACGTAGGGGATGTTAGCGTGAGTTAAATTATCATTGATACTACACCAGTTGTATAAAAGGGATTATCCCGCTTCTGAGTAACCTGGGCATCCTCCCGCTAAGATTTCTGTTTTTTTCTTCTTCTTTTGGGGAGGAGGGGTTCTTGTGGGGGATTGTTCGCTTGGGGGGTGTATAATAGAGGTCATGTGATGGCTTTGAGCGCCGGAGGGTGTTGGCCAGGTTGGGGTCATGTGGGGTCACTCGGTGGGCGGCTTCTTGCTAGAGGGTTGCGTGTGTATATATGTGGGTGGGTGGAATGTGGCATGGGGGTTTAAGTGTTCTTGGGCATGTGGTTTGTCTTTTGTTTGTACTGGATAGAGGTTTTAGGTGTGGGTAAGGTGGGGCGTGTGTGTGCAGTGAGGATTTGGTATGGTGGTGGTGGGGGTGGTCGCAGGAGGATGAGTCTTGTATTATGTCGGAGAGGAGAAAGTCGAACGATATCGCTCTACAACTCGGCCAATAGATAAATACGTGATTGGAGAAATCTTGCTCGCTGGGATGAGAATCCTATGCAAGTACAAATCCCTGCACCCAATGCGTATTCAGGACATTTCAATTGTCTTTGGTCGGAGTCCGTCAAAACCCATGATATATATAATTTTCATAGTTGATAAGGACGAAGCTGAAGAATTCATCTCATCGCCAGTTAGATGGTCTCCGATGTTATCCCCTCATGATGCGACCCCGGCGGTGTGGTAAACATCCATATCCCCCACTTCCGCCAGAACCCCACAAACCCCCCGGGCTGCAGACCAGGCACTGCCAGCCCTCTTCTCACGCTGATTTCGCTCAACGGCATATGAACTGGGACGCCAATACTCCATCTCCCTGCAAAAAAAAAAAAGAGCACTCAACAACAATGGGCCCTGTTGTACAGCACATTACTAGTACCGCCCCCGAATAGCGCTCTTCCGAGCCCACTTGGCCCTAATGAAACACAGGAAGAATCTTGAATGCACGTTGATGCGCCATGAAAGAACCCATGGCGGGAGCAAGCGCAGTCAAGATCTGTCAGCGCGCATCCGGTTCCACTGAGGAAGCAGGTTGTTATGATATTAGCGTGGCCTAGGCTGGGGCCCTGGGGGCGTGTTGCGCAGGATAGAGCGCTGTAGGATGAAGTACAGGTAAATCTGTATAAGCAAGATGACCAAGAAGAGAGAGTCCACGAATAGGTAGCCATCTTTGCTTTTCCAATGCCGCACGATATCGAACCCTAACGCACAAGCATGATATTGTACCCAGCATAGTACCCACCCAACCTATTCCACGAGAGAGATATAGCCAATCGGCTTAGCATTCCTTAACCAATATACGATATAAGTGGGCATCAAATTTAAAATGGTGCGATCTTCCCCGTTGATCCTCTTGTTAAACCCCTGTACACCCAATAAGAGTGCCTATTCTCAGTTTCTCCCAATCGCCCCCCAGGATCTCCAATATGATAGAGTGTATAAATACTGTGTTCGAGCAATGATTCTAGTTCGGCTTGTCTTAGACAAATGAGGCCGCAGCTAAGAAGACAAAAGCAAATCAATGGATCACTTGGATAACCTACCAAGTCGTCGAAGATGAAGGTACGATACCATTGCACACGGCGTTGGAGATTGGAAAGAGCGATAGTCCTATCCGAAGCAGGGGCATTGGCATCTACAGAAGCGCCGCACCCACTGCACACATTATCATTGCCATGAGTTAGTGGGTTCGTGTCCTCTAATGAAGCGACACAAAAACCAAGGCTTCCCCCACAGTTATCACAAATCTTTCAGTCATCCGGGTATAGCCCAACTTCGCCATCCCGATAGTAGTTCACCATCTACCCCGAATGCCCGGAAACATGGCCGAGTACAACCACACCGCCGACCTTCCAATGAACCCATATATTGGATTTTTGCTACTCATGCCTAGTTCTGTGCCATACCCGAGTACAGCGCAGCAAATTTGTGCAAAAAGACGTTAGTATAGGTGGCAGTTTGCCCGCCAGCCTGATACGGCGGGTCAACCACTCCACTCCCTATCCCGGGCACCGCCGACTATGCTCCCCTCACGAATCCACAAAGATTATCTCCTCTGCGTGACCCACTCGAGCCACACTGTAGCAAAAACAATCCCCCGCCTGTTCCCCAGAGCTCCGGAAATCTTGCTAGGTTGGATGCGAAAATTGGCATTCATGTGGTCATTTTTTTTTGTCGATCCCACAGATCCAGATGGTTGTAATTGGATCCCTAAGTCTGGTTTGAAACCACTGGTTTCGTGGTGGGTAGTGGGCATATCAAATATGCGCAGCGGGTTTTCTTGGATGTCAGCGAGGATGTCTCGAGAGAGCGAGGCAATTCCCCCAAGGCTCCGATTGTGCATGCTGCAAAAGTCTGTCGTTCAAACAAGGTGGCTATCCCCTTATATCGGTATATCGTCCTCCTTTGATCCCAAACACAGAGCCATGCTCAGCAGGGGCAGGGCAGGGCTTTCAGCAATCAGTCGTTCGAACCAAGAGGGCGCACCCCCGAATGAGCAAATGAGGAGAAAGAGATACGGTAGTGAACTGAAAGAGGGGCATCATATCCGCATCAACTCTCTTTTATGGATAAGGATTACTCACCTTCTCATACGTGTGCTAGGTCCTGGAGAAAGGCGGGCATACACCCAAATAAAATAAAAAGCCCCGTAACCTGGCCTCCAGATAAGTCTTGAGGAAGGTTCCCTACAGTGCCATGTCCGGGGGCATTCACTGGAACAAGTTCTCAACTAGCGGTAGCCGTATATGTTCTCTTGAAGCGTGTGATAACGTTTTCCGGTGATATGTGGTACCTTATTGTAGTGGTAACCTTCTTTCTCTTAAGCTTCAATCAAACGGGAGAGTAGGTCTATTCCACAGCAACGCAATAGATTAATGTCGGTACCAGTGCTAGTATCGGTATCACGCCTACGCCGCGGTGGGTGATTTACTGAACGAGGGGTTTGTGCCTCAAGCGGAAATTTACCGTGCTCGAGTACCATGAGACAATTCATCAAAAGCACCCGTACTCGAGTACATTCATTGCTGTTACCCTCGATCAGTCATTATTCCATTATTTTATTATTTCGTCTTCTCATCGTTTCTACCAGACAAGAATTCCGTATGCAGCTAAAAGCTATAGCATGACTCTGCACCCCCATTATTCATAACCCGCTGGTCTTTTCTATAAAGCAAAAACAAAGACACCATTGAATTCCCGACACTACCGGTACCAGTAGTTGTGCCCGTACCAACGTAACCACTTCTAGAGACATCGCGCAACAAGCAGTAGTCAGATATCGGTGCCCATGCCGCAGGCGAACGCCAGATCCTTCATTTCCGAGTGACGGCCTAAGACGCGGGGGGTGGCAACTATTATCGGTCTTCGAAAAGGTCGGCCCTTTTTTTTCCACCTCGGGCGCAATCTCTCACTGCCCACTTTCTTGACTTCAACCATGAGCTTTTCCCTGTTAGAGAACCAATCTGAATCCCTGCTATGGCATCGAGAGAACTGGTGAACCTTTTCGAAATTTATAACACTCGAGCACTGCACTTATAGGGAGCCACTCGGTTTAGCCAGCCCGAAGATTGCCGCAGTAATTCTGATTGATTGGTCGTCACGAGCGGGCAGCAGGGAACAGACTAGCTAGCTACCGCGGTGAAGCATTGAACTTCCAAGGCGTGCACCGGGGGTTTCAGGGAAGACTCTGGAATGCCTGCGGGGACGGGAGCGTTTCATGGCCGGGATACTAGCAGACACCAGAGTTGTGCCGGGCTTGGGCAGATCATACACATAACTTTCTTTGAAACCCAGGGTGGGTTAGCCATTTCAGTGTTCAGGGAGGTTCCCGAGGAAGTTGGGAAATTGTGTAAGAAGTACTCGAACACATGAGGTATTTTCTTTCTCGTTCCGAGCGCTGAGATGAAGGCTCCAGTGCTAGCGTCAGTGCATTCCAGTACTTTAAACACAATGATAGTGTTACTGTACTCGAGCACTGCAGTGGTACTCGAGTGCATTTTCTATTGCCATTATATTTTACATCTGAACGCTGCAGCGAAGGGGGGATTAAAGAATTACTGAAGGAGCTGGAACGCGCTTTCCCGACCGGGGGGTTATATGATGAGATCCCTTCAAAAGAACAAGTACGGCAGGAGGATAGAGAAAGCAACCAAAGGGCAGCAGAAGGAGCGAGCAAACTAGCACACACAGCCAAATACGCACTCCTCAATTGTTCCGCTGATACTCGTATCCTTTGAGCAGGCAAAGAACTTCCCATCGCATACGATAACCTGGTCGATGCTACCGTCTCCTAAAAATTCAGCAATTGTATGCGGAAAAGAAATCTCCCTCATTCTGAATACTTTCCTGCCCTAGAGCATGTTGGGTTCAAATTCGTTGATAAGACAGACGGGATTATTGTTTGTGCAGGAATCTATTGCAGCTTCTAAGTATAAACGTTTCCTACTCTTTTTTTTTTTTTTGCCTCCCCCTTGGGTTCCCCCTTCTAACCCTCCGGGTTCGGTCACCAGAGGCCTTCTTTGCAACATTGATCGCACGTGCAATGCCGTACTAGTACCGCTAATCAGCTTGACCTATTTTTTCTATCTTTCTACCTTTCTTCTCTTCCTTTGTTTCTTAGACTTAGAAATGCACACGGCGCTTGTGGCAAGCACAAGGTCGTCTCGCCTTGAATTAAAAATAACGGCTTGTATGAGACTTGTTACAAAGAAGTCGCTGATCCCAATTTCAGCGAACAGGGTAACCTTGAAGGTTCTTCTGGTCTCTTTCTCTCCTCTCTCTCCCTCTTGCCCCTCGCGCCGCCCCCCTGTCCCGTCGTGGGTCGTTTTAGGTTTATTTGTGCCTACTCTTTAGAGTAAAAGCATGGATTGAAACAGGCTGCACAGCCTCTTTTCCTCATCTTGGGAGGGGTCTGGATCATCAAATCGGTCCCAAGCTTCCGCCCCCAAATCTCTTTCTCTTCCTGCAGGTTTTAACTTACTATACATTCAGCTGTAGGGCGTTTCTGAGGGGAATCCCTTGTACTAACGCAGCGCTTCCAAGCACTGCGGCTCTACTGTACTCTACAAGTGCTGTAGGAATTAGTAGACTTCTCTTCCTCTATGTTTGGCCGTTTCCCTGTGGTGATTCTGTGCTTTGCGGGAATAATGGCTAACCGCCTTGGCCGGCTTCGGGCCAAGCGAGGCGGAATAGAGCGAAATTGTGTAACCAAGGATTGGACGAGCGGGCACAAGGGGGTCTTGACAGGGGCAGGCTCTGGAAGGGAGAAGGAACAATTGAGCTCAGGTACAATTTACGAACAGTCTTTTCATTCATTCATCCGTTTGTACCTGTAATAATACGCAGGAGGTCCAATTGGCAAGGTGCTTTGTGTCTGTCACTGTCAAATCAGGGAGCTCTCCGTCGATTCGCAAGCGGTTTTCGTCCTTTACTTTCTAGCTAGTTTGTCTCGTGGCCTACCTACAAGTACTGAAGAAGGCTTCTGGGCATTTAACCTTGCTGGTATCGGACTAGTACTGTATCATTGTGAAGAGGCCCGCCCTAGGTGTTTGGCGGTGATTGAATGGTCGCGGGCTTTATCGTACAAATAGGGCAGCCTCCTTTTGGCGCCGACGGGGTTTGATTTTTTGGCCGCTTCCCCTGCCGATCCAACCACAGCGTTCCCCTTACAGATAGCGTTGGTTGCAGGAAATTGGACTGGGTGTGTGAGTGTGCGTGCACAACTGCAGAGCGGCATCCAGATCCACCCCCCCTTTTGGCCGTTGTGGCGCTCTTTCCCTATTTTGGAAATCATCCCTGCTGGCGTTGAGGGTCTTGGCTCTCACGAGTATCCCCTTTTTCAAGGACGGTTCCTCCCACCCCTTCCCTTCTTCCTACCCATTCTCCTACAACACTTCACGACACTCTCTTTCTCCTCTTTCTCCTCTTTGATCTCTTTTTTTCCATTTGTAATTGTTCCGTCATCGTTTCGCCGGGCGTAAGCGGTATACATTTGAGGCGATACACTGTCCTCGTCCGCTGCTACCACGAGCAAACATACTATAACAACATTTAACCCAGTCGGCCCATCGGCATTATAGGATTTCACCAGTCGCTCTCTACACAACACATTATTTTAAAACCTACAAACATTCAAAATGCGTTTCACTGTTGCAGCTCTTAGTGCATTGGGATTCCTAGGCAGTGTAGCCACTGCCATTAACACTATCGACCTCAAAGGCAGACACTTCATTGATAGCGTAACCGGGAAGGAGTTCTTCGTATGTTGTCTTCGAAGCCTTCAAATAGGCACCGTTTAGAGCCAATATACTGATTGGTATTATACAGATCAAAGGTGTTGATTACCAACCTGGTGGTGCCGCTAGTGTCGAGAAGGGCGGAGACCCCCTGACCGACCGTGATAAGTGTGCTCGTGATGCCTATCTCTTCCAGAAACTCGGTATCAACACAATTCGAGTCTACTCCGTAGATCCTAGCCAAAACCATGACGAGTGTATGACGATACTCGCTGCTGCTGGTATCTACCTGGTTTTGGACGTCAACACTCCGCTTGAACACCAGCATTTGAATAATGAGGAGCCATGGACTACATACACTTCCTTGTACTTGGAGCACATATTCGGTGTTATGGACGTGTTCTCTGGGTATGATAATACATTGGCCTTCTTGGCTGGTAATGAAGTTATCTTCGACACCGTCTCGGCCAAGACATCTCCCAACTATGTCAAGGCTGTTGTGCGTGACATGAAGGCCTACATCACCAATCACATTCACAGGCGAATCCCGGTTGGTTATTCCAATGCTGATGACTTGAGGTTCCGTACCGCTCTTGCTGCATATCTTGAGTGCGGTGATACTGGATATATTGATTTCTGGGGTGTCAATTCGTAGGTTTTCCCTAGATGTCTATAATTGGAGATGGTTCTAACGTGTTTTAAAGTTACCAGTGGTGTGGTAAGAATACCTTCGATGGGTCGGGCTATGATCAGCTCGTTGATGACTATAAAAACTACTCTCTTCCAATCTTTTTCACCGAGTAAGACCTCCATCCACTTTACTATCTTGACAATTTTAATACTAACGAGTGATCAGGTATGGTTGCAACAAAGTCCGTCCCAGAATCTGGCAGGAGGTCGACGCTCTTTACTCTGAGAAGATGACCGGCGTTTTCTCCGGTGGTTTGGTCTACGAGTTCACTCAAGAACCCAATGACTATGGTCTCGTCAGCGTTAAGGATGAGGATGTCGTCATTCTCGACGAGTTTGATTCACTTGGCGCCGCGTTCGGCAAGACCCCTAAGCAGCCAACCATCCCCTCCAGCGCCAGCAACCCAACCCGCCCGGTTGATTGCCCTGCTGCGAGCAAGTTGTCCGGCATTACCGCCAACTTTACTCTTCCTACCACTCAAGGGGCTGAGTATATCAAGAATGGTGTCGACAAGACCAAGTTCGTAAAGGGAAAATTCGTTTCCAGCCCTACTTTCACCACCACTCACAAAATTACCGACAGCGAGGGTAAAGAGATCACCGATAAGACTGTCAAGGAGGTCGCTTCGTACACCCAGTCTCCTATTCCTGATGGTGGCATTGGCATCAACATCGGTGGTGGTACGGGAACCGGTGGGTCCACCAGTGGGTCTGGATCAGGTAGCAGCAGCTCAACCAAGAATAATGGTGCTGGTTCTACAAAGAGCATCACTTTCGGTTGGTCGCTCGGGTTGGTCGCAATCGGCTTCGCCGCTTTCCTGTAAAAATTTGTTTGAGCGCCTTGGGTTGTAGTTGTGAAATGATTTCCTTGTTCTCTGGTGTTATAAGGGCAGAATATAATCAGCAGATGGAGGAGAAAGTCCCGATCTACCCTTCATCCATTTTCCATCAAATCTGTCGGTCATGTTTGTGATTAGACTGAACAACAGGAATGGATTTCTCTAGAGGTTCTTACATATTTTCCTTGCATTTCATGGGCCTTCGGACAATTTTAATTCGGAGCGCCGGTAGATTGGGTGTCTTTGTTTCCGCTTTATGATCTTTCGTGCCTTTTTTATACTTTTTTTCCCCTTAGTTTTGCTTGTAGTTAACTGTGCAAAAAAAATTCATATTCCCGTGTCAATCATTTGACTGCTCGCAAAATTGTTGATATCGGCGAAATCGGGGCCTTTCGTATTGTGGTTTGCCGCGAAGCTGGCTCCAGAGTGTGGTAACGTGGGCGCCAGTCGCATCTTCAGACGGGTCATGTATCCGGGCCTGGACGATTAGAAATCGGTAGGATAGACTCGAAAGAGGTCCCGTAGAGGCTGTGTAAGGTACGCGGACAGTCTCCTCATGCCAGGTGTGGACACTCAGATCTGGTGTAGTACCCGTGTGATCTCCAAACTCCATTCCTTTTCCGAAGCATTTCAGCTGTCTGTCCTCCCCGGGCATGATATTATAATGAGTGGGAGCACTAAGCCCGCGCACAGTATAATTCTGTAGCGACATCAGGGCACACCTGTAACTGTCAATTCTTCTCCTATGGTGATCTCTAACCGTTGGGAGCTTCACCCCCGTTGCCCCTATTAATCAAAATGCTCCGCACTGCGCCTGTGATCAATTCCATATTGAGGAGCAGGAAGTGTTTAGAAAATGAATTTTATTGCAATTGGACCTGAGGGGGGAAAGGAAACCGAGGGGGAAAAAGAGTCACCTAGGCCGACGGGGTTTACCTGTATACCGGTAGGTCCGGCCCGGCGGACGAAATATTTGTTTCCCAACAGGATAGACACTGATGGCCATTGAGTCCTTTGCTTCCAGATTGCTTCTCTGGCGGGTATTTCGCACGAGTTGAGGGCTCGATCACCTCATCACTGTACGGGCAGGAGGGAGGCTGCAGTTAAGTCTTAGAAAAAGAAGCCTCAGGGATTAGCTCTGTGACCGAAAATTGTTTTTCCAGGCGTGACCTCTCATTGGCAAAAACGAGCGTGTCCCTGCATTAGTCCGCGGAACGAATTGGCCATGATTCCTGAGAAGTGGGGACAGGAATCCAGTTTCCACCCACCGTGCCGCACCATCATACCTTGGTTCGCCACTCCGTCCCTTGGACTTCCCGATAGGATCAACCTCAATATAGCGAGTGAGAAGTCGTTGATTTCATCCAATGGGAGGAGGTAGGGTGGTGGTGGGGAAGGGGGGAAACTCACCGCTCTCCAGCGTGCATTCCATATTTATTTTTTTGCTCGTTAGACTAGTCTCACCATTTCTACTCAGACATCTCCGGTGCTATCTGGCATTCGCATCTCCACGGACTGATGGGGGAGGGTAAAGTGGAGTGAGTGAGTGAGTGAGTGAGTGAGTGGGTGAGTGAATGAATGAATGAGTGACGGGTTGTGGAACCCCCAAATTCTAGATAGTGAAGTGAGGCGGTCTTTTTACCGAGTTCCCCTCCTTCGTGTCTGTCCGTCCGTCTCCCTTTAGGCTCAAAGAGAGAAACTAGTTGTAATAGGTATTGTGAATATCTATGACACAGGTGAAATTGTTATTGTAATTCGATTTTGTACTCGAGTAGCTTGTATGGGTATATCCTGCATGACATGTTGGAGCGGCTCCCTCTGTGCTGGGCCGTAGGAAGCGGCCGGTTGTGCAAGCGTTTCCACCATGATCCCATCTGCTGCTTCTCATCTCGCAGAAGGACTCCAAGACTACGGGATATGCAGGTGGGGTATTCGTCGTTTAGCTTTATCTACCCCTCCATCCAATTGCTTTTTCATTTCCATTCGACTCGAGCCATTCCTCCCTCTGGCCCATGCCTAAAAACCCTCTCTCTTGCTCGCTGTTTAGCGTTACTTGTCGGTGTTACAAAACAGATCCTTATCGCTACGCTCCCATTGGTGGGATCAACGTCCTACACCATCGAAACGTCAAATACCAAACTTTTGGGCTTTAGTTTTCTCGTCTAAGGGATGGGAGTTGTATGCCACCTTGCCGCTTCCGGACTTTTTTGTTACGTTTTTGTTTTCCACCCTCCGGGATCGACCGCGCGAGGGAAGGAGAACGACAAAGCTCTGCCCCAGCGCTTCCGTATTCCACCTCCCGGTACTTTTTAACCCCACACTATTTACTGTTAGATACCGGTGCATCCCGCGTTCTCCAGGAGATATGGGAGGCTTTGAGGTAACCCAAGTCCATCCTACCGGTGGCTTTTCTGATACAAGTACTGTGCGAGGATGTTACACTACCACTACCACCACCACCATCATCATCATCATCATCACAACACCCAGAGAAATGTTTTGCATCCAGGTTTTCAGAATGATTTCAGAGGAAGAAGGAAAGAAAAAAACCGCTCCCCACTCTACCGTAAATTGAAAATAACTTGCATTGTACCCCGGTAGAAACTGTTTGCTCTTGTACACTCGTGACCTTCCTCCCTCCTCTCACTTGTTTAAACATGGGCAAACAGTGGGTTGAGACTACCGGTATGTCGGCATCTCCAGCGCTATGTAGGAAATCATGCCATTGAAACGCCAACACACTCTCTTTCCAGACTAGGACCCGTCCGGCGGGGGCTAGTAATTGAGTTACTGTCGAGCATTACGCCAGAGAAATCCCTCCTTTTGCCCTCTTTGGAATCGTGGTTGTTTCCCCTCCCCCCGATTCTAATGCTCGCCCCCAAGGTATTATGTTACGAAGGAAGCACCCTGCTTTCCCCGCCCTTCTTTGAGTCTTCAGGGCTGCGGGGAAATGTTGTCTCCGCCTTTAAAGAGAGGCCCTTTCCTCCCTCCGTGCGAAGAGTGGCCAGACGTGAAGCCTCTAGGTGAAGACCCTCAAAAAGAAAACCCCTCCATCACAGTTGAAGCTTGCAAATCCTTTATCTACCCCTTCACTTCCCACGCAACTCTACAAACTCCTCCCAACACACCCCACTTCACTCAAGGAGGAAAGAAAGAAAAAACTTCCAAACTTCACAACTTTAGATCAGTGAAACTTCAACATGTCCAACCTTGCCCCCGAGCCAGAATTCCAGCAAGCTTATAATGGTGAGGATACTCTCCGTTGGCTTTAGGTTTTTCGTGGGTCCGCTGTGATGGACTTGTCAATTTTGCTAACAAACTTTCCTTCTACTAGAGCTTGTTCACTCCCTTGAGGGATCAAAACTCTTCCAGGCTTCTCCAGATCTCAAGGCTGCTTTGCCCGTCGTCTCCGTCCCCGAGCGTGTTATCCAGTTCCGTGTCACTTGGGAGGATGACAAGGGCAATTTCCAAGTCAACCGTGGATACAGAGTTCAATTCAACTCTGCTCTCGGCCCCTACAAGGGTGGTTTGAGATTCCACCCCACTGTCAATCTATCCATCCTCAAGTTCTTGGGTTTCGAGCAAACCTTCAAGAATGCCTTGACTGGACGTAAGTTGTTGCCTACATCCCCTAATATTTAAAAGTTTGCCCCGATTAACCTTATATTTTTCCTCTAGTCAACATGGGTGGTGGTAAGGGAGGATCTGACTTCGACCCCAAGGGAAAGTCTGACAACGAGATCCGCCGCTTCTGCTATGCTTTCATGCGTGAGCTCTCCAAGCACATTGGCCAATTCACTGATGTTCCGGCTGGTGATATCGGTGTTGGTGGTCGCGAGGTCGGATACCTCTTCGGTGCCTACAAGTCCTACAAGAACCAGTTCGAGGGTGTCTTGACTGGAAAGGGAATCACTTGGGGTGGTTCTTTGATCCGCCCGGAGGCCACTGGTTACGGTCTTGTCTACGTTAGTTTGCCTCTTTCCCCCCGCTTTATCCTTACAGCATCAATACCCCTTCTATGACGTATTGATGAACAAAGCTGATCCTCATTGACAGTATGTTGCCCACATGATTTCTTATGCTTCTGGTGGAAAGGAAACTTTCGCCGGCAAGCGTGTTGCTATTTCTGGCTCTGGAAACGTTGCCCAATACGCAGCCCTTAAGGTCCTCGAGCTCGGAGGAAAAGTTATCACACTCTCTGACTCCAAGGGTGCTTTGATTGCCACCGGCGAGGAGGGTTTCAACGAGACCGACATTGAACTCATTGCCAAGTTGAAGCTCGACAGAAAGTACCTTACCGAGCTCCACACTGCCGAAGACTCCTTCCGGTCTCGCTTCAAGTACCTCCCCGGTGAGAGACCCTGGTCGAACGTCGACAAGGTCGATGTCGCTCTTCCCTCTGCAACCCAGAACGAGGTTTCTGAGCAGGAAGCTAGAGACTTGATCGGTAAGGGATGCAAGTTCTTGGCTGAGGGCTCCAACATGGGATCTACCCAGGAGGCTATCAACGTTTACGAGGAGGATCGTAAATGTCGCAAGGCCGGTGAGTAGCGTTTACCATTCCCCAGCTTCTCTTGAATATGTACTGATCTTCGCTAGATGGTCTTTGGTATGGCCCTGCTAAGGCTGCCAACTGTGGTGGTGTCGCTGTCTCTGGTCTTGAGATGGCTCAGAACTCCCAGCGTGTCTCCTGGACCTCTGAGCAGGTCGACAAGGAGCTTGCCGGAATTATGGAGAGATGCTTCTGGAACTGCTTGAACACCGCTAAGGAGTATTACGACATTGCCGAGGGCGAGCTTCCTTCTCTTGTTGCTGGCGCCAACATTGCTGGTTATGTCAAGGTTGTTAGCGCTATGAAGGCGCAAGGAGATTGGTGGTAAAAAAATTCCTTAATTCCGTATTTCTCCGGCTTCCATATTTTAGTTTAGTTCCGGTCGATTGGGTGTTGGATTTACACTTAATCGCTTTCCTATTTTTTTTTCTATTCCCCTTGTGTTATATTGAGCTGTCAATTTTCTGGGAGGCGTCGCACGGCATTAACGATTCAATGAATCTATTTTTCAGAGAATAAATTACGAAGGTTTTTCTCCCGACATTATTTAAATGTGATCAAGTCTCTTGTAATGGCATGTGAAGTGGGGGTCACACCTGGTTGACTTTTTAGAGTTGTATGCGGCCAAGCCATGACAGGGGTGAGCTTATATGCACCAAGATCGGTCTAACCACATGTCGAGGGATGGGCGTATTCAATAGCAGTATCGGGATCATAGATCCTTGCGCATACCTCTCGGATGCTATCCTGGCCGAGACCTCCCAAGTTAAATATATTAAATGCCACAGAAAGGGTTCACTAGCAACGAAAAGCAAAATCATTTACTCCCCAAATAACCCAAGTGAGTTCCAAGAGATGACGGAAATTTTTGGGAAACAACTTAGGCTAGACAGACACGGTCCAACCGTTCGTTACGTAATTCCAGACACCGGAAACCGACCCTCTCGTCTCCTTTCTTTTCACTTACGAAGGTACAGCACCTAAGTTTTGAATATTTTACTAGCAGGGGTGTTACGCTAGCAGGGGCCAAGGCAGCAAATCGGGTATAAGGACAGCGAATTGGGTATAGTGGTTACCCAATTCACCTCCTCATCCCTGTTAGTCGAACATCCCCTGCTAGTAAAATATTCAAAACTTAGGCGCTGTACCTTCGTAGTGATGGTATCATAATTAGTCTAAATACAAAAAAGTACCACCTCGGCATAAATTTGGAGTGTGTCCGCTCTTACCGTTCTCAACCAAAAAAGAGAAAGAAGAGAAATCCATATTAATTAGAATCAAAGAGGAAGGATCGGTTCCAATTAATTAGTTCTTGTATGATAATAATATTATATAGGGAGTTTTTCTTCAAAACCTTGGTTGCTGTTAAGGTCGATTCTAGACGCCGGCACCATAAAAGCTATGATATGTTGATTTGTCTTTGACCGTTTTGGAAAGTGTGATTGATTGATTGATTGATTCCACGCAAGGCAAAGGCAGTTTCACTTCTTTCCATGGGTAAATTTTGCTAACGGTCTGTGCCTGCCTGCCTGTCGGGTGTGTGTGTGGTATTAATTTGTACCGGTATTTTAGGATACATTCTAGAGACATCCTAAACCGGTCACACGATCCCTCTCTGCCAGCTTACCGTACTCAACGCGGATCCATATCTGATCCACTTCCGAGACACTCTTTACTTGTACTAGTACAGGAGAAGGTCTAGGTGGATTGAATGAATCCACGATGGGCCTTGCGGCACGGCTAGTGCACTGTGCTGTATATAGCACTTCTCCCTCCTTTCCTGACTTCCTCCCTTCCTCCCTTCCTCCCTCATCGCCATCACAATGCCCCTCAGACTAAAAGAATCCGACCTCCCCTCCCTCACCTCCAAAACCGCCCTAGTAACCGGCGGGACCTCAGGCATCGGCCTACAAACCGCCATCCTCCTGGCCAGCCAGGGCGCAACCGTGCACATCGCCTCCCGCAACGCCGCAAAGGGCGAGGAAACCGTGGCCGCCCTGCGCGTGCGCTACCCATCCCACACATACCACTACCACCCCCTCGACCTCTCCAACATCGCCAGCGCCGCCGCCTCGGCGGCGGACTTCGCGCGCGACAAAAATGTAGACCTAGACATCCTGGTTGCGAACGCCGGCGTGGCCTGCGTCCCCGTGGACGAGTTGTCGGCCGACGGGCTGGACATGGCGTTCGCCGTGAACCACGTTGGGCACTTCGTCTTCATATCCGGGCTGCTGCCCCTGCTGCGGAGGGCGGCGAAGAGGAGCGGGGACGCGCGCATCGTCATCACGAGTTCCGATGCGTACAAGTTTGTCGACGGGGTCGATTTGTCGGATGTTGGGCGCAGGGTTCCCGGTGATGGGGAGAGCATTCGCCACTTGCCCGCTGCTATGAGGAGGTATGGGAGGAGTAAGCGGGCTAATATACTCTTCGCTATGGAGTTGGATAGACGTTTGCGTGCTCCGGATGGGCTGGGGGGCTGCGCGGGTGTTAGGGTTAATTTGTGCCATCCTGGGACTATTGGTGCGACGGGGTTGGGGGATGGGGTATATACTTGCTTTTCCACCTTCTCTACTGCCTTTTGGTTTTATTATACCCCCTGCTAATGGAATGGGGTAGACCGCCTTTGGCATGATGGCCCGGATGTCGGGGCTCACGCGCAAACTCATCACTATCGTTAGCCTTACCCCGCGCGAGGGTGCGATGACGCAGACGCTGCTGGCTGCCGCAGAGAAGGTCCGTGAGGACGATGTGCACGGGAGCTTCTTTGCTCCCAAGACTGGATGGAATATGCGCTATGCGCATTCCGAAGAGGTCGACTTGGGCGAGTGGGCACGGAGTGAGGAGGACGCCAAGGCTTTGTGGGAGTGGACTGAGGGGTGGGTTGATAAGGTCCTTGGGAAGGGGAATTGGGGGGGCGAGTGATGGGTTGTGCATTCACAGGGTGGGGGGGTACTTCCCCCCCCTCCCCCTTCCTCCCCTCCGTTGTATGATCCCCGGGGGGTTGGGCCGTGTACACATGTTTTTCTGTTCCTCCCATGGGATACCGGTATGGTGCTTTAGCGATTGCTCTTTGCTTTTTCCTTTAGATTACTTTTCCCACGAGAGATTTCTTTTATTATGTACAGTAAGCAACAGGAAAACTTTTATACCTATATCTTACACCGTGAGAATTCCTAAAACTCCCAGAGCGAAAGTAGGGGATTCACCGCAGCCTCAGGAAAATCCTGCTTCCCTTCTTCCCTCTCAACCTCAAAGAAAATCCTCTTGGGCACCCCAAACTCTACAACCGGCGGTCTCTCGGAATTCACATTCTTCTTCATTTCTGCTGCAAACATCTGCCAAACGTCAGCTCCAACTAATCCCTCACATGGGGGGGGATAAGAAAGAATACTCACACTCCCGTAAGAATGGTCCAAAAAGTCCTCAAGTCCGTAAGCAGACTTGGTAAACTGCTCTCCTAAAATCCTAGCTAGGGTGGCAACATTCGGCTGCCAATGCCCCCTAAGCGTCTCTAACTCCCAGAGGCAGCTATCGATTGCACCAGTCTCCAACGGATCCTTTTCCTCCGGGTCGAAAGGATCTACAACACCCTCCTTCCTCCACCTATCCAGCTCCTCCATAGTGCCCTCCCGATGCAGCATGAACCAACACGCCGAATGCGCCTTTAAAAGGTTATACACGAACGGGACGATCACCACCACCGCTGCTGGTGGTGCGCTAAGTGCTAATCTTGCCAGGCGTTTGATGAAGCTGGCGATTAAGGCTGCGGGTAAATACTTACTACCTAGGAATTCCTCGAGTAATCGGAAGAAGCGGGATCTGTATTTTAGGTGCAGCAGGTTCCGGTCTAGCAGCGCATACAAGTTTTGGTAGAAGTTTGGATAATCCAGGTTTTTGGTCTTTATCAGGTAGAAGAGGCCCGAGAGGGCCAGGAGGGCGGTGGGGCCGCCGGCGGAGTAATTGTCTGTTAGAAAGTCCATGAGGGTTTCTGGATTCGGGAAGGTGGAGGCTAGAGTTGTTATATTTTGGAGGATGGAAGGGATATAGGGGGTTATTGTCGGGAGACGGAGGAGGTGGAGGAAGGCCGTTTGGAGAAGTTTGCGGTGAGGGGTTAGGGTTAGGATTGCTCGGGGGGTTGTGGAGGTGGAGGAGGGGGGGGTTAGGGCGAAGAAGGAGGCAAAGGGCGGGGTGGTGGAGGTTGGGAGGTTGTGTAGGGAGAGGATCAGGGTCATCGTTGTTTTTGTAAATTGGGGAAGGGTGGAAGGGGTTTTGAGGGCAGTTTGGGTTAGTGTTCTATGTAATTCATGTTAGCAGTAGTGATATATGAAGAGGGGGGGTGACATACTTGATAGCTGCAAAAAATGAATACCGAATATCGTCGTACACATCCAAGTACTCTTCTGCAAACCGGATCCGGACATAGTCCTCTAGATTCTCGGCATACACCAATGCCTCCACGATCCTCTGAAACAGCTTGTGCGGGAAGTGAGCTTCTTCCCCGGGGGGTGACAAGTGCTCAGACTCAGCCTTTACCAATCTCATGAGTAGCCAGAGAGCTTCCTCCTATATTTCATTAATAGTCAGTCACCAGATATCCCAGGGCGCTAGTAGGGGGGAGCGGAGCCAACCTGTATACCCCCATCTTCATGATCCAACAGCTGGCAAAGCTCCCCAATAAATATCTTATGCTGCCCCCTTAACCACTTCAAAATCTGAACCTCAGCATCGGTAGCTCCCTTCCCCTTACTCAATTCCCCCTTCACCATAAGTTTGATGAAAGCCCGACATAGCGACGTCGCAGCAGTGCTGATGGTAGTTTTCTCCGGACTCTGTGACCCCGCAATTTATTTCTTTAGCCATTCCTCCACCCCCCAAGAGCGAACAAACCTTCAAATACCCCAATAACTTCACAATGTGATTATACCCCCTCGGCGACGCAATAATCTCTTTTTCCAGGCCCTCGATTCCATCCGCCGTTTGTTTATGTTGTAGCTCAGATGGTTGTTTGACTAGTTCCGTCCGCTTTTTTTTCAGGACAGCGAGCTTTTTAGAGCGTTCTTCGCGATCGGTGGAGAGCTTCCCTGCAATTCCCACTCTCAGTTTCGAGTGTTTGGGCGCCATTGTCTATCCCCACACGACGTTGTGGTGGTGGTGATTGTGGCAGTACCGTAGTGGCAGTGGGGGTAATTTGGTGCAGCTCATCAGAAGCGTTTGCTTAACAGGGGGGAAATTTTGTGATTTTATGTCACGTGAGCGACCGTCTCTTAGGCCCTCCTTGAGCCTCAAGTTAGGACTTGGCGCTCGGTTCAGTTGGAATGGGTTCCCGCCTAGTATCATACACACAACCGCGTAGACACAACACGATAACGCTTACGTTTTTAAGGGCGGTATCGTAGATAATCTTGGGGGGGTTATAGATAATGGTGTATGTTGAATTGTTGATCCAATCACGGGACCACAGTTCGTTGTTCATTGATGGTCACTCGGAGAGTCGTGAGGCTTCATCTTGGTTCAGAACTGTGGATTGATGCATATAATGGGCAGGTATAAGTATTTAGAAGGGGGGTTTTTTTTCCTTTCCTTTTTTTAATTGGATGCGGTACTTTGCGGATGTAGTTCCTACAGCTGGGGGATGGAGAGCAGTGGTTTGCAAGGGTTGAGGGGTGATATCAACGCAGAAAATGCATTGTTATCTGAGATATTTAGGCACTATATTGGAATTCATGTGGTCGGTATTTACTTCCGGACGGTGGGTGACATTTGGTGTCTAGGTGTCTACAGTGCCCGGAAACGGGAATTGGGGCATGACAGTCCACCGGCGTCAGAATAATAGACATTGAAATTTAGTATTTCCGTAATAAATAAAGTCACGCTTTTATATGAAGCCTTCTCCCCCAAGAGGCTCCCACCGTGAACTTCCTCATGCTCTGCATTGGTGTTTCGGGGGTGGTCCATAAAGTTTCTCATGCCTTTCCTTGTACCTATCAACAACAACAACAGAACGGCAAGAGCCTTGCAGATGATTGCTTTTTGGACACGCCCCTGGGGACAGTGTGAGGTTAGAAAGAGGGGGTTGCCTAATATTGTAGTACTCGAGTACTCGAGTACTTGGAGGGACGGGGACTTTGTGGACACGTCTATTGTCCAGAGCATCAATATCTCGGCACTCACTCTTATGTCCGGATTCCGGTGCTGGCCAATTCCTCTGGTATCCGGAAATAGAGATGCCAAGATCCTTCATTTTAGGCGAGTTATCAGCATTTTTTTATGTCTGGATGCTTTACGAATTGATGGGCATCGGTATTCCAGCTTCCCTCTTTGGCAGCTTTCATGCCCTCTTTGGTAGGAAGTAAGTCATTGTATGATATGAGTGCTGTATGATTACATTGCAATCTTTAAAGGTTGGGGTTTGGTTGTCTTGACGGCCCATTCAATCAGTCCCTTCCACATCTGACAACAGAAAAAGAGCGGTCCGCGAAATCCTTGGAGGACAGTTAAATCCCGAAGTGCGATCTCACCGTTTTACCGCAAGTGTCGTAATTTACACCCCCAACGACAACTCCTTTTTTCTTTTCCCGTTCGGCAACCCCCCCGTTTCCACTTCTCTCAGTCCCCCCCCCTCCTCCTCAACCACTTTCCGCTTGACCAACGAGGAAACGAGAATTCGTGCGAGGACGACTTTTGGGTTTCGTCTTGTCACCCATCTATTCTTCCATCTCGTTCTTTTTCCTTTTTTCTTCTTTCCTTTGCTTTCCAGTCCTTCACTTTTGCCCGTTGGTGGTGTTTTTCCCTTTCTTATCGCCGTCAGTGCTTGAAGCTTCCCCCTTTGCAACAATATGATACCGAAAGGGATGACAGTAAAAACTGTGCGGGGCAGATTGCCGCCTCTGCGGGCTCTTGCACAGATATTTCTACGGACGCGGTTTCTACTTGCAGTGTTCATGGTCGGGCTCGTCGTTGTGCTCTGGCGAAGCTTCAGTGGGTCTGCTGCGAACTTACAAAAGTAGTATTCCCACATCCATGCAACTATTGACGATTAAGGGGTTGGATTGAGGTGAATTGTGAAGAATCAACATGGGATTGAACATTAGACTTTCCCATACGGCTTCATGTGCAAAAGCTTATCGCGGTCAAACTTTGTGCTGACGGATGGTTCCCTTAGGTTTTACTGTTTTGGTCCGGCTAAATCACCATTAGAGATTTCTGCGAATGAACATAATAGCTGGCACGCTCATCAACGTACACCAGTATTATTTAACCACCACGAGCCTTTGGTAGTAGATACAAAAACCATTCAGAATGACGATTTGAACCCTATCAAATCCACCCCTGAAGCCTGGAAGAATAAGGAGCGGGTCTTGATCCTCACACCCCTTCGCGACGCATCGCCTTACCTGGTCAAGTACTTTGACCTTATCACACAGCTGACCTATCCCCACGAGCTGATCGACCTAGCATTCCTCATCAGCGATACTAAAGACGACACTAAGGCTGCGTTGGTCCAGGAGCTGCAGAGGATTCAGAAGGGTCCCAGGCCATTCCGGAGTGTCAAGGTTGTTGAGAAGGATTTCGGGTTGAATGAAAGCCAGGATGTTGAAGTTAGACACTCGTTTGCCTTCCAGGGCCCCCGGAGAACGGCCATGGGTCGCGCAAGAAACTACCTTTTGTACAGTGCTCTAAAACCTGATCATTCTTGGGTCTATTGGAGGGACGTAGATATTGTTGAGAGCCCTGAACGCATTTTGGAAGACTTCATGTCCCACGACAGGGACGTTATTGTTCCAAGTACGACACATCTACTCCCAATGTTATTCTGGGAGATGTGTTGCTGACTTTGATAGACATTTGGTTTCATAGGTATGAGGATGGTCACGATATTGAGGGTCGATGTGAGTAATCTTTTCATTCGCTATTTTTAATCCTTCTCCCTGTGGGGGCTACCAAAGCTAACCGAGATATTGATTGGTAGTTGACTACAACTCATGGCAAGAATCCGCGAAGGGCCTAGCCCTTGCAGCCAAACTTCCTAAGGATACCGTTTTGGCTGAAGGTATGCTGAAATCGTGAAATTATTTTTGGGTATCCGGTCTAATCAGAATATTCATAGGGTACAAGGAGTACGACACTGGGCGAACATATATGGCCAAGAGGGGCAATTGGAGGGAGGATAAGGACGAAGAAATAGAACTTGACGGGATAGGGGGTGTCAGCATCCTTGTGAAGGCTGACGTTCATCGCTCAGGTTAATAATCATACCTTCACACCCGGTGAATGAACCACCGGCTGACAATTTATAGGGATAAACTTCCCTGCATACGCTTTCGAGAACCAGGCTGAGACTGAAGGCTTCGCGAAGATGGCTAAGCGCGCCGGCTACAAAGTCATTGGATTGCCAAACTACGTTGTATGGCATATCGACACGGACGAGAAGCCTGGCAACGTCTAAACCCGGTGTTCTACCTCCCATCATAATCAAGAATATAGAGACCCAGAGCTATGACGAAGACGATATAAGAGAGAACCAATGAGGAAGAAGGGGAGCAACAGGGCGAGAGGTTACCGTCCGCGGATTAGGTGGTGGGGGGGAGTGGCGGACTAATTGGGGATTTTAATTGGAGTACTGGGAATTTTTTGATTTTCTTTTCTTTTCTTTTCTTCCCTGTTATTGTTTACTTCTGGTCGGGGAACCGGTTGGTGGGTGTACGGGCGTGGTGGTGGTGGTGGTGGTGGAAGTGGTGGTGATAGGGAAACTTTTTTCGAGAGGAGGGAGACTTGTCAGCCGATGCGCATCTTGACAGCAATCTCCTCTTTTCTTCAGCTTGTTTTAATCATGGTTGCTGTCGGTCGTGAATTAGATTTGTTACTATTACTACTGTATCGGGGGTGAAGTTTTACGGTTTTTCTTTTATATACATACATATATTCTAGCGACCAGTTGGTGGTGTAGTGGCCTTGAGGGCGATCTTTCATGTCATATTGTTGTCATATGATTGCCATTCTTTTATATCGTGCTTTCTGCTTTCTGCTTTCTTTCACTGGGGTGGGTGAGACCATTCGTTTTGTTGTCCATTGGTGTCTGTCTATCGCTTGCTACCGCTGCCCTACCGTGGTTCGTGCCATATCTCCTTTGTTTTTTTGTTCGTATTTATTTAGTTTGATATTCTGCTGCCGTACTTTTTTTTGATTTATGCAAATTCCACGTGCAAACCGCTTAGTGACCGCAGCTTATGATACTTACACTAGAGAAGGAACATGAAGTATGTGTGGGGAGGAGAGAAAAAATGCAAAAAAGGAATGCCAAATTAACATTATGATACAGGTACATCGTCACAACGACTCACTCGTGCCTATGCTGGCTGATGCAGGATATCGATCAATCAAATTCGCGATCCTCGAATTTATCCTTATCAAAGAATCTAGCTTCGATAGTGTTCCCGTTAAATAGCCTTCCTTCAAGGGCGTTGACTGCCTGTTGCACGCACACACACACATCGACAAATTAGCCACCACTTCCTCTCCTTCGAGCTAGAGCAAAACGGAATGGCGAGGGGAGATAATAAACGAACCCTAAGAGCCGCCAACTCCTGCGAAAACTTCACGAATACTCTACTCGCCCCCTTCCCACCTGTGTTGTCCCCGGTGCCTTCCGGTCCCCCATCATCCTTCCCCCAAACGACGAGAACCCGCTCAACGCCCCCGTACGAGCTCTCGCACTCCTCGCCGATCTCCTGAACGAGCACGGCTTCGTCCTCGCCCTCTAGGCCGTCGACCATGTGCCTCAGCACCACCACGACGCTCGCGGGGCCGAATTTGCCGACGGCGGCGGCAGGATTGGGCTTATTCTTGTCTATAATTTTGCCACGGGTGGGGTGGTCTTTGGACTTTGTGTGCACGGCGCGGAGGGGTTGGGTTATGCCTGTACTGGAGGCGCCGAGGCCTGTGCCGGCGCGCCAGCCTAATTTCGACATCAGACGCGTGGCGAAGTCCTTCTGGCCTGGGAGGAGAGGGTTTGATGGTGGGGAAGGGGGAGACTGGTCCGTGGGTTCGTTGGTTGGGGTGTCTGTGGGGGGTTGCGGGGTTGTGTAGAGGACTGGAGCACGGGATATTGTTGGTTGGGGAGTGGGGTCTGCTGCTGGTGGGGGAGGGGGAGGGGGCGGCGGTGGTGGTGGTGGTAGTGACTCGGGCGCGGTAGTAGCAGTGGCAGCAGCGGAGTAGCCGGCGGAGCCCAACTGGCTCATGCGGAGACGGCGAGCATATGCGTCTTCCCCGGAGGCATCGTCGGGGACTGCTACTGGAGGCCCAACAGCAGCAGCGGGCGGTGGAGGTGGCGGAGGAACATCCACGCCCCGGTCCCCACCTGACAACTGCGGCGGTGGAGCAAACGAGTACTTTGCAGGAGGCGCGAACCTATTCCCCAAACCCTGTCTATCCCTATCCCTCTCCCGCTCATCCTCCTCACTATCATAACTATCCCTCCGCCTCCTGGGAAGCACCCTATCTCTCCAATCTTCCAGTTCCCGGATCTTCTCGTCGCTATCCTTGTACTCGTCGTAGCTATTCGGCCGGCTGGGATCGTACACATCGTCCCAGTTAGTAGGTGGAGGCGGTGTATCACGATTCTTCTTCCGCTTCTTACGCCCTGCGCGGCGCTGATCTCGATTGTTAGCGTAGAAGCCGTTGACGTCGTCGTCTGCGTCGCCGGTCCAGTCTTCTATAGTGGTTTTGACGATCGGCCTGGCCACTCCTCCTCCTAGCCCGGGACCCCCTCCCCCTCCTGCTGTATCTGCGCTTGTATCCGCCGTACCGGTTGTCACCCCTGCTGCTGCCGCCGTGGTCGCGCTAACACCCGGCTTCCGCACATTCTTTCCCTTCCCCTTTGCATTCGCACCGGTCGGTCGTTTGAGCGTCGGTTGAAAACGTAGAGCAGCTTTTTATTGAAAAAAAATTAAGAATTGAAAATTCACACACTCCACGTGAGCAAGGCTTGACTCTGTAAAACGCAGAAGGGGGAGGGGGAGGGGGAGGGGGGCTTCTCGCGAAATACCAGCATTAAGCTTCTTAGGCGCAGGGTCTTCTGTTGGAGTGGGGGTCGAGGAAGTTAAAGAGGAGGCGGCGGGAGGCTGTTTGAAGACTATTGGTGCGCGAGAGATGGAGGTTGAGGTTGTTGTGTTGTTTGATGGGTCAAGGAGGTTGGCGTAGAGGCCGGACATACCGGTTCGAGGCGGCGGTGGTGGGGGGTCTGACATTGCTTTATTTTCGAAGAAAGAAAAAGGAAAGGAGGAGGCCTAGGGGAGGCGAAGGAAGTTGGAGGCGTGGAAAATCGTGAAGGGTAGCGGCGAGGAGTTTCAAGTTGTTATAAGTTGTATGTAGACGTAGTGAATAGTTTGGCCAAGCTCGAAGACTGCCAAATGACCCATTGTGCGAAGATCAGTTACCCTACCTAAATAACTTCCAGGGTACTTTGTGTAACCCACGGATTCAATTCCCTTAGTGTGTGCCGTACCAGCTATGATACTGGTACGGCACAGTAGCATACCGGTACGGCACTGTAAAGTTAATGATATTCCCCCCACTTAAATACGAGTATTTATCTAAGCAATGTTTAAATTCCCTCTCCCCCGCACCGCCATTTCTTCCCTCAAACCCTTCGTCAGATCCCCTACTACTGCTTATACGAATTTCATACAAGGACCTCGTAATTTCCCGAACAGCTACAAGTACGTCGCAGCAATGTCCACCTCACCACAAAAGTCTGAATGGCTCTGCATCTTGCCCGACCAGGCTAATGGCGGTCTGGAGAGGAGACTTAAAGTTCGCGCGTGAGTAGTTTCTCCGAAGAGACGAAGCAATACCTACCTATTCTTTTTATTTTTTACCTCTTCTGATTCTGAGGGGTTATTAGGGAACATCTCGAGGGTATCAAAAGGAACCAAGATGCCGGATTCGCCAACTTTGGCGGTTTGTTTCTTCGAATCGCTTACGGGATATGTGCGAATGAGTGAAGTTACTAATCTATCCTAACAGGTGTGTTCCTCGATGAGCCCGCACAGGAAGGAAAGCCCCTCTCCTTCAAGGGATCTATCATTGTTGCTACAGGCGAGAGCAAAGATTCCGTAATCGAGGTCTTGAAGCAAGACGTTTATTCCAAGAATGATGTGTGGGATTGGGAAAAGGTCATCCTCTTCTTCCTTTCCCCCTACTTCCAAACAGCATGAACTAACATGATTACATACCCGCAGGCCGAGATCTATCCCGTATGTAACCGATTCCAACTTTCCCACCAGTGAACTTCATTACTAATGTTCAACGCAGTTCAAAACTGCGATCGTATCTCCACTTCCGTATGTTTAGGTGAGACAGCGGTGGATGGTGATGACTTGTTACGGAGATTTGCTATTTTAATAAACGTTTAAATGCCCCCCTCCGCCCCACAATTCCATGTAACCACACCTCTCCAGAAATCTGTACTAGTACCGTAAAAACTTTTGCGATTCGCCGTCTCAGGATTTCTGGAGACCGAGTCATTAGCCCAAGATAGGTTTAGTTTGGAAAGCTGAGAAGATCAAACAAGGCCAAAGCACTCAGGCTATACCATGTTAGGAAAGTATTCATCCATCTCAAGAAACTTTGTCTCTGAATCCCGAGATTTGCAACCTAACCGAGATGGCGAATAGCCAAAGTTCTTACTGTACCACCTCTTCCTGAGACGGCGAATCGCAAAAGTTTTTACGGTACTCGAGTAGTGAATGTACCCGTACGATATCGACGATAAATGCAAGATAGGACGATAACCCTTTGGGCGGGGGCGTGAGAGAAGCTGAGGGAATTAATTTCTCAAACTATGAGTGTGTTGAACCTTAGTAAACATGGCTTTCTTCCGAGGGGCTGCGGGGTTGGATATCAGCTATTCGTAGCATGACGTATGCCACCATACTGTTCTGTTATGATTAAAGCTCGTGCCAATACTGTAGCCTAGCCTGCTGGAATAGAATCAAATACCCCGGCTAAAGTACTGGTGCTCGAGTAGGCAAGTTGTGCCACACAGCGTGAATGGTGCGACAGTAGGTTAACCCCGCGTCTCGGCTCCGTTCCGCTATCGGTAGTGCTTCATATCGACTATTCCTCCTCTCCTGGTTGAAACTTTGAACCCCAAGTCTAAACTTCACGTCCACTTCACGACAGACATACTTCAGCAATCTCAACTATCACGGCACCAATAAATCCTCGCTATAAACCATGACTCTCTCAGAATTGTCCCTTCTCCCTCCTCCTCCCAATATTCGTCCGCTGAGCACATCTTCAAGGCTAACGAATCCCAAACAGCTTCGTCATAGTCCCCAGTCTTCACTCCGAGAAGCACGCTAAGACCCTGCCCCTCCATCTTGCTCACGTTGCGGAAAAGGTGGCCAAGCGCGAATTTTACCGCCAGAGTGGCGAGTACTTCTCTCCGCAGATCACAGGCGAACAAACGGAAATTATACCATATGCTGGAAGCGCTTTCGCAGTGGTTGCGGAGAGTGAAGAGGATGTTAAAAGTCAGCTAGTTAACGACCCGTTTTCTAAGGAAGGTGTATGGGATGTAGCGGCCGCGAGGATTTTCCAGTACGTCTTGATCCTGTGGAGGAAGGGGAAAGCAGAAGGGGCTGACAGATAGTAGCTTCAAGACGGGTGATACTGTGCCGATCAATTATCCGCCTCAGCAGTAGGGTGGAGGCGGAGAAGTGTACCTTATTGTGGAAATGGACTGTCATGGAGTATCACTCGTGAATATTGATCACCTGAACTAGTGTGAAATTGTGGACTTTGTCGTCGTAATCGCGATCCCAAAAGTGCAAAATGTAGGCCAAATGGCATGCGAGATCTATTGCATCCCGTCTAGTTTTATCCTAATAAACTGTCCAGGATGTGCTCGATCTATCGGCAGTCCTAAAATCTAGCACCTAGACTATTAGCACCCACATGTAGGAAGAAGCTTTCTTCTATGATAACACAGACTCCGTCAGCCATCCAACCCGCCATCTCCACCCCGGGATATCTCGCTGATATGACGCCGATATCCACACTAGTTCCTGTCTTCAAAACGTTAACACCCAGTGCCAACGCTTCCCCCACCTAAGACTAAACCGCAAGCCACACAGATACCCCTCCCAGTAGAACGACTGACTTTAAGTTTGGGCGCGAAAATCTCCTATGGTGGACTTGATGAAATATGAAAGTCGTAGAGGTCACTGGGTGGTTTCCCCGGGGGGCAGCATCCAATAATTGGTAGTTCCGTCCATTCATATTGTAGGCAATGAGCCTAGGTGGCCGTATTCGAGACACTTCCGGTGGACGGTGGTACTCGATGCCATTTAAAGCCTCTGGTACGTGTCCGGAGGCCTAGGCCACCCTACATATGATCGGCGGGAGTTATCGATTCGCCAAAGGGCTGCGAGAGCCTGCCGCCACTCTCTTAGACGACAGCCATTCCGAGCGGCGGACGCTCTTGCCCCACAGTTTGCTTCCCAAGCACCCTATCGCCGCAGTATCACCGCAAGCGAGAGAGGCTCAGGAAACGAAATGTCCAGGGCAAGTATCTATCTCATTTCAATTTCTAAGGGTGAGTTTGGCAAACAAAGGGCCGTTCCGTTTTGTGACCGTTTCTGCTGTAGAAATGGCCTCCTCCTCCCTGTCGCGAAACGGGAGGGAAACAGTTACTCGTATAATATGGGGGGAACGTAACGGAATTGTTATATCCAAACAGACCCTAAGCATTAGTCTCCGATTATGAAAGGACTGTTGAATGGGTTGTAGGGTATGACAGGCCCAAGAGGGGGAGTCTACGAATGTGGTGGCAGATTGCCTTCAAACCCAGCCCATACAGAGATCCTAAATCGGGGTGGGGGGAGAATAGGAGAGCGAAACATGTACGATGCGAGCACCGTGGGGGGCGGCATCAGGGACATGCTTCCCTTAAAGAAAGTCCTCCTCACTAAGAGCAGGAGAAGCACACGCAAGTGCCTTATATCAAAAACAGTAAGTAAGCATTGACCTGACACACCACATTCCCAAAATACACACAACCAACCATACAAAAGCTGGCGAAGAAAACCATACCAGGGCACACAGTCCAACAGATCAGTGGATTCTCCCATTCACAATACCACAAGCCCCCCAACTTCCACCTGTGGCCTCACTTCAACACCCGGACCACATGGGCCTCCAACACTGCACACCCGCCCTGCCATATCGGGATATAGTCCTGAATGATCGAGACATCAGAGGATCAAGAGTTATGATCCAACCCCAACACGAGCCCTCCACAACAACCCCCTAGCAAAAACCGAGTGAGTGAGCACTAATGAGTGGATTGGTGTCAAGTTACTTCTGCCTTCTTGAATAGCATGCCGGTAACCCCCGGAAGGGCGTGCTAGGCGCCAAGCTCATGTGTGTGCCGACACCGAGATGATAGACCAATCTATTAACCACTATACTACCCTCATATACTAAAAAAACCCATGATCCGAACCTATTGTGTCGTGCCAGCCTCCCACTACCATCGCCAAACAAAAAAAAGGTCACGAGTAAACTGGACTCCCCAACTGACGTACAACGCGTAACTAGAGTTGGGATTACTGCTTTGATGTATCATACTGTAGTATACGAGCACTGTAGTCTTCTGGCTAAGCGGAGGTGGGTTTGGAGGCTTGGGAATGGGCAGTTTGCTAATAGGGAAATGAGGGTATGGCACGGTGGGGGTCAGGGGGGGGGTGCGGCGTAGGCCCGCGGAGCCAGGATATAAAGGTGAACGGATATTGGCGATGGGCAGGAGGGTTGGTTGTATACTGCATTCGCTGGGAATCGGCAAACGCACCAGACCGGGAAGAGGCGGGCTAGAGGCAGGGGCGAACCACTTTGTACTTGAGCCCCCAGTGCGGAACTTTCGGAGAAAAATACGAACGTCAGAATCCTGCTAAAAGGAGGATGGAATTATCATGCTGTGCTGTCAAGAGGGGCTAATTGCCCTTCCAAGCCCCCCCCCCCCCCCTCCCTCCCCTGCTTCCAGTGCGCTTCAACTGATTCATTGCCCCGTTCGACCATTCTCTTAGCCTGACATCCTGGGGCTTTGGGAGGACAAACATGGTTTCACTCCCGCATGTTCCCGCGGGAGCTAATTAGCGAGTGATGGTTTATGATTCTTGGCACGGAGGATCACTCGCGCCTATGGGAACGTGATATCATTCGGAGATTTAGTGATTCTCTTTAGAATCTACGATTACATGAGTAATAATACCCGTGATCAAGAAGATTGAGAGAGAAATAAATGAGGAAAAAGGAGTTTCAGATTTTACAGAAAAAAGTAGACTAGCAATTTCAGATCCGGATGAAAGATACTGTAGAAAAAACAGACAGACAGACAAACGCCAAGCCCAAGAAAAGGGGACCTTCTAGGAAAAAGATGCAAGTGGTAGAGAAAGCGACTTTTCGTGATACGTTAAGCGTGAAGACAAAGTGACAAGTTGGTGGAAAACATCGATAATAAAGGGCTCAAGTAGCTAACGCGACCATCATCTTCCCGTAACTCCCACTTGTCTCCCCCTTGACTCGCTTCGTAAGATCTTTCTTGTACACAGCGGTGTACGTCAGTTTAACCGTGGCGAAATAGCCTTTATCCCAATGAGCCCTGACAAGCCTCGAGATCAGTAACTCATCCTTGGTGCCGAGACCAGCCATGCTGTCCTCCAGCAACTCTACGTCCCTCTCAGCCTTATTGATAGCACCCTTGACAATGTATAGCAGCGCGGCCGCCATATGTCCCGAGAACTCTTTCCGTATCATCTTGAGAAAGTCCTGGGCGTACTGGCGCTTATAGCTGTCGACGTACGCACGAATGTACGCGTCGTTAGCCCTCAGGAGGATGGAGCAGACCTGTATCTCATCGGTGCCTATGCGGCCCTGGGTCGCGGCGTACAGCGTTCTGACATCATTCGAGACGACCTGCGGATCCACCTGAACCCAGTTGTCCATCTTGTTACCGTTGAGCGCCAGGACGAACATCTGCTCCGTCTTCCCAGAGAGGTCGCCGCGGACAGCGCTCTCGAGGGACTCGCCGTACCTGCGCTGGTAGACTGATTTCAGCGTCGCGATCTGCTGGTTGTTCTTCCCCATGATCGCTTCGGTCAGCATGCTTTCCTTCGTGCCGAACCCTGCGATGGCCCGGTGCGTAAAGTATGCCTCTGACTCGATGGGTCCGAGGGCTGTAGACACGAGCGTTGTTTCAAAGTTACCGGATGTCTCTTTCTCTAGGGTTTCTACGAGGTCACGGCGGATGCGGGTGGTGTACTGCGCGCGGATGGCATCGATCGTAGGACCGTCGCGGTGGCCAAAGACGTTGATCAAGGCAAGATCATCGGTCCCGAAACCTTTGCAGGCACGGTAGACGGTGTCAATGTCGGCAGTTGCGTTAATTGGCGCAACGTGCTGTTGGGGCGGGGGGCCATGGTGGGGTGGTGGGACACCGTATGCCATCCCCGGTTGGGGGTGTGGTGGAGGGTGTTGGTACGTATTCTGAGGGGGGTATTGCGGATTGTGGGGTCCTGGAGGAGGAGGATATTGTCCATGAGGAGTGTATTGTGGCTGGTTATAGGATGGATGCGGAGGGTAGCCCTGCTGTGGGGGAGGGGGATGTTGGTAGTACTGCTGTGGCTGGCCTGGTGGATGATAACCTTGCGGCTGTTGATAAGGCGGTTGGCCAGCGTATGGGGAAGGGGCTCCAGGTGGTGGATAGCCTTGTGGGTTCGGCGGGTGTGGCTGTGGGGGTCCAGGGGGAGCATAATAGTTTGGCTGTGGGGCACCAAGGGGCGCGCCGTAGTTCTGTGGATAAGACATAGTATACAGATGAAAACTCGGGTTCGAAACTTGAACCACAGAGCGGGATATGGTTCAAGAGGGGAGAAGGGTAGGATGGTGGTGGGAATATATGTGTGCGGACCTTCAGCCGTTCATAAGATAATATAGTCAGCATGTGTGAAGGGGAAAAAGAAGGGAAAAAACGAGTCATTTATGAAGAAAGGACTAGAATAGAAGCTGGAATATAAGAGTCTTACCTTGAATAATGTCCAATAGAAATGCCCCGGAAACCGATATGTAGTATGATAGCAGAGTTTGCAATATAGAACAGAATGCTGATGGTCACAATAATGAGTTGCATCCACGAAGGGGGATTTATCGTTCCTTTATTCCAAATGTGCCTGTCAGTTGCCTTTAGCAGTGCCATATGTTGGGGGAAACCTTTGACCGGAGCATTTTCTAACCGGAAAAAAAATGCTTAGCCACGGATCGCCAAGGCTTCTCAACAACACACTCCACTCTTGCTTCCCCTCGATTTTTCGATAGACAACAAGCTGGAGGGCTTAGAAATAGAAGGAGATTTCAAATATATTACTTGTAACATACGGACAAACTATCAGGGGTTAAAGTCTGGGTGCAGGACTGTCAAGGTTGCACCCCAGTTATTTGGCGGTAACATTGCTAAGAGGTACGATTAATATACCAAGCAAGCCAGGTTTGCTGATAATCAGCCGCATTTAGACCAACCAGCATGTGTTACTGAGCAAATAAATATTCCTGTGCTCCGGTTTAAGGCTTCCCCCACCATGGCTGTGGGAGGCCAAGGAAAGTTATGACGCATCCAATAGCTTGGGAGATGGCTGCGCCGCAGGCGTTTATTACTGTGTGGTGCTCGTACCGGGGCTTTAGGGCAATTTACCCCAGGGCCCGTGCTCTTTCGACCTACCCAACTGTCTCGGGCTCCTTACTTTAAGCTTACTTATTGCGACCGCAGTTGAGATATCGTAGCTTTTCCTCTCGGAGATACAGCCTTGCGTTCTCATAGGCCGGACTGGCGCTGGTGTAGGCTTATCCCTTAGGCTCTCTGAGGTACAGTACTGTACCCGCACTGTACTCGAGTATGTCAGTCAAATCCGTGATTAGGCAGGCTAAGCCTCCCGGGAAACAATTTCACCTTTATGATTTGCGAACATTTGCGCTCGTCCAGAGTGCTAAGCATTTGACCACTAATGAGAACCGAATGTCTGATTTCCTGACCGAGTTCGGCTAACTACATCTAAATCTACCGTAGTCTTAGTGTGCTTGTCGCTAAATTTGACTATCTCAGACCGCTCGAGTGATCGTTGCTCATTTCCCCGCGGCGTGGCGATTCACCGTACGAGTATTGCGAGAAGATGGCGGTCTTCTCGACGTTTGGCTGGCTCATTCATTTTAGCTTAACGGTCCTTAGCTCCAATCTAGCTCATACGAGTCGACAGAAAAACCTGCGAATGATATTGGAGGGTTTGATAGTCCAACCCCATCATAGTTTTCAAGCTGGTCAGCGCTAAATAAAAGTAAAAAAAGTCGGGAAAAAAATTGGAAAAATCAAAGTTGAGTTGGTGTGGCACATCGGGTGTTGTGTGGGGAGTAGTATCGATGTTTTGGAGATCTGGTCCCATGGGGGTAGTAAGTACCAGAGTACCACACTTAAGTTATGCATGAATACTCGAGTAGCAGAATGCATGGGCTGCGCTGTAGCACAGTGTCAATCTTTTCTGATCCCACGGCACATATCTCTGATACCAGTGCCAGTGTGCCGAACACTACTAGTAGGACCCTGCGTGGGGGGTTCCTTCGCCCCCCATTCTAATAGAGTAGTTTTTGTTCTTTAGAACATATCTTAGTGGATGGCCATTGGGCAGTGCCATTGCCCATTTACGCCATCCTACCTTGCGGTACAAGAGCAAAGCCATCGCTTCACATTGGAGGGGCTTAGCCGCCCTGTGCTCTCAACATTCGGTGCCGAGTTCGGAGTTAGTTCTAAGAAAATGCGCTCACCGGTCCCGTGGATTAGTGGGGCTTGCCCGGCCCTTGTTGTCAGCATTCCGTGGTTAATTTGGGGGTTAATTTCTAAGATTATGTGATAGCGGGTAGCATAGGTTTAGCTAAACTAAGCTTTTTCTTATTTATGTAGTTGTGGTAAGTGAAATAACTATTCGAGTACGATACCGGTACTGTCGGGCATGTGGATGGCCTATGGGCATATTGCGGCCAGTTGCGTTGGTGACTTTCATGACCCCGCCAATAGATCTCTGGCCTGTATTTAAGACCCTTCTGTACGATAGTAATCAACAAGGAAGGACGTTTCCCTCCACACCTTACCCGAGAGGCCTCCCACAGTAGGGGTATTCAAAGTTAAAATACGAGCTTTTGAGTAAAAGTAAGAGCGGGATCTAAGCTTAGGGTACGTTGCACAAATAGCCAATTGTATTGAGGAATTTTCAGTAGGATATTTGAGAACCCCAATGAGATGTATGTAATCTAGAGTAAAAGTTAGTGTATCTTGGCTAGAAAATATTTTCATGAGGAAGGGTGATGACGAAAGCCCAATACAACCCACACTGATCATACACAGCAGGCAAAGCAGCAAGCGATCATGTCACAAATATCGACGACACATTTGATATGGACAATCAGCGAAACAGAGGCTTTAATCGAGTGGCTTGAAGAACCGGAAAATTTCAGGAAAACGAAAAAAGGTTCTGGGATTTCGAAAAGGCAGATAATCAAAGAAATTGCAGCCAAGATACGGACAAAGCCTGAGATCAAGGTTGGTTATAAATATGACAACCTGGTTAAATACTACCGTGAAGCAGTGAAACTGAATGGCCAATCTGGATGGGGCCTGACTGTGAACGACTTGGATGAAGGGAAGAAAACACTTCGAGGTATGTGCTTTATTATTAAAATTAAAATTATATAATTATAGAATGAATTTATAAAAGGAAGAAAAAAAGAGTACATGCGAAAGAAAAAATAAATAAGAAATAAACAAAGAAAATAAACAAATAGAATAAAATATGTACAATGGAAAAGGAATAGCTAATAAATTGTTATTTTTTAGACAAACTGCTTTCACGCTGCCCATTTTTCTTCCGTCTTGAAGAAATCTTTGGCGATCATCCCAGCATTCGACCACCGGTTCGTTATGATTCTGGTGTCAGTAAACCAGAAGCTACAGCCATGGTTGAAGGGCTACTTGCAGCGATGGGAGGAAGTAGAAGGCAAGGTGAAGAGCGACAAGAAGAAGAAGAAGAAGCAAACGAGAGGGAGGGTGAAGGGGAGGAAGGGAGGGGTCAAGAAAAACGAATGAGAGAAGGGGAAGTAAGAGGGGGAGAGGAGGGGACAAGCGAAGAAGAAAGAATGACGGGAGGAGTGGTCTTGTATGCGGATGGTCTGAGGGGCGAGAGAGCGGAAGAAGGATGAGCGTGGGAGAATGAGTTGTTAGTGGGAGGAAGTGAGTTGGGAGAAATAAGAGATGGTAGGGAGGGAGAAGAGAATCGAGAGGGAAGCTGGGAGAACATACCGCACAAAAGGAATAGGAGGATAGGAGGAGGTTCTACTGAACCAAGAGAATCACTAGGACAAGAAAGAAGCAGAAGGGAAGGAGGGGAGCATTATCTACCATCAATGACGAGGGGTGAGCAACGAGCAACAGAATCCAATATCTCATCATCGATAAGATCAGGACCAAAGCGAGGTTTTCCCAGATTATTGGAGGAGGAAGAGGAAGAGGATTACCAACATGGAGGCGGAGGGAGGAATCCTAAAAAGAAAAAAGGTAGTGGTGGGGCACTCGTTGACGCTGTTTCAATTCTCGCTTCAGCAAAGATAGAAGGAGAAGAAAAAAAGTTTGAGTTTCTCAATCGTCATATGGTCCAGCAAGGAGAGCTTCGACGAGAAGAGTTGCAGTTAGAGAGAGAAAAATTAGCCCTTGAGAAAGAGAAAGCAAAAGCTGAGCAACAAAAGACAGAACTCTTATTCCTTCAGTTGCGTTCTTCGATGACGGCCAATACTCAGCATCGTCCAGGTACAGAATCAAACTCTGATGATTTTCCTATATTCTAATTTATTTCATTAAATTTTATATTGTTTTTTATTTCTTCTTCTATCCTCTCTATCCTTTTTTTCTTCTTTTTTTTTCTACTTCTAGTCCCCCAACTTTGTTTATTCTACTATTTTATTATTTTATTTTCTTCTCTTATACTTCATTTCTTCTTTACTTTATTCTTATTTTATTCTTGTGTCTGTTCTTCTTTTTCACCTCCCTCACTTTTCTTCTTTTTTTTCTCTTTTCTCCTATTTTTTTCTTATATTTTTCCTTCTTAATTACTTGGTTATTTATTTATTTATTCCTTTCTGGATTCGTTCTTTTATCTACGTTTCTTTTTTTCTACCCTTTCTTATTATTGCCCCTGTTTCTTTTTTCCCTTTTTGTAGTACAATTTCTTATATACTTTTCCTTCTATTTTTTTGTTTATTTTTTGTTATTTTTTTGGTCTTTGTTTTTAAAAATTGTGAAGTGTTATGTAATTTGATTAATTTCAACTTTAAAGTAAATTAAAATGACCACGCATTCTGTTTCGCCATTCGGTACCAGCAAGTCTTTCGCTCTCCAAGCCTAATGGCTCATCCACCTCCTGTGCTTCAAAATGTTGGTCCTCTCTCTGCTGTGCCTGTAGTTCCTCCTCTTCCAATTGCCATCTCTCATCATTCTCATTTTCCACTAAGAAATTATGAAGTACTATACATGCCATAATCCATCCAATTGCTCTTGCGTGATCCTCTTTCCCACAAATGTGAATTGGTAATCCCTGTAGTGACCTCCACCTATTCTTTAAAAACCCGAAAGCATGTTCGACCTTGACTCTTGCTTCTGCTAAATACAAATTAAAACTGCGGTATCCACCAGCTTCCTGGCTCGCCCAAGGCTCCTTATAAGGAGTCATACATCTTCTTGTAACACGATAGGCTTTATCAGCCAAAATATACTCCTCTGGACGCCAAAAAAACTGGCTCGGGTTCTGAAAAAAACTACTCTGACAAAACATTGTTGCATCACTAACTGACCCAGGGTATCCACTCGAAATATAGGTAAACCGGCGATCCTCATCACATATCGCTTGGATACTGAGCGCATATTTCTTTTTTCGGTTGAAATATGTCTCACCGAAAGAGGACGGGGAGTATTGTAAGGTAATATCTGTCCCGTCCAGGAATCCAACACATCCGGGGAATCCAGTGCGGAATTCAATAGCTAGCCGCATCCTTCGATACTGACTGCTCCCAGGTACCGGCCATCGAACAAAGCGGGGCAGGAGGCGGACTAATGCCATAATACAACGGTTTCGATAAAGGCTGGTCGTTCCTTCTGCGATGCCCAACTGTGCCGCTCCACGAACAGTAGAAATTCCAAATGACCCTAAAAAATATAATCTAGTTGCTAATTGAACTACAATAGACCCTTGCCGATTGTGTAAATTGTTTTTGAAAATTGAATCAGCCTCAAGAATCCTTGCGAGAGTGTCAAAGGATTCCCTTGTCATCCGAAAGAATGATATAAACCAGTCATCTGACATTGAGTAAATCTATACTAAGTTAACCCTTTATTTCTTATTTTTCCTTATTTTTCTTTCTTTTTTACATACATGATAGTTGAGCAAATACTCACTACGAGGTATAGGCTCTCGTGGGGAAAGATAGCGAATCCCCTGTATTCCTAAAAGAAGCACCTCAATTGCTTCTACAATTTCCTCCTCCAAACCATCCTCTGCCCCAACCGAACCAATCCCCACATCCGAACTTCCGCCCATGGTCTGGCACCCAAAGTCCCTCATCAACCACAGAAGGTCGCCCACCACCCCCCTTCCGTTAGGTTCTAAACCATCATCCGCATTTGACTTCGCATTCCACCCTTGTTGCGGGTTCAAAATTTGTTGCCAAAGTGCAAAATCAGTTTCATCAAAAAGAACTGTTGAAATAGAATTGGCCAACCATAAATCTTGCATTTGAGACAAGAGTTGGGCTTTCGCGGAGGTTCGGGGCATGGTGCCTTCTCAGTTCTGAATGCTGGTCTGGCTATTCACTCCTTACTTTACTTAATTTACGGTCTTTACTTACATATTTTACAGCCCTTTTACCCGCCGTCCCAGTTTTAAAAACTTGTTTTGTATAGTAAGGTAAAGTGATAGTATCTTAACTCTTTTTAGTTGTGCCAAGCTTACATGAAACAGTGAAGTACGCTAAAAGATTTCTTGTTTTTCAACTTTGAATACCCCTAGTACTGTAGTGGTATTCAAAGTTAATGAAGCGGGGAAAACCTAGCTTACTTCGCAGCTTCACGTAAGCTTGGCACTTCTGGAAAGAGTTAACGTGCCGTGGTATCTTACCTTTACAAAACTAGTTTACAGGTAGATACGGAGGTCTGGAGGTCCGTAACGAGTAAAAGTCAGTAGCTACAAATGGTCGCAATGTTTCGGTTGCTCACTTTGCCACAACTCCAAGGGCGATGAAGAGATTTTTCGTATTATGCACTAACTTGGTAGATCCAGAAACAAGCATTTTAAAATTCCTTTTAGCATAGATGAATTATTTGGGGCTCATTGAAGCTTCACCTATTGTTTCCCACCTCTTCCCACTAGGCTGTGGAGTACAGTACTCGAGTACGAGTAGTTGTAAGCCGGGATTTTGGTGGTTGCAGGTGGCCAGCTTCCCCGTCGTGGCCATCTTCCCTGTCAGAAACATTAGACCCACCGTGCCCTGAGCGAGGTGCTGCCCTCAGCGGGGCGCGGCGCTCATAGTCCAAGGAGGACTCTTATCGTACTAAACACCGGTTCCGCCACAGCAACTCTACCGTGCCTCGCTGAGGGCACCACCTCGCTCAGGGCACGGTGGGTCTACCTTTTACTCTAAACTATCCTCCACAGAACTTGGGACGATCAACTCTAACACTATCAGTTTAGGGATACTATTGGTCTGTCTCCTCTAGTCAACTAATGCATATTCTAGTACAAACCCGCTCTTACTCCCTACCTTTCCTAACTTTTAATACCACTAGTACTGTACTTTGTATCAGTTCGCAGAAGCAACCGATGTCACAGGGGGTGCCCATTCTTGGCGCGGAGACACAAGCACCCTTATCTTACTCTATCCCCTTTTTACCGCGTAGCAAACAAGTACTTGATACGAGCTAACTTTAGGCCTCTCCCTACAACCACCAACCACCCAGGACTTTCCACCAATCACAAATCACCCGCGAAATGAACCACTAAGAATGTAGCCTATCAAGATGTTTGCTCAATAAGGTGCACCGCTTGGTGGTCTTCCATTTCGTCAGGGAGTTCGTTAGATTCCGAATACTTCCTGGGTAAGTTTTGAACGCCCGGGTCGTCCAATAGTTATCTTAATAGCATTGTGCCTTTCGGAGAAATTACAGCACAGAAGAGGCAGGACTCCTGGTAATCTCGCACCAGGCACAGTTGCTAGGAGGGTGGGCTGGCTGAACTGGCTGGAACTCGAAATTCATTTTCATTTAGAGGCAATAGTGCCGACGCCTACGTCAAGCGGGTCATGGCGTTCGACGTTGGGAACAATTCTCCCCGGAGTCGGTGGCGTATGTCTTCCACCTCGCCTTTATTGTGTCTACTAACGCTCTCAGATCATGTTAAAACTCTGCTCGGGGGATTTCGCAATCAACACTTCGAGATCTTTCAGGCTGTCGCCACAGCGCCCGGTCACAGGTTAGGGCTCATGTCCCACCCAAACGATAGCTGAAGATAGAAGTTCTGTTGTTTAAGCAGAAAGATACTAATTTTTTTCTGAGAGGGTAATAAAGTGTTTGGAGCACTTGTGACTGTGGGCCATAGTCCGGCTTCCAGGGCCTATGACCGAGCCTAGCCGGACTGCAGACATCTGCAGGATTTCAAGTCGTCTTCAGATATCTACGGGCATCTTCAAATATTTGTGGGTATCTTTAGACATCTGGAGATATTTGCAGGAATCTGAAGATCTCTACTACCATAAACAAAATATTTACTAATATTATGATATATTCCGAAAGCCTATCGGCGCCACTAAGCATTCATGAAGCCTGCAAGCTCCCCAAAAGCCTGGACTGCAAAGCCCAAGTTAGTTTCACTCTGACTCGGCCGGGCCGGACTGTACATCTGCTGTCTATCTGCTGGCCGGCCTGGCCGCTTGTGGGCGTTGGCTAAGGCGCTAACAAACCTCACTGGCTGAAAATTTCATCCCAACTTTTCGTAATATTTGCGAAAGCCCACTTTTTCTAATCCAGTTATTGTCACGGCGAACGAGCCCTCACAAGGATGTCGGCTCTAAATTCTTGATTGCGAAATCACCTTACTTCTATAATGCTAGCAAGGAGGACAAGTTGAGGACCTATGCACAAGAGACAGTTGGGGTTTCCGAGAGTGCGATTATGGCAAGGTTTGGTAACGCGGGGAAGGAGATCTCAAAGACCCAGGGCACCACCGCAAAGTCTCTATTGGCGCGGCGGATCGATGGTTGTTATGAGCCACCCAAACTAGGTAGGTATCATACTGCGGGAGTAGCCATTAGGAAGCCCTAGCATGCTTGAATATGCTTACACTTGCGTGCGTGTTTTGTCATGGGCAGTGGTGTGTTTGTTAGATAAAAGGGCGGCTCTGTGAGCATTGACAAGCGAGGAAGAGAAGAACCGGAATTGTTCTGTGGATGGGACTTTGTTTGGACACTTCCTCCCATTTTCGTCTTCTTTTTATTTCCGGTCTATTATGACTTCCATAAACTTTCTTGCCAGATACCCACCAAAGAACGCCTGTCCCCAGAGGAGATCCGTCAATACATAAGGCCATGCTAGTCATAATGCACATAAAAAACAGCTCTCAACATAGCCTAATGATCTAAGCTAGCCCATAACTTATGTTAGATGTGGTATGGGGCGGGTGCAATGGAGTAATCCTTGGAATCGAGGTGGTGACGGATAGAGTGTTTGTAAAATAGTTGGTTAAGAGTGGGAGCAAGGGTAGCGGAAATAGGAAGTTGAACTGGTGAGAAGAAAAGTGCAAGAGGTGACCTTGATAGAGATGAGAACAGGAGAGAATGGAAGGGGAGATAAGGGCCATAGTTGGACGAAGCAGATCGTTTGCTTTATCAGAAAGTGAAAAAGGCAATCATTTCCGCCTATGCTGTTGAGAGAAGAGAATTAAGGAGGGACATAAGAGACTCCTCCACCATGACAACCGATACAGCTGGGTGGCTAAGCACTAACTCCCCCCTCCCGCGTTCAACTCATTGTATCCACTGTTTCAATGGGTCAGGTCACAATCAGCAGGCCAGGTTGATATCATTATGAGCTTAGCTTGTGTTAACTAAGAGGGCCACTTTCGTGAAAGCTAAAAATGTGCGAAACCCAGGACGGGTGAAGAGATTGCTTCCATGCTAGCCCTGATTAACCAGCTTTGAGCCATGCACTCACGGCAGATCACTCGGTAATTCTGGGGCTGACTTTTCTGATGCAGCACAAGTAATAACCCACCACTTGTACTTGGAGGGTAGGAAAAAGTCTGGTGAGGTTTTAACTGCCGACCACATGGAAATTCTATGAGCCCCATTCGCCAGGCTCTCCGCTAAATCCTGCGCACACGAGTGCCCCAGTATCATACATCTGGAAGTGCGCCCGATTTTTTGCCGGGCCACCAAAAATCTCTCACTCGATATCACTCGAATTTCCCAGTTTGGAATGGTCTGCATAGAACGGACCTGTCCCTTTTTGGCAGTGCACCCGGCTTTTTGCTACCCCTAGTACCATACATTCATGTAGTTTGTGGCTGGCCTAGTACTTTGACGCCAGGAGGGCAACAGCCACAACTACATGAATGTACCAGGGTGGTTAGGAGAATTTTCAAACGGGAGTGTACGGGAAGACGACCTTCAAAACTCGATCACTGAGACAAGTATCGCACCACGTAGCCTGTAAGACCCCCACCCTCAGGACGCAACATTAGACGAGAGCGGTCGATTCGAGCTCTCCGATTCGGCTCCGAAGCCTTGGGATTCCTCTTGTGCTCCCCTCCACGGCCATTCACCTTTCGCACCCCTACCCAACTTTTGTGTTCTCAAGAGGGCAGGTTCAGGTTTCACGTGCACACCATGCACAGCACAATGCAAGTCCTGAGGTGCATCCACGGGAGTGAGAAAAGGATGTTGATCAATTACCTATACCAGTACCAGTACGAGCACAATAACTTGCATTTGTGCATTTCTTGCATCAAGGGAGGAGAGGAAGAAGAAATAAAATCTGGTCCAGCCTCTCTCATTCACTTCCTTCCACCATCAGATGACCACTGTCTGCCCGTGCAGGTGCAGTGTGTAACTTCATTTTGTTGAATAATTTGCAAAAAGGGTCCTATCACTACCCCATTTCCATTCCTATCAGTTCCCTCCTGCCTTCACCCTCTCATTTTTGATAGATGGCATGCACTGCTGATCAGCAGTAAGATCCACGACCGCTTGACCCTTCCTCCTCCAGCTTCAGGCTCTAGATGCACAAGCAGGACAACCTTCCTTTCAAGCCACCGGGAAACCTTCGCAAAAACAGGGAAAGTGAGGATTGAGAGAGTAGGGAGAGCAAGAAAGCACGTAAGTTAATCTAGGAGTTTCTAAGGCACTTTTCTTGCCTTGCCTAAAACAGAGATCATTTCGAAAAAGGATCTCTGCTAGTCTAAGTCCGGGGGATACAATCTCTACTCCCCTATCGGCATATACTCGCGCGGCCGAATTGAAGCCAAATGCTTTGCACGGAAATTTCCACCTTAGGTGTTCGGCTTCAACTCGGCCGCGCGAGCACTGGCGCGGTAGAGTACGGTATGGTATTGCTGAGTTGTGTGCGGTACCGCACCAGCAGCTTGATTTAATATTCTCTCTTTTTTTCCCCCCCACCCATCTATTTTTTTGGTTCATTCCTACAGTCTGAATTCCGTGGGATTTTTCTTTTGGCAGAACACGGTTGCAGGAACACTTTTCTTTTGATCAGGCCTCAACTTTCTGCGGGGCATGAAGTCATCGCATCCCTCAGCCCGATTCAAGGGGTTTCTTCAATTTGTCCAATCCCCGGCTGAGTTTCCTTCCCCGGTGTCCGATTGTGGCTCTCTTGAGTGAGCCCTGAGTCTTGGGGCTCGGGCGCCAATACTCCTCACCACAAGAGGTTTCGCTCCAAAGGGCCGCGTCTTCTCGCCTTTTCAAAAGCCTTCCCCCTTCCTTCGTCCTCGGGGCGAGAAAAAAAAAGAGAGGGAAATTCAGAAATTGACTGAAATAGAGGGTCTTGACCCTCTGAGATCCCCTGAACGAACCCCCCTCTCCCTATCCTTGAGGATTCCCTTTTATACATATCTATTTCTTGCCTTGTTTCCCGCATTTCTGACTTGCTTCCTCTGGTTCACTGCCCCCCCTTCCCTTCTATACGGAGTTTGCTATTCCCTTACCAGCTCTTGCGCACACTTGCTCTTTTCTATTCAACATCAACCCGGTTCCCCAGTTCTGCAGCATCCCTCTTAATCCACCAAGCCTCTGGGTTATTGGGAAGATCAACGTCATGATGAACGGATTATCTTTAGAAAAGCTTCCGCTGGAAGGTAAGGGGAAATAATCATTATCTGTCGCTAATTCACCGGGCCCGCCGACCCCCTTTACCTCCCCTTCTCCCCGCAAACTTTACAGGATCTGCACATAGCTCCAATTACCATAAAAGAAGCACCTTCATCATTTTGCATGGTCCCTTTTCTTCGTTCTCCTTTGCAGCCGGCAACATTGCTAGAGCTCATGGTCCTAAGACGGAGAGTGGGAGGTGGTTCCAAATTACTGACAAGGGCAAACAGTGATCCACCATGTGTTCTCCTTGCTCTCGCCCCGGGACTTAGCATTACTGCGCTTAACTTCCCATTCAATGCTTTCCGCAGCAACGGCAAATACCCATTGGCGTCGTCACTTCTTCGATAACCTCTTGCCTTCGTATGCCGCGCTTGCAGACATATCATCGATAACCCATAGTCAATGGGCGTTTCAGCTGGTACCAGATGGGTGGTTTCGAGCTTATACTACCATAATACGGATCGCGAGAGAGGACTGGTTGCGCACAGATGAGGAATTGAAGGGTTCGACCTGGATGGTTTTTTTCAAGAGCTATCTGCGGGAGGGAGGGGCGAGCTCAGATGACGCAGCTGCGCACGCATTAGTGGAATTGAAGCACGATAGGACTTCCGTTCCAATAGAGGGATTACCACTCCGTGGTAGCTCGTGGTACGTGGATCAGAATAAATCCCTAAGATGTTCGTATCACCTTCGCTCTCTCCACTTTTTTACCACCAGCTTGCCTTCGTCTCGAAAAAGGGGGGTTTTTTTTATTGGGAGTGGGGGTTCGGGTGAGAGGGAAGCCTACCTCCTCTTCCCGCCGGGATAACGCAGCTAGTTCTTAAAAAGGTCTACTAACACTATCACAAAACCATTACAGTTTCCGCCTATCCTCCAATCGTCCCATCCCGAGACCCCCACACGTGGTGCAGGGTAATGCAGCACGTGTCAGTGCTTATGCTCATGGATTCCCCTGAATTCTTAGAAGCCCTTGGCGTGCTCAATACTACGATCCTCGAGGAATCCAATACAACCGGACTCATCGACGACGATAAACGTCAGGTCCTAGAATCGGGTGTCCGTGAGAGTCTACAGGCTATCCAGGAGAAACGGAAGAGTGAGTTGTCAGCGAGGTTTCGGAAGCTGCATCTGTTGAGGAGTTCTGCAAGGGAACGAAGTATGAATCGCGGCTACCAAGGCCCCAGCAGCTCGGGCAGTAGCCGGTCGGGGGGTGCTGGTGGGGGTGGCGGTGAGAGGGTCGTAGTAAGCCCCCTTGAGGAGGCGGGTATGCGCACTTAATTTTTTCTTTTTCCCATTTATTTTACTTGATTTGCGCACACTAGAGGCGCACCCGACAGCATATTAACTTGTATATCATTATAGGAAAGCGAAGAGAGTAATTTCTGTGACAGCGGTGAAATCCACTCATTCAACTCGTCAAGACATGGACTATAACTCTCTACGGGATCATGATATTCTAGCCTCTTGCTTTTTTTTTTGAAAATCCCACTATGGTCGTATTTATGACCTTGTTTTTATTCCCTTTGGTCGTGTATAGGGTTTTTTTTCCTTTCCTCCTCCCATTCGGGGATGTTATCTTGGTCTTTTGGAATTTGCTATTAGATTATCGGCGGAAATCACTGGATTAGCCTACGATAGTCCTAGTTTCATAGATTGGCAGAACCGCGAAACCCAACAAGATCCAACACGTCCAAAAAGCTCACTCAAGCTATTGCGCATGGAAAGCACCAATCCTCAGGAGATATTGTTTCTGGATCCGGAGATTAGAGGCCTGCCGGGGATCCCACGATACTGTAATATCTTTCCCCCCACCTCTTTTATTTTATCACTTCCCCCACTTTCTCTTGATGTCACTCCTTGATTCATGTATTTTACCTGGAGCAAAGCATTTCACGATATAGCTCAGCGGCGAGGCAGCATATACGGAAAACGCACAAAGTGTAGGCCATTGTTTAAATGTTTTAGCGCACATGAATTTGTAGAAAAGGTCGAATCCCTTCTTTGCAGTCTAAAATTCTCTTTGCTCTAAAAGTAACATTTTACTGCGCAACCTTCTGCTACAACACAAGTACTCGAGTACTCTTGTTTCTTTGTAAATTACAAATGTCGCTTTTACTTGGGGGATTTGTACTTCGTATATATAAACCATTTCTTGATGCGAGGAAAACCGTACAGTGCAGGGGCACAAAAGCATTGCATTGTATGATACTATGACAGAGCTTGCACGGCCTGACCTAGGGAGTTATCAATTGTGTTGCCAGAGGTTGTCGCTCGCATCAAGAGCCCATGAAACCCTCGGGCTTCTTGAACTCGATACGGTACCTTTGCGGGGTCATCCTGTACCGGTACTCGAATACGGCGGCCAGCCCTCGGGCATCTCGGAAGCACCCAGTTAAAATCATTGGGCGAAGCCCAATCATAGTCACCACAAAATTTCTCCTCTCGCTCTTCGGCTACTAATGGGGAGGGGGGCGGGGGGGTGGTGCGGTCGGTCCCAGAATGGAGCGAAGGGAGGAAAAAAGAAGTGACAAAACCATTATCACATGACCTACATGCTAAAAGTCAACATCCCGAAAATCTGAGTGACAGGGCATGGATTGGGAGCCCGGCCCTATTGATAAGTAAGGATTCCGCCTCTTTGGTAATGCCATGGTATGTAGGTGGTGTTATATGTATGATACCTCTTTTATTATTAAGAAAATGGGCGGTATCAATTGGCCGTTGATTGCAGATTAGGTTTTTAATTGGTTTAGTTGGTGTGTTGTGCTTGACAAGGGGAGGGCTCGTAATTTGGTAGCTATCATATGTAGTAAGTAATAAGTAATAAGTAAGAAGAAGAAGAAGAAGAAGAAGAAGAAGAAGAAGAAGAAGAAGAGTTACGGTAGCCATTTAGGGTCCGATAGGGAGATTGCAGTCAATATACTTTACAAGTATCCGGGAAGACGCATACGTGCAGGGCAGGGTAGATGACTGGTCAAATAATCCCGTCTTGCACAAGTAAAGTACGAGAGCATCTGCCCTGGTGCTATTCTTGTGCATTATTATTTTAGTAAGTATTGTGCTGATCCCTCCCATTGTTAAATAATTCACAGTTTGTTATTCGCTGGGTGGGACATCGGGCTATCCCATTTAAGAGTTTCTGCATGCAATGAGGGAGATTTCCTAAAAATTATAGCTTAAATAAGTTAAGGTTCACTACGATTACTTTAGATTGGCTTAATGTCATAAGTAATTAAGTATACAGTATAATGCCGGCAATATTGTTTTGATCACTACAATTGCTTGATATCGTACTTGGGATAATGGGACACTGATCACTTGTACTCCCAAAATCGATTCAGGAGCACTTCCTATTGCTGCGGGAGATTTCCTGTGAATAAGTAAAAATTTATCAGTGTGTAAATGCGGCGAATTCTCTGTATTATAGAATGCTAAAGCTTCCAGCGTGCCTGTATCGAGCTCCCTGTACTGTACCCATACTTTACAGTAAGCCCTTCATATCGCATCACATCCACAACCGGGGATGATTAAAAAAGCTAATGGCGGATATGGGCCCATTCTTCCACCGCCGTACCTGTTCCAATACACGTACCGCATAGTCTATCTCGGACTCTTCCCTCTTCTCCTTGCCCCATACTCACCACGATAGGCTACCGTACCGCAGACAACGGGACAACTCTTTCTCTAGTGCAGTAGCCATCTCTAGTGTCCATTCCCTCCGCCATTGCTATTAAAAAAAAGGGGGGGGGGGGGTGGAGGGACTATGCTCCACTGCTCGGGTTTGTTTTTTGAAAGCCTTCCGGGAGCCGCTCATCCCTCCGTCTGTTTTTCCCGATTTCGCACGCTTTTGGTACTTGGTTCTCGCATCAAGCACCTAGAGATAAGACCTGGGGTTTTTTCTTCCTCTTCTACTCTGGTTGGATCGCCGTGTATCAGTAGCCGTACTTTCAGATACCCATTCCTAGATATCATACAAGTCCGGTGCGGGAGCCGTAGCTTTCGGCACGAAAATGTAGCGATAAATGGGAAAGGGCCATAAAATCTTGAGTGCGAGGGGGCCTGTCACTATCGTGGGATTTTTAGGCTGTTTTGCCACTCGCCGGTATTCTTCGCACTGCGTGAGTTAGCAGTATCCCCGGCTACCGTTGAAATCGCAGCCCCGCGCTAAGACGTCTAGGATTTCCCTCTCTGGACTAAGGGGGGCGAAGAAGAGGTGGGAGGAAAAATTGAAAAAGATCCCGTTCTTAGACTTCTGCTTTCTGTGCTGGGCAGACACGACGATCTTACTAGGAGACGGAACTCCGAGTATTCCAGTTCTCACAGTATTAGTCTACCGGTACGCCCCACATGTCTAGTGCTGTCTGCGCGAGTATGGTAAAGGGGGAGGGCGGGAAGGGTGGGGAAGAAGCTTTTGGGGGTTCTTTTTCTTCCTTGCTTCTGTTTTTTCTCTCTCTTTGGAGCTTGTGGCCTAGCAGGTACTGGTATTGTTGTGGTACTCTGGCTGTTTTTGGCTGTGATGTGGCTGGAAGGTGGGTGGGGGGGGGGGAGTGTAAGTGCGGCTTGATGCAACTTGGCTTACTTGGAAGGGTGCATAAGGTGTTGAAAGAGGAGGGTGCAAGTATCAGAGGCTTTTTGAAAGTTTCCCTGGGGCTATCTCTAGCATGTACTCGTACTGCCATGAGATGATATCCATTCAACCTCTACTGGGGTGCCGTAAAATCTCACTGAATCCACCATTAGATTATTAGAAGGCACCAAACCGTAGCCTACGGCAGGTTTAGTTTGACAAATTGACGGGATTGTGAATACCGGTCAATGGGACCCAGCAGGTCTTGAGGGGCTGATCTTTTAGTGTCAAAAGCACGCTGACCCTTTTCAGCAGCTTTTATCTGAGTCTTGTGATCACATGACTGATGAAAATAGTAGATCTCATGAGATTTTATGGCATCGGTGCTGTGCCCATAGAGCAGCTTGGGCTACGGCACATGCATTACTCAAATTACAAGTACTGTACCAGCCTCTTCTCCGCTTTCCCTGCGGGAAATTATGAGTCCAACTCATACCGCACCTTGTCAACTAACGTTCAAATTATGAATTCCGTTTTTGCCCAAGCTTTACATAACCTCCCACTAGTACTGTCCATTTTTGCTTCTTCTCTTTTTCCATCTCTTCCGTTTTGTCTATTTATTTCCACTGCCCCTTCGTCTGGTGGGAAATGGTGAGGAAATATTAAGTTTAGTGTAGGGGGAGACTGCCGGGCAGGAAGGTACAGCACAATTAGGGGGGTCCGTTTGAGAATGGCTAGGCTTGAGTAACATGATTGCAGGCTCGATGGGAGGAATTAGCGGCATGGAGAGGGGGGGCATGGTACGGTACTTGTACTTGTAGCATGGAAGGAAGAGGAGAAAGAAAAGGGGAGGTTACTAGAAACTTGACGTGCACTGAGAGGTGGGATCAGCGCCGGGCTTTACCGGGCAAGGGATAATACAGTATGAGATGGCGGTTAGTGTAGAGGACGGTGCTGTGCAGTGCTTGCTTTCTAGCTATTATACAGCAGCCCACCCGCCGTACTCCAACCTTATCACCGCTACAACAACGCCAACAACCTCGGCAAGAACGAGAATAGGTTTACGATACTCAAAAGAATGCTACTCGAGTACTGTACTCGAGTACAGTGCTGGTAGTGTCTGCAGCACTGACGCGCCCGCGTCATACAGCCCCTTGAAATGAATACAGGGGGTATGCTTACCTGCCCTTACCGTATCATATGAAAAACGTGTCAACAAGGATACTTATTTGCTTCTTCCTTCCAATGCAGGTGATGTTCATGATGCATCAAAGTAGGGAAGTGAAAATAAGATTTAAGTTCTCACTCCAGAATCACGAGCAATGACTCGGCTTGGCAGGCATATCCCTGCGGTTCTCATTGGATGGGGGTGCGAGGGGTGGGGGTGGCGGGGAAGAACCGAGAAGAGAAAAAAAGAGAAAAGCCAGAAATTGCAGAAACCGCCTCGGGCACTGTAAAAACTGGAGCAATTGAGAATGATTCTAGAACGTCCGGATTTTCCCCTTTCCTTTGGGACCTAGCTAGGGTGGAAGGTGCGATGAGGGAAAATATTGTGTTTACCCCTCATGTATGCAGTGAGCTAAGTTAACAGAAGAGTGGAGTGGGCCCCATAAAGAGTGGCAACTCCAACGCCCTGGCGAGGTCCTCAATTATTCCAGTTCTTACTGTATGTTAGTTAGATGGATTTGGGAAGTGGGTCTTTTTTTTTTGGGCCGACGGGGCGCGGGGAGGCAATGGTGGGGGGGGGGGAGGGAACAAATTTTTCGGGAATAATTTCAGGCTCTAGAGCAGGTACGGTAAGTATCCATGAGTGGCGCGCCACCACGATTTTGATGTTGGCACGGGTGCTCAACAGTTAGTGTAGGTAATGTGGTCTCGTGTAGGATAAGTCTAGCTTTACTTGGCGGCTGCAGCCATGTTGTTGTCGGTGCTTACATACGCACAGTTGCAGGCTGATAGATGGGGGGTTCCAGACTCGTTATGATATGGCTTGGATGTGATAATTTAGGTTTGCACTTTGAGAAGATGTCTTTGCGGTTGTTGCCACTGCCAATGTTGTTGTGGATACTTTTGTGGTAGGAGTGATGGGTGGTGAAGATTGCTTGTCCTGGGAAATTATGCTTAGGCTACTGCTTGTACTTGCAGTGCGGAAGCGTTTTTAAAAAAGACTGCTATTGCATACCACCCAAATCCAAGCAAAAAGGCCGAATTTTGGTGGTATGCAATAGCAGTCTTTTTTAGAAACGCTTCTGCACCGCGAGAACGAGTATTTCGGATGCGGTTATGCAGTGGGGGGGAGGGGGGGTATAGTGGGGATTGGCTGGGCATGATCTTGGCACTGCTGCAGCAGTATGCTGTATGGGTGATCATTGGAGGTCCATGGTGTCGGTATTATGAGACATAAGCTTAAATTAACCTTATCAATCGTACTTCCTTCCTTACAATCCCCAGAACATACGGTGGGCGGGCTCTTATGAAGGGTTGTTTTATCTTTCGCTCAACTGCTTTTATTTGTGCCTTTCTGGAGAAAGCAGGATGAATGATGATCATCAGTGACGATAGACGCTCCATGTGGCCTATACTATAATAGTACTTGCTAGCTATAGTTAGGGGTACGGGCAAGCGAGGAAGCTCGTCAAGCTGAGCTCGGTCCAGGGGGTGGCTTCGGCTTTTTGCTATGTGCTTCGAGGGGTTTGTCATGGCCGTCCTCTTCGTTGCCGTTTTTTTCTAGTCTTCTATATCGCCCAATTTTCTGGGGGCACGCGGCGAGTTAGAGATAGATTCCGGGGGGTATTAAGGCTGGAGAGATATAAAAAAATATCAGAAGCGAAAGTTTGTAGAAAACATGTATATATAAAGTTTATATTCATACTGGAAATAATCATACATATGATCCTCACTAGCGAGCCGGTTGGCCCACTAGCTCAGAATCTTTCTAGGGGCTGGTAGGGATCAACAAAAGAGATGATAGAAAAATAAACTAAAAAAACTCCTATAATGTGCGCCCTTCCAAGTCCCAAACTCCAACAGGAACAACAATAAAACCCAAACCCATATTTTACCCCTCCCTCCGCTCCTGCAAGCAAATTTTACACCATACGAGACCCAGACGAAGACTTCGACTTCCTACCAAACTTCAACTTAAGCTGCTCCAATATCCTCTCATTCCAGCCATAGGTAATGGCATTCGCCAACCCAACGAATTGGGTACTAGCCTGCATAAGCTGCAAAACCTTTGAGCTCCCGCCCCAAGCCTCCACCATCCTATTCAAGATTCCGGGGATCAAGAGAATGACGTAAAAAGTGGGGTAAGCCCTCATAATCAAGACCTTTTTAACCTTCTCCCCATATTCCGGGTCTTGGCGTGATGACTTTTGGGTTTGCGCCCCACTGCCGTCGTTCTTGTCCCTCTCGTCTCTATCGTCCGTGCTATCGGAGAGCGCGGTGAGGTTAACCCCGCCCGCATGTGGGTCACCAGCTGCGTCGCGGAGCTCCTTGTAGTGCTTGCGTAGGAAAAAGTGCAAGTAGGTGTACATCACGATCACAGAGATGATCACCAAGAGGCGCCAGGCGTGGGTTAAGGCATAGCGCAGGTATGCTGGCTTCTTTTGGATCCAGCACCAGTTCCCACTCACCGGGTGGTACCAGTCTTTCCCGAGGGCTGTAAAACCTATAGGGTTGGTTAATGGATTGTTCAATGGAGGGAGGGGGGAGGGGATTACCAGTGATGAGCGGAAGAACCCAGGTAAAGCAGACTGCAAGGATTGCCTTGCGAGTGCTCCACACTCCAAATGTTGAGGGTTTTGTAATTACCCAGAATGTTACGATTGCAATCGCCAGGATGGAAAGATCTGTTGCCTATGATGTGGTTGTCAGCGATGATCTATCACTCGGACCGGCCGTGTACAGTACTGGCGCGGCGGAATTGAAGCCGGACACTTGGTATGGGCATTGCCACCTTAAGTGCCCGGGTCCAAATCGGCGGCGCTCGTAGATGGATTTTTTATTAAAGAGGGGAAAAAAACTAACCTGCACCGTGATTTGGGTCACTAGTCCATTCACCTTACAGCCGATACCTTCGGGCAGTTCGCGGTCTCGAACCAAAATGTAGATACCCGATGCCGCATTTGATGTAGCATTGAGGAAATCTAGGAGGATTGTGTATGAGTATGTATGCGTCACCAATGCTGATTCGTGAGAGTGAAGGAATTTTAGACATACCAGCAACAGCCAAACTCTGGATCAACCTATGCCTGAAATGCGGCTTCAGTGGGAGGAACATGTAACAGAGGCATATAAATCCAGCCCCAAGCGAAGACAGCAAACTCCCGACAAGGGTCGTTATGCGAATTGTCAGCCTCATGCCGGTTATTCGAGCCATCTTTCTCTAAATATTTTTTTGCCGGTATGGGTCTGCGAAGAAAAGCCGCCGAAGCACCGCTTAGGCTCTCAGGTGGGGGGTACTAGTCGAGGCGAAACGGAAACCAAGAAGAAATGAAGATATGAAGAAGAGGGAAGGGAAGGGAATATATATAATTCGAAGGAGTAGTCCCCAGATTTTTTCTTCTCTCAATATGTAACCAAAGAGTCCTCAGACATAAAGCTTGAGAACCAACATCTGCGGGAGCACCAATCGCCTATTTAAGGGGCTGATGAGGTGGTGGATGGGGTATCATAATGGGGGAAGGCTGCAAATGAACTCTGCTACGATTCGAGCATGCAATGCATACTTACTTATTCCACTATAGAACTTTCGTTTCTTCTGCCTGCTGACGTTAAGACCAAACACAAGTGGATCGCGCACCAGTAGGGGGTGTCTACCTGGCTAACCAGCCTGTCGTTGGCGAGGTGTGAGCGTATGTGTATTTGTGGGAGAAGCAGATCTCGTAGGCTGTGCGAGTCACTGACCACAGTACAGTACTGTGCCATCCCAGTAGCCCATCCATCTCCAACAACAAGGATAGAACTCCCTTTGACAGATGCATTAGTTACACACCGCTATAACTCAACTCAACTCACTCACCCATACACTCGCTTACTGTAAGGGATAATGTGGGGAGCCTACTTCCCCATCTTCTATCGAAATAGACCAACTCGGCGGCAGCCGGTTGGGTTCTCGTCTATCTGGATCAGAACGATTTGCTGAACGCCAAGATAACGAATCAAGCGGAATCCAATAGCCGTGGCTATACATAACCAGTAACCTGGGTTCCATTGTTCTCACTGAATCGATGAGCGCCAGATTACCTTTCACCGAGAACCTTCAAAGCGCTGGGTTCCCTGTTCTTTGCTGCCATAGATTAAGATGGACTTTGAGCTATCCCTTCGTCCCTTCGTCCCTCCCTCCCTTCACCCACAGATGAGGGAAGGAAAAGAAAGGCGAAAAACAAGCTTGACAAGCGAGCAAGCGAGCAGTATTCCCTTGTCTATTCCACTTGTCTAGCCTTCCCCTCTTCCCTATCCACAATCTTAAAAAGCCCTCGCCCCCCTGATAGACGATCTGGCAAGTGTAATCGCGCAATACTGTGGAATTGAGTCAGGAAGAGGAGCCAATGCTCCATCCGTGATAATTGGACGAACGCAAAAGAAGGAAAGAAAGAAGAAGAAGGCCCAACTTGCGTAACCAGGAGCAGAGGGACAACAAAAGTGGGGCTTTAAGATGCTGAGTGCTGGTATGCCATGTGCTTAATCTGGATGTGTGCTAATTAATTTGCTTACGGCAAGTCCCCTACCTTGCAGACGCCCCGCCATTGGTGCCAAACCAAACCCGCCCCGGGCATCGCAAACTCGAGCACTCGAGTAGTGGATGCGCCGCCGGCTGAGCTCTGAAGAAGCAAAGTCAAGAGAAGACAAGAGCAGAACAGAGCAGAGCCACAAAACGCATACCCTGCCGGTATCCCATTGGCATATTATCCCGTATGACATATTGAGAGCGCCTTGGCGATACCGGTATGCCAGTGCATGTTATCGGCGATGAGGCTTTCTTTTTTTTTCCTCTTCCTCCCCGGCACGAACCCGACGGATTGCCCTATTACCGTAACCTATCCAGGTAGATGGACCAAATGTGAAGTCTCGTAATTGCCTGATGTTTGCAAAACGGGCTGCTATTGCATACTACCAAAATTCTACGGCTCCCGCCAATTCCTGGTGGGTACGCAATAGTGGTCTGTTTCTTCACAAGCTTTGGGCAATTACGACTACCATACAAACTGCGACCTTCTACATGATGGTCCCCGTAAACCGCGACATCAGCCCACGATAGGTTTAGTTTGGCAGGTTAACTGAGTTGCGAAAAACCAGTTAATGAGACCCGACAGGGCACCCCGTGTCAGGAAAGCACCAATCCCTCTCAAGAAGTTCTTTCTGAATCCCCAGAATAGCGACTTGACGGAGATAGCGAATCTCAAAAGTTCTCTTTTTCCTTTACCACAGGGATCGTATAAATTCTCCTGACTGGCTGACTAGTTGGGCGACTAGGGGGATTCGCTTTTTTTCGGGTGCGCACTATTGTACCGTACAGTGGTCTACTGGGTGAAGAAGTTTCGATGGGCTTGGTTTAACCTAGCGTATATCAGTGAGCTGGGTGGTACCCCATGGTTAAGATGGTTATATACGTCGCTTGGGTCATATATCACTCGGTACTATAAAGCAGGATAGATTCAGACGGCCACTTGATGTGAAGTTTATGGTCGTGATTTATTTCAATAGTATTTATCATGGTAAAATATGATACACCCGGCCCATGATATCAAGATGCGAAAGCGGGACTAGGAATTATGGCACTTGTGCTTGGAAGGCATCATTCATAGAGGCGAGGGTTTTTTTTAGTTAATACTGACCGGTGCACACAAGACTTCTACCATCATGTAGAATAGCAGATCTCCACCTAGGACTCCAGGGCACCATCGTGTGATACCGGTACCCATTCGTCCTGGCCTCGCATCATCTACCAACTCTCGCCCAGCCACTACCGGAAGGTTAAACAATTTTGTCAATACTTCGATACAACATTGACAACTTCGCTCTGATCAGTGCCTCCGAGGCTGTCTCACGAGGGAGCATAACTGAAACATAAGCTATAAGTTTTGAAAAGGTACTGGGTGCGCTCGGCGGCCTGAGCAGAGGTCAAAGTTGCTACGACGGGGATTGATGGCGCACATGTAAGGGATCTCTTCTTCCCACAGATCACGTCAGGTACGGCAGTTATACCAAAGCATTGTGAACGACCACCTTCTTCCCATTACAACTAATCACCTTGTCGAAAAATCCAACTTACAATAGGGCTTTGCAATTATATTGTAACAGAAGCAACGAGGTAGCGATGGGAGACGTGGCCGGCAGCCTTGCGAAGCCCCATATATCTACTGCCGGCACCTATACCGTAGACCACTAGTACAGCACAGCACTCCCGTGTTGGCATTCTTATTAGAAATACAAATCAGTTGGAGTATACTCGAGTAATGCGCCCCTGAATACCATCACCTCCAGTGTCGCCCAAGTTAGGCGCCAATGGTGGGACCGGGGAAGTAAGAATCATAGGCCACCGCCGGAGAAAACTCACCCACTAGGTAAAAAAGCAAAAGGGGACTTGAACATCAGGACTTTTACTCATTCATGGATTTATGTAACATGACCACAATATCGCTGTGTAAGCCTTTTCATCCAGCCATGACCCCCACGCCCCACTTGGACACATACCGGTACTGGAGTACCCTACACGCACCCAATACTGGTGACTGCTCCGGCCACTACCGGCGCTCCAGTAGCTGTCACATTTTGCTTTGCCTTTCCTTTCTTTTCCCTCTCTCTTTGTTTCTTTCTTTCATCACGGTAGAAATTTCAGGTCGTGCTTACTTTATCTATGCCTGTGCCCTGTAGGAGGGGCATTCAGCCCTGAGTTTATGCAAAGTTCCTCAAGTTGAAAGAGTCTGGCGCGTGTGGCGCCTCTTCTTACATACAAATGTGGCAGATCCACTCGAAAAACGCTCTATTCAACCAGAGGCTGAATACCTCTACTCTACCCGAGTATCTTCCAGCCGTCTCTTTGGCCAGGAACGCTAACTCTGCATCACAAGTTCGAGCTTTGTGATTTGCCAAGAACATTGGGGCTCACACCGGGGGTGCTGGGTACAGTAATTTGGGCTATGAAAATCCAATTTTCTTCCTGATCAATTTCGGCTAGCTATTGCCAAGTCCGGCCTCAGTTTGCCGAGCGACGAATTTGGCTGTTTCAGATCCCCCGTGGGAATACTCTACTCGAGTACCGTAGGCTGAGACTGCGTGTTTTGTGCTTTTCTGCGCTTTAATTCGACGTCCAACCCCTCTTCCTACATACCTTACCTTTCGTCCCATCTAATGAGTCGGCTCGCCTTAACACAACACGACAACAGTGATTGGAATTTTTGTTTTTACACTACATTATAAGAATAGTATAGTAGCGGAGGGTTCCGCCGACCGGCTATCTTGCACGATAGATGGCCGGCTGGCTAGCTATCGCAAGTGTCTTAGTTGGTGAATGAAGGGCTGTCCATCGAATGATCGGGAAGGCTGCCAATATAATCTGAAACGATCCGATATAAGAGGTGTGGAGAAAATAAACCCCTTCCTTTCCGCGACCTCTGGTAATCAAATTATTAACCTCACTGACAATGCTGATTGTATGTCCCGGTAGATTAAAATATTTGCACTTCGGCTGATGCAGAGGAGCGAATGGGAAAGGTGGAGGTAAAGTACTGTTACTGGCACGGATAGAGTTGCCGTACCATAGCCCCCTCTTTCCTCTCTATCTAATCCTCTAGGTAAGCCTTGGGTTATGTAACGCAGTGTTGTGTATCATATATCGGCAGGGGGTATCATAATATGGAAGATTCCGTGGCCTCCCCACTTCAGCCCTACGGTGAGGGTGACACGATTGCCGGTATTCGTACGCTCGCTATGATGTGGTACGATGAGGTTTTTTCATTCCTCAACCGTCGAGTGATTACTTGTGATGATGATCTGGTGGTGGCTCCCGCCGTCAGGAAGTACTCGTCCCAGGCAAGAAAGTATTCGATATCGGGGGCCGTGGGTCTGCATGGGTGCTCAGATGCGCACGGATCTTTTGCCATATATTTTGCGAGCCCCTGTTACCGAATATTTCGTGCCTAGGACGAGTATATTCCCAAGAAATGCTGAACCTTCAGTTTCTAGTAGAAGTTAGTATCTAGATTTGAGCATCTCAGTTGTCATCGCCAGTAGCCAGTTATCTTGCTAGAGAGGGAGGGAAATACAATGATCGTGACCACTCTTGTCTTAGCTTGTCTAGCTATTATCACTGAGTCCGTCGGGTGCTGGGCCTAAGGGATCTAGTCAAGAAGGCAACGAGATCTAGAAAATCCCCACACTTAGCTAAGAATAAATTCTTAGGGTTTCAGACTAAGACCTATTCCACCGGTCTCCCGGGCACTTCAACGGAGTAAAGGATAGCTAGTAAAAGTAATTGCTTATCGCATCGTGTTTACACAGATACGAGACATTTCTTCATACAAAAAACTACCGAAATGGGGATGAAAAATACGTCATAACTTAGCCTTTGTCTCCCTCCCTTCTTGTTCCTTGCCCGCACCATCCCTCAGCACTTTGAGCAAGACCCCGCCGCTGGACCTTTGAGGCATCGCGTCGAGGAACCTGACGCTGCCCCTTCCCACTCCAGCCTCGCGCTCTCACCCCGATTAGCGAACTCCACACTCTCCTCCTCTATGGCCTTCCTGCCTTTATCACTACACGCTTGCTTAAGCACAACGGCGGCTCTAGGCACCTTGACTACCGGATGGCCGAGGAGGAGGTCCCCAGGTTCTCCGGGGGGCGACGGCTACCCCGCTGACTCCAATTATCTCTTCGACGCGGTCGGAGATTCCCGCCTCATTGTAGGCATCGATCGAGCAGATATCGCCGATGCGCAGCCACCTGTCTTTGCCGAAGGGTTCAGAAGCGGCCTTAGTATTGTTAGGGCAGCCCGTTGCGCATCGGGGGGCCTTTGACGAGGAACTAATGCTAGTATTAGTATGTTGTGAAATAGGGTAAGTTTCTGGGAGGGAGAGATTGTAGGGGCCTAAAGAAAGCACGAAAAAAATGAAAGAACAAAAGTACAATCTCAACCGGCCCTGACCGCAGCTGAGCATTGAAGAACGGTGGACTAGTTGGCTGTCCCCTCCCTCCCTCCCTCCCTCCGCTGGCTAAGGATAGGACAGGCGGTACACCTCTCTGTCTAACTAACGCTGAAAAACTCCTGGAACTCAACGAGCCCTAAAAAAAACACTCTAAACTGGCAACTCCTAATCACTAGACATCTCAAGCAATCTAGGGCCACCCTGGTACAGTATCTCATGATCCTTTGTGATCCCTAAAGTTTATGCCTTGCTAGTGCGCTGACTCCTGTATGCCTAATGACGTAGGGTATGAAAGAGACGCCAATACCCAATGCTCAATGGCATTAGGTACCAACAAAACCAAAAACTAAGACCCTATGTCTAGAGGCATAGGATGTGAAAGCACTAACCCACTGCTAAGTGCCTAGTCGCCGTAGACTACAAAGCCACATGCCCTATAAGCGCATATCCCCTAGCCATATATCCGCATACATATACTGGAATAACCGGACCTCACGCTAAGACGTCTAGAATTCCCTCCTTTGGATTAGGGGGGAAAAACACTGCGAAAAATCTGTCATTCAGCCCTCCACTGAGACAAAGAAAAAGAAAAGAAAGAGGCCGACCTCACTAGGAGAGGCAACCCCAACGCCCTAGCGTGAGGTCCAACTATTCCAGTTTTTACGGCATCTATGTCCGTAAAACCACATAACCGCATGCCCTACGAGCAACGATTTCGATAACAGTGCTAAAGCATACCCCTCCACCGCTAACCCCAGAAACGCTAGCCAGGGAATCACAGATAGCTACTGTATAATACACATCCCCTCATGGGAGAAGAGACTACTATGGTCCTACTTCCACGACTCCTGGGGCGTCGTCATTATGCCACTCGCGCTCTGTCATCCCATACACCGTTTAAGTCCCGTCTGTGGGGACCCCCCCCTTCAAGCCCCTCGATCATCCCCAGACCTAGTGGTGCCGCTCAACTCTGAGACGACATACGTACAAGGCTGAGGTCGCACTTACCTACCATAGGATCACCCACAAGCGCGAGCAAGAACTAGCGGCACAACCAAAAGCTCTACGAGTTCGAGTTTCACGGTTGGTTCGAGCATGGCCTAGGTGATGAACGTGGGCATCAAAATTATGCTGGCATTAACGATGGGCGGGGGGGAGCTATAGAAGGTCGACTAGGTCCGTTACTATGGATCAAGCCACCACCATGCGATCCGAAGGTCACTCTACTAGCCGTTTCTAAAACCTCTGGAGCATGGATTCTATGTCTTGAGCCTAGATTCTGGTAATTCCCACAAATCTGGGGATAGTAACGCCATCAGCCGCTCCGCAACTGAACGAGAGAATGTCTTAGATCGTCTAAACACCCCTATTAAGTAAGGCGGCATTTTGCCTTGCTGGAATTTCCTCGGGTTCCCACCAAAATAGGAAATTCAGACGTCCTGAGTCAATTCTCTCTTATCCAAGATAATATGGTACTTGCATCCCATTCCGGAAACCTTAAAAACGGCCAGCAGGATGCTAGAGAGGAGATATGTATATATATAAAAGCCAAAGCATTCAGTGAAGGAACGACAACGCTGTAGGAACAAGGCTTAGGCCAGGGGTAGCTAATCTCGGGATCTGTAGACAACAAAGGAATCATATTCTGAAATCGCGGCCTCTTCACGCCGAGTCAATACAACAAACTTTTTTTCCTACCGGGAAACGTACAGCAGGAACTCACAGCTCTCGGCAGCCTCCTAACCCACTACCAAAACTTAAGAAAAGACTCACAGCCGCCCCGTAGTCTCCCCCTGAGATAGAAAAAAAACCAAACCTACCCTACACTGTCATGTCCCCGCTAAACTTCAACTAACTCCTGCGCACCCTTGAATCTGGTGACAGACCCCTCTGGTAAGGAGATCTCCCCTCTGGGAGTCCCCACTCCCACTACAGTGACAATCCCAATAGCACAGCCCCCAGGCAACTTGAACAGGGACTCTTTATTTGCAGTTTCAAGTGCATATGCCATCTCGTCGACACCATAGGCCGGACTAGCACCCACAGGTATGATGGAGGTCTAGTCGTGCGCAGGAACCAATTGCCGCCGTGCAAGCACCGCTAGGAGGCTGCCGTGGGGCGAGCGTCGTGAGAAGAGACTCGGAACGAAGGTGGTAGGAAAACTGAAGTGTGTTTGCTATTCGATGTGTAGAGTGATGATGATCATCATACAGAGAGAAAGAGAACACAGCCGAGACTAAGTACAGTTTGTGGTAGCCACTCGCGCAGTGGGCTCTCTATCGCACAAACACCACAAACACCAGCCACCCTCGACATGGTGACAGTCCCACTCGCCTGCTAACTAATATGCCCTATCATGACATCCCACGATGGGGTCACTCCATCAAGGCACAGCGGGGAACATCACAGCGGGGTGGTATACTATGTTTGTGCTGGAGGGACTGGCTGAGTCATTTGGCTGTAAGTTATGGGCTTTGCAAAGGGCCGTAGAGAGGTATGATATGTGGAATTATCACAGAGGGTATGGCGGGTGAGGCCGTTTCCACTTAAGGCATCACGAAGGGTGGAGGGCAACTTTTTGGGGTTTGATTTTTGGAGAGGCCAGGGCCATCTTGGGGTTTTGTTAGTGCTGTTGGGCGTTAGTACTGACCTCATTGTATGAACTACGGAGGATGAGAGGTACAGTACAATCTATTAGTAGGAAGTGGGCGCGGATTAAGGCATTTCTGCCGCAGTACTAGCTCAGTTTCTCTCCCCCCTAGAAACTTGGTATATTATAGAGATTTTGGTGTAGTTATTGTTATGAATCGGTTATTTGGTGGGGTCTCTCGGCAGGGAAAACTAATATTTAGGCTTAGCTTGTGTGTATACCTGTTCCGTGCTTTTTCTGTGAGGCATCACAGATAGCTCCAAATGCGACGCAATGGCCAATGATCTCTGCTGTTTGAAGCAATTTCACGACCAAGGTGAGGACCCTCCGCCTAGTCAATGCCGGGCCAGGGTAAAGCTACAGCTAGCAGTATCACACAGCTTGCGGGACGGAGAAATGAGCTAGAATGCAGTAATTCTCTGGGCTCTAGCCAATCACATATGACTGCCGAGTAGGCTAGAGTTTAGTACGGGGGTCCGCCCTACATCCCCCATTCTCACAGAGCCCTATTACCGGGTTCTTGGGCCTTCTGTATAAAGAATATTTGCACACTTTCAAGAATAAGACGGTCACAGACTAAAGTTCTATTTCTAGGTGGCTAGCTCAAACCCCCAAGAAATGCACACTACATGCTGTGCCGGTACTCAGACATTATATTATAAGCCCCAGTGGCATTAACCGGACTAGAACGGATGTTGGTTCGTAAAACTTAACTGGATTGTGCAGTGTACTGCAAAATAGGTCACCCTTACAGGGCCGTGGAGGCAAGAGCAACAGGCGTGGGGTAAGGTGAAAAACAGAGGCAGAGCATGATGCACTGTCCTCTCTTTCTACTCCCGAAAGAGAACCCATACAAGTCGGACTAAGCCCGAGCAAAATCACGAGCAAAGGACCTGCCACATGAAGCTCGCTCGAGTATGAACTATTTCCATTCATCCGGAGAGCCATCCCCAGAGACCGGCGGACACAGGCCATCACTACAAGCAGAGCTCCCACCTACCTCGTCTTCTCAAAAAGACCTCACTCACAACAGAGCACCCCCCGTCCAGTCCGTGGCAAGTGCTGTGTGTGGTATGTGAGGTGAGATGTTCGTTAATGTTTAGTCGTACAAGAGAGAAGACTATTCAAGGAGAAACACACATGCCAAGCCCACGCCCACACAACCAATGACTAGCTTAACGGTAGTCAATACAGACCCTAGTCTAACCCAAAGACATGACCTGAGTGGGTAGCCGTATCCCCACATATTGTATACCCAACAGTAAGGACCTTCGAATCGTGCTGGAGCCCCTCGGGCCCCTGGAGACACCCCGGCTTGTGTTCAAGACGCCGCCTCAACTTCCACAGCTGAGATAGAAGCTATGACGAGTCTAAATTCACCTTCTTGGGAGTCAAAGAAACTACAATTCGTCAGAACAAGCTCAACAAAAAACGCCAGTGCTTTATCACCTCCTAGCCATGAGCGAGAATCGGCGAATGTTAGATAGATTCAGTTCGGTGCCATTTTGAGGCCGTCCTCGATAAGTGGCCTCGAAACTCTCGAACGGAAGCACAATGCGTTCTCCGTCCGAGGAGATGTCTTCTGGGAGACTGAAATCGGCTTCGTACACTAGCGTAGAGTTCTCACGGACAGTGCCGTTCTCAATATATTTGTTAGGTAGGACGTCATATATATTGAACGAGTAAGTTTTGATTGCTGCTGCCGGGCGCAATAATCAATCAATAAATCCTATCTCGGTGTTTTAAATGGGCAAGTTATTAGAGCAAACCTACAAGGATTACTAGATGTCGATGGTATACCCTCGCAGCCCTGCAGCTTCACAAAAAGCTCAATCCCTTGGTATTCACTCAAGTCCCAAATGCGGTCCTCGGTGGTTCTCTGACTAGCAAAGCCAGACCCCCCTAGATTTTCGGTATCGAGGTTTCCAGAGAAGACAGCACAGTCACCACAAGGAGGGATATATAAAGTAGACTAGAAGGTCCAGTCAGCTATCCAGAACACTCCAAAGGCGGGCCATAATAACAAACATTAGATACCCCTCCTCTCACGGGATCGCTCTGCTCAGTCCATTCACTCGAATTCCAAGGCCTGTTGATACAAGAATTAGCTCCAAGTCGCTCCCTAAGTGCCAGAGAGGAGATAAGGGATAAACCTGCAACCGCCAAACAAATCCAATCGTTTTGTCACACCGCTGCCGACGGCATTGAGAGCCATAGATAACTGAACCCAATTGAATAACAACAGGTAAACATAGAGAGCAAGATTCATTGGGTTTGGAATTACCAGTGCCACTGCTTTTAGCTACCAGAGGGCAACGCGAGAACTGGGATGGTTGGACCTTACGCGACGAGGTTAGAGCTATCTCTCCCACAGTATCAAAGCTCGTTATTTCCCTTCCCTTCTTGCTTGCCTCGACGGAGGGTTGAAAGTTGGCTTCTTCCCCCAGGGCGGCCCCCCCCCTTTTTATCCAAGGGAGGGATTCTGGGCGTCTTAGCATGAGGTATTCCAGTTCTCACGGTATCAGGCTCGAGTACTACCAGTATTATAATATTATTACCCATAGGCTACTATAGCTAACAAGGTGATCTTTCCGGTGTGGCGCAATACTCAGTGGACTGAGATTAACCAATCGGGACAACCTTTTCAATACCAGCCTGCCAGATCCCCACGTCGAATGCCATCAAGGTTTCAGCCTTTACTAGTACTTTGCGCCCAATACAGTACTAGTACTAGTGTACAGTCGCACCCCGTTGTCCTATCTAGTTAGTGACAGGTAGTAAGAATGCAAACAGGTTGAACCCCGCTGTCCCGGATGGCCAAAATCAAATTATCCGAGACGCCAAGTTAGGTTTTGGTGCAAAACAATTTGGAATCCAGAGGATTTCATTCGGGACAGCGGGGGATCCGGGGCCGGTATGAGTGAGGTCTGGGATGGTCAGGTGCGACTGTAATAAACGATAGCAGCGATCATACACCAGAACTACTCACACAAAGCCCATAATAATAATAATTATTATATAAAAAATCAATTGCACATGGAGGAGAATAGACCGGGAAACCTCCTCTCTAGTTTCACCCCTCCAATTCCAAACAAGAGCAATATTCATGAAGACAGTAAAATTTCAAATTTCCCATGTAGTCTATCAGTGATTGTTGAGGTTACATTATTTCAGCCAAGCTTCACTTTTTTTGCATCCACGAGTAAATTTATTATGCAAGCAAGACGAATGACGCATAAGTGCTGATCTCAATTTTCCGACACTGCACCATAATACCGTGCAAACACCAGGGTGGGGCCCGGGACCGACGGGTGCCCGTCGCGGGCAAGAAATGCCCGAGAACAAGGATTAAAATAATATTGGCATGACAAAAAACCTTGTTTACCGTACAAGTGCCGGTTCAAGTGCCAGGGGGGGTTGGGTTGGGTTTCGTACAAGAGAAGGGCAGTTAGCCAGCAAGATAATCCCCGTTTTGTGCGAAAACATCTCCCTGAGTATGATACTTGCACCGGTATCTGGATGACCATACAAACATATCCCATTTTCAGGTACGAGTACCTCTTGCTTGTAACGAGTAACGGGCTTTCCCAAACCAACCAGGGCAGGGGTTTGGGAATGAGAAGAGCCGCAACGCCTGGTGGGACTTGACCCTTGGCTCTGTTCCGTTCGGTAGAGGGCTCGCGTGGCTGGGGATGTTTTTGATGATCCATGAACGAGTCTGCGCTGTTGGATTTTGATGGTAGAATACGGAAAGTGTACTGTACAGTACAAGACTCGGACCAAGACCCATTGACACACTTCATATTCTCATCATCCCAGAATTTGGGACACGATCTACGGTAATATCCTCGTACCGTACAGTGCAGCAGTGCCAAGTGGAATACTCTACGGCACATATGAGATGGGAACTAGAGTACATTATGGCACGAGTTTGCTGTACTGACAGCACAGCGAACTGTAGGCCAGGACCCAATGGGGTAGCAACTAACCGATACGCAGAAACACGTCGGTGCTCCCCCACTCAACGCCGCCTCTCTCTTTTTTGACACAGAAGCCTCGATCTCTGAGTTGTTTCGTGAGTTCTTTTCAGTCTGACCGGCTCCCTGTTCCAGTGTGTCACTGGGTAAGATTCAGCACACGCACCAAAAAGTAACGGCGGAGGTCACACGTCGTAAAGAGGGAGGAGGGAAAGGAAAAAAAAACACTCACCATGAGCTTGAACAATACAATGCTTATGATGAGAGCAAAAGATAAGATTTTCAAACATCAGACGATATGATCAACATGTGATGTCAAATAGGCACAGGGCATAGAAATAATAAATCTAGAAAATAAATAAAGACATCTAGAGAGCCTCATGTTTTTGTTCTATTTTTCGTTCAGTTCGATGGAAGACCGCAGGTTGCATCGGTGAAACGTTCATCGCCAGCCTTCTCTGATGTTCAAAGAGCCCCAGCCCAAAAGCCCGAAAATCGTTGGCCCGAACGGCGAATCCCCAAAGGAACTCCCAGATCTAGGAACGCCCATTACTTTATTCCCTGAAACACAACAACCCACAAAAGGCCCACAACAGAGCAGGAAAAAAAATCAACCACGTTCACCGGCTATCGTCCAACCACAGTGAAGCATGCAGAGAGCATCACTACGATCAGTTTTATCCACCGCTCGCAGGAGTACAACCGCTCTTCCCTTGAGACGCCCGAGAAATGCCACGGCTCTAAGGCTTGCTCCTCTCTCCACCCGTCCTAACCCTCCCATCTCCAATGCCGGGTCCATGAATACAAAAAAGCTCCCGCTCGCCCTACTGAGTGGTTTGGTTTTGACGGGTGCTTGGTACTATAGGGACACTCTTTTGGGAGCTAGTGAAACTGGGTTTCCGATTGCGGGCGAATCGTCATCAACCCCATCCACTACCACCACTGCTGCTGGACCCGGGGCAACCGAGGGGCCGAGGAAAGCTGTAGCCGTCGACAACGAATCCGTTTATACGGGGACCCCTTCCGCCGGGCCTGGAGGAAGGGTTAGCAAAGAGGTCGAGAACAATAACGGGGAGAAAGTCGTCGAGATGTTAACCCCCGAGCAAGCCACCTCCAAGTTGAGACGAAATGAGGAGAGTTACTTTGTTGGGAGAGGGAAAGGTGTTTGGAGATACGATGTGGTCCAAATTCCCAGTAACGACCCTATTGAAGATGATCATGCAGAAAAGATTATCGAAGTTCCCCCTACGATAGTACCAGAGGAGGAAGGGCAAGAAACTGGGCCCAGCGATTGGATGTTTTGGGGGGTTTTTGACGGTCATAGGTTCGTTTCATCCTTCTTGATGGTTTCAACACATTGTTTACCCTCAAATTGTTTGAGCACGACTAATTGTTTTCCAACAGCGGCTGGACTACTTCTGCAAAACTCCGTCAAGTTCTCATCACCTTTGTTGCTCGCGAGATCAGCAATACATACAAGGCAGCCGTCGCGGACCCAGCCTCCAAGACACCATCACCCGAATCGATTGACAACGCAATCAAGAAGGGATTTCTTCAACTTGATCACGAAATCATTCACGAGAGCGTCGACAAGGTCTTCAAGAATCCTTCAAAGCTGATAGCCGCTGAGACACTAGCACCCGCGCTCTCCGGCTCCTGCGCGCTCCTCGCGTTTTATGAAAGCCGCTCGAAACTCCTGAGAGTTGCCGTTACAGGTGACTCAAGAGCTGTGCTAGGTCGTCGCGGTAGCAATGGCAAATGGACTGCAACACCTCTTTCCGAAGATCAGACCGGTGCTAATGAGTCCGAGGCTGAACGGATGAGGAAGGAGCATCCCGGAGAGGAATATGTCGTGAGAAACGGGCGTGTTTTGGGCGGGCTTGAGCCTTCACGAGCATTCGGGGATGCTTTCTACAAGTGGAGTTATGACACACAAATGAAGATCAAGTGTCAGTTCTTCGGACGAACCCCCACCACATTACTGAAAACACCCCCCTATGTCACCGCAGAACCAGTCATCACTACAACCCAGATAGAACCCGAGAAGGGCGATTTCCTGGTAATGGCTACGGACGGACTATGGGAAATGTTGACCAACGAAGAAGTCGTTGGGCTCGTGGGCAAATGGCTGGATGATCAGAAGGCCGCCTCTAAGGATGGAAAGCCATGGTTCGGTGGTTGGTTCGGGGGAGGGAAAGACCAGGGAATGCTACCGGTGGAGGCCACGACTAACGATGCCACTGGCCAGCGCCAACCCGTTCGTGTCAGACAGTGGGGAGTCACGGCGAAGGACAGTGAGAGGTTCGTCTGCGAAGACCGAAACGCCGCCACCCACCTGGTTAGAAATGCACTTGGTGGAAAGAACCAAGACATGCTTTGCGCGCTGTTGACACTGCCCAGCCCTTATTCTAGACGTTATAGGTATATCTACAACACCCCTAACCACCCGAAATATATATACATGAACTAACAATCCCTCTACAGAGACGATCTTACCGTCGAGGTCATCTTCTTCGGCGACAGCACCGAAAATAACGGTCAGGTCACCATCAACAAGGAAGCCACTGCAACCGTTAAGAGCGAAACTCCCCAAGCAAAACTATAAATAAGAAATCAAGCCCATCACCATCGCCACCATTATCGCTATCGTTATCATCATAATCAACATGTAGAGTTGACAAAATCCATAACCCTGCACCTTCGCCTTCGGATTTGATACATTAGAAAAAAAATCTATCCTTAAACCATAATCGCTAGTTTTTTTCTCCACCCCCCCCAATCAATCTGGGGGTAATGTGTTTGGCTCTTACTTGCATGGTGCGCTTAACTAAAAAGCTGTCTTATTTTTTACATTCCTTTACATTTCTTTTGTCTGACCCCGAGGGCGAAGTGGTGGAATGGAGACTATACCGATTCCTATTGCTACCCTCTTGTTTTGGCTAGCTTGGGGTGGACTTTCCACGTTTATACTTACTCTACTCTTTTTTCTCTTATTTTTTTCCCTTTTCTCTTGCTCTCTTCTGTATAGTACCGGCGTTCGGGGAGTGGAACACACTATTTTCTCGATACTATGTTGCAGACGCTTGCTTGTGCGATTCTTCGACCGATTTATTAAGGTAGGTTAGTGAGGGGCAGATTTAGGCATCTGTGTACAGTACCAAAGAAGAATAGAGTATCCTAGCCAAAGGCCGCGAGCGATCTGCAGAACCGGAAAGGGAAATTAAGGAAGACCCTCGAGTAGAATGTACTCGTATAGGCACCGGCATAGATACGGTAAAAGTGTGAACCTTTTTCTCTTTCGGTATGATGCCATGTTATTCAGACCCAGATGCACCATCACACACGATCACTCGTGAAGCTCCTCTGGGTGCAGCGGTCGTTGCAATATCGATAGGGATTTTACGCACCGGAGGGAACGCTCCCGCACTCGCGGGTTTTCAAAGGACTGGTAGGGACATCGCTCCAAACCAAATCAAGCCCACCAAGAAACAATCCTAAATTCAGACTGAGTAGAAAGGTCTCTCTGGCAAACTCCCCACACCCCGCCATGACCCCCGAAGGAGGAGCAGCAACGACAGCAGTAATGATGAGTCACGTTATGACATGATATATCACCAAGTTTATCACCACCGCTCCGCCCGAATAAGGCCTTATTCCTTGCTACCGCACATCGCCTTGCTGCATCATCCAAACCTCCCATCACACCCCCCCAACTCCAGCTCCTTCCCGGATAAGCATTCCCCCGAAGCAGAAGCACAAGGAGGAAACAGCCCATCCGGGTGCACGACAGCCTCCGCGAGTACAGTAAAAAAATAAAATAAAAATCCAACACACAAATTACTGAAAAGAAGAAGAAGAAAAAAGTGGTCACTGCATTGTGCTAGGGAATTGAAGACTGATGGGTGGATGGAAAGAATCATTGGGAACGTTAAAAAATAAATAAATAAAATAAAAAGTAAGCCGCCAACCTACTATAAGGTTACTCATTCCCGTGTTTGGGTCAGTACTCGAGTACAGTAAGTAGTGCTTACATATTTAGCCATTTTCTGCCGGAACCCGAGGGATAATGTACCAGTATCATAGAGTTAGATTGAGTTCGGTGGGGGTGGTACTTGTACAATGCGACTTTTTTTTCTTTCTTTTCCGCCGGAGATTAGTGGCGGCCGCCGGATGCAAACGCGGTTTTGGGATAGGGGGGATAACTTGAAAGGGGAGGAGGGGAAAGGGGGGTAGTGAGTGCTTATGTAATTCTTGGTTCTCTTGGTTGGGGAGGTATGGTACCAGTACAATACATACAATAAGTTGTCATCATGGATTGAGATGTCCA